>Ga0006562J51391_1140954_pt1 | contig 11850 bp, 11 predicted proteins | sample Ararhi6_input_d2_FD_51391 | JGI IMG/M metagenome (IMG submission 51391) | reverse complement strand
TCGATCGGCGCGCTGATCATCACGCTGATCGTGAGCATCCCGGCCGGCTACGCGCTGGCGCTGACCGAGTTCCGGCTCCGCAAGGCGCTGCTCGTGCTCACCCTGGTGGTCATGCTCATCCCGAGCACGGCGCTGGTGCTGCCGATCTTCCTGGAGCTCAACAGCGTCGGCCTGATCGGGAGCCCGCTGTCGGTGATCCTGCCGATGTCGTTCTTCCCGTTCGGCGTCTACCTGACGTACATCTACTTCTCGACGAGCATCCCGCGCGACCTGCTCGCGGCCGCACGGATCGACGGTTGCACCGAGATCCAGGTGTTCACCCGGGTCGCGCTGCCGCTGGCCGCTCCGATCGTCGCACTGGTGGCGTTCTTCAGCTTCGTGCAGAACTGGAACAACTTCTTCCTGCCGTTCGTGATGCTGCCCTCCAGCGACGGCTACCCGATCCAGGTCGGGCTGACCTCGCTGCTCTCGGCGACGCCGGCCTTCAACCCCAGCTCGGCGGGCTCCGACTCGGTCCAGCTGCCGACCCTGGCGTTGGCGACCATCGTGTCGATCCTGCCCGTCCTCATCGTCTTCCTGTTCTCGCAGCGGTTCCTCGTCTCGGGGATGACCGCGGGAGGGACCAAGGAATGAGCACGTCAGCACCGAAGGAGAACCACCGATGAAGATCACGGGCTATCGCAGTCTGAGCACCGTCCACGACTGGGGCCGGGTCACCGGCGACGTCAACGGCGTGCAGACCGGCAACACGACGCCCGTCCCCGTCCTGATCATCGAGACCGACAGCGGTATCGAAGGGGTCGGGGTCGGCGCACATGCCGACATCGCCCGGGTGTTCCCGGCGGTCGAGGGGGAGGACCCGCGCTCGGTCGTCGCCCTCTACGACCGGATGCTCGACTGGGTGTTCAAGGCCGGTCACTCCGGAACCACGTTCGGCACGATCGGCGCCGTCGACATGGCGCTCTGGGATCTCAAGGCGAAGGCGGCGGAGGAGCCGCTCTGGCGCATGCTCGGTGCGCGCGAGCGGTTCGTGCCCGGGTACGCATCCGGCCTCGAGTACGGCCTGACCGACGACGAGCTGTCCGACCTCTACGGGCGGTTCGCCGACCGCGGGTTCAAGGCGGGCAAGCTCAAGGGCGGGCGCGACCTCGACCGCGACCTCCCGCGTCTGGAGCTGCTGCGCGACATCCTCAGCCGCAATTCGCGGCATCCCGCGCTCATGTTCGACGTCAACGAGTCGTGGAACCACGCGCAGGCCGCNCGGTACATCGGCGCCATCGAGGAACGCCTCGACCTCACCTGGATCGAGGAGCCCCTGCGCCGATGGGATGCGGCGGGCATGGCCTCGCTGCGCGGCAAGATCCGCGCGGCCGTGGCGAGCGGCGAGAACCTGACCGGACTGGAGCAGTACCGGCCGCTGCTCGACAGCGGAGCGGTGGACATCGTGCAGGTCGGCAATGTCTGGGGCATCACGCACCTGCTCCGTGTCGCGACCCTCGCCCACGGGCACGACCTGCCGGTGAGCCCGGTCACATACAACACCAATCCGGCCGCCCATGCAGCCGCCGCCATACCCAACCTGCTGACGCACGAGGTGCAGGACCTCTCCTTCCCGATCGGACTGGATGTCGACCAGGAGTTCGACGACGGCGGCATCGTCCTCGGCGACAGGCCGGGGATCGGCATCATCGTGGACGAGGCCAAGCTGACCGGTGAGGGCGGGACTCCCGCACCTCCCGCCACCGGTCCGCACATCCGCCCCGAACGCGCGGCGCTGCGACTCGTCGCCGAGCCCGACGTCATCGACGACCCGACCGTGCCGCTGAGGCCGGTCTCGTGAGCGGCGAACCGCAGCGGTTCGCGTTCGTCGTCGGCGTCCGGCCCGAGAAGCGCGAGGAGTACCTCGAACTCCATCGCGCCGTGTGGCCGGGCGTCGAGGCGAAGATGACCGAGTGCAACATCCGCAACTACAGCATCTACGTCTTCGGCGACATCCTGTTCGCCCACTACGAGTACGTCGGCGACGATCACGCGGCCGACCTGCAGCGGATCGCGGACGACCCGCTGTCGCAGGAGTGGTGGACGCACACGGACCCGTGCCAGGTGCGTATCGCCGAGGAACGCGACCCCGGCTCCCTCTGGCAGCCGATCGACGAAGTGTGGCGCCAGCGGTGACCGCCCGGATCGACGCTCACGTGCACCTGTGGGACCGCTCCACCGATCCGCAGGACTGGATCGATCCCGTCTCGATGGCGGCGATCGACCGCGACTTCGCCACCGATGATCTGCGCGGGATGCTCGCGGCGACGGGGATGGACCGCGCGGTGCTGGTGCAGGCGAGCAACAGCCTTGAGGAGAGCGTCCGGCTGTCGCGCAGCGACCCGCGGGTGGTGGCGGGACTGGTCGCCTGGGTCGACCTCGCCGGCGATGTCCGCGCGCAGCTCGACGAGGTGCGCGCCGGATCCGTTCCGGTCGTCGGCGTCCGGCATCTCGCCCACATCGATCCCGACCCCGAGTGGATGCTGCGGGCCGACACCGCCGACGGTCTCGCCGCCCTCGGTCGCGAGGGGCTGGTCTTCGACCTCGTGATCCGCGACTGGCAGCTGGAGCAGGCGGCTCGCGTGGCTGCGCGCAACGACGGCGTCTCCTTCGTGCTCGACCACCTCGGGGGTCCGCTCGCCGACGACGCGGACGCGTCGCGATGGGAGGCGGGGCTGCGCGCTCTCGCGGCCCTCCCGAACGTCTCGGCCAAGGTCTCCGGGCTCACGTCGGGGCTGGTGCCGGGGACCTGGACGGCCGGCGACCTCCGCGGGATCGTCTCGACGGCGCTGGAGGCGTTCGGTCCCGATCGCCTGCTCTACGGCTCGGACTGGCCGCTCGCCGAGCTCGGCGGCGGCGCTCCCGCGTGGCGCGAGGCCTTCGACACACTCGTCTCGGAGCTCTCCCCGGCCGAGCGGGACGCCCTGCTGGGCGGCAACGCGGAGCGGGTCTACTCCCTCGCCTGAACTGTCCGCCCGAACGCGTCAGTCGTCCAGGCGCGTCACGGAGGCGCCCGGAATGAGGTGCGCGTCGAGGTATTCGATCGTCGGGGCGGGACGCTCGTCCGGCGACTCGATGTGGTCGGCGATCAGGCGCGCCGCGTGCTTGGCGATCTTGCGGGTCGGCTGCACGATGACCGTCAGCTTCGGCACGAGCGCCTGGGCGAGCTCCCGACTGTCGAACCCGACGACCGAGATGTCCCGTCCGATGCGCAGCCCGGAATCGTTCACGGCCGTGACGGCGCCCAGGGTGAGCTCGTAGTTCGTGGCGAAGAGCGCGGTGGGCCGCGGCCACAGGGCCAGGAGCTCCTGGGCGGCGCGGTAGCCCGCTTCGATCGTCAGCGGCACCAGACGCTCCAGCGACGGGTCCACCTGAACCCCCTCGGAAGCCAGTGCCCGCTCGAACCCCTCGGTGCGCAGGCGCATCGAGGAGATCACCGGTTCGCCGCCGACGAGCCCGATACGGCGATGGCCGTGGTCGAGGAGGTGCCGGCCGCCGAGCGCTCCGGCCGCCGCGTTGTCGATGAAGACACCGTCCGCGGCGACGTCGTCGATGTACCAGTCGACCATCACGACCGGAACGCGCGCCGCCGCGGCGCGCAGTGCGGGCACATCGTGCGGCGGGGTGACCGCGACGATGCCATCCACCATCCGGTCCATCAGAAGGTTGACGGGATCTTCGCTCGGGTCGGGGCTGGCGGCCACGATGATGCTGATCCCACGCGGGCGGAGAGCTTCCTCGACGCCGGCGATGATCGTCAGGTGGAAGTCGTTGTCGAGCGCCGGCAGCAGCACCCCGACCGTCCGGGACCGGCGGGAGCGCAGCGTCCGGGCGAACTGATTGGGCCGGAAGTCGAGCTCGCGTGCCGCCGCCTCGATGGCTTCTCGATTGGCCTCGAGAACGTTTCGCCCGTTGTAGTACTTGGAGATCGTTGCGAGCGAGAGTCCCGTTGCCCGCTGGATGTCCTTGTATGTCGTCACATCCCCGTCTTTCCTGGTGTTGCCGCCCACACGCTCCACGGTCGCCGATGTCTGAGCGTAGCGTCCGCTCAGCATAATCCAGCGTCAGCGCGGCGTGAATCGTTTCGGCCGACAGAGCCGATGTCCACCCGGCGGCGTCTCAGCCGAATCGGACGGGCGGGATGCCGTCTCCCAGACGGCCGGCTTGTCGGAGCCACTCCACCGACTCCGCCACGGCAGCGAGCGAGGAGTACGCCGGTGCATAGCCCAGCAGTCGCCTCCCCTTCTCGATGCTCATCGCGTGGCTGCGGGCGACATGCTGGAAGGCGGAGTCGCGGTGCTCCTCGGGAAGGGAGGCGCTGAACTCGTCGAACGGTACGAAGCGCAGCCTCGCTTCCACTCCGAACCACCGAGCCGCCTCCTGCGCGAAGCCGCGCAGCGTCAGAGCGCGCTCGGAGACGGCGTGGAACGCCTCCCCGTTCGCCTCGTCCGGTTGTTCGAGGCAGAGTCGGATCAGCTGTGCGACGTCGTCGGCGTGCACGTGGTGCACGGTCTCGAGCCCGAATCCCGGCAGCAGGAGCTCACGCCCGTTCGCCAGGGTCCGCCACACCTCGAGGTCGGTGGTGCCCTGCGGGGTGATGATGGGCCAGCCGGGACCGGAGATGTGACCGGGGTGCACGATCGCCACGGGAAGGCCGTCCTGGCGTCGGGACTCGGCCAGCAGCAGACGTTCGATCGCCTCCTTCTGGGTGCCGTACTCACCCCAGGGCTGTTTGACGGCGTCCTCGGGAGCCGGAACCTCGGTGAGGGTTCCGTGCGTCCAGATCGTGCCGACGTGCACCAGCTGACGCGCCCGTCCGCGGAGGGAATCGGCGAGCTGCCGGGCGGACTCCGGCGTGAAGCAGATCATGTCCACCACCACGTCCGGTTCGAGCTCGGCGACGCGCGAGCCGAAGATGCCGGCGGCATCCTCCGCCTCGCGGTCGGCGATCACGCGTTCGACCCTCTGCCAGGCCGGGTCCTCGCGATACGGCGCCGAGCTGCCGCGCGTGATCGCGACCACGTCGTGCCCGTCCTCGATGAGGCGCGGCACGAGGTAGCCGCCGATGTGGCCTGTTGCTCCGATGACGACGATGCGCATGTCTGCTCTCTTTCCGGTAGGCGCCGCGGAGGCGCGGAGGTCGCTTCGCTCAGTGGAAGGCGGCAGCGCCGTTGACCGCGACCACTGTTCCCGACGCGAAGCCGCCCGCCTCCGACGCGAGGTACAAGGTCGCCGCGGCGACATCGGCGGGTGTGCCGGCTCGGCGAAGCGGCGTGGCGGCTATGGTCGCACGCTGGTCGGCTTCCGGGGTGAAGCGCTCATGGAACGGTGTCTCGAGGATGAGGCCAGGGGCTACAGCGGAGACGGCGATCCCGCGTGGCCCGAGTTCCTTCGCCAGAGCGCGGGTGAGGCCCTCGACGCCGGCCTTGGCCGCAGCGTAGGCCGAAGCTCCCTGGCCGCCTCCGTTGTGCGCCGCCAGAGACGAGATGTTCACGATGCGGCCGCCCTCGGCCATCGCGGGCAGGGCCGCGCGGATGACGTAGAAGACGCTGGAGAGATTGAGTTCGATCACGTGGTGCCAGTGCTCGTCGTCGGCCTCGTCCAGCGGGCGGCGTGCGACGAGTCCGCCGGCGTTGTTGACGAGCACGTCGATCCTGCCCCCGAGCGCCTCGCCGATCCGCGCCACGGCCGCTTTCACCTGAGCGCTGTCGGTGACGTCCATCCGTTCGGCGACGATCCGCCCGGCCACGTGGTCGGGCACGGGCGAGGCGTTCGTCGTGATCGCAACGCGGTCGCCCGCGTCCAGGAACGCCTCGGCGATGCCCAGGCCGATTCCGGTCGCGCCTCCGGTGATCAGGACGTTTCGTGCGGTGGAGGGTGCGGTCATGGAGATCTCCGTCTCGGTCGGTCGGTACAGGGGAGGTCGACGCCGTTCAGCGCGCGGAGTGGCGCACGACGATGTCGCTGACGGTCGCCCGGGCGGGCAACCGGATGACGGCGAGGCACAGGTCGGCGACGTCCTCCGGGCGGAGCGCCCCCGCCAGTTCGTCGGGCGTCGGCGCGGTGGGGCGGTGGCGGACGAAGTCGGTGTCGATGAGCCCGGGTGAGATCGTCGTGACCCGGACGCCGTCGGCACCGGCCTCCAGCGCGGTGGCGCGCGCAAGCGCCGCGAGACCGGCCTTGCTGGCCTGGTAGGCGGCTCCCGACATGTCGGGGACGAGAGCGGCGACGGAGGAGATGTGGATGAGCAGGCCGCCGCCGTCCGCGCGGAACCCGGGAAGCACCGCCTGCGTGAGGAGGAAGGCGGAGTCGAGGTTGCTCTCCAGCACCGACCGCCAGCCGGCGATGTCGAGCTGGTCCAGGCGGCGGCCCTTGAGGTTGACGCCGACGGCGTTGACGACGACGTCGATGCCGCCCGCGTCGTGCCGCAGAGATGACACGGCGTCGTCGAGCTGGGGCGCCGAGGTCGTGTCGGCGACCGCGACGTGCGCGGTCCCGCCGACAGCGGCAACGTCCGCTCGCACCTCCTCGAGACGGCTCCGGTCACGCCCGAGCAGCAGGACGGTCGCGCCGTCCACCGCCGCAGCACGGGCGACGGCGCGGCCGACACCGCCGGCTGCTCCCGCGACGAGCACTCGGGCTCCGGATGCGGTCATGCGATTCTCCGTTCGCTGGAGGCCCGCACCACGAGGGTCGGCGGGAAGACGAGTGACGGACCTGTCTCGCGGTCGCCGCCTCCGCCGGCCGTCAGCCGGACGACGGCCTCGGCCATCTCGCGCAGCGGCTGCTGGATCGTCGTCAGGGCGGGCGATACGAGCCTGCCGATCGGGATGTCGTCGAAGCCCACCACGGCGAATTCGGCGATATCGCGGCCGGCATCCCGGATGGCGGCGGAGGCACTGAGGGCGAACATGTCGTTGACGGCGACCAGGGCCGTCGGCGGCTGGTCGAGCGCCAGCAGGGCGTGTACCGCGTCCCGTGCGAGCGGGCTGCTGTCCGCGTCCCCGAAGTCGGGGGAGCGGGGGACGAGGGCGTCGTCGAAGGGGATGCCGCTCTCGTCGAGCGCCCGGCGGTAGCCGGCGAAGCGCCGCTGGCGGCTGATCGTGCGCATCGCACCGGAGACGAAGGCGATGCGGGTGTGACCTCGCTCGAGGAGGTGCTGCGTCGCCATCCACGCGCCGGCTTCGTTGTCGATGCTGACGTTCAGAAGCTCGGGCGGGTCCGTCTCCTGATGTTCGCGGTCGAACGCGATGATCTGCACGCCCGCGTCCATGGCGGGGCGCAGGTGTTCGAGCGACGGGAGCGAGGTGGAGAGCACGATGTGCTCGATGCCGTCGGCCCAGAGCTGCTCGACGTAGGCGCGCTCGCGCTCGGGATCGCGCTCGCTGTTGCAGAGGTAGATCTGCCGTCCGTGCGCGTGGAACGCCGCTTCGAGATGGGCGGCCCACGATCCCCAGAACGGGTTGGCCACGGAGGGGACGATGAGACCCAGGGTGGGGTTGGGGGCGCCGCGGAGTTGCTGCGCCACGCGGCTCGGCCGGTAGGAGAGCGCCTCCATCGCCTCGAGCACGCGTCGGCGCGTCTCCGGCTGCATGAGGTGCTCGCGCGCATTGAGCAGGTTCGAGACCGTGGAGGGTGAGACTCCGGCGGCCTGGGCGACATCCCTGATCGTTGCGATCGCTCTCACCTGACTTCCTGTTGACGTGATTTGGAATCACTGTATCGTTGCACAAACCACTGTATCGTTGCACAAAATTCCCCCGACGTCCCGACAAAGGAGTTCGCCATGCCGCATGATGATCCGAAGACGACGTGGAGTGTCTTCACCAAACCGTGGCGCGAGCCGCAGGTCGGCGCTCTCGGTGAGCTGGTCGCGGGGATGGGATTCGACGCCGTCGAGCTTCCGGTGCGCCCCGGCTACCAGGTCACCCCGGACGAGGTGTCGACGGCTCTGCCCGCCGCGGCGCGCGAGCTTGCGCGTTCGGGCGTGGGGATCGCGAGCATCGCCTCCGGAACGGATGAGGCGACCTTCGCGGCCTGCGCGGATGCGGGCGTGCCGTTCATCCGGATCATGGTGCCGATCGGGGTGAACGGCTACGCCGCGACCGGTACGGAGATCCGCCGTGTGCTCGCCGGCCTCTCCGAGCGCGCCGAACGCTACGGGGTCCGCGTTGCCGTCCAGCCGCACTACGACGACTACATCGCCGACTCCTCGGAGCTCTTCGCTCTGCTCCAGGATGCCGACCCCCGCCACGTCGCGGCGATCTGGGACTCGGCTCACGACGCCCTCGCGCGCAAGCGGCCCGAGCACGGGTTGGAACTGCTCTGGCCCTGGCTCGGCATCGTCAACCTCAAGAGCGCCTACTACGAGCGGGTCGACGAACCGGCGTCCGCGTTCGGGGATCCGGTCTGGGAGCCGGTGTTCACCGACGCCCGCAGTGGCATGGCGGAGTGGGGTCGCGCGCTCGCCTACCTCGCGGAGCGCGGGTTCGACGGGCCGATCTGCCTCACCGCCGAGTACACCGACGAGAGCGACCTCGTGGCGAAGGTGACGCGCGATCTCGAATACGCGCAGAGTCTGCGGGCCGCGGCCGGCGCCGGAGTGGCCCGATGACCGCCGGCGGGACCCGGCCGGTGCGCGTTGCCGTCATCGGCGCCGGCCAGATGGCGAACCTCGTCCACTACCCGTCGTTGTCGTCGCTGCCCGACGTGGAGATCGTGGGTATCTGCGACCTCTCACCGGAGCGCCTCCGGGCGACCGGCGAGCGCTGGGGCATCACCGCTCTGTTCGACGACTGGTCGGCGATGCTCGACGAGACGCGCCCGGATGCCGTCTATGTCATCGGTCCCCCCGAACTCATGTTCGGCATCTGGTGCGACTGCCTGACTCGCGGGCTCGACCTCTTCGTCGAGAAGCCGCTGGGCCTGACCGTCCACCAGGCGAGAACGCTCGCCCGTCTCGCCGACGAGAACAACTGCATCACCCAGGTCGGCTTCCAGCGGCGTTCGTCCCCGCTCCTGGAGCGCATGGTCGGGCGGGTTCGCGAGCGGGGCGAGGTCGTCCATGCCGTGTGCCGGTTCTACAAGAACGATCCGACCCCGATGGTGTCGGCACGCGACAGGATGATGGACGACGGCGTCCATGTGATCGACACCCTCCGGCACCTCTGCGGCGGCGAGGTCGTCGCCGTCTCGGATGTGACGCGCAGGGTCATCGTCGACGAGATCAACTTCGTCGCGGCGACGCTCGAGTTCGACACGGGCGCCGTCGGGGTCATGATCACGAACTGGACGAGCGGCCGCAGGACGTTCGGCGTGGAGGTCCACGGGCCGGGGATCATGGCGGAAGGCGACCTCGAGGTCGGGGCCACCATCTGGGACGCGGAGGGGCGGGAGGAGCTCGATGCCGGCGAGGTGGCGGGCTCGTCGGACCTCTATGTCCGCGGAGGCTTCCTCGCCAAGAGCGCCGAATTCATCGAGGCGGTGCGTTCGCGCCGTCTTCCCTCGTCGCACTTCGGCGATGCGCTGAAGACGATGACCGTCGCCGAGACCATCCTGGCGCACGATCTGCTGAAAGAATCCGAGCGAACGAAACGTTTAGTGACCGGTGTTATCTCTTGACTTCGCATTCCTGGTGCTCTTACCATCACTGAAGTCGTAACGTTTCGCTCTCATACTCAAGGAGGAGTTCATGAAGTCACGGTTGAAAAGCCCGAGGCGACGGGGACGCGTCGGCGTCGCCGTCGCGGTCGCGAGCGTTCTGGCCCTCGCTCTCGCCGCCTGTTCCGGAGGCGGCGGTGGAACGTCGGGCCTCGACGGCAAGACGCTCAAGATGTACACGTGGATCGGCGGCAAGGCCGACAAGCAGCAGTGGAGCGACTACATCGCCGGAGGCAAGCACGCCGACCCGGACATGGCTGTCAGCTTCTCCGGCCCGCCCATCGGCGACTACTACACCAAGCTGCCCACCGTGATGAAGGGCAGCAGTGCGCCGTGCCTGGTCACGTTCCAGAACGGCCGGGTGAACCAGTACGTGCAGGGGCTGGAGCCCCTGGACGATCTGGTGAAGAAGAACAAGGTCGACCTGTCGGCGTACAGCTCGGCGATGCTCGAGCAGCTCAGCGTCGACGGCAAGCTCTACTCCATCCCGTTCAATGCCGGTCCCAACGTCATCTTCTACAACAAGAAGATGTTCGCGGACGCCGGGGTGGCCGAGCCCGGCCTCGACTGGACGGTCGATGACTTCATCGCCGCAGCGAAGGCCACCACGAAGAATGGCGTGTACGGCTTCGCGATCGGACAGGGCTCGACGCCCATCAGCACTCTCATGGCGGCCGACGGCCACCCCTACGCCGACAAGAACGGTCCGAAGCTGGACGACCCGAACTTCCGCGACGCGCTGCAGCTGCTCGTCGACCTGGCCAACAAGTACAAGGTCGCGAAGCCGCTGGAGGCGGCCGCGGGCGGCACCTTCCCGGACATCGATGCGTTCAGCACGGGTCAGGCGGCCATGGAACTCGAGGGTCTGTGGGATCTGCAGCACGAGCAGCAGACCCTCGGCAAGGACAACGTCGGCATTGCTGTGGTCCCGAGCAAGAGCGGCACCTCCAAGGGCTTCATCAGCGGTTCGGGCTTCGGCATCACGAAGACCTGCGGCGACAAGCAGAAGGCCTTCAAGGCCATCGAGGCGATGACGAGCAAGAGCGGACTGGAGTTCGTGACGAAGTCGCAGGCCTCCGTGCCGGCGCGGCTCGATGCGCTGGACGCGTGGTCCACCAACGTCGGGTCGCCTGCGTTCACCGCGGTCATCAAGCAGATGACCGGTGACGCGACTCCGTCACCGGTGCCCTCCAGCCAGGCGCAGCTCGACACGCTGCTGACCCAGTACGAGGTGGATGCGTTCTCCGGCAAGAGCACAGTCGAGCAGGTCCTCCAGCAAGTGAAGGCGGGCCTTCCGCAATGACGTTCGTGCGTCTGGACCGTGCGGAGGAAGAGGTCTCCGAGGGGTCCGTCGCCCAACCGGAGCGCCCGAGGGGCCGGCTTCGCCGCCGGCCCCTCGGGGGGCCCCGCTGGGTGGGGTGGGCCTTCGTGCTCCCCGGGCTCATCGGGCTGGCCGTGTTCATCGTCATCCCGCAGGTCGCCTCGCTGATCCTGGGGTTCTCCGACTCGAGCGTGCTCGGGGGCGTCCAGTTCACGGGCACGGAGAACTACATCCGGCTGTTCCGCGACCCGCAATTCCTCAACAGCGTCATGGTGACGGCGATCTTCGTGCTCGTGTACGTCCCGGCGAACATCGCGATCTCCCTGGCGATGGCGATGTGGCTCAAGACCCGCATCGCGGGCCGCAACTGGCTCCGGGTGATCTTCCTGATCCCAGCCCTGTCCCCGATGGTGGCGAACGCCGCGGTCTTCCGGTTGCTGTTCCAGAAGGACGGCGCCGTCAACCAGGGCCTCGCGGTCTTCGGACTCGGTCCGATCCCCTGGCTCAGTGACGGCAACTGGGCGTTGGCCACCGTGATCGGGGTGTCCCTCTGGCAGTCGTTCGGCTACAACATGATCGTGCTCGGCGCTGGGATCGACTCGATCAGCCCCGATGTGATCGCGGCGTCGCGGATCGACGGCGCCGGTCGCTTCCGCCGCCTGGTCTCGATCACCCTGCCGCTGGTCAGCCCCGCCCTGTTCTTCACCACGGTGCTGACCGTCATCGGCGCCTGGCAGACCTTCGCCCAGGCTTACGTGATCACCGGCGGCGGGCCGGGCAACAGCACGATGACGATCATGCTGTACCTCTATCAGACCGCTTTCACGAAC
>Ga0006562J51391_1010697_pt1 | contig 11898 bp, 12 predicted proteins | sample Ararhi6_input_d2_FD_51391 | JGI IMG/M metagenome (IMG submission 51391) | reverse complement strand
GGCGTTTCTACGAAGTAGTGAAACGGCAGAGCCTGCCTGAACAGGTCGCCATCCAGGAACGACCTGCCCCATCGAAGGTCAGCCGCAAGCATCATCTTCAGCTCTGGCGCCAGCATGTCGGTTGATTTTTTCATCGGTCAGAAAGCCCAACGGCCCGCGATGTACGCGATCGGTTCACCCGCCGCGCGCCAGCGTACCAGTGCCTCGAACCGCAGCGCAGGATCGTACGAATATCGGTCATGCACGGATTCTATCCGCTGGCCGCTCCTACAATGCGCCGATGCGCCTTCCTCTCCTGCTCGCCACCCTCCTCGCCCTCGGCGGCTGCCAGGCGACGTTCTTCGCGGCCGTCAACGCGCGACAGCCGTCGACCGGCGTCGTGGCCCATCGCGACAACGTCTACGATGCCACGCATGACCTGAAACTCGACGTATACGCCCCTGAACATGCCGACCACGCACCGGTGGTGGTCTACTTCTTCGGCGGCAGCTGGATGCACGGCAAGCGCGAATGGTATCGCTGGCTCGGCCAGGCGCTGGCGACGCAGGGCATCGTCGCGGTCGTCGCCGATTATCGTCTCTGGCCGAAGACACGCATGGACGGCTTCCTGCACGACGGCGCCGAGGCCGTGCGCTGGGCGCGCGACCACGCCGCGGACTACGGCGGCGATCCCGCACACCTGTTCGTGATGGGGCATTCGGCCGGCGGCCACATCGCGGCGATGCTCGCGACCGACAAACAGTGGCTTGCCGGGGTGGGCATGAAGCCCCGTGACCTGGCGGGCTGGATCGGCGTCGCGGGCGCATACGATTTCCTTCCGCTCGACGACCCCGACTTCATCGACATGTTCGGCTCCACGCCCCAGGAACAGGCGCGATCGCAACCGATCAACTTCGTGGATGGCGACGAACCGCCCGCCCTGCTCCTGCAGGGCGAAGCCGATACCATCGTGTTTCCCTCCGAAGCCATCGCCATGGAGGGCCGCTACCGTCAGATGGGCGAGCCGGTCGAGCTGAAGCTCTACCCGAAGCTGGGCCACGAGAGGCTGCTTTTCGCCCTGGGGCCATTGCACGAGGAGGCGCCGGTGATGCGCGACGTCGTGGCCTTCATCCGAAGCAGGACGAACCCGCCGGGGCCGTAGTTTCGATCAGCGCTGCTTCATGACGTCGCGACCCTCCGCGTTGCCGCCACGCGCCGCGTCGAGGACTTCGGGATACGGATAGTTCAGTCCCAGCAGCTGACGGATGTCCGGACTCGCGTTCTTCACGAACGCCTCGGGCAGCGCGGCGGGCAGGTCTTCCATCGGTTTGACGAACTTCGGTAGGTACTGCGTGATGATCGCCGAGCGATCGATGCTGCTGCGGTTCGGCATCGCGCAATGCCACACCGCACCGAAGAACAGGACCGTGTCGCCCGGCTCGCCGAGCATGCGCTCGCAGCGCTCGAAGAAACGATCGCTTTCGTCGGGGTAATGCAGCTCGCGCTGGCTACCGGGGACGAACGCGGTGGCGCCCGTTTCCTCGGTGAAGGGGTCGAGCATGATGGTCGCCTGCGCGTTCAGGGCGAAACTGGAGTTGATCAGCGCCGGATGCGTCTGCGGCGAATGGAAGTCCCAGTACGGATAATCGATATGCGGTTCCTGGCCCGGGCCGCCCGGAAGGATGCGGTTCGCCGCGATCGATCCCATGATGAATTCGCTGCCGATGAAGGCGCGCATGACTTTCATGATGGCGGGATGGGCTGCCATGCGCGAGAAGATCTCGCCCTTGGCCAGAAGGTTCCAGACGCGGCGCTGAAGGTTGATGCGTCCGGCGCGCTCCGCGTCGCCCTGGAAATGCGTGACCTTGCCGCCTTTCTCGTCCCGGTTCGATTCTCGCATCACGATGTCGCGCGCCTCGGCGATTTCCGCCGGGGTGAACAGGCCGCGCAACGTGACCGCGCCGAGGCCCCTGAGCAACTCGTGGACGATCGCATCGGTGTCGAGGTCGTCCTCCGTGTAGACGGGGATGGGATGCGACGGCGAGCGCATGGTCTGGGCGGTGGCGTTCATGGCGGGCTCCTGCCGCGTGGCCGCGGCGTGTCGAAGGGCGATGGCTGGCACGTTCGGCACTTACGCTAGGCCGATTTGCAAGCGCTTGCAAACTGCGCTGCAACATACGTAGAGTCGGGCCATCGACGGATGGGAGACTCGCCTTGAAGCACGAGCTGCGCATCGGCCTGATCGGCGCCGGTTACATGGGCAAGGCGCACACGCTCGCCTTCCAGAGCGTCGCGGCCGCCTTCGACACGCCGATGCGACCGGTGTGCGAGATGATCGCGACATCCACCGCCGCGGGTGCCGCCGAGGTGGCCGCCCGCTGGGGCTGGGCACGATCGACCGGCGACTGGAAGCAACTGGTCGACGATCCGCGCGTGGACGCCGTCGTGATCGCCACGCCGCCGCGCACGCACCTGCCGATGGTGCTGGCCTGCATCGCGGCCGGGAAGCCGGTGTTCTGCGAGAAGCCGCTCGGCGCGACGGCGGAGGAATCGCTGGTGATGGCCAAGGCCGTAGAGATCGCGCGATTGCCCAACATGGTGGGCTTCAACTACATCCGCACGCCCGCGAGCCAGCTCGCCCGCCAGATCGTCGCGTCCGGGGAGATCGGCGACGTGATCCAGGTGACGGCCGAGCACGTCGAAGATTACCTGCACGATCCGTCGCTGCCGGCCTCGTGGCGCACGCGGATCGCCACGGGAACCGAGGCGGGCGCGCTTGGCGACGTCGCGACGCACATCGTCAACGCCTGCCTGAGACTGGTCGGGCCCATCGAGAGCCTGGTCGCCGACCTGGCGATCGTTCAACCGATGCGGGAGGGTCCGGACGGACCCGAGGCGGTGGAGAACGACGACCAGGGCCAGATGCTGCTGCGCTTCGCCAACGGCGCGAGTGGGAGCCTCAGCTTCAGCCGCATGGCCGCGGGCCGGAAGATGGGCTACACGTACCGCATCACGGGAACCCGCGGCGCGATCCATTTCGACCAGGAAGACCAGAACGCGCTGTGGCTGTACGACGCGTCACGCGAGCCCGCGCGGCGCGGTTTCCAGAAGCTGTTGATGGGCCCGGCGCACCCGGACTACCTCGCGTTCAACCAGGGCGTCGGCCACGGCACCGGCTACAACGAGCAGATCACGATCGAGGCGCGCGATTTCCTGCAGGCGATCGCGACCGGCGACGCCCTGTGGCCGACCTTCCGCGACGGCTTCGAGGTCGACCGCGTGATCGCGGCCGCGCTGGTCTCGCACCGCGAACGGCGCTGGGTATCGCTTTGACGCAGCGACCGCCGGGTTGGGTTCAACGCAGGCTCGTGCGGGTCACCAGTTCGCAGGGAAAGAGCTTGCTGCGCGGCACCGCATCGGGGTGTTCCATCCAAGCGACGATGCGGTCGATCGCATGGAGCACCATGTCGTGGATGGGCTGTCGCACGGTGGTGAGCGAATAGGAGGCCCACGCGGCGAGTGGCATGTCGTCGAAGCCGACGATGCTCACGTCTGCCGGCACGCGCACGCCGCGCTCGCGACACGCGTCGATCGCGCCCATCGCCAGCACGTCGTCGGCGCAGAACACACCGTCGAGGTCGTCGTCGCGATCGAGCAGCGCGTGCATCGCGAGGCGCCCGTGCTCGTGCGTGTAGTTGCCGGCGTGGATCGTCTGGCGCAGGAGCTTGCGCGCAGCTTCCGCGAAGCCCTTCTCGCGGTCGATCGTCGAGGCGTCGTGCGCCGACCCTCCGAGGAACGCGAGCCGCCGAAGGCCTCGCTCACGCATCGCGTCCGCCACGAGCCCACCGCCGGCCACGTTATCGACGGTGGCCACGGGCACCGGGGACGAACGCCCCGCTCGCCCGAACACATGCAGCACGGGCAGACCCGCCGCCCGGCACGACGCGGCGAAACCGGCCGGCGGCGCCGAGGTGGCGATCAGCACGGCATCGACACTGTACTGGCGCAGCATGTCGAGCGCGGCCTTGCCGTCCTCGCCTTCACCGAGGTTCGCCAGCAGCGGGCGAAGGCCCCGTGCCTGGAGTTCGCGGGTGAAGAGGTCGAAGACCTCCATGAAAGTGGGATTCGCGAAATGGTTGGAGACCAGGCCGATGAGTTCCGTGCGGCCGGTCATGAGGCTGCGCGCGAGCTGGTTCGGTCGGTAACCGAGCGCCGCCGCGGCCTCGAGCACCCGCTCGCGCGTCTTCGCCGAGACGCTGGCGCCTTCGGTGAAGGTGCGCGACACGGCGGAGATCGACACGCCCGCGGCCTCGGCGACGTCGCGGGCGGTGGGGCGTTGCGAAACGGGTGGGCGGAAGCTCATGCGAACTAGGTTAGCGCAGTCGCGCGGTGGGAGCGGGCCGCGTGGGAGTCTTGCGCCGTGCAAAGAGGGCCGGCGGCTCATCGCGAGAAGCTGTCGCGGCCGGGTCCGCTCCCACCGGCTCGGCGCAAAAAAAAGCCGGGCGATCGCTCGCCCGGCTTTCGTGTGGCACCGACGGTCGCTTAGCGCAGGATCGCCTTCGGGTCCTGCTTGTCCTTCAGCGCCGCGCAGAGCAGGGTCTGCTCGCTGGTCTGCGCGAGGCCACGGTCGGCGCCGCTGACCTGGCCGAGACGCGGCTTGAAGAACGCGCTCATGCGATCGGCCTCGGCCTTCGAGCAGCTACCGCCGGCCGCCATTTCGGGCAGCTTGCCGCCGGCGAAGCTGCCGGTGCGGGCGACGATCTTGTCGTAGTTCGTCGTGAACCACTTCCACAGATCGGCACGCGTCGCTTCCGACTCGCGACCGCCGCGCAGCACCATCGCCATCTCGCCGACCTTCACGTCCTTGCCGAGGGCGAAGTCGCGCACCTTGTTGGCGAGGGCCGGGTCGGTCGCGTCGCCCAGCGCGATGAGCATCGCGTTGCGCTTGGCGGGATCGGACGTCTTCGGCACTTCGGCCATCAGGGCCTCGACCGCCGGGGCGCCACGCTCCTCGACCGCCACGCCGAGCGCGGAAGCGAGCATGTCGGAATCGGCCGCGTCGAGATCGAGCCTGCCGTCCTTGGTCTTCAGCGCCGCGTCGCCCTGCTTGAGCAGTTCGGCGCGCACTTCCGGCACGCCGATGTCCTTGTCGGCCAGGAAGCCGGCGAGGGTCGTGCGCGTGATCGTGTCGTTGTCCGGCTCGCCGGCCTTCTTGCGGTAGCCCAGCTGCTTGAGCTTCGGCAGGTAGGCGTCGGTGGCCCACTTGCGCAGGCGCTCGCGCTGCGCGTCGGTGGTGGCTTCGTTGTCGAGGATCCAGTTGAACGTGCCGATCGGCGCGGTGAACACTTCGCGCGTCTTCGAGGCGGTCAGCGGCTTCGTCGCGGCGAGGTAGTCGCCCGCGTCGAGGTCGCCGTGCTGGAAGCCGGCGCGCACGGCGTCGGCATAGGCCAGCTGCTCGGCGTCGGTCAGCGTCGAGACCACCTTCGCCAGCGCGGCCAGGTCGGCCTTGCTCTGCGAGAAGCGGTAGTAGCCGCGACCGTCGGCGTTCGGCAGCACCCAGCTGTTCTTCGCCGCGCCGTCGAGAACCATCGTGCCGGTGGCCTTGTCGAGCAGTTCGCACTTGACCTTGTTGCCGCCGCCTTCCACGCCGTAGCGCACGCACATCGGCACGCCCCACACGCGGCTCGCGTCGCCGGTGCTGCCCAGCGGCAGGTAGCGGCTCTGGGCCAGGTGCAGCACGGTCTTGCCGCCTTCCGTCTTCACTTCCGTGCTGACGTACGGCACGCCGGACTGGTCGAGGAAGGTACGGAACGCCTTCTTGAACGCGTCGCCCTGGCCGGCGGCCTCGGCGATCGCATCGATCAGGTCGTCGGCCGTGGCGTTGGCGAACTTGTGCTTCTGGATGTACGCACGCATGCCCTTCTGGAACACGGGATCGGTGACGTAGCCCTCGAACATGCCGAGGACCGCGGCGCCCTTCTGGTACGTGATGCCGTCGAACGCCGTCTCGATGTCGCCGTTGCCGGTGATCGGCTGGCGGATCTTGCGCGCGCTGACGAGGCTGTCGTTGTTCATCGCGCCCTGCGCGCCGCGAACGCGGTCGAGGTCGGCGCGGTATTCCGGGTGCACCTTGATGGTGACCTTCTGCTGCATCCACGTGGCGAACGCCTCGTTGAGCCAGAGGTCGTCCCACCAGGCCATCGTCACGGTGTCGCCGGTCCACTGGTGGGCCAGCTCGTGCGCGTTGACGTTGAACGAGCCACGCACGTACTGCGCGGCCGAATCCGGATCGATCAGCAGCAGCCAGTCGCGGAACGTGACGAGGCCCGCGTTCTCCATCGCGCCCGCGCTGAAGTCCGGCGCGGCGAGCAGGTCGAGCTTGTCGTACGGATAGCCGAAGCCGTAGTAGTCCTCGAGCGTGTGGATGATCGAGTTCGTTTCGCCCAGCACGTGCTTCATGCGGTGGCCTTCGCCCTTGGCGGCGATGCCGCGCAACGGGGTGGCCGTCGTGCGGTATTGCGTCGGCGTGATGTCCGGACCCTTCTCGATGTCCCACGGGCCCACGGCGAACGCGACGAGATAGGTCGGCAGCGGCTTGGTGGTCGAGAACGTGAGGGTCTTCCAGCCCGCGCCAGCCTTCTCTTCCTTGATCTGGGCCGTGTTGGCGACGCCCTGGTCGTCGGCCGGGATGGTCAGCTGGATGTCGAACGGCACCTTGAACGAGGGCTCGTCGAAGCCCGGGAACGCATAGCGGGCCGACACCGGCTCCATCTGCGTCATCGCGTACGGGATGCCTTCGTGCGAGACCTTGTACAGGCCCTGCAGCTGCTTGTTGAGCGGCGCGCTGAACTCGATCGCGAGCGTGATCTCACCTTCCAGCTTCGCGCCGAGATCCACCCGTGCGACGCCTTCCTTCTCGGCGGCGACGGTGTACTTGCCGGTGTGCTTCTTGCCGGCGGCGTCGGTCACGGTGACCTTCGAGACCTTCAGTTCCTTGCCGTGCAGCCAGACGAAGTCCGACGGCTGCGTGAGCTTGATGCGGATTATCGACGAGCCGGAGTAGTCCTCCTGCTTCGGATCGACCTTGAAGGCGAGCTTGTAGGACTCGGGCTGGGCCCACGTCGGGAGATGGCCAAGCGGTGGCGCGGCGTCCGTGCCGGCGGCGAGCGCGGCGCCACAGCAGGTGGCGAGCGCGGTGAGGATGAGGGGACGGACGAAACGACGCATGGCAGGTGGGACTCCCTGTGGTTGAACCCCCATCCTGCGAACAAGCATGACGTTCGACACAGTGCCAGAAGGCACCCCGTCCCCGTTGCGGCGCGTCAGAACGCGTCTGGCGGCTTACATCTCGACGATCGGCTTGAACCCGCCGAAGAACATGCGCTTGCCGTCGAAGGGCAGGTTCCTGGGGTCCGAATACTCCGCAAGCCTCGGATCCGCCATCACTTTCTTCATGATCCGGTCGCGGTCGCGGCGGCTCTTGTAGACGATCCAGGAGAACACCACGACCTCGCCCTCCTTCAGTTTCACGGACTGCGGAAAAGAAGTGACCTTGCCGGGCTTGACGTCGTCGGCGACACATTCGGAGTACGCGAGCGCCCCGAACTCCATCCAGATCTTCCCGGCCTTGCGTGCCATCTTCTTGTAGTCCGCCATCCGGTCGAGCGGAACCGGCGCGACGAAACCATCGACGTAACTCATGGTGCGACCCTCCCTCGGTGTGGTGGGGCGAGGGTGGCGCAGAACGAAGAAAGGCCGCGTTAAACGCGGCCTTTGCGGACTTTCTCAAACGGGGCGACGAATCAGCCGGCCGCGTCGGCCTGCTCGAGCACGACCGCGACCGCGTGGATCACCGAGGCGATGCGCACCGCGCTCTGGATGGCCTGGACGCTGACGCCGCCATCGCGCAGGACCTTGTCGTGCGAGTCGATGCACATGCCGCAGCCGTTGACGGCCGAGACGGCCAGCGAGACGAGCTCGAAGTCGTTCTTGGCGTCGCCCTTGTAGGCGCCGATCACGTTCATGCGCAGCTTCGCCGGGATGGTGGCGTACTCCGGATGGCTGACCAGGTGCTGGAAGCGGTAGTAGATGTTGTTCATGCCCATGATCGCGGCCGAACCCTTGGCGGCGGTCAGCTGCTCGGCCGTGGCGTGCTCGGCGGCGAACGCGGCGATGGCTTCGGTCAGCGGCTTGTAGCGGGCGGAGTAGGCGGAGCCGAGCGCGACCATGGCGATCTGCGCCTTGTTGAGGCCGGGCGCACCCGCCTCGCTCAGCACGGAATCGAGGTTGAGCTTCAGGTCCTTGGCGTATTCGGGAAGCTGGCTGCGAAGATCGGCGACGCTCATGGATGCACCTTCTTTTTCGAATGAATGGGGCGCGGAATGGCTCGACGCGAGGGCGCCGGTTCACGCGGGACACGTGGGGTGTCGGGGGGAAAGAGGTAAAAAACGGGGCGGTGAAGAGGACTTCACCGCCCCTGGACTGCCCGCGCCGCGCGGGGGGAGGGAGGGTCCGCGGCGAGGGACTTACGACCGGGTGAGGCTTAGGCGACCTTCAGGGTCTCGTCGCCGGCCTTCCAGTTGCAGGCGCACAGCTCGTCGGTCTGCAGGGCGTCGAGGACGCGCAGCACTTCGTCCGGGTTGCGGCCGACGGAACCGGCGGTCACGTAGGCGAACTGGATCTCGCCGTTCGGGTCGACCAGGAAGGTGGCGCGCTGGGCGACGCCTTCGTCGGTCAGGATGCCCAGAGCCGTCGTCAGCTCCTTCTTGATGTCCGCGAGCATCGGGAACTTGAGGTCCTTCAGATCGGCGTGGTCCATGCGCCAGGCGCGGTGGACGAACTCGGAATCGGTCGAAGCGGCGAGGATCTGGCAGTCACGGTCGGCGAACTGCTCGTTGAGGTCGCTGAAGCCCTTGATCTCGGTCGGGCACACGAAGGTGAAGTCCTTCGGGTAGAAGAAGACGAGCTTCCACTTGCCCTCGTACGACTTGTCCGAGATGTCGACGAACGCGTCTTCGATCTTGTTGGCGAGGGGGCCACCGGCCACTGCCTTGAGGTTGAACTGGGGGAACTTATCGCCAATGCTCAGCATCTTTTCGACTCTCCGTTGAGGGTGGGTTGAACGCGTTTGCGCGCTGCGTGGCGCGACCAGAAGGCAAGCTTACCGGTCCTGCCGATATATTCCAAATCGATTGTTGGCATGAATGTGATAGGCTACGGCTATTGCCTGGTCGTCCCCGAGCGTGCCGCCATGAACCTGCGTGACCTCTCCTATCTCGTCGCCCTGGCCGAGCACCGGCATTTCGGCAAGGCGGCCGAAGCCAGCTTCGTCAGCCAGCCCACCCTGTCGACCCAGATCCGGAAGCTGGAGGACGAACTCGGGGTGGCGCTCGTGGAACGTACCCCGCGGAAAGTCCTGCTGACGGAAACGGGCCGTGAAATCGCCCGCCGCGCCCGTTCAGTGCTCTCGCAGGTCGACGAGATCCGCTCCATCGCCCAGCGCACCCGCGACCCGGAATCGGGCACGATCCGGCTCGGCATCTTCCCCACGCTGGGGCCCTACCTGCTTCCGCACGTGATCCCGCGTCTGCGCGAGCGCTTCCCGCGGCTGGAGCTGCTGCTGCGCGAGGAGAAGACCGAGCAGGTGCTGCACATGCTGCGCGAGGGCACGCTGGACGCCGGCATCCTCGCCCTGCCCGTCCACGACGATTCGCTGCATACCGAATTCCTGTTCGAGGAACCGTTCGTGCTGGCGGTGCCCAGCAGCCACGAACTCGCCTCGCGGCGCTCGCTGCGGATGGACGACCTCTCGGAGCAGAACCTCCTGCTGCTGGAGGACGGCCACTGCCTGCGCGACCAGGCGCTGGAGGTCTGCCAGCTGGCCGGCGCCGGCGAGAAGACCGGCTTCCGCGCCACCAGTCTCGAGACGCTCCGGCAGATGGTCTCGGCGAACGTCGGCATCACGTTGCTGCCGTCGCTCGCCGTGAAGCCGCCGGTCGCCCAGTCGCCGAACGTCAGCCTTGTCGCCTTCGACGCGCCGGCACCCAGCCGTCGCATCGCGATGCTCTGGCGGAAGAGTTCCGCGATGACGCCGTTCTTCGAGGCGCTGGCGGCCGTGATCCGCAACGTGCCTGCAGGCCTTTTCGACACCCGCGACTGCACCGCCGGTCAACGGGAATCGACGCCGGGCGTTGCCCTTCCCTCTTCCTGACGGTTCGGTGACATGCGCGTCTGGCTCGCGGTAGTGCTCCTTGTCTGTGGCTGGGGCGCCTTCTCCTGGTGGCAGCATCGCCCCGTGCACAACGCCCCCGGCGTGCTGGCCGGCGGCATACCGGACCAGGAAGACGTCGGGCAAGCCGCGACGCTCAGCCGCGGCCGCTTCACGCTGACCACGCGCGCCGCGTTCGCCATGACCGGCCGCGTCCTCTCGCGCGAGGACTACCAGTTCGACGACCTGGCGCCGATCGCGCCCACGGACCTGGCGATGGGCTGGGGCCGCATGTCGGACAGCGGGGTGCTCGACCGGATCCGCATCTCGCAATCGAACCGGTTCTACTACTGGTACACCGACCATTACCCGATTCCGCGCCGCGAAATCGAGGATTCCAGCGCCAACATGCACATGATCCCCGCCAACGACACCGTGGCGCGCGAGCTGCGCGAGGTGCGGCCCGGCGAGGTGGTGCGTCTACAGGGCTTTCTGGTGGACATCAAGCGCGACGACGGCTGGCACTGGAACACCTCGCTGACGCGCGAGGACACCGGCGCCGGCGGCTGCGAGATCGTGCTCGTGGAGTCCATCGGCGCCGCCGGCGCCGGCGGCGCGCAGGTCTTCGATCAGTAAGCCAGCAGGGTGTGCAGCGGCAGGGCCGCGGGCCATTTGCCGCGGCCGTTCAGGCCCGGCAGTTCGATGACGACGCTCGCCCCGAGCACCTCGGCGCCCAGTCGCTCGACGAGGCGGCGGGCGGCCTCCAGCGTGCCGCCGGTCGCCAGCACGTCGTCGACCACGATGACGCGCTCGCCGGGCGCCAGCGCGGACGAACCGATCTCCAGGCGATCCATCCCGTATTCGAGGCCGTAGTCGACGCCGACCACCGGCGGCGGCAGCTTGCCTGCCTTGCGCAACGGCACGAAGCCGGCATCGAGCGCCCGGGCCATGGCCGCGCCGAAGATGAAGCCGCGCGATTCGATGCCGCAGACGGCGCCGATGCCCTGCCCGCGCCACGGTTCGCACAGCGCGTCGATGCACGCGCCGAACGCGGCGGCATCGGCCAGCAAGGGGGTGATGTCCTTGAACATGATGCCGGGACGCGGAAAGTCCGGCACGTCGCGGACGAGGTCGTGGAAGGCCTGCATGGGTGATCCTGGAAGAATGTCGGGGCGTTTCAGGCCGGAAACGTGACCGCGCCGAAGTCGTCGTCGGACGCGGCGGCGGCACGCGCCTCGGCCAGCTGGGCGTCGATCGCGCGCACGATGCCCTCGGCGGCTTCCGCCGCGCCGTCGGGCACCATCACCGCGAGGAAGTCGCGCGCCGGCAACTGACCCACCGCGCCGGTGAGGAATTCGCCGGCGATGAACGCCGGGATCTCCGCCCGCTCGAGGGCGTCCTTGACGAGGTGGGCGTCGATCAGGGACTCGGCGTGGTAGGCGATGCGCATGGTTCCACGCTACCCGTCGGCGGCGCGTCCGGCAAGCGTCCGGGGCCCAACGGAGGTAAACTCCCCCGTTTGCGCGCCCCACTTCTCCGAGTCCTTTCGATGTCGACCGAAACGCCCGTCCTGCAGCAGCATTTCATCCGCCAGATCGTCCGCGACGACCTGGCGTCCGGCAAGCACAAGGTCATTCATACGCGCTTCCCGCCGGAGCCGAACGGCTACCTGCACCTCGGGCATGCCAAGTCGATCTGCCTGAACTTCGGCC
>Ga0006562J51391_1002143_pt1 | contig 11906 bp, 6 predicted proteins | sample Ararhi6_input_d2_FD_51391 | JGI IMG/M metagenome (IMG submission 51391) | reverse complement strand
AAAAAAACGAGATGAAAATCTCATGCTCGCTTTGAAAGAATCCATTGAAGCAAAAAAAATGATTGCTGCTGCTCAACAAAAAAAGTGGTGGCAATTTTGGAAATAGGACACCCATGACAATGGCGCACTTATACACACCCCTGTGTGAGTGCTAAAATCTCTCGATTTCCGTCAAGCGTGTAAAGAAGAAGCCGACTTAATAGCCGGCTTCTTCTGATTCTTCAAACCACAATGCAATGAACAGCAAAGTACAAATAATAAGTGCTCCTAAATCCATCACATTAATTACGATCGTCATCACATTCACCTCCACAGTGAACGGATTCTATCACAGAAATGTTCCTCGAAACGAAGCACTGAAAAATAAAAAAATGCTTGCGGATACCGCAAACAAAAAATAATTTTCATCTATCATATCGATAAAAAAAGCGAGATGAAAATCTCATGCTCGCTTTGAAAGGATCCATTGAAACAAACGATAATTCCTGTATTACCAAGGATGTGTATGACTATAAGTATAAATTGGCTTAACACCTTTTTTATAAGACTGCTTATTAGTCCACATTTTCACAGTTATTTTCATACCTTTAGTATTATAAGAGGTCTTCGTCCTAATATACTGTCCAGCTGCCGGAGATGGATAACCTCCAACAACATTCAAACTTTTTAATGTATAAGTTCCAGCTATTCCATAGGAAGCTAACTTTAAAACTATACCATAAGGGCTTCGTTTAGATGCTAAATTAAATGCAAAAGCAGCACCAGTAATCATAAAATGCTTAGCAATAGCTTCCTTTTTAGAAATTGTATGTGTTCTTGTTTCAGCAGGAGGATATTTGTAAAATGTCCGTACTCTTTTAACCTGGTTATATTTTCCTCCAAGACTAGCTTTAACTTCTACATATTGTGGACCAATCAACTCAGTTTTAGGCTTCAATCTCAAAATATAAGTACCTTTTGTTTTTTTCAAAGTTGCTGTTACAGAACTCTTCTTGTTATCATTAAGACGCCAATAAGACCTAATAGTATAAGTAGTTATAATTTGAGGTGTTTTCTTGACTGTATAATTAATCTTAAGATTCTTACCCTCCTTTTTAACATAATTGATATTAATATAATCATCAATTAATCCATTCCTAGAAGCACCTTCAGCAACATTTGAAGTACTGAATGGTATTAATAAAACTAAACACATGAAACACAAAAGAATTTTTTTCATCATTTTTCCACCTTTACCAATTGATAGTTTAATGATAAATAAGGATAGTAGAATAAACAATACATTTTTATGAAATAATAAGGAGATAAAACATGCTAAAAACACAAAAAATCCTTTCAATAATCGGATTTCTCTTCATATTCCTACACATAATATATATAGGAGGTTACTCAAGTCATATTTTTTTTAAATATACATTAATAATTGGTTTAATATTGCTAACTATTGATTTATTAATATATATATATCTACACTTAAAAAAGAAAAAAGCAGACTAATGTCTGCTTTTTTAATTAATTATGTAATTTTTAATACCAACATGCCAATGAGCCATAACTTCAAATGTCTCATTCGCAACCTCATCATCATCTTCTTCAATTCTGACAAGATCCCCGTCCTCAGCATCCGTCAAATTGAGTTCCTTGTGGATCTCCTTCAAGATCCCCCCGTAACCGATTAAACGCCTTGCACTTAATGCATCATCCAAGTAATAGACCGTATCCAAATTCTCCTCGGTCACTTCATTCCCACGTATCACATCCGTATCCTTGACTGGATACTTAGAAATTTCAAGAATCGCTTTTTGTTCTTCTATTGCTTCGCGCACTTCTTTTTCAATGGCTTCCGCATCGATCCCCTTTTTTCCTTTGACACGCTGCACATGCACAATCGGTGTGTAATCCAATTTCATTGCCTTCTTCCAAAAGCTTGTCCACTCTGCTTGCTTAATATAACTTTTACCAAAGTAATTTCTCTTTACAGGGATAAGCACATGAAAATGTGGGTGATATGTATTTTCTTTATGATTTTTTGTTATCTCTAAAGCTCTAAAAAAACCAAGTGTCCCAGTTTTCACTTTCTTATATTGAAACAGCTTTCTATAACCTTGCATCATATCTGTAATTGTTTGTCTCAATTGATCCCCTTCAACATTTTTAACTGTTAACGTGAGGAATATCCATGCAGGCTTATATTTCCTGTTTGCTTCTTCCACAATCAACTTATTGTGATAAGCAATTTTTAAAGACCTTCGCCATGCACACATAGGGCACAACCTCACTTTACAAAAATAAGCTTGATATAATTTAAGTCTGCCTGTTTCTTTTTCTCTTTTAAACGTAAGACATTCGGCACAATTAGATATCTTCTCTGCCTTTTTTCCGTAGTAAGGCGCACCGATACGCTTTTCAAGCCCTTCATAATGAAATGACATTAGTGAAGATCGCATCTTTTTTCCTTTCCAATCCCGCTTTTTACCTGTTGCGGTTTTGTCCTGAAGGATGCTATAATTCGATTCAGATGAATATGTCAAAATAAAAACTCCTTCTGAAGCTAGTCCTCTAGCACTCTATTATTTTTGTTGTGGTGACTTAATAATAGCAGATGGAGTTTTTACCTGTCAAAATGCCTTTGAACCATTGATATCACTGTATTTATTCTATTTTTTCGAAATGACAGTGTTTCTATATGTATCAAGATAAGAAAAGACACGATTCTGACTCCGTCAAAATCGCCCAAAAAGCTGGCGGAATCGCCATCTTTTTAAAAACCAAAACCTCAAAACCTAAAAAACCAAAGAATAAACCAAATTTCCCCGCAGGGGGAGATTTTTTTTGATTTTTTAACTTCCTCTCTCTAGTATTCATATCTTAAAAAAGAATCATCCCACGACGACTAGAGCATTCAGCTAGTAGTCATTTTTATTTGACCTGACTAAACCTGACATCCATGCCATCACCCCGCCCACAAAAATGGTGGGATTGAAAAAGAAACAAACAGAAGAGCATAGAAAAAGTAAGGGCATTTCATGGCGATCAATCCGATCTTCTTGACCATTGATATTTTTAGGTTCCAATCAGCTCTAACCAGTGGAAATATCACGTTTAATCAAAAACCTAATAGTTTACGTGTTATTTCTAAGTGACTACACATGATATTTCCACAAAAAAACAGACCATAAAGGTCTGTTAATACTTTTATCATGTTGCAACTCTTGAATCTGCTAAATACTTAGTCGCAACCCTTGATGCAATATCATGACTCTCTCTAGTTTCTGAAACAAAATTTACAGAAACTAATAGTACAAGCGCACACATGACTACAGAGAAAAATCTCTTAAAACTCATACAAGCCATCGCCCCTCCGAATTTGTTTTTGAGCATCGATCATCTGTCTATAAAAAAATACAGAATCATCCAAACGCTCAAGCCTATTATAGAATTCGGCGGCTTCTAATGCCAATTCCTCCAAATAAGGAAAACCAGCTGCGTTTCTCAATTCATTCATGGCATAAAGAACATGCTCTCTATCACCCAGATCTATATACAAAGCCTTCAGCACGTTTAAAACTCGTCCAAATAAAGCATCCTCAAAAAATTGAACATATTCTAAACTCTTCTCAAAAAAAGAAACTCCAGTTTCTCTATTACCTTTTCTAAGATAAATCAGAGCTAAATCATAATAGGCTTGGATCAATTCCTTAGCTTTAATTTTTTCGCCAACCTCAACAGCACGATCAAAATAATACACTGCTTTATCGTATTGCCCCATATCATTATGACAACATCCAACATTCAACAAAGCTTTTGTAACCATCGAGTCGTTACCAAGTGATCTAGCAATCTTAAGAGTATTTTCAAAATGAACCAAAGCCTTCTCATGAGTTTTCAAATCAATATAATTTCCTGCAACAACTGTAAGACAGTTTATTTCTCGAATAACATAAGTTGAGTTGGCCGTATATGTATCATAAGCAAGTTTCACATAATACATAGACATATGAGTTTGCTTCATATGATAAAAAACTTCTGAAATTTTATAATAAAATTCTGCTCTCTCAATTTCATCTGAAACTTGTGAAAGCTTCTTTTCGGCACGTCTATAGAACGTGATAGCTCTCAAATATTCCCCTTTTGAAAACTCATACATTCCCTTAAAAAAATGAAAGTAGTATTCAAGAAGACCAGTAAGTCTCTTCCCCTGTCCTTCTACCTCCCTCAAGTAGTCAGCTTTGTTCATTCTGTTTTCAGAGGGATTTAAATAGTCCAACATCAAACGATGTCTAAACTCCATTAATTGAAAGTATAAAAGGACGTCTTGATCCTCTTCCATATCATTTAAATTTCTCTCAATTTCCGTTTTTAATATTTCAGCATCGGTCACATTGAATCGTTTTATATGGATATACCATTCGTTTATTTGAACACCAATTTGTGAAGAAGGTATATTCGCCATCATCAATCCCCCTTTGTAAATAACCATTTTTCTGTTAAATCCTAGCATAATTTCTCATAAGAGAAGGCTGTTTGCGCCACACTTTTGAAAATTTTCGGCATCTCGCAAACATTTTTTTAAATGAATTCAGCAGACAAAACGAAAAAACGCATTTAAAGCCCTTATAAGCGTTTTTGACGCATTCCCCTATTTCAATTACCTAAACAAAAATAAAAGCGCTCAGAATCGAATCTGAACGCTCTCAACGGCATTTTTAAAATGCACGACATGTTTTTTTATACGTTTTATTTTCATCTTGCGTACTACCCCCCTGTTAGCATAGGGGGTTCCCGTTTGGCTCTCGGTGCTCCGCTTTTCGTTGCCACTCAAGCGACTACCGCCGCCTTTTAGCTTCGCACCTTCGCCAAACAATCAGATGAATAAATCACTCTCTTATTCTACCATCTCCACCAAAGTTTTTCATCAATTTCCCAACGGTACAATGCCCTGGCATTCTGCTTTGAACGGAGAGAAAATACACGTGCAACTTTTAGGTGCATAAGTGGGCACTGGTTCCCTAGTGACTCTTTTCGGGCTCTGCCCAAACCCGCCAACGCTAGCACGTTGGATGGCAAATATTCAAACCCCCTACCCCCGATCTTCGGGGGATGCCCCTTCGGCAGGCGCAAACAAACGGGGTTTGTTTGATAAACAGGCTTTTGGGTGTCGTGAATGAGTCAACTCCTTAATGCTCACTTCGTTCCGCTTACCGTTGACTCATGCCATATGTTTTTCACTCCATTTTTTTAAACAGTAACGCTCCTTTTGAGTGCACACTTTTCCGAAACAACACAAAACAAACACGAAACTTAATTCACCATTATTGACCCCTTGTTACGACTGATTTTTTTGCAAAACGCTCCCTTTCTTTGTGTGCAGGTGCGCTCCTTTTCAAACACAAAACGTTACTCAATTCTTCTCACTTTTCCTTTTTATGGTGTGGCAGTTTTTCCGTTTCTGCCACATCACCACATTTTTCTCCTGAAAAAAGGTGTGTCAGAATTTCATTTTTAGGCACATTCCTTTCAAAAATCGCAACCGCCACGAAACAAATCACACTGGGATTTCAAACATAAAGTGGTTGCAGTTTTCCCTTATGCTCTTTTCACCTTTTCCGAAATGTCTCCAGCGACACTTATCAAAATTTTTCTCTTTCAACCCGCTACGCAAAACAAAAACATTTTGCCTTTTGATCTAGAAGGGCGTAGCGTATACCGTAGCGAATGAATCATAAAGAGGTGAACCCGCTATGAAACCCGAAACCTACCTTTCTTCACAAGACATTGCAAATAAGCTCAATGTCTCCAGCGTCACGATACGCAAATACGCCGCCATGCTTGAGAAAAACGGCTATAATTTCGCCAGAGACACTAAGGGATGGCGTCAGTATAATGAGTCCGATTTATCCGCTATGGAGTATATATACACACACTCTAAATTGAGTGGTAAATCACTAGAAGAAGTAGCCAAACTTGTAGCGACCTTGTATCGGTCAAACTTGTCCATATCGGATACCGCTACACCGCTACAAGATGTCAATGTCGCCGATCTCATTCAGAGACAAGAGGAATTCAATCGTACCATCCTAAAACGACTCGAACAATTTGAAGAACAACAAAAAAAACGAGATGAAAATCTCATGCTCGCTTTGAAAGAATCCATTGAAGCAAAAAAAATGATTGCTGCTGCTCAACAAAAAAAGTGGTGGCAATTTTGGAAATAGGACACCCATGACAATGGCGCACTTATACACACCCCTGTGTGAGTGCTAAAATCTCTCGATTTCCGTCAAGCGTGTAAAGAAGAAGCCGACTTAATAGCCGGCTTCTTCTGATTCTTCAAACCACAATGCAATGAACAGCAAAGTACAAATAATAAGTGCTCCTAAATCCATCACATTAATTACGATCGTCATCACATTCACCTCCACAGTGAACGGATTCTATCACAGAAATGTTCCTCGAAACGAAGCACTGAAAAATAAAAAAATGCTTGCGGATACCGCAAACAAAAAATAATTTTCATCTATCATATCGATAAAAAAAGCGAGATGAAAATCTCATGCTCGCTTTGAAAGGATCCATTGAAACAAACGATAATTCCTGTATTACCAAGGATGTGTATGACTATAAGTATAAATTGGCTTAACACCTTTTTTATAAGACTGCTTATTAGTCCACATTTTCACAGTTATTTTCATACCTTTAGTATTATAAGAGGTCTTCGTCCTAATATACTGTCCAGCTGCCGGAGATGGATAACCTCCAACAACATTCAAACTTTTTAATGTATAAGTTCCAGCTATTCCATAGGAAGCTAACTTTAAAACTATACCATAAGGGCTTCGTTTAGATGCTAAATTAAATGCAAAAGCAGCACCAGTAATCATAAAATGCTTAGCAATAGCTTCCTTTTTAGAAATTGTATGTGTTCTTGTTTCAGCAGGAGGATATTTGTAAAATGTCCGTACTCTTTTAACCTGGTTATATTTTCCTCCAAGACTAGCTTTAACTTCTACATATTGTGGACCAATCAACTCAGTTTTAGGCTTCAATCTCAAAATATAAGTACCTTTTGTTTTTTTCAAAGTTGCTGTTACAGAACTCTTCTTGTTATCATTAAGACGCCAATAAGACCTAATAGTATAAGTAGTTATAATTTGAGGTGTTTTCTTGACTGTATAATTAATCTTAAGATTCTTACCCTCCTTTTTAACATAATTGATATTAATATAATCATCAATTAATCCATTCCTAGAAGCACCTTCAGCAACATTTGAAGTACTGAATGGTATTAATAAAACTAAACACATGAAACACAAAAGAATTTTTTTCATCATTTTTCCACCTTTACCAATTGATAGTTTAATGATAAATAAGGATAGTAGAATAAACAATACATTTTTATGAAATAATAAGGAGATAAAACATGCTAAAAACACAAAAAATCCTTTCAATAATCGGATTTCTCTTCATATTCCTACACATAATATATATAGGAGGTTACTCAAGTCATATTTTTTTTAAATATACATTAATAATTGGTTTAATATTGCTAACTATTGATTTATTAATATATATATATCTACACTTAAAAAAGAAAAAAGCAGACTAATGTCTGCTTTTTTAATTAATTATGTAATTTTTAATACCAACATGCCAATGAGCCATAACTTCAAATGTCTCATTCGCAACCTCATCATCATCTTCTTCAATTCTGACAAGATCCCCGTCCTCAGCATCCGTCAAATTGAGTTCCTTGTGGATCTCCTTCAAGATCCCCCCGTAACCGATTAAACGCCTTGCACTTAATGCATCATCCAAGTAATAGACCGTATCCAAATTCTCCTCGGTCACTTCATTCCCACGTATCACATCCGTATCCTTGACTGGATACTTAGAAATTTCAAGAATCGCTTTTTGTTCTTCTATTGCTTCGCGCACTTCTTTTTCAATGGCTTCCGCATCGATCCCCTTTTTTCCTTTGACACGCTGCACATGCACAATCGGTGTGTAATCCAATTTCATTGCCTTCTTCCAAAAGCTTGTCCACTCTGCTTGCTTAATATAACTTTTACCAAAGTAATTTCTCTTTACAGGGATAAGCACATGAAAATGTGGGTGATATGTATTTTCTTTATGATTTTTTGTTATCTCTAAAGCTCTAAAAAAACCAAGTGTCCCAGTTTTCACTTTCTTATATTGAAACAGCTTTCTATAACCTTGCATCATATCTGTAATTGTTTGTCTCAATTGATCCCCTTCAACATTTTTAACTGTTAACGTGAGGAATATCCATGCAGGCTTATATTTCCTGTTTGCTTCTTCCACAATCAACTTATTGTGATAAGCAATTTTTAAAGACCTTCGCCATGCACACATAGGGCACAACCTCACTTTACAAAAATAAGCTTGATATAATTTAAGTCTGCCTGTTTCTTTTTCTCTTTTAAACGTAAGACATTCGGCACAATTAGATATCTTCTCTGCCTTTTTTCCGTAGTAAGGCGCACCGATACGCTTTTCAAGCCCTTCATAATGAAATGACATTAGTGAAGATCGCATCTTTTTTCCTTTCCAATCCCGCTTTTTACCTGTTGCGGTTTTGTCCTGAAGGATGCTATAATTCGATTCAGATGAATATGTCAAAATAAAAACTCCTTCTGAAGCTAGTCCTCTAGCACTCTATTATTTTTGTTGTGGTGACTTAATAATAGCAGATGGAGTTTTTACCTGTCAAAATGCCTTTGAACCATTGATATCACTGTATTTATTCTATTTTTTCGAAATGACAGTGTTTCTATATGTATCAAGATAAGAAAAGACACGATTCTGACTCCGTCAAAATCGCCCAAAAAGCTGGCGGAATCGCCATCTTTTTAAAAACCAAAACCTCAAAACCTAAAAAACCAAAGAATAAACCAAATTTCCCCGCAGGGGGAGATTTTTTTTGATTTTTTAACTTCCTCTCTCTAGTATTCATATCTTAAAAAAGAATCATCCCACGACGACTAGAGCATTCAGCTAGTAGTCATTTTTATTTGACCTGACTAAACCTGACATCCATGCCATCACCCCGCCCACAAAAATGGTGGGATTGAAAAAGAAACAAACAGAAGAGCATAGAAAAAGTAAGGGCATTTCATGGCGATCAATCCGATCTTCTTGACCATTGATATTTTTAGGTTCCAATCAGCTCTAACCAGTGGAAATATCACGTTTAATCAAAAACCTAATAGTTTACGTGTTATTTCTAAGTGACTACACATGATATTTCCACAAAAAAACAGACCATAAAGGTCTGTTAATACTTTTATCATGTTGCAACTCTTGAATCTGCTAAATACTTAGTCGCAACCCTTGATGCAATATCATGACTCTCTCTAGTTTCTGAAACAAAATTTACAGAAACTAATAGTACAAGCGCACACATGACTACAGAGAAAAATCTCTTAAAACTCATACAAGCCATCGCCCCTCCGAATTTGTTTTTGAGCATCGATCATCTGTCTATAAAAAAATACAGAATCATCCAAACGCTCAAGCCTATTATAGAATTCGGCGGCTTCTAATGCCAATTCCTCCAAATAAGGAAAACCAGCTGCGTTTCTCAATTCATTCATGGCATAAAGAACATGCTCTCTATCACCCAGATCTATATACAAAGCCTTCAGCACGTTTAAAACTCGTCCAAATAAAGCATCCTCAAAAAATTGAACATATTCTAAACTCTTCTCAAAAAAAGAAACTCCAGTTTCTCTATTACCTTTTCTAAGATAAATCAGAGCTAAATCATAATAGGCTTGGATCAATTCCTTAGCTTTAATTTTTTCGCCAACCTCAACAGCACGATCAAAATAATACACTGCTTTATCGTATTGCCCCATATCATTATGACAACATCCAACATTCAACAAAGCTTTTGTAACCATCGAGTCGTTACCAAGTGATCTAGCAATCTTAAGAGTATTTTCAAAATGAACCAAAGCCTTCTCATGAGTTTTCAAATCAATATAATTTCCTGCAACAACTGTAAGACAGTTTATTTCTCGAATAACATAAGTTGAGTTGGCCGTATATGTATCATAAGCAAGTTTCACATAATACATAGACATATGAGTTTGCTTCATATGATAAAAAACTTCTGAAATTTTATAATAAAATTCTGCTCTCTCAATTTCATCTGAAACTTGTGAAAGCTTCTTTTCGGCACGTCTATAGAACGTGATAGCTCTCAAATATTCCCCTTTTGAAAACTCATACATTCCCTTAAAAAAATGAAAGTAGTATTCAAGAAGACCAGTAAGTCTCTTCCCCTGTCCTTCTACCTCCCTCAAGTAGTCAGCTTTGTTCATTCTGTTTTCAGAGGGATTTAAATAGTCCAACATCAAACGATGTCTAAACTCCATTAATTGAAAGTATAAAAGGACGTCTTGATCCTCTTCCATATCATTTAAATTTCTCTCAATTTCCGTTTTTAATATTTCAGCATCGGTCACATTGAATCGTTTTATATGGATATACCATTCGTTTATTTGAACACCAATTTGTGAAGAAGGTATATTCGCCATCATCAATCCCCCTTTGTAAATAACCATTTTTCTGTTAAATCCTAGCATAATTTCTCATAAGAGAAGGCTGTTTGCGCCACACTTTTGAAAATTTTCGGCATCTCGCAAACATTTTTTTAAATGAATTCAGCAGACAAAACGAAAAAACGCATTTAAAGCCCTTATAAGCGTTTTTGACGCATTCCCCTATTTCAATTACCTAAACAAAAATAAAAGCGCTCAGAATCGAATCTGAACGCTCTCAACGGCATTTTTAAAATGCACGACATGTTTTTTTATACGTTTTATTTTCATCTTGCGTACTACCCCCCTGTTAGCATAGGGGGTTCCCGTTTGGCTCTCGGTGCTCCGCTTTTCGTTGCCACTCAAGCGACTACCGCCGCCTTTTAGCTTCGCACCTTCGCCAAACAATCAGATGAATAAATCACTCTCTTATTCTACCATCTCCACCAAAGTTTTTCATCAATTTCCCAACGGTACAATGCCCTGGCATTCTGCTTTGAACGGAGAGAAAATACACGTGCAACTTTTAGGTGCATAAGTGGGCACTGGTTCCCTAGTGACTCTTTTCGGGCTCTGCCCAAACCCGCCAACGCTAGCACGTTGGATGGCAAATATTCAAACCCCCTACCCCCGATCTTCGGGGGATGCCCCTTCGGCAGGCGCAAACAAACGGGGTTTGTTTGATAAACAGGCTTTTGGGTGTCGTGAATGAGTCAACTCCTTAATGCTCACTTCGTTCCGCTTACCGTTGACTCATGCCATATGTTTTTCACTCCATTTTTTTAAACAGTAACGCTCCTTTTGAGTGCACACTTTTCCGAAACAACACAAAACAAACACGAAACTTAATTCACCATTATTGACCCCTTGTTACGACTGATTTTTTTGCAAAACGCTCCCTTTCTTTGTGTGCAGGTGCGCTCCTTTTCAAACACAAAACGTTACTCAATTCTTCTCACTTTTCCTTTTTATGGTGTGGCAGTTTTTCCGTTTCTGCCACATCACCACATTTTTCTCCTGAAAAAAGGTGTGTCAGAATTTCATTTTTAGGCACATTCCTTTCAAAAATCGCAACCGCCACGAAACAAATCACACTGGGATTTCAAACATAAAGTGGTTGCAGTTTTCCCTTATGCTCTTTTCACCTTTTCCGAAATGTCTCCAGCGACACTTATCAAAATTTTTCTCTTTCAACCCGCTACGCAAAACAAAAACATTTTGCCTTTTGATCTAGAAGGGCGTAGCGTATACCGTAGCGAATGAATCATAAAGAGGTGAACCCGCTATGAAACCCGAAACCTACCTTTCTTCACAAGACATTGCAAATAAGCTCAATGTCTC
>Ga0006562J51391_1111502_pt1 | contig 11922 bp, 7 predicted proteins | sample Ararhi6_input_d2_FD_51391 | JGI IMG/M metagenome (IMG submission 51391) | reverse complement strand
GGCGGGGGACGAACCATGGCATCGACATCGACATCGACATCGGCATCAGCATCAGCATCAGCATCGACATCGACATCGACGTCGGTATCAGCATCGGCATCGGCATCGCGATCGGTCACGGCGTCGGGGTCCGGGCGGACGGTGACGGTGTACGGCGCGTACGGCCACACCGGACGCTTCGTGGTGGCCCAGCTGCGGGACCGCGGGTTCGTTCCGGTCCTCTCCGGCCGCGATGCCGAGAAACTGCGAGCGGCGGCGGCATCCGCGCCCGCACCCGGACCCGAGATCCGGCCGGCGGCGGTCGACGACCCCGCCTCGCTCGACCGTGCCCTGGCCGGCGCGGACGCCGTGATCAACTGCGCGGGGCCCTTCGCCACGACCGCCGCTCCGCTGATCGAGGCGGCACTGCGCGCCGGGATCCCGTACGTCGATGTGGCGGCCGAGATCGAGGCCAACCTCGACACGTTCGCGCACTTCGCGGACCGTGCCCGCGCGGCGGGAGCCGTGATCGTCCCCGCGATGGCCTTCTACGGCGGTCTCGGCGATCTGCTGGCCACCGCCGCGATGGGCGACTGGACGGCGGCCGACGAGGCGACCGTCGCGTACGGACTGAGCGGTTGGCATCCGACCCCCGGGACGCGCGCCGCCGGTACGGTCTCGCGGGAGCGGCGCGGCGGCCGGCGCGTCCGCTGCGCCGACGGGCGGCTGGAGTACCACGACGACCGTCCGACGGTCCTGACGTGGGCGTTTCCCGACCCGATGGGCACCCGGGAGGTCGTCGGGGAGTTCACCATGGCCGACGTGGTCACCCTCCCCAGCCACCTCGCCGTCCCCGTCGTACGCACCCACATGACGACCGAGGCGGCCGCGGACCTCGCGGCCCCGGACACACCGGCGCCGACCGCGGCCGACGGGAACGGCCGGTCCGACCAGACCTTCGTCGTCGACGTCGTCGTGCGCTCGGGCGACACCGAACGGCGCGCCGTGGCGAGCGGCCGGGACATCTACGCCGTCAGCGCGCCGCTCGCGGTGGAGGCGGTCCACCGCATCCTCACCGGCCGGACCCGCACGGTGGGTGTCGCCTCGGCCGGCGAGATCTTCGACGCGCCGGACTTCCTCCGGGCCCTGTCCCCGCACCTCTCCCTCGAACCGCTCCAGGAGCGGACGGTGTCCTGACGTCGCACGCACGCGGGCGGCGGCGGGCCGTGGGCCCCGGCCGACGCCGGGTCAGGACCCGAGGCGGCGGCGGTCCTCCTCGTCCCACTTCCGGGTGTCGCGCGGCTGGACGTACGGCTCCTCGTCGGCCGGGTGGCCACCGGCGACGGCGCGCTGGCGGACCATCTCCGCGTCGAACTCCAGGCCGAGCAGGATGGCCAGGTTGGTGATCCACAACCACACCAGGAAGATGATCACACCCGCCAGCGTGCCGTAGGTCTTGTTGTACGAGCCGAAGTTGGCCACGTACAGCGCGAACCCGGCGGACGCGACCATCCAGATCAGCAGGGCCAGGAAGCTGCCCGGCGTGACCCAGCGGAAGCCACGCACGCGTGCGTTCGGAGTGGCCCAGTACAGGACCGCGATCATCACCGTGACCAGGACCACCAGCACCGGCCACTTGGCGATCGACCACACGGTGAGCGCCGTGTCGCCGACCCCGAGGGTGGTGCCGACCTGCCGGGCCAGGCTGCCGGTGAACACCACGATCAGCGCGCTGATCACCGCCATGACCATCAGTACGACGGTCACGCCGACCCGTACCGGCAGCACTTTCCACACCGGACGGCCCTCGGGGATGTCGTAGACCGCGTTGGCGCTGCGGATGAACGCGGCGACATAACCGGACGCCGACCACACCGCCAGCACCAGACCGACGATCGCCATGACGGAGCCGACTCCGCCCTTGCCCTGCATCTGCTGCACCGCGCTGCGCAGGATGTCCTGAGCCGCGCCCGGCGCGAGTTTCTGGATGTTGTCCAGGACCGCCTGGGTGGCCGACTGCCCGACGATCCCCAGCAGCGACACCAGCGCCAGCAGCGCCGGGAACAGCGCCAGGATCGAGTAGTAGGTCAGGGCCGCCGCGCGGTCCGCCAGCTCATCCTTCTTGAACTCCTCGAGGGTGCCCTTCAGTACCGCTCCCCAGGAGCGTTTGGGCAGGTCCGTGGGCTTGTCAGGGGCCTGCCGTTCCACCTGCTCGTCCGGACCGGCGGCGACCGGATCCTGCCCGGCCCCGCCCTCGCGGTCCGCCGTCTGCTCGCCGTGCCGCTTGTGCGGCTTCCGTGTCCGTGCCATGCCGTACGGGTATCCGGCCGGGCACCGCCCATGCGCAGATATAGGACATATCGGACCTTGCGGCGGTGGCGGCCACGGTGATGCCTCCCCGGACCACGGACTCGGGCCTCGGCCCCCCGGACCGCCGACCGCCGCGCGTCCCCGCAGGTCAGCCGCCCACGTACCAGCTGAATCCGCCGTTGCTGGCGGCGACGGCCAGCAGCACGATCCACAGCACCACGTCCACGATGCCGAGGATGATGCCGGCCTGCGCCATTCCGGCGCCGTTCCTGACCGCCGCCCGGCGACGGGCGGCGGCGCCGAAGACGATGGCCAGCGGCCCCAGGACGATGTTCAGGATGAACAGTCCGACGATGCCGCAGCAGAGGCTCGCGATCGCCAGGCCGTCGGCGCGTGATCCCGAGGACGCGGTGGAAGAGCTGCCGTAACTCGTCATCGAATACTCCCGGTTGTCGGTTGCACGGACCGAACGGGCCTCGCGCTCCTCACTTTCGACTTGCTCCTCCGAGTGCCCTTCCGACGCGCTCCCATGTCGACGGACCGTCAGTTGCGTTGCGGATCAGACAACTTCGGGGTCCTACCCGACTCTCAGCGCGGGGGCAGACCGGTGGCGCCGGGCGGAGGCGCGATGCGGGGAGCCGCACCCGGGGGCAGACCCGGCGCGTCCGTGCGGTCGGCGTACGGGACGGGGCCGGGCACAGGCGCATACCCAGACCCGGGGGGCGGCGCAGGCAGAGGGGCCCAGGCGACAGGGCCGAGAGCGGCGAGGGCCTGGGGGTGCGGGCCGGGGAAGGGCCACGGCGGCGGGACCGGCGCCGGTGCCGGTGCGGTGCCGGTGCGGGTCGGCGGGTGGCGACGCGCCAGCCAGAGGACGGCCGCCGTGTACAGGGCGATGCCGGCCAGATCGACGGCCACGAGCTGCCAGGGAAGGTCCGCGGCGGTCTCGTCGCTCTTGAGGCCGTCGACGACGGCGGCCGAGACGCCGAAGGCCAGCAGGTTGTTCACGGCGTGCAGGCCGATGGCCGCCTCCAGCCCGCCGGTGCGTACGGTGAGCCGGCCCGCGACCAGTCCGTACAGGGCCAGGTCCGCGAAGCCCCACGGGGTTCCCCAGCCGTGGGCGGCGGCGAACAGGACGGCCTGCGGCACGAGCGCCCACCAGGGAGAGCGCAGGAAGGCGCCGACCGCCTGCGTGAGCCAGCCGCGGAAGACGTACTCCTCGGCGGCCGCCTGCAGCGGTACCAGGACCACCAGCATGGCGAGGGCCGGGCCGAAGACCTCCCAGCCCGCCCACCGCGACGGCTCGGCATCGTCCGTGGGTACCAGGAGCATGGCCCCGGTGGTCACGGCGAGGACCGGGAGGGCCACCAGCACGCACCGCCCCAGCCAGGGCCACCGCAGTCCGCCCGTCACGGACGAGACCGTGCCCGCCGGGCGACGGCCGGCCCAGCGCACCGCGAGCAGGACGACAGGTAGGGCGGAGGCGATCGCCAGCAGGTCGAGGGCGGTGCCCGGGACGGGGCCGAACTCGACGGTCCCGTCGGCGGCTTCGGGATAGCCCCTGGCCGCTCCCAGGGCGGAACCGATGGCGTAGAGCAGTCCGGCCGCCAGCACGCACGCCACGGCCACGAACCCGGTGCCGAGCACGGGCCGCCACCATCGGTGACGTGCCGAGACGCGGGCCATGCGGTGGTAGGGGAGCGGTTCGGGCAGGAGCGCGGGCACCGGGGCGGCGAGCGGATGCGTCATGCGACAAGCCTCCCCGCGGGCCCCGTGTCCCCACATCGGCCGTGGGCACGAACGGCGCCTCTGCCGGAGGATGGAGAGCGGCCTCCTCCCCGGGGCCGTTACCGCGCCGCCGCGCCCCGCCCTACGCTCGTGCCGAGATGGAGACGATACGCAACCGGCTGCTCCCCGCACTGCTCGCGACCGGACAGATCGCCTGGCTGTGGCCCGGAGCCGGTCTGGCCGGCGAGGAGGTGCCCGGGGCGGCGGCGCTCGTCGCCGTGCTCGGCGCGCTGGTCGTGGAGACGGCCGCGCTGGGCCGTCGACGACAGGCCCCGGTCCGGGCCCTGGCCTGGTCCCTCGGCGCTCTTCTGGTCGGCCAAATGGCCTGGCAGGACGGCTACTTCGGGGTGGGTGCGCCGGTCGCGCTGTATTCGGTCGCGGTCCGCTGCCCCGTGCCCGTGACCGTACGCGCGGTCGCCGCGGCCGTCGGCGTCGAGTGGCTCCTGTCGCTCGTCCATGTCGGGGTCCGGCCCGCGCTCGCCTCCGAGTGGGTGCTCGGCGCGCTCCTGTACGTCGTCTGCGCGGGGCTCGGTGAGGCCCGCAGGCAGTGGCTCAGGGGTCGGTCGCTCGCGACCCGCCGACTGGCCGGCGCGGAGGAGACCCGGCGGCTGGCGGGCGACACCGAACGGCGGCGGCTGGCCCGTGAACTGCACGATGTGAGCGCCCATCACCTGACCTCGGTCGTCATCACGGCCGACGCCGCGCGAAGACTCGGCGCCAGCAGGCCCGAGCTGACGGCCGAGGCGTTGTCGTTCGCCGAGCGCACCGGCACCGAGACCCTGACGGCGCTGCAACGACTCGTCGGTCTGCTGCGCGACGCCGACCGCCCCGCTCCCCCTCCGATGACCGCGCGCATCGAGGAACTCATCGCCGGATTCGGCCGGTTGGGGCGCCCGATCGACGCCGTGCTCCCCGACGACCTGGCCGGACCGGCGGCCGAGGCGGTGCACGGGATCGTCCGCGAGGCCCTGACGAACGCCCTGCGGCACGCCCCGGGCTCCGCCGCGCACGTCAGCGTCGTGCGTGGGGAGGGCGTCCTGGAACTGTGCGTCGACAATGCTCCCCCGCGCGGCTCGGCACCGGACGCCGTCGACGGCGCCGACGCCGTCGACGGGCTGGGGTCGGGACGCGGCGTCACGGGGATGAAGGAGCGGGCCGCGGCCGTCGGCGGGGAACTGACGGCGGGCCCCGCACCCGGCGGTGGCTGGCGGGTCCGGGCCACCCTGCCCGACGTCACGGGGCCGTGGAGTCCGCCCGGGGGAGCGGGCCGACGCGACGTGCTGCGGGAACAACGGCTGGCCGATCCCGCGCTGGTGTGCACGGCGACGCTCCTTCCTCTGGTGTTCGCCCTGGTCACGGCGGAGGAGTGGACAGCCGTGAGCCTGCGCGCCGCGGTGCCCGGCCTGTTCGTCGTGGCGGTGCTGCTGACCGCTCACGCGGTTCCGCTGCTGTGGCGACGGCGTGCCCCGTGGCCGGCGCTTCTCGGCGTGCTGGCCACGTCGTGGCTGTGGCCGGTGGCGGTCGCCGGGGCCGGGCTGCCGTCGCGGGTGTTCGTGTTCTTCGCCGGCGGAGCCCTCGCGGAGCTGCTGGCGGTGTACGCGGTGGCGGTCTACGGCCGGGGCGCCGCCCCTACCTGGCCCGCGTGGGGCGCGGCGGCGATCTCGCTCTCCGGGACCCTGGTCGCGACGGCGGGCGCGGACGGTTCGTTGTCGGGCGAGGAGTCGATGTGGCCCACCGCCGTGGTGATGTTCGTGCCGTTGGCCATGGGGCTGGGCGCGGTGTTCGCCGGCCTGTGGGGTGCCGGGCTCGCCGTGCGGCGCCGACGGCTGCGGATCCTGGCCCTGGACGACTTCGCGTTGGCGGGCGCGCTGTGGCACGCGGAACGGGCCGCGGACGCCGAACGGCACCGGCTGGCGGCGAAGTTGCGGGACGCCGTCCTGTACCGCACGGCGGCACTGGTCGAACAGGCCCGGCAGGGGCGGCTGGAGGCGGTGGCCGCCGAGGCCCGGTCGGCACTCGCCGCCATGCGTGAACTCCTGCACGGCCTGGGCGAGTCGGAGGACCCCGGGCACGGACTGGCTCCGGCGCCGACCGTCGCGGACCTCGGCACACTGTGCCGGACCGTGCGCGCGGCCGGGCGGGACGTGACCCTGCGGGGCCTGCCGGAGGCCGCGCGGGACCTGCCGCCCGCTGTGGCCCTGTCGGCGTACCGGATCGTCGAGGCGGCGCTCGGCGCGGGCGACCGAGGACCGGCCCGGGTCACGCTGAGGCGGCGGCGGGACACCCTGCGCGTGACGGTGTCGGGCGTACCGCTGGCCGTCACCGGCCCCGTGGCCGAACGCCTGAAGGTACGGGCGGGAACGGGCGCCGGACGTATCACTCTCGAACGGGCCGGTGTCGTAAGGGCGTTGCTGTCGACCCGGCCCGGTCCGGCGCCCGCGCCGGAGGTGTCCCCGTCGTCATCCGCGTGACGGGCCGGGCCGGACCGCACCCCGGCCTGGCCGATGAGGCGGCACGACTCGGTCGTCACCCGGCGCAGGCACGAAGCGCCCCTGCTCGCAGGAGTGCGTGCGGCTGCTGTGAAACGTGCGGCCTTGCCCGGACGTACGCGGTTTGCGGGCGGCAAGTCCTTGCCATGGCGAGGACTTGCCGTCGTCCGGCCTTCACGGCGGCGCGAACCGGCCGGTAGACCCTTGGCATGTCCTCCCCCTCTCACTCTTCCGCCTTCCGGCGCAGACGCCGGCGGCTCGTCTCCGCGGCCACCGCGGTGCCGCTGCTGGCGTCGGGGCTCGCGGTGCTGCAAGCGCCCGCACAAGCCGCTCCGAGCAAGCCCACCGTTCCCGCCCGGTCCGCGGCGACCCACAAGGTCACCCTGGTCACCGGCGACATCGTCACCGTCACCACGACGGCCGACGGCAAGCAGACCGCAGACGTCGACCGTCCGGACAGCGCCGTCGGAGGCGTGAAGATCCAGGAGATCAAGGGCGACCTGTTCGTCATCCCGGACGAGGCGGCTCCGCTGCTGGGCACCGGCAAGCTGGACCGCCGGCTGTTCAACGTCACCGACCTGATCGAGATGGGCTACGACGACGCGAAGTCGGCCGCCGTACCCCTGATCGCCGCGTACGCCCGGCCGAAGTCCCGCTCCGCCGCCGAGCCCGAGCCGACGGCCCCCCGGGGCAGCAGGCTGACCCGGGGGCTCAAGGGCATCCACGGTGCCGCGCTGAGCACCGACAAACGGCAGGCCCGCACCTTCTGGACCGCCGTCGCTCCGCCGGGCGGCGCGACGCTGGGCGCGGGTGTGTCGAAGCTGTGGCTCGACGGCCGGGTGAAGGCCGACCTGAAGGAGAGCGTGCCGCTGATCGGCGCGCCCGAGGCGTGGGCGGCCGGCTACACCGGCAAGGGCGTCAAGGTCGCGGTGCTCGACACCGGCATCGACGTCAACCACCCCGACTTCGCCGGTCTGATCGACGGCACGACCAGCTTCGTGCCGGGTGAGGGCGTCACCGACGTCAACGGGCACGGCACGCACGTGGCCGGCACGATCGTCGGTTCCGGCGCCGCATCGGGCGGCGACATCAAGGGCGTCGCCCCCGGCGCCGACCTGTTCGTCGGCAAGGTGCTCGGCGGCGCGGAGGGCTACGGCCAGGACTCCTGGGTCATGGCCGGCATGCAGTGGGCCGCCGAGTCCGGTGCGGACGTCGTCAACATGAGCCTCGGCGACTCCTACCCGACGGACGGCAGCGACCCGATGTCGCAGACGGTCGACGCGCTGTCCGCGCGGTACGGCACGCTGTTCGTCATCGCCGCGGGCAACGCCGGCCCGGAGAACATCTCCGCCCCCGGCGCGGCCGCCTCGGCGCTGACCGTGGCCGCCACGGACAAGCAGGACCAGCTGGCGTCCTTCTCCAGCACCGGCCCGCTGGCCTACTCCGGCGGTATGAAGCCGGACATCGCGGCGCCCGGCGTGGACATCACCGCGGCCCGTTCGCAGGACATGACCGACGGCGGTGAGGGCCTGTACCGCACCATCAGCGGCACCTCCATGGCCACCCCGCACGTGGTCGGCGCGGCGGCGATCCTGGCCCAGCGGCACCCGGACTGGACCGGCACGCAGCTCAAGGAACACCTGATGAGCACCGCCAAGGGCCTGGACGCCGGCTACTCGCCGTACGAGGTCGGCACCGGCCGTCTCGACGTGGCCGCCGCCGTGCGCACCACGGTCCGCGGCACCGGCTCGCTCTTCTTCGGCAACTACACCTGGCCGCACGAGCCGAGCGACGTCGCCGTCACGAAGGACCTGACCTTCACCAACACCGGTTCCGCCGACGTCACGCTGGACCTGGCGCTGACCGACGGCGGCGGCCCGTTCGCGCTCGGAGCCGGCACCGTGACCGTCCCGGCGGGCGGCACCGCCGCCGTCCCGGTGACCGGTGACCCGCGAACCGCCTCGGCAGGCCGGCACGTCGGCTATGTGACAGCCACCGACACGGCCACCGGGAAGCCCGTGTCCCGCACGTCCGTGGCACTCCTGAAGGAGGAGGAGCGCTACGACCTGAACATCGAGCTGGTCGGCCGGGACGGCAAGCCCGCCGCCGGCTGGGTCGGCATCAACCTGGCCGGCGACGTCTGGCCGTGGAACGTCTACGTCGACGGCTCGACCACCCTGCGCATGGCACCCGGCCTGTACACCGTCGCCGGGTACCTCGACGTGGCCGGCGAGAAGGCGGACCGCTCGGGTCTGGCCGTGCTGGTCGACCCGGAGACCGTGATCGAGGACGGCTCCGTGGACGTGGTGCTGGACGCGAGCAAGGCACGTCTGCTGCAGACCGAGGCGCCGCAGCGCACCGAGGACCGTCAGCGCAAGGTCGACTTCAACGTCCACTACGAGGGCTTCGACCCGTACCTGGACTACCGCAGCGCCTACGTGCTGCCGCCGACCTACGACGACGTCTACGTCGCGCCGACGCAGCCGATGAAGCAGGGCGAGTTCATCCTCACCACCCGCTGGCGCAAGGGCGAACCGCAGCTCGGCCTGAGCGCGTCGGGCGGCCGCCTCCGCTTCGACGCGATGGTGCAGGCGGGGAGCGCCCTGGGCACCGCCACCGACCGGCTGGACGCCGTCTACGCGGGCAACGGCTCGGCGGCCGCCTACGAGAAGGTCCGGGCCAGGGGCAGGGCCGTCGTCGTCGAGCGCAGCGACGAGGTCTCCCCGCAGGAGCGCGCCGAGGCCGCGGTGGCGGCCGGGGCGAAGGTGCTGATCGTGGTCAACGACGGGGTCGGTGCCCTGGTGGAGTACGTCGGCGAATCGAGCATCCCGGTCGCCACCGTGCACCGCGACGCGGGCAGGGCCCTCGTCGCGATGGCGAGGACCGGCCACTTCGAACTGACCGCGAAGCAGACCGCGTACACGCCGTACGTGTACGACCTGACCCGGGACTACCCCGGCCGGGTGCCCGACCGGGCCCTCGTCTACAGGCCGACCCGGCGTGACCTCGCCCGGATCGACGCCCGCTACTACTCGGCCGCGGGCGGCAGCTCGGCGGAAGGGTACCGGTCCGACTTCACCCTCAGCCCGTCGTTCAACCTCCCCGAGCCCGAGCGGCACCCGGGCACCCGCACCGAATGGGTGACCCCGGGCCAGGTGTGGCGAGAGTTCCACGCGCAGGGCACCGACGGACCCCTGCCGTGGACGATGGTCTCGGGCGACAACACGTACGCCAAGGGCAGCACCACCCGCCTGGACTGGTTCGCTCCGGCGACCCGGCCCGGTCAGAGCGAGTCCTTCGGCGTCTACAACTCCCGCTGGCAGAACTACATGACCTGGAACGTGCAGGCATGGGCGTCCGCCAGCGACACCATGCGGCTGGGCGGTTACCTGCCATGGGGTGAGACGCCGTCCCACCTGCAGATCTTCCAGGGCGACACGCTGATCCACGACAACCCGGTCAGCGGGGACATGCAGTGGCAGGAGGTGCCGGCGGGCAACCTGCCCTACCGCGCCGTCCTCGACGTGGAGCGGCCCGGTGACGTCTTCCGGCTGTCGACCCGCACCCACACCGAGTGGACGTTCCGGTCCGGCACCGTCGACTCGGACGACTTCGTGCCGTTCTCGGTGCTGAACCTGGACTACGGGCTGGAGTCGGACCTGCACGGCGACGTCAAGGCCGACGCGACCCAGCGGATCACGCTCAAGCCGGTGTCGATGGACCTCGGCCCCGTGCCGGGCAAGGTCATCACGGTGAAGCTGGACGTCTCGTACGACGACGGCGCCACCTGGCAGAAGGTGACCCTGACCAAGGGCGCCGGCGGCACCTGGGAGGGCTCGTTCCGGACGGCTAGGAAGCCCGGCGGCTTCCTCTCGGTCCGCGCGAGCGCCGGGACGGACCGCGGCTTCAGCGTCAGGAACGACATCATCCGGGCCTACGGCCTGCGATGAGCGGGAGATGAGCCCCACAGCCGGGCCCCGGGGAGCCGACTCCCCGGGGCCCTTCCCCTCCCACCCACTGCACCCGCTGCACCCACTCCCAGCAGGGACTATTCAAGGTCTGCCGCCATGGCGCATACTCTCCCCGCTGCGACAAGGGGAAGAGGGTCGGCTCGCCGATGCTGGATGTTCTGGGCCTCGAACCCGATGACGAGCGCGTCTACCGGGCACTGCTCGGAAGGCCGAACTCCACCCCGGCCGGGCTCGCGGATCTGCTCGTCGTACCGCGGGCCCACGTCGACAGGGCCTTGTCCCGCCTGGCCGAGTGGGGACTGGTGATCTCGTCGGCGGACGAGCGGTTCACCACCGCGCCGCCGGCCATGGCGCTCGGCGCGCTCATCAGCCGGCGCCGGGACGGACTGCGCGTGGCCGAGCAGGCGCTGGTGGCCTTCGCCGAGGAACACCGGGCGGCGATGACCGGGAGCAGCATCGACGAGCTGATCGAGGTCGTCACGGGCGTCGACGCCATCCGTCATCGCTTCCTCCAGGTGCAGCAGGCGGCCCGCACGCAGGTCCGCAGCTTCATCACGGCACCGTTCCTCGCCGTCCCGCCCGACGAGAACACGGCCGAACCCGTGGCCCTCGGCCGCGGCGTGCACTTCCGGGTGGTCCTGGACCGGGCCGTGCTGGCGGAGCCGGGCATCGTCGCCGACGCGGTCGACTCGATGCGCAACGGCGTGCACCTGCGCGTCGCCGACCGGCTGCCGATGAAACTCGTGCTGGCCGACGCCGACCTGGGCCTGGTCCCGCTCGCGGTCACACCGGCCGGGGAGCCAGGCGCCGTACTGCTGCACCGCAGCGGCCTGCTGGACGCGCTGGACGCGCTGTTCGAGACGGTATGGCGCACCGCCCACCCCCTTGAACTGTCGGCCCGCGGCGGAGCGGCCGAAACGACCGTGGAACTCGGTACGGACGGCCCGACCGACCTCGACCGGCGGATCCTCGCGCTCCTGCTGGCCGGCCTGACCGACCAGACGACCGCAACCCAGCTGGGCCTGTCACCCCGCACGCTCCACCGCCGCCTGCGCCACCTCATGGACATGGCCGGAGTCCGCACCCGCATGCAACTCGGCGCCCACGCAGTCCGACACGGCTGGTCGGAACCCCCGGTACCGAGCGGGCCCTGACGCCACCTGCCCGGCACACGACCACGGCCCCTCCGGAGGGAGGAGGCCGGTTGCTCCCGCGCGCCGCCCAGCGGTAACGGGGCGGGGAACGTGCGAACAGGGCTTCTGAAATGCAGAAGTGTTCCGACGGGGACCACCGCGCTGGACAACAAAGAACCCCCGGGTCATCGACCTGGGGGTTTGGTGTGGAGCGGGTGACGAGAATCGAACTCGCACTCTCAGCTTGGGAAGCTG
>Ga0006562J51391_1162278_pt1 | contig 11930 bp, 12 predicted proteins | sample Ararhi6_input_d2_FD_51391 | JGI IMG/M metagenome (IMG submission 51391) | reverse complement strand
CCTGCTTTCCGGCCTGTCTTCCGGGCTCGTCAACGACGGTGTGTCGGGGCTGAAGGCCCTGCCCGCCACCGCGTTCGCGTTCGATGAGGGGACGATGACGGACAATGCGTTCAGCCGGTCGGTCGTCGACGGTGAGCAGGTGGCTGAGTGGCAGGATGCCAAGGGCATCGCGTCGGCCGAACCGATGGGCGTGAACATCGTCAACGGTGTCACCGATGACGGTACGCAGATCGACCTGACCCTCTTCGGCGTCGCGACGGACGGGTTCCTCGCGCCGCAGGTCTCCACCGGTGACGAGCTGGATGCCGTAGACGGGATCATCGTCTCCGAGCCGTTGCGCGAGCAGGGCGTCGAGCTCGGCACCGTCGTGACCCTCGACCGTCTCGACGTGGAGCTGACCGTCGTCGGCTTCACCGAAGGCCAGGCGACGTTCGGTCACGTCGATGTCGCGTACCTCCCGCTCGCGACCTGGCAGCTCCTCTCCTCAGGGATGTCCGAACCCGGCGTCCCCACAGCGGAGCAGACTGAGGCGATGGACTTCGGGTACGCCAGCGTCGTCGCCCTCCTCGCCGAGGATGGTGCGACCCCCGACTTCGAGACGATCGACGCCGCGGCCGGTACCAGCACGATGACGCTCACCGAGGCATTCAACGCGTCGCCGGGGTATGAGGCGGAGACGCTCACGCTCAGCATGATCCAGGTCTTCCTCTACGCGATCTGCGCACTGGTCGTCGGCGCGTTCTTCACGGTCTGGACCATTCAGCGCTCGCATGACATCGCCGTACTCCGTGCCATCGGAGCATCCAGCCGCTACCTGCTGCGCGACAGCCTCGCGCAGGCCGCCATCCTCCTCATCGGCTTCACCGTCGTCGGCGTGGCCGCCGGAGTCGGCATGGGGGCTGCCATGCCGGATGCGATGCCGTTCGACCTCGAGGTCGCCCCGATCGCCCTGGCGTCCGCCCTCACCATCGTCCTCGGACTGCTCGGCGCCGCCGTCGCGGTGCTCCGCATCACCCGAGTAGACCCGCTTCGCGCCCTGGGAGGACAGCGATGACCACCGACTCCACTACCCCCGCCCTCGACATCACCGACGCCGTCCTCGAGCTCGGCGACGGCGACTCCCGCATCCGCGCCCTCGACGAGGTCTCCCTCACGGTGCAGCCGGGCGAGTTCCTCGCCATCGTCGGCCCCTCCGGATCGGGCAAGTCCTCGCTACTTGCGATCGCGGGCGCCCTGTCCCGGCCGGACAGCGGGACCGTCCGCGTACACGGCACAGCCATTGCCGGCCTGTCCAAGAGTGCGACCTCGAAGTTCCGGCTGCGCAACATCGGCTTCGTCTTCCAGTCGGGCAACCTGCTGGCCTCGCTCACCGCGACCGACCAGCTTCGCCTGGCGGGCCGGCTCGCGGGCAACCGTCGCGTCGACACCGCCGCGCTGCTGTCGTCCGTCGGCATGGAGCACCGCGCGGGGCACCGCCCAGGAGAGCTTTCCGGCGGCGAGCGTCAGCGCGTCGGCATCGCCCGTGCCCTGGTGAACGACCCCAGCCTGCTCCTCGTCGACGAGCCCACTGCGGCGCTCGACCGCCGCCGCAGCCACGAAGTCGTCCGGGTCCTCGCCGACCGCGCCCACGACTCCGGGGTCGCCGTCGTCATGGTCACCCATGACCGCGACGTGCTCGAGCACTGCGACCGCATCCTCGAAATGGTCGACGGACGACTGGGGGTTCCCGCGATCACGCACTGAGCCCGGCGTGCACGCGGGCGGGGCGGCAGCATCCCGTTGCCGCGCGCTTGTGGAGAGTATGGCAAGTCGACCATCCCCGCGTACGCTCGCGTGACATGAGCGACGACAACCGCGACCATGACATCGTCCTGCTCGGGGCGTCGGGATTCGTGGGCCGATTCACGGCGCGGCATCTGACGGCCGCGGCGCCCGACGGTGCACGCATCGCGATCGCGGGCCGATCCCGCGCCCGGCTGCAAGAGGTCACCCGCGAGCTCGGCGTCGACTGGCCGATCCTCGAGGTCGATACCGGGGACGACGCCGCGGTCGCCCGGCTGGCGGCATCCACGTCGGTGGTCGCGACGACCGTCGGGCCGTACCTGCGCTACGGGATGGGCGTGGCCTCCGCGTGCGCCCGGGCGGGCACGTCCTACGCCGACCTGGCGGGCGAGAGCCTCTTCGTCGCGCGCAGTGTCCAGCGCAACCACGACGCCGCAGCGGACAGCGGTGCCCGGATCGTCCACTCGTGCGGGTTCGACTCGATCCCCTCCGACCTGAGCATGGGTCTCGCCCACTTCGCCGCCGGCGGGGTGCCGATCGTCGCCGCGACCCTGCGGGTCAGATCGCTGCGCGGCGGCATCAGCGGCGGCACCATCGACTCCCTGCGTCAGCAGATGCAGGAAGCGAAGACGGATGCCGCTGCTCGCCGGCTCATCGCCGACCCCTACGCTCTGACGCCCGGGCCCTCCGTCCGGCTTCCCGGGAAGCGCACCGCCGGGTGGGGCGCGGAGCGGGGCGTGTGGCGGGCGCCGTTCATCATGGGCACCTACAACCGGCAGATCGTCCAGCGCAGCAATTACCTGACCGATTGGAGCTACGGGCAGCTCATGCAGTACCGCGAGGTCGTCGCGACCGGCCGCGGGCTCGCCGGCTTCTTGCGCGCCGCGGCGATCACCGCGGGCACCGGGGTCCTCGTCGCCGGGATGTCCTTCCCGCCGACGCGCGCCCTCCTCGACCGGCTGCTCCCCTCCCCGGGCAGCGGGCCGAGCTCCGACGCGATCGAACACGGCCGCTTCGTGCTCGACGTCGACGTCTTCCCGGTCGAGGGGCAGCCGGTGCGCATGCGGGTCGCCGCCCCGTTCGACCCCGGGTACGGCGGTACGGGGGTGATGCTCGGCGAGTCCGCGCTGAGCCTCGCGTTCGACGACCTCCCCGACCGCGCCGGCGTGCTGACGCCGATGGTCGCGATGGGGGAGTCGCTGGCGGCGCGGCTTCGCGCGCAGCGGTTCACGTTGGACGTCACCGCCCTCTCCTGAGCGGGACGGTGGCGCGATGCGGCGCGGCGCGGTGCGTCAGCGCAGCAGCTCGACGTCGACGCGCCCTGTGTCGGCATCCCAGGTGGTCCGCAGCACCACGCCCGCGTCGATGGCCATCCCGGCGCCGTCCACCTGCCAGACGGGTGAGGTGCCCGGCAACTCATAGGCCGACAGCGTCGCCGGAACATCCACCGTGCCGTGGTCGTAGACGAGCAGCTGGTCACCCGACGTACGACGGGTGCCCGATCGGTCGGCGCTTCGAGCGTCCCGACCTCGGCCGACCCGTCGTAGACCGTGTACCGGGCGGGTACGGTGAAGTCGTCCGGGTCGCTCTCGACCGCGATGACCCGGTCGCCCACGCTGAGCAGAGTCGTGGCTGCCGTCTCGCCGACCTGCTCCAGTGTCGTGCCCGTGAACGGATCGATGCGCTCGATCATCCCTGCGGCCGAGAGCACCCAGAGCATGTCGTCGCTCGCGGCGACATCGAGGATCTCCCGCGTCCAGCACGACTCGCCGGTCGCCGTGTCAAGACCGGAGATCTCATACGGGTCTACCCGGTCGTACATCAGCGGCGTCTGAAGAGTGGCGCCGGCGGCCTCGAACACCGCGCCCGCCGACTCCCACCCGAGCGCCTCGCCGCTGCGGGCGTCGACGGCATGCGTACCCACGAAGACGACGTCCTGGGTGACGTCGAAGGGAACGCCGCCCTCGAACCAGCCGACGCCGAAGTCGTCACCGCGGACGCTCCACTCCGTCTCCAGGGTCGCCGCGTTGATGCGGGAGAGCGAGTCGCGATCGCTGGCGAAGAATGCGTCGGCGGACACGGACGCGACGTCGGCGTAGCTCGCGCGAGACGCGTTCTGCGTCACCGCGTAGAGCTCGCCCGTCTCTCGTTCGCGCAAGACGTCACCGCGGGCCAGGTCGTACGCGACCAGGCGATGCGCGCCGTCGTCGTCACGGACCAACAGGACGAGCTGCCCCGGCACGCCCGTGCTCGCCGGCGTCGACATCACCATGACGTATCCGGTGAGGTCCCGTGTCCACCGCACCGCGCCGGAGGGCTCGACCACGCTCACATACGATGTGCGCGCCGCGCCGTCGACGCGGGTGAGCACACCCACCACGCCGCCGTCGATCGCGAACGCGGAGTCGTCAGCCCACATCCCCGGCTGTTCGCGGACGCCCTCGATGCGCTGGATGCGCGTGGCGGTGAGGCGACCGTCGCCCGCGATGGCCAGCTCGTTGGGCTCGCTCCAGGTGAGCTCGGGTGCTGTGACGATGCACGACGGGGTCGGTTCGGCTGTTGCGGTCGGCGACGCCGGCTCGGGCGCCGTCGCGGAAGGCGACGGCGCGGCGGCGGGACGCAGAAGCGGCACAGCGATCACGGCGGCGACGACCGCGAGTACGGCGACGGCGCCGACCGTGCCCCACACGATCCAGGGGCGCCGTGCGCTGTCGACGGGATCCACCTCGTTGCCGGTCATCGGTCCTCCTTCGACGAACCTATAACGGCGCCGTGAGCACGACGGCCGAGACCGCCCAGCACGCGCCGAGGAAGACGGCATCCCGAACTCGGAACGGCACGAGATGCCGCTCGGTGCGGTCGGGGTGCGCGCCGAACGCGCGCGCATCCATCGCGAGAGCGACGCGCTCCGCGTGCCGGATGGCGCCGGCCAGCAGCGGGACGACGTAGCCCCACCAGCGCGCGACGACGCCGAACCGACCACCGTGCGCCCCGCGCACCCGGTGCGCCTGCCGGATGATGTCGAGCTCGTGCCGGAACCGCGGGACGAACCGGAACGCCGCCAGCGCCGTGTACCCGACGCGGTAGGGCACCCGCAGCTGCTGAACGCTCGCACGCACCAGGTCGGGTCCCGTCGTCGTGAGCCCCGCGATCAGCGCCAGGGCGACGATCGCGGCGAGCCGCAGCGACGTCGCGAAGCCGATCTCCAGCGCCCCGCCGTAGAGCGTCCATGCGCCGATGGAGACGATCTCGACGCTCCGGTCGATGCGGGAGGCGTCGATCCAGACCGACATGCCGACACCGAAGACGACGACGCCGAGCGGCAGCGCGAGGCCGAGGATGAGGCCGACAGTCCGGGTGAGCCGCGCGCCGGCGAGGATGACGACGTAGGCGAGGGCGAGGAAGATCAGCGGCGTCACGAGGTCGCGGACGAAGACGAGGAGCACGACTGCGGGGAGCGGTCCGGCGAGCTTCGCCAGGGGATTGAGGCCGTCGAGGAAGCGGCGGCGGATGGCGACCTCGGCATACGGGTCGACGACGACGCTCATGAAGCACCACCCGGCAGGTCGGCGAGGCGGATGGCGTTCGCGAGCGCCGGATGCGTGACACCGCGCAGCGCCTGACGCAGCGGCGGCAACCGCAGTCCCGCAGACCGCAGCAGCGCCTCGTCGGCGAACACCTCGGCCGTCGCGGCATCCGCTCGCACTCGACCGTCCGCGACCACGACCGTTCGGCTCGCGTACTCGGTGACGAGCTGCATGTCGTGCGTCACGACGATGATCGTCGTGCCCGCCTCCTGCAAGTCCCGAAGCAGCCGGAGGAGCTCTTCGGCGCGGGCCCGGTCCTGACCGAACGTCGGCTCGTCCAGGACGAGGACCGGTGCGCCGGCGACGAGCGCGGTCCCTACGGACAGCCGCCGTTTCTGACCGCCGGAGAGAAGGAACGGATGCTGTTCCGCCTTGTCTTCGAGTCCGAATCGGCGAAGCACCCCCGTGGCGCGGGCGCGGACCTCCGCCTCGGGGAGCTTCTGCCGGCGCAGTCCGTGCGCGATCTCGTCGAACACGGTGTGCGCGATGAACTGGTGCTCCGGATTCTGGAACACGAAGCCGATCCGCCGCGACAACCCCCGGGAATCGGTGCGCGCCACATCCACGCCGCCCACCAGGACCGTGCCGCGCGGCACCGGGATGACGCCCGCGATGGCCTGGACGAGGCTCGTCTTACCGGCCCCGTTCCCGCCGACGACCGCGACGAACTCGCCGGCGCGCACCGTGAGGTCGATGTCGTGCAGCACATCATGGCGACCGCGACGCAGGGTGAGCCCGCGCACCTCCACCACCGGTTCACCCGTGGGTGCCGCGGGGGCAACGGCCCGAGGCGCCGTGACCGGCCCCGCACTCGCCGTCACGGCCGTCCGCAGCTCGTCGGGGGTGAGCGGCAGGCGCTCGAACACCCACCCGGCGCGGCGCAGCCGCAGCGCCGCGAGCGTCGAGATGGGAAGCCAGACGCCCATGGCGTGCAGCTCCTCCGCGCGCCCGCGAAGCACGTCGTCGACGGGCCCGTCCGCGACAGTCCGCCCCTCCGCATCGAGCACGACGACGCGGTCGGTGAGGGCGACGGCGGCATCGAGGTTGTGCTCGATGAGCAGGATCGCGCGGTCCCGCGGAGTGCCGTCGGGGTGCCGCACGAGGTCGTGCAGCGCGACGTAGACGTCTTCGATCCCGGCCGGGTCGAGGTTCGCGGTCGGTTCGTCCAGGACGAGCAGCGGCGACCCCATCGCGAGCGCGCAGGCGATCGCGAGACGCTGCCGCCCGCCGCCGGAGAGCCGGTCGGGGTTCTCTGCGCGACGCTCCCACAACCCCACCTGGCGTAGGGCGCTCTCGCTGCGCGCGAGCACCTCGGCGACCGGGAGCCGCAGGTTCTCCGGCCCGAAAGCGACCTCGTCGAGGAGCGTGCCCGTGACGAGCTGAGCGTCGGGGTCCTGGAACACCATCCCCACGTGCGTGCTCAGCACCGACACCGGCGTCGAGCGGGCGTCGAGGCCCGCGATCTCCACGGCGCCTTCCATCTCAGCCGGGACAGCGTGCGGGATGAGCCCGTTGAGCGTCAGCGCGAGCGTGGACTTCCCGGATCCGCTCGGCCCGAGCAGCAGCACGACCTCGCCGGGCCGGATCTCGAACGTCGCACCGGCGGGCGTCGCGGCGTCGGCGCCGTCGTGACGGACGGCGAGGTCGCGCACCCGGGCGAGCGGTGCGGGGGCGCCGGGAGCGTCGGGCGCACCGGAGGCGAGCGGGGTCACGGGTGTCCAAGCGTCGGCGGAGGTCCTCCCAACGTACTCGGGGCTATCGGCGCGCCGAAACCGCCCCAACCGTCGTGCGGGCCACGCCGGCGCGGCGCAGGCCGCTGCCGATCGCGAGCCCCACGAAGGTCCAGAGGACGGGGCCGAGGATGAGGAGCGCGTAGAAGACGGCGAGCGCCCACGGCACGAGCTTGCCGGCATCCAGGGCGAAGCCCATCCCGATGACGAGGACCACCCCCACGACGACGGCGGAGATGAAGAACCGCCAGCCCTCCCAGTGGCGGTAGCGGGTGAGGGCCGCGACGCCTTCCTGCAGACCGCCGATGAGCAGCGCCATGCCGAGGTAGCGGCCCACCCACTGCGGGGCGAACGCGCTCGCGACGATCCCGGCGAGCAGGTGGGTGACGAGGGCTACCCACGGCATCCGCAGCAGCGCCTGCGCGATGACACCGGGCACGACGTGCGCGCCGAGGACCAGGCCGTAGACGATCGGCAGGATGGCCCACACCGGAGCGCTGACGTAGCCGGCGACGACGGTGAGCAGTCCCGTGGCGACGCCGATCGCCGCGCAGACGAGGAGAACGCGCGTGGAGAGTCGGGATGCCGCAGCCACGCCCCCAGCGTAGTCGCGGCGACGGCGCCGCCGGACGGCGGGCACCGGGGAAAACCCGGTCAGGCGCGGCGGCGCCGCCGCGTCAAGCGGACCCCCGGGAGCGGCGGCGCGGGGATGCGCTCGTCGCCGTGCCCGACGACATGGCCGAACCGCGCGGCGCCGGATTCCCATGCCTCGCGGGCGTCGACGATCTCCTCGTGGGTGCGCGCCACGAAGTTCCACCACATGACGATGTCGTCCTCGAACGGTTCGCCGCCGATCAGGAACACGGTCGTGTCACGTTCGACGCGGATCTCGATCCCGTCGCGGTGGATGCCGAGGTAGAGCAGACCACCCTCGGGAAGGACGGTGGGCTCGTCGTCGGTGAACACGGCGCTGCTCCCGTCGACACCGAGCAGCGCATACTCCCACTCGGCGTGCAACGGCACGGTGACCCGGGCGCCCGCCGGCAGGAAGATCTCGGCGCCCACGATGGGGGTGTACATCGTGGCGGGCGACGACGACCCGGCCAGCTCGCCGACGACGACCGCCGCGACGGCCCCGTCGCCGAGCTCGACGATCGGCAGATCCTCGTGCCGCTCGAACGCGGGTGCACCGTGGCGCCGCGACTCCGGCAGAGCGACCCACAGCTGCAGGGCGTCCAGCGGCGCGGGGTCCTCGCCGATCGAGTACTCCGAGTGCACGATGCCGTCGCCGCTGGTCATGAGGTTCAGCGCGCCGCGCGTCACGACGACGTCGCTGCCGACGGCATCCCGATGACGCACCTGACCGATGAACGGCCAGGTGACGGTCTGCAACCCGATGTGCGGGTGCGGTTCGACGCGCATGCGCGTGACCTGGGGACCGAACCGGTCCACGAAGCACCATGCGCCCACCATCGGCAGGTCGCGCTGCGGCAGGCTCCGGTGCACCGTCATGGCGCGCACCCCGCCCAGCGGCACTTCGCGCGCGGACAGCAGCAGGGCGCGGGGGCCGTCGCACGCCGGCGGGGCCTCCCGTTCCTCGGGGCCGCTGTCCAGGCGGGTCATACCCGCTCGATCGCGTCGCTGCCGCTCTCGTCCACGGTGGGACGCCAGTACACGTCGAGTCCGTCGATCTCGTTCTTGTGCAGATACTTCACGACGAACGGGCAGACCGGCACCACCGTCTCGCCCCGGGCCGCGGCATCCGCGAGCGCCCGGCCGACGAGGATGGTGGCGAGCCCGCGCCCCGCGAAGGCGTGGTCGATCTCGGTGTGCGGGAACACGAGACGCCCATGGCGGTCGGGCAGGAACTCGGTGAAACCGGCGATCGTCTCGTCGAGATGGATCTCGTAGCGACCCTTCTCGTCGTTGCGAGTCACGGTGATCTCGGCGTCGTCCGTCACAGCGGCTCCTCTCGTCGCTGACTCCAACGTAGGCGGCGGCCCCCGTGTTCCGCCAGGCTCGGACGCCGCTCGTCGCGCCGTCACCGCCGCTCGTCGCAGCCCACGCGATCGCACACGGCACGCGGCGGCGGGGGTTCCTAGCCTGTCAGCACGCAACGATGCGCCGACGAGGAGATCCGATGACTGCACCTTCTGCGCGCCCCGGGCGCGCCCCGGGGTTCGCCCACGACGAGCCCGACCTCACCCCCGACCCGAACCTCCCTCCGGTCGCTCTTCCTGCCGAGCACGAGGAGAAGGCCGCCCGCTGGACGCTGCCGAAGATCATCCTGTGGGCCGCGATCGCGCTGCTCGGCGCCGTGGCCTGGACGATGCTCGCGATCGTGCGCGGCGAGACCGTCAACGCGATCTGGTTCGTGTTCGCCGCCGTGTGCACCTACCTCATCGGCTACCGCTTCTACTCGAAGGTCATCGAGCGCTACATCACGCGCCCGGACGACAACCGGGCGACGCCCGCCGAGGTGCGCCAGGACGGCAAAGACTACGTCCCCACCGACCGGCGCGTGCTCTACGGCCACCACTTCGCCGCGATCGCCGGCGCCGGTCCCCTCGTCGGACCGGTGCTCGCGGCGCAGATGGGCTTCCTCCCGGGGACCATCTGGATCATCGTCGGCGTCGTGCTCGCCGGCGCCGTGCAGGACTACACGGTCCTCTTCTTCTCGATGCGCCGCGGCGGCCGCACGATCGGCCAGATGGCGCGTCAGGAGCTCGGCCGCATCGGCGGCACCGCCGCGATCATCGCGTCGCTGCTGATCATGCTGATCATCGTCGCGATCCTCGCCCTCGTCGTCGTCAACGCGCTCGGCGAGAGCCCGTGGGGTGTCTTTAGTGTCGCGATGACGATCCCGATCGCCCTCTTCATGGGCGTCTACCTGCGCTATCTCCGCCCCGGCAAGGTCACCGAGGTCTCCCTCATCGGCTTCGTGCTGCTCATGGCCGCCATCATCGGCGGCGGCTGGGTCGCCGGCACCGAGTGGGGCCAGGCGATCTTCCACCTCGACCGCACGACCATCGCGTGGGGCATCATCATCTACGGCTTCATCGCCGCGGTCCTCCCGGTGTGGCTGCTGCTCGCCCCCCGCGACTACCTGTCGACGTTCATGAAGATCGGCGTCATCGTGATGCTCGCCGGCGCGATCGTCCTCGTGGCCCTAAGGAGATCACCGTCCCGGCGGTGTCGGTCTTCGGCGAGAACGGCATGGGCCCGGTGTTCGCCGGTCCGCTGTTCCCGTTCCTGTTCGTGACGATCGCCTGCGGTGCGCTGTCCGGCTTCCACGCCCTCATCGCCTCCGGCACGACCCCCAAGCTCGTGGAGAAGGAGCGTCAGACGCGCTTCATCGGGTACGGCGGCATGCTCATGGAGTCCTTCGTCGCGATCATGGCGCTCGTCGCCGCGATCTCCATCGACCAGGGCATCTACTTCGCGATGAACGCCCCGGCCGCCGTCACCGGAGGCACGGTCGAAGGCGCCGTCGCGTTCGTGAACTCGCTGGGCCTCACGGGCGTGAACCTCACGCCCGACATGCTCACGAGCACCGCGGCCGCCGTCGGGGAGGAGAGCATCGTCTCCCGCACGGGTGGTGCGCCGACCCTCGCGCTCGGACTCGCGCACATCATGCAGCAGGCGCTGGGCGGGCAGGCGCTCATGGCGTTCTGGTACCACTTCGCGATCATGTTCGAGGCGCTGTTCATCCTCACCGCCGTCGACGCCGGGACGCGCGTGGCCCGCTTCATGCTGCAGGACTCGATCGGCGCCTGGGTGCCGAAGTTCCGTGATGTCTCGTGGCGCCCCGGGGTGTGGATCACCACCGCGATCATGGTCGCCGGCTGGGGCACGATCCTGATCCTCGGCGTCACCGACCCGCTCGGCGGCATCAACACGTTCTTCCCGCTGTTCGGCATCGCGAACCAGCTCCTCGCGGCCATCGCGCTGTCGGTCGTGCTGGCGATCGTCGCCAAGCGCGGGCGGGCGTACGTGAAGTGGCTGTGGATCATCGCCCTCCCGCTCGCCTTCACGGCCGTCGTCACGATCACGGCGTCGATGTACAAGATCTTCAGCGACGTGCCGTCGATCGGCTACTGGGCGAACCACTTCCGCTACCGTGCGGCGCAGGATGCCGGTGACAGCAGCCTGGGTGAGCCCGCGGTCGTGGAGGCCGTCATCCGCAACACGGCCGTGCAGGGGACGCTGTCGATCATCTTCGTGGTGCTGGCGATCATCGTCATCATCGCGGCGATCGTCGTCACCATCGGCGCGATCCGCCGCGGCGGGGGCGAGAACACCGAGGAGGCGGCGGTGGTCTCCCGCCGGTACGCGCCCGCCGGGTTCCTCGCGACCTCCGCCGAGCGTGAGCTGGAGAAGCGGTGGGAGCCGCTGCTGCGCGACGAGCGGAAGACGAACTCCGCCCACTAGGCGGAGCGGATCATGACGAACCGGACGGATGCCGTGGCTCCCGGCCCGCTGCGCGCGCTCGCCGCGCACCTCGGGAGGGTGGGCCGCGGCATCCGCTGGTACGTCACGGAGCTCATGGGCGACACCGCGTACGCGACCTACGTGGCTCACCACACCCGGCACCACCCCGACGAGGCGCCGATGACCGAGCGGCAGTTCTGGCGGCAGAAGATGGACGACCAGGACCGCAACCCCGGCGCGAGGTGCTGCTGAGGCGCTGCCGGCACACCGACCGTAGGCTGGCGCCATGACCGACTCCGTCGTGCTCGCCGGTCTCCTCGGCGCCGCCGGCGGCATCACGCTCACCGTGCTCCTGCTGCTCGCGCGGCGGCTGGCGCGCGGGTCGCGGGAGCTCGGCAGC
>Ga0006562J51391_1158174_pt1 | contig 11930 bp, 10 predicted proteins | sample Ararhi6_input_d2_FD_51391 | JGI IMG/M metagenome (IMG submission 51391) | reverse complement strand
TACTTGATGTCGGAGAGGGGATAGAACCCCGAGATCAGCAGGGTGAACGCACGCTCCTCCGCCAACTGCGCGAGCCGGCCCAACTGCGCGGTGCCGTGCGCGACGGTCTCCGGGTCGTCCTGCAGCAGCCGCAGTTCGGTGTCGCGGCGGTCCTCGCTCGACCGGTATCGCGACGGCGGAACGCCGAGCGACTCCGCGAGGGCGCGTCCGTCCTGCCCGAAGTTGTCGATCAGGGCGGTGACCCCGCCGGGCGCCTCGGCGCGGATGCGCTCCTCGATGGCCTCGCCGTACCGCACCGGCCGGATGCCGAGCTGACGCAGGTAGTCGAAGTTGCGGTCACCGCACGTTCCGATGACCCGGGCTCCGCGATGTTTGGCCAGCTGCGCCTCGATGCTGCCGACGCCGCCGGCCGCCGCCGACACGACGACGGTGTCGTCCGGTCCGATCCGGAGGTCGTCGAGGGTGTCGAGGGCGGTCACGCCCGCGAGGTACAGACCGCCGGCCACCTCCCACGGCACGTGCGGCGGCTTCGGCACCAGCGCACCCACCGGGACGACGATGTGCTCCGCGTGCGCGCCGGTCCGCACGTGCCCGATGACCGCCGTGCCCTTCCTGAACCGTCCGCCGAGGTCGCCGGTCACGACGATCCCGGCGAAGTCGCTGCCCGAGCCGCGCGGGAACGGCTCGTCCGCCCACGCCTCCTCACGACCGGTGCGGATGAACCCTTCGATGTGGTTGATGCCCGTCGCGATGACCTCGACGAGCACCTCGTCCGCGCTCGGATTCGGCAGCGGCCGGCTCCGCTTCTCGAGGACGTCCACATCCCCGTTGCCGTCGTACTCGAAGACCACCGTCTCCCCGGGCTTCTTCGCCATGGGATGCTCCTTCTGCTGTCGGCCTGGCCGGCCGTGGCGTCAGGATATACCTAGCTTGGCTAGAAACTCTACAATCTACGGTTCTCTGCCAGGAACCCGGGGAACCCGCCGTCAGAAGGACGCCGCGTGCTCGAAGTGCAACTGCAGCGGCTCGACCGGCACATCGAGGTTCGCTCCTCCGCGGTAGCGGGTGCCGATGTGACGCGACGGGAGCCGGGAGTTTCCGGCCCCGAACAGCCGCTCGCGCAGCGTCCCCGAGGTGGCGCCCTCCTCCGGCAGGCGTCCGCGGCGACGCAGCTCCGGGACCACCAGCTCGGCGAAGTCGCGCGCCGTGTCGAAGGAGTGGTACTGCCGGAGGTTGATCCCGTCCAGACCGTCCTCGTCCAGCCAGCGCTCGATCTCATCCGCAACGGTCTTCGGGTCGCCGACGACGAGGAACCGCTCGTCGCGGCCCACCTTGATGAAATCGAGCGCCTGACCGACCGTCGTGTCGAGCGGCAGGTACGGCACCTTCTCCGCCGGGAAATCCGCCCGGGCCAGCGCCTCGCGCACGGTGATCTCGCGCGGGAACGCGGTCAGGTCGACCGGCAGGCTGCTGTGCGCGAGGATGCCGTCGAGGCTCGCGCGCTCGCGGTACAGGCGCCACTTGTCCTCCGCCTCCTCCTGCGTCCGGCCGACGATGACGCCGGCCATCGCGATGAAGCGGATGTCGTCGCGCTCGCGACCGTGCCGCACGGCCGCCTCGCGCATCCCGTCGGCATTGCGGCGGAACTCGTCGCTCGTGCGTCCGCCGGTGAACACCACCTCGGCGTGGCGGCCGGCGAACTCGATGCCCGCGGGCGACCCGGTCGCCTGGAACAGCGTCGGCGTCCGCTGGACCGAGGGATGGACGATGTGCGGCCCGGCGACGCGGAACCGCTCCCCGACGTGGTCGATGTATCGCACCTTCGACGGGTCGGTGAACACCCCGGCCGCGCGATCGGCGACGACCGCGTCGTCATCCCACGAGCCCTCCCAGAGCTTGTAGAGCACGTCGAGGTACTCGTCGGCGTAACGGTACCGTTCGTCGTGCGGAACCTCGCCGTCGAGGCCGAAGTTGCGGGCCGCATTGGGCAGGTACGAGGTGACGATGTTCCAGCCGATGCGGCCCTTGGTCAGGTGATCGAGCGTCGACATGCGCCGGGCGAAGGCGAACGGCGGCTCGTAGGTGGTCGAGAACGTGACGCCGAATCCGAGCCGCTCGGTCACTGCGGCCATCGCCGGGACGAGCAGCAGCGGATCGAGGTTCGGGCTCTGCAGCCCCTCCCGCAGGGCCGTCTCCGGGCCGCCGCGGAACACATCGTACGCACCGATCACGTCGGCGAGGAAGATCCCGTCGAACCCGCCGTGCTCGAGCAGCTGCGCCAGCTCCAGCCAGTAGTCGAGGTCGGCGAAGCGCTCCCGGTTGTTGCCCGGCAGCGTCCACAGGCCGTGCGTGATGTGGCTCACACAGGCCATCTCGAAGAGGTTCACGAAGAGCTGCTTGGGTTCGCTCATGCGGCGGTCTCGCTTTCAGGGGTGGTGGCGGCTCGCGCGGCCGGATCGAACTCCGGGATGGCGGCGATCAGGGCACGAGTGTACGGGTGCGCGGGCCGTTCGAAGACATCATCCGGCGAGCCCTCCTCCACCACCACCCCGTCCTTCATGACGAGGACGCGGTCGCTGAGGTGACTGATGACGCCGAGGTCGTGCGAGATGAAGAGATATGCGACGCCGGACTCGCGCTGCAGCTCGGCGAGGAGGTCGAGGATCTGGGCCTGGATGGTGACGTCGAGCGCCGAGACGGCCTCATCCAGCACGATGACGTCCGGGCGCGGCGCGAGCGCCCGGGCGATGGCGACGCGCTGCCGCTGGCCGCCCGAGAGCTTGAGCGGGAACCGCGGGAGGACGTTCGCGGGAAGGCCGACCTGCTGCAGCAGTTCGAGCACACGCGCGCGCCGCTCCTCTGCCGACGGGAACCGCTCGGAGCGCAACGCGTCGAGCAGGATGCGCTCGACGTTCCAGCGCGGATCGAACGAGCTCAGCGGGTCCTGATACACGACGGCGATGCGACTCCGGAGACCCCGCCGCCGGCTCTCGGCGAGCGGCGCCCAGGGCTGTCCGAGCAGCCGAACGGTGCCACCGTCGAGGGCCTCCAGTCCGAGCGCGAGACGTGCGGTGGTGCTCTTGCCCGATCCGGACTCGCCCACGATGCCGAGCGTCTCCCCGGCGCGCAGCGAGAAGGAGACGCGGTCGACAGCCGTGGTGACCGTGCCGTCGGAGGTGTGGAACCGCTTCACCAGATCGGTCGCCTCCAGCACCACGGCGCCGGCCGGCGGCTTGGTCGGCACCGCGGCAGCGCCCGGAGTGAGGGCATGCCCGCGGGTCGCCTCGCCCGGAACCGCGGCGATCAGCGCGCGCGTGTACTCGTGCGCCGGCGCCCCGAGCACCTGGCCGGCCGGCCCCTGCTCCAGCACGTCGCCGCCCCGCATCACGAGGATGTGGTCGGCCAACCGCGCGACCACCGAGAGGTCGTGGCTGATCAGGATCACGGAGGCGCCGCGCTCCTTCATGAGCTCGAGCTGGTCGAGCACCTGCGCCTGCACGGTCACGTCGAGCGCGGTGGTGGGCTCGTCCGCGATCACGATGTCCGGATCGAGGGCGATGGCGGAGGCGATCAGAGCGCGCTGCCGCAGGCCGCCGGAGAGCTGGTCGGGCCGCTGTTTCGCTCGGACGGCCGGGAACGGCACGCCCACGCGCGTCAGCAGGTCGAGCACGCGCTCCCGGCGCGCCCGGCGCCCGCCCCAGCCGTGCAGGCGGAGCGCCTCGTCGATCTCCCGTCCGACCGGGCGCAGCGGGTCCAGCGACACCAGCGCATCCTGCAGCACGAAGCCGATGTCCCGGCCTCGGATGCGCTTCCACTCGCGCGGGCCGAACCCGCGGACGTCCTCGTGGTGGATGGTCAGCTCGTCCGCCTCGACCACCGCCGAGCGGCCCGCGAGGCCGACCAGCGAGCGGGCCGTGACCGACTTGCCCGAGCCGGACTCGCCGACGATCGCGACGCACTCTCCGGGCCGCAGGTCGAAGCTCACGCCGTGGACGACCGGACGCAGCGCGCCGTCGACCCGGAACGCCGTGCGGAGGTTGCGCACCCGCAGCCGGGTCGCCGGCCAGTCCAGTTCCTCGACGATGGCGTCGGTCTCCGTGGTCTCCGTACTGATGCTCACGACCGCTCTCCCTTCTCCAGGCGTGCCTGGATGTGCCGTCCGATTGTCGTCGCGGCGAGCGCCACGGCGACGATCACGAGTCCGGGGATGACGACGAGCCACCACGCCGTCGTCAGGTACTGGCGCCCCGCATCCAGCAGGGCACCCCATTCCGATGCGGGCGGCGCGACGCCGAGACCGAGGAACGAGAGGCTCGACGCCCACACGATCGACTGCCCGATCGACAGGGCGAACACCGCCACCAGGGGCCGCAGGGCGTTCGGAAGGATGTGCGCGCGCAGGATGCGCCACCGCGAGTGCCCGAGCGCGGTCGCCGCCTCGACATACCCGGAGTTGCGCGCTCCGAGGATCTGCCCGCGGATCATCCGCGCGTACCCGGGGGCGGTTCCGATGCCCACCGCGAAGACCTGCGTCGCGGCGCTCGGGCCGGCGATCGCGATCAACAGCAGGGCGAGGAGCAGGGCCGGGAATGCGAAGAGGATCTCCACGAACCGGTCGATCACGACCGCCACCGGCTTCACCCCGAGGGCGGCGAGCGTGCCGAGCACGAGTGCGAGACCCACACTGACGGCCGCAGCTCCGAGCCCGATGGTCAGCGAGTCACGGGCGCCCCAGATCACGCGGGTGTAGAGGTCGCGGCCGGACTCGTCCGTGCCGAAGGGATGCGCGAGGCTCGGCTGCTGCAGCGCCGCCTGGTAGTCGATCGCGGTCGGAAGATGCGTGGTCAGCGCCTGCGGCGCGATCACGGCGACCAGCAGGAGCACGGCGAAGGCGACCGCGAGCACCAGGCCCCACGGCACGCGACCGAGACGGGTGGCGAGCGTCGGGCGGACCGGCGCGGCGGCGGGGGACGGAGGCGTTCCGAGCGCGGTCATGTCAGCTCCAGGCGGGGGTCGATGACGGTGTAGACGACGTCCACGATGAGGTTCGCGGCCACATACACGACGGCCACCAGGGTGACGATGCCGGTGACCACCGGGAGGTCCTGCGCGTTGACCGCGCTGACCAGCACCGAGCCGATGCCCGGGCGCGAGAAGATCGACTCCACGATCACGGCACCGGAGAGGGTCGCCCCCAGCGCCCAGCCGGAGAGCGTCACGGCCGGGATGACCGCGTGCCGGAGCACGTGCCGCAGCCGGATGCCCCACTCGCCCATCCCGCGCATCCGCGCCGACAGCACGAACGGCTGATCGAGCGACCGCTCGAACTCGGTGCGCACGCTCTGCGCCATGAACCCGGCGAGCGGGATGGCCAGCGTCAGCGCCGGGAGCACGATCCCGGCGGGCGAGGATCCGCTGATGATCGGGAACCAGTGCAGCCCGAGGCCGAAGACCAGGAGCAGGATGATGCCGAGCCAGTAGGCGGGGAGCCCGGCGGTCACCACATCCACCGTCGACCCGAAGGCCGCCAGCCGCGGCCCGCGACCAGCCGTCAGTGTGACCCAGACGACCATGATCAGCCACGCGAACGCGATGGCCGTCAGCGAGAGGGTCAGCGTGCTGCCGAGCTGCTCGCCGATCACCGCGGTGACCGGCCGGTACTGCTGGTACGAGGTGCCGAAGTCGCCGGACACCAGCCCGCGGAGGTAGTCGAGGTACTGCACGATCACCGGCTTGGTCAGCCCGTACTGCTGGTTGATCTGCGCCAGCTCCTCCGGGGTGCGCGCCTGCGCCTGGCCGGCCCGGATGTTGAGGATGGTCGTCGCGCGGTCGCCGGGCAGCGCCAGCTGGGCGAAGAACGCGACGGTGGCCGCACCCCACAGCACCACGAGGGCGGCGCCGATCTTGCGCAGCAGCGTGATCGCGACCGCGCGACCCCGGCGGGGCCGGATCGCGTTCTGCGCGATCGGCCCCGGTGCGGTGGCGGCGGTCAGCTCACTTGACGAAGTAGGCGTCATAGAACGTCGGTCCTCCCTGTGCGTTCTCCTGCCACACCCCGCGCAGCTTCGGCGCGACCGCGAGCGTGCTCAGCCGGTCGTAGACGCCGATCGACAGCGCGTGCTCGGCGATGTAGTCCTGCGCCTTCTCGTAGGCGGCGTTCTGCGCCTCCACGGTCGGGGCGGAGTTGCCGTCGAGGATGTACTGCTCGAGCGTCGGGTCGTTGTAGAACGCGGCGTTGGAGTAGTTGGGGTGGTCAGGGGTCGACGGACGCCAGTTGATGTAGAGGATGCCCGCGGTGACGGCCGTCCAGTAGCCGGCGGCCAGGTCGTGGGTGTCCGGCCCGGCGTACTTGCCCGAGAAGAACTCGCTCTGCGGGACCGGCACGAGCTTCACGTCGAAGCCGACCTTCGCAGCCTGCTCCTTCACGCCCTGCAGGATGGCCGCGCCGTCCGCGTTGATGATCGAGCCTGCGCCGTACGGCAGCGAGACGGTCAGCTTCGTGCCGTCCTTCTCGCGGACGCCGGTGCTGCCCTGACGCGTCCACCCGGCCGCGTCGAGCAGCGCATCCGCCTTCTTCAGGTCCTGGCTGTACCAGTCGGCCGCCTTCTCGCTGTAGCCGGGGGTCGCCTGGCTGACACCCCCGTTGCCCTCGAACGGGATGACTCCCCGGCCGATGGTGTCGACGATCTGCTTGCGGTCGAGGCTGTAGGCGAACGCCTGACGGACCTTCTCGTCGGTGAACGGACCCTGCTGCGTGTTGAACGAGATCTGCTGCGGACGGCCCGGCGTCACGTACTTCTCCAGCTGGTAGCCGCCGGACTTCAGCGTGCTCCACTGGACGGCGGGGACGTCGTAGATGGCGTCGACCTGGCCGCCCTGGAGCGCGGCGACGCGGGTGGTCGGGTCGGCCACGAACTTCCAGTCGATCTCGTCGACGTAGGCCGCGCCGGTGTGCTTCGCGTTGGCCGGGGGCGACGTGTAGTCCTTGTTCTTCTTCAGGATGATGTCCTGACCGCGGTTCCATTTGTCGACGATGAACGCGCCGGAGCCGATCGGCGCCTCGCAGTTCTGCTCCTTGCTGCGGGTCTCGAGCGCGTGCTGCGACTGGATGCCGAAGTAGCCCTGCGACAGGTTGTCGGCCAGGCGCGGGTACGGCCGGGAGAGGTCGATCTGGAGGGTGGTGTCGTCGATGGCCTTCGCATCCTTGTAGTAGCCGTCGAGCCAGACCAGCGCCGTGCTGTTGCCGCCCTTCAGCCAGTAGTCGAAGTTGTAGGCGACGGCCGCGGCGGTGAGCGGCGTCCCGTCGGTGAACTTCACGTCCTTCTTCAGGTCGAAGGTCCAGGTCAGTCCGTCGTCGGACTGCTTCCAGGAGGTCGCGAGCCACGGGACCACCTTGTGGTCCTCATCCAGCGACGTCAGGTTGTCGAGCACCTGGTACGAGAGATAGGCCTGCTCGATCCAGCCGCCGAACACGCAGGCCGGTTCCTGCTGGTGGGCGTACACGATGGTGCCGCCGTCGACCTTGGTGCCTCCGCCTGCTGCGGCGTCGGAGCCGGAGGCGCAGGCGGACAGCGCCAGCGCGCCGGTCAGGACGACGGCTGCGGCGCCGAGGGAACGGGTGGGACGGGAACGCATGGGGACTCCTCAGGCATCGGGGGATGCGCATCAGGATGCGGGAGTCCGCAAGCGGCGTCGATGCTGCGTGTCCTACTGTTTCGCCGCCGACACATGCCGTCACGGACGCTTCCGCGCCGCGTCCTCCGGCGCTATGGGCTCAGTGCGAGAGCAGCGACTTGAGCACGATGACGACCACGCCGAACAGCCCGGTCACCACCGCCCCCACCAGGCAGACCCACACTCCGCGACCGCGCACGCGGAAGACCAGGAAGCCGAGCAGAGCGAGAAGCAGGACGCACAACCAGAGGGCCAGGAAGACGCCGGCAGTGGCGGAGAGGATGTGCAGCGATGCGAGGAGAAGGGGGACACTCGGGATGACCGCGGCCTCCAGCATCCCGCTCGACTCGAACAGCGCGTGCCGCAGCGAGTCGCGCATCCGGTCGCCCAGGCGGTCGGCGTCGCCGTGGAACCCGAGCGCGTCGGAGTACACGTGCGCCATCCAGAACACGACGATGCTGACCAGGCTGAACACGAGGATCTGCACGGCCGAGCCGCTGTCCTCGTTGTCGACCGAGGTCGCCGCGATCACGCTGGCGTAGACGATGGTCCCGTAGATCGCCGCGGGTGTTCCCCAGTGCCGCCACAGCGCGCGGTGGACCCGCACGCCGTCGTGCTCCTCGATGGGCGGGTTGAGGTCCATGGATCCCATGGCACCCATTGTGTCCGACGGAGGGTGCCGCGCGCCTCTGTCAATCCGTGGACGGTTCGGAGGTCAGGTCCCGCCGCTGAGCGGGCACGCGCGGAGCTCGCCGTCGGCCGAGACGACGATGCCGTCCGGCAGGTCGAAACCCGGGGGTGCGTAGATGACGCCGCCTCCGATCGTGCGTCCGCGTGGTTGGAGGCCGGTCAGCGCCTCCGGCCCGACGTCGTCCCTGCGCGGAAGGTCGCCGCACGTGAAGTTGCGATGGTCGTACTGGACCCGGGTCGGGATGGCGCGCGGCCACCAGTCGGCGGTCGCGTCATGGACCTGCACGAAGAACGTCGCGACTCCCACGAGCACGGCACAGCAGACGACGCCGATCACCACCGCCTGCCAACGCCTCCGGCCCCGTGGTCCGCTCACCCGCCGCTTCCCTGCCTGACCTGACGCACCCAGGGCGAGAGGACGTTCTGGCCGGGTTTCGGAGTGTCGATGAAGCCGTTCAGGTTCACCTCGAATTCGTCGCCGTCGGGCAGCCCCGCTCGCGTCCAGGTTCCGCCCGAGCATGCGGCGCCGGAGCGCTCCGGCGTGCCGTCCGTGTACGCGAGGCAGATGCCGAACGGATGCGTGCCGCGCAGCAGGTAGATGTCCCAGCCGTCGGCCCTGCCCTGATAGCGGGAGGTGGACATGTCGCCGCCCTGGACATCCGGGATGAGGTCGGTCGGGATGCGGTCCTCCGCCGTGCGCTTCCCGTCGAACGGTGTCGGCGGGAACACGCACCCGCTCAATCCCACCGCGACCACCGCCGCCATCGCCGTCGCGAGAACCCACCGCCGCATCGCGTACCCCCCGAACGGCACGCTAGCAGCAGCCGTCGCCGCGGCCCAGCGCCCGGCGGGCCGACGGGCGGCAGGAATGGAGGCGATCCGCTCGATGTCGGGCGGGGCCGCGGAAACGGAGGCGATCGGGCCCGATGCCGGGGTGGGACGCCTCCGTTTCTCGGCGGCGCGCGGGCGCATCCTGCTTTTTTCCTCCCTTTACGACGCGTCCCGGCGCGGGCGGCACCATGCGGAAAGGGAGGCGATCCGGCCCGACGCGCCGTGGATCGGCCACGAAGGGAGGAACTTCGAGACGGGAAGGCCGGGATGTCCTCCGTTTCGGGCACGGGCGGGCGGCAGGCGGACGCCGCGATCGACCCTGGCCCAGCCGCGCGGGCACGGCTACCGTGGCGGGCATGAGCCCGTCGAAGAAGTCCGAGACGTTCCTCGAGGTGGAGGGGCAGGAGGTGCGCATCTCGAGCCCCGACAAGGTCGTCTTCCCCGAGCCCGGCCTGACGAAGCTCGACCTCGCGCAGTATTACGTCGCGGTCGCGGAGGGCGCGCTGCGCGGTGCCGGCGGCCGCCCGATGGTGCTGAAGCGCTTCGTGAAGGGGCTGACGCAGGAGCCGTTCTTCCAGAAGCGGGTGCCGGAGGGGCACCCCGATTACATCGACACGGCGACGCTGCACTACGCCAGCGGCACGTCGGCGGAGGAGGCGGTGGTCCGGGATGCGGCCGGGCTCGCGTGGGTGTCGAACCTCGGCTGCCTCGACCTCAACCCGCATGCCGTCCGGGCCGAAGACCTCGACCATCCCGACGAGCTCCGCGTCGACCTCGATCCGATGCCAGGTGTCGACTGGTCGCAGATCGTGGACGTCGCCTTCGTCGCCCGGGAGGTGCTCGACGATCACGGGCTGGTCGGCTGGCCGAAGACGAGCGGGTCGCGCGGCCTGCACATCCTGGTCCGCATCGCGCCCGAGTGGGGGTTCGCCGACGTGCGGCTCGCGGCCGAGACGCTGGCCCGCGAGGTCGAGAACCGCGCGCCGGGGCTCGCGACGGCCCGGTGGTGGAAGGAGGAGCGCGGCGAGAGCGTCTTCGTCGACTTCAACCAGAACGCGAAAGACCGCACAGTGGCATCGGCCTACTCCATCCGGCCGCTGCCCGACGCCCGCGTCTCGACCCCGCTCGACTGGGACGAGGTGCGCGATCGGCGACCGGAGGAGTTCACCGTCCGGACGGTGCTCGACCGATTCGCGGAGCGCGGCGACCCGCACGAGGGCATCGACGACGCGGTCGGTTCGCTGGACGCCCTGCTCGCCCTCGCGAAGAAGCTGGGGCCGGCCGAGAAGCCGCCCCGCAGCGGGGACGGCGCCGGCCGCCGCGTCTCGCAGATGCCTCTCATCGAGGTCGCCCGCACGAAGACGAAGCCGGAGGCGGTGGATGCGCTCGAACAGTGGAAGGCCGCCCACCCGGACGTCGCGGCGCGGCTGCACCCGGCGGACGAACTGGTCGACGGGATGCGCGGCTCCAGCTCGCTCTGGTACCGCGTCCGGGTGAACCTGCAGCATGTTCCCGAGCCCGATCGTCCGGAGCAGGAGCCGCTGATCGCCGACTACGACCCGTGGGCCGGGCGGCAGTGGCCCGGCCGCGAATAGCCGGTGCCCCTCCCCGCGCTCAGCCGCTCAACCCGCTCGCGACCAGCTCCACATACTCCCGCAACGCCCCGTCGTCCGGCGCGTTGTTCGGGTTGACCTCGGTCAGCACGATGCCGGCGAACCTGTCGCTGTCCGAGAACACGCGCAGGCTGGCCACGACCTCCTCGACGCTCAGCCCCCAGGGAGCCGCGTCGGGGTTGGGCATGTTCGCCAGCGGCAGGTGCAGGTGGCCGAGCACGTCGACATCGAAGTGGACGACGAAGCGCTCCCCCGCCGTCTCCGCCGCTGCGAGCGCCGCGCGCGCGGCCTCCACGGCATCCACGTGGATGCGCGTCGCCGGAACACGGACGAGTCCGAGCTGCTCCACCAGGGTCCGCTCGAGGTCGTCGCCGTCCTCCGGGAGCGCATCGCCGTAGAGGACCATCTCGTCCGGGCGCAGTAGCGGAGGCTCCCCCTGCAGGGTCGTCAGGATCGGGTCGCTGCCCGGAAGAGCCAGCAGATGCGCCACCCCCATCGCATCGACGTTGCCGTAGGCGATGCGACCGGGCGTGTACAGGTCGGGACCGCCGTCCACGTACAGCAGCGCCGTCGGCGCACCCGCCCGTCGAAAGCCCGCCACAACGCCGAGGGTCACGGTGCAGTCGCCGCCGATCACCAGCGGCGTCCGCCCGGCGCCGATCACAGCAGCCACCGCGCCCGCCGTCTCCACGGCGACCCGATGCACCTCGCCGATGTTCTGCCGGTCGGGATTCGCCGGGTCGGGTCGCCGCCGGAAGCCGGGCACATCCCCGTAGTCGCGGAGGTCGTGTCCCTGTTCCTCGAGCAGCCCGATCAAGCCCCATTCACGGATCGCAGCCGGCGCCAGGTCCATGCCGGGCGTGTGACCGCCGGCACTCGACGGCACACCGACGACTCCCCAGTGTCGTGACCTGCTCACGCCCTCATCGTACGAGCGGACCGTTCGCCGGTGGAGGCGCTGCCGCCTGCATCCGCGCCGCCTGCATCCCCGCCGCCTGCATCCCCGCCGGCCGCATCCCCGCCGCCCGCGCCCTCGTGACCGATCGCCCGCAGGCTGCGGTCGAGCACGGTGATCAGCAGGAAGACCACCGAGATGCCGATGACGACCCAGCCGAGCACGTG
>Ga0006562J51391_1006521_pt1 | contig 11948 bp, 8 predicted proteins | sample Ararhi6_input_d2_FD_51391 | JGI IMG/M metagenome (IMG submission 51391) | reverse complement strand
CCGGTATCGATTTCATCGAATACGAGCGTCGGAGCAGAACCGCGATCCGCAAGCGCCACCTTCAGTGCCAACAGGAAACGTGAAAGCTCGCCACCCGAGGCGACCTTCATCATCGGCCCGGCCCGTGTGCCCGGATTGGTGCGCACCCAGTACTCGACAGTATCGATGCCTTCAGCCGCCCGTGCTTGCGCGTCGGTCGTCATCTCGACAATGAATTCGGCGCGCTCAAGCTTCAGCGCCGGCAATTCGGTCATTACTGCAACCTTTAGATGCTCTGCTGTTTCCTTACGCAAACTGGAAAGCTTGGCCGCCGCCGTGTCATAGGCCACCCGCATTTCGGCCGCCTGACTTTCAAGCTGGATCAGCTTTTCTGCTCCGGCATCCAGATCGGCAAGATCAGCATCCATCTTGTCACGCAGCGCAGGCAATCCCTCTACTGCGACAGAATATTTGCGTGCGGCGGCGCGCAAAGCAAAAAGCCGCTCCTCAACCTGTTCCAGCACGCGCGGATCGAAATCGATTTCGCGCATGGCATGATCTATACCGTCCTGCGCGAGAGCCAGACTGTTGAGCGCCTCGTCAATTGCCTTGCAAACCGGCTCCAGCAGATGCGGCGCTTCCGGGATCTTGCGCTCCAGACGACGCACAAGGCTTGCCAGAGACGGCACAGGTGATCCCTGCCCCGACAGTAACTCACCGGCTTCGTTCACATCACCCGCGATCTTTTCGGATTTCATCATGATCGCGCGGCGCTCGGCGAGCTCTTCTTCCTCGCCGGGCTGCGGATCCAGCTTGGTCAGTTCTTCAACTGAAGACCGCAGGTAATCGCCTTCACGCTCGGCCTGCTCGACGCGGGCACGATGCTTGGCAAGTGCTGTTTCCGCATCGCGCCAAGCCTTGTGACGCTCGCGAACCACTGCGGCCTCTGGCTCGAGACCGCCAAAAGCATCCAGCAATGTACGGTGAAGATCGGTATCGATCAGCGCGCGGTCGTCATGCTGGCCATGGATTTCCACCAGCCTGCGTCCGAGATCACGAAGAAGCGCGACGCTCGCCGCCTGATCGTTGATGAAGACGCGCGTGCGACCATCACCCATCTGCAGGCGACGCAGAATGATGTCGCCATCATCGTCAAAACCGTTGTCACGCAGAAAAATCCGGGCCGGATGCGCGCCCGGCACATCGAACACTGCAGTCACCTGCCCTTGATCGGCACCATGACGCACCAACGAGGCGTCGCCACGTGCGCCAAGTGCCAGTGAAAGCGAATCAAGCAAAATAGACTTGCCCGCCCCGGTTTCACCGGTAAGTACGGACAAGCCTGTCTTGAACTCGATGTCGAGCCTTTCAATCAGAACAATATCGCGGATCGACAGGTGCGACAGCATGTGAGAATCAGCTTATGAGCCGCCGCCGGTGATGAGCGACGAAGCCTTGGCCAGCCACGAATTACCGTTTTCGCGTGGCTCAAGACCACCGCTCTGCAGAAGCTTGTAGCTGTCCTTGTACCACGGGCTGTCCGGATAGTTCTTGCCGAGAACCGAAGCGGCCATCTGGGCTTCCGACGTCAAGCCAAGCGCATAGTAGGCTTCGACGAGACGAGCCAGTGCTTCTTCGACCTGACGGGTATTGGAATATTCCTCCACAACGCCGCGGAAGCGCTTGATAGAGGCAAGGTATTCCTTGCGTTCCAGATAATAGCGACCAACCTGCATTTCCTTGCCAGCGAGCTGGTCGCGGGCGAAGCGGATCTTGGCCTTGGCATCATCCGTATATTCGGAATCCGGGAAACGATCGACCACTTCCTGCATCGCAGCGATTGCGCGACGGCTTGCAGCCTGATCGCGGGTCACGTCCGGAATCTGGCGGAAGTAGGAAAGACCGATGATGTAATAGGCATAGGCCGATTCAGGCGAAGTCGGGTAAAGCGTGTTGTAACGCTTCGCCATCGAGATCGCTTCTTCGTAATTGCCCTTGCGGTAGTTGGTGAAGGCAGCCATCACGAGCGACTTGCGTGCCCATTCCGTATAGGGATGCTGGCGATCGACGGCGGCGAACTTCTTCGCAGCTTCATCAAGGCGACCTGCGTCCAGATTGGCGAGACCTTCATTGTAGGTTTTGTCGGCAGGATCAATCGTCTCGACATACTTGGTGAGATCGATGTCGTCGTCCTTGCTGGCACAACCGGCGAGCGGGATAAGAACGGCGATAGCGCCAGTCAGCAGCGCGGTTTTCGTCACACCCTTGAATTTGAAACTCGTCATGCGGTCTCCGGCCTTCTGACAGCGTCATTCCTGTTTGGAGTTGCGTGCTTCTAGCACTGCACGGCAGCTCCATCCATACAAATCATTCAGCTTCAGCGAATGTACGAACATAGCTGACGCTGTTTTGGCCGTCCATAAACCACATGCAGGCGAAATCGGCAATCGTCTAGTGGTCTGAATCCGCCGGACGGCGTATCGAAACGCGTAACCAGTGTGAATTGGCCCCGGTATTGGCTACCCGTATGGGTAGTTGCTCCCCGATCAATCCACCGTAGAACGGCGCACCGACTCAATTGTGAGGTGAACCGGCGAACACGGCTCAATTAAGGCCATGCGCCGATACATACTATTTCTTGGCTAAATTTAGAGCGCCCATGGAGCGGCTATATTCGGCTTCACAGCAACGAAATCCGACGCTCTCGAGTTCTGGCGAACACCGGAAGCCTCGACAATATCGAACGCCGTCTTGTCCGACAGCAGCGCCTTCACCGTTTCCGCATTCAGCCTGTGACCACTGCGGTAGGAACGGAAACAGCCGATGAACGGCAGACCGGCAAGTGCCAGATCGCCGACGGCATCGAGCGTCTTGTGACGAACGAATTCGTCCTTGAAACGCAGCCCGCCCGGATTGATGACAGAATTGTCGTCACCAATGACAAGCGAATTGTCGAGCGACGAGCCAAGCGCATGGCCGGAAGCCCAGAGACGTTCCACATCCTTCATGAAACCGAAAGTCCGCGCGGTGGAAAGCTCCTTGCGGAAGGTCGCTTCGTCCACATCGTCTGCAAACTTCTGCCGACCGATCAGCGGGCATTCGAAGTCGATCTCGACTTCAAACCGCGTAGCGGCGAAGGGGCGGAATTCACCCCAGGAACCGCCAGCTTCGACGCGGACCGTTTTCAGAATGCGAATAAAGCGTCGTTTTGCTTCCTGTGTGACAACACCCGCCTCATCGAAAGCTTCGATAAAACGCGCAGACGTACCATCGAGAATAGGAACTTCGGGACCGTCGATTTCAACGACAAGGTTATCAATGCCCAGCGCGGCGACCGCCGCCATCAGGTGCTCAACCGTGTCGATCTTAGACTCTTTTGGCCCAAGCGACGTGCAGAGGTCAGTTGCGCCAATCTGTGAGACATGGGCGCGCACTTCCGGCGCCTTGCCCTTCAGATCTGAACGCTGGAATACGATTCCCGTATCGGCATCGGCCGGGAAAAACGTCGCCGAAGCTGGAGCTCCGCCATGAACGCCGACGCCCGAAAGCGTAACCGCACGACCAATTGTCTTTTGATAAGCGCTCAAGAGAGTTCCAATCTGCTAAATAAAATGAATACAGGCCGTTTAAACGGAATTTCAACACAGCCCATTTCGCAATTCTTTGCGTCTATATGGATAGATATAGCTAAAATTGCGACAGGAAATACAGAGGGTTCACAAACTCGTGCTGCCCGGACCATACCCCGTTACAACTAAAATAATAATTTGCGTGACGTGAACAAAATCACGCTTTCTTACGAATGTTTTGATTTTGTTTACTGAAACGAAAAAGCCGCGGGAGTTACCCGCGGCTTTCCTATTCACTCACCGAAATGGCTCAGTTCGACTGACGGCGCAGGAAGGCCGGGATTTCGAGCTGATCTTCTTCCGAAGCTGCACGCGGCTGCGAACGACCCTGATCATCAAGCTGGCCGCGACGCGGTGCGTAGATGGACGAGTCCTGCTGCGGAGCGCGACGTTCAGCCGGACGCATGCCAGGTTCACGATGCTGAGCCGGTTCCAGACGGGCTGCAGGCTGATCTTCCTCACGACGCGACAGACCATGAGTCAGGCGCTTCAGGAGGCTCATCGGGCCGCGCGGCTCTTCCTGTGCAGGCTGCTGCGGAGCACGACGGGCATTGATTTCAGCTTGTGCAACCGGCGGGAAATCCGAAACGGCAGGCATGCGCGGAGCAGGACGCGGTTCACGAACCGGCTGTTCATGCATCTGCGGCTGCTGGTAGGCCTGTGGCTGTGCTGCCTGATGACCTGCCGGTGCCTGCGGCATCGGTGCACGGGCAACCGGAGCGCGTTCGAAGGACTCCGGTGCCGGAGCCTGGAAAATGCGGCTCTGCGGGCGGAATTCCGGCTCAGCAGAAGCCGCAGGAGCTGCCGGTGCGGCTGGGATTTCAGCTTCGGCAGACTGGATCGCCTGGGCAATCGGATCGACCTGACGCGGCTGTTCAACAACCGGAGGACGAAGTGCGCCATGCGGAGCCATTGGCTTCGCCTGTGCAGTCTGCTTTACCGGCTGGCGAAATTCCAGCGGCGCAGGCGCCGCGTCTCCTAACTGCTTATCGATACCGGTAGCGACGACAGAAACGCGGATGACGCCTTCGAGGCCTTCGTCGAAGGTTGCGCCAAGGATGATATTCGCATCCGGATCGACTTCTTCGCGAATACGCGTAGCAGCTTCGTCGACTTCGAACAGGGTCATGTCGCGACCACCGGTGATCGAGATCAGGAGGCCCTTCGCGCCGCGCATCGAGGTTTCGTCAAGCAGCGGGTTAGCGATTGCAGCTTCGGCAGCAGCCATTGCACGGCCTTCGCCGGAAGCTTCGCCCGTACCCATCATGGCCTTGCCCATTTCGCGCATCACCGAACGAACGTCGGCGAAGTCGAGATTGATGAGGCCTTCCTTGACCATCAGGTCGGTGATGCAGGCAACGCCCGAATAAAGCACCTGGTCAGCCATTGCGAAAGCATCGGCGAAGGTGGTCTTGTCGTTGGCGATGCGGAAGAGGTTCTGGTTCGGAATGACGATAAGCGTATCGACGTTCTTCTGCAGTTCTTCGATGCCGAGATCGGCAGTCTTCATGCGGCGGGCGCCTTCGAAATGGAAAGGCTTGGTCACGACGCCAACGGTGAGGATGCCCCGTTCACGGGCAGCGCGCGCCACGACCGGAGCAGCGCCGGTGCCGGTGCCGCCGCCCATGCCGGCGGTCACGAAGCACATATGCGTGCCATTCAGGTGATCGACGATTTCGTCGATACACTCTTCAGCAGCCGCACGGCCAACTTCTGGCTGGGAACCAGCACCAAGACCCTCTGTAACGGCAGCGCCGAGCTGGATCATGCGTTCGGACTTCGACATCGTCAAAGCCTGAGCGTCGGTGTTGGCCACGACAAAATCCACGCCGCGCAGACCGGCATTGATCATGTTGTTGACCGCATTGCCGCCGCCGCCGCCGACACCGAATACGGTGATGCGGGGCTTCAGCTCGGTGATATCCGGCTTTTGCAGATTGATAGTCATAGGTCCTTGTTCCTCTTAAGCCTTACCACCGCTTCGCCGCCGCGGTGTGGATTGGTTGTTACCCAGATGGTCACGCCCCAATAATTCAACACGCTATTTCAACAGCTTACACAATACTTACTACTCAGAAACTCTCTTTCAGCCATTGGCTGACACGTTGAATGCGCCCACCCGTACCGGTCATGAGACCGGAGGAAGCCGCTTTCACCGACCGCTCTTCTATCCCGGCCACCTGCGGGTAAATCAGAAGTCCAACGGTCGCGGCAAAAGCTGCCCCCTTAGCCGCCTCAGGCAATCCCGCTATTCCTAGAGGACGCCCGATTCGTACATTTCTTGCAAGGATTCGCCTGGCTGCCTCTGGCATTCCTGGCAGCTGGCTAGCGCCGCCGGTCAGAACCACACGCTTGCCGACAATATGTCCAAGACCTGACTGGTTAAGCCTGTCGCGCACCAGTTCCAGTGTCTCTTCCACTCTTGCACGGATAATCCGCGTCAGCACCGAGCGCGGATATTGATTGGGTACATCACGCTCATCGTCGCCGATGGGCGGAACGGAAATGAGATCGCGGTCATCGGCAGCGCTCGGCAGAGCGGAGCCATACATGACCTTCAGACGTTCGGCATCTTCCATCCGGGTGGAAAAGCCGCGAGCCACATCCATCGTCACGTGATTGCCGCCAATGGCCACTGCATCGGCGTGAATAAACTTGCCTTCGGAGAAGACGGAAATCGTCGTCGTGCCGCCGCCCATATCGATGCAGGCCGCGCCCATTTCAGCTTCGTCGCCGACCAGAGCGGCAAGACCGCTGGCATAAGGCGTTGCAACGATGGCTTCCACCGACAAATGGCAGCGATTGATGCAAAGCTCCAGATTGCGCAGTGGCGCTGCATCGGCAGTCAGCACATGCATATCGACGCCAAGGCTGTCGCCCAGCATGCCGAGCGGATCGCGAATACCGCGTTCGCCATCGAGTGTGTAGCCAACCGGCAGCGAATGAACGAGGTGACGCTCGGCTGCAAGCGCCTGCTTGGCACCGGCAGCCAGAACACGACGAATATCGGTCTGCTCGACTTCATGGCCGCCCAGATTGACGCTGGCCGTGAAGGTTTCGCTCTTGAGGCGACCGGCTGAAATATTGACGATCAGGCTATCGACGGTCAGACCAGCCATGCGCTCAGCTGCATCGACCGCAAGGCGGATCGACTGCTCTGCCGCATCCAGATCAATGATGACGCCCGACTTGACGCCCCGCGAACGCTGATGGCCGATGCCCAGCACTTCCATACGGTGCGTGCGGCCCGGCAGCAGTGCGCCGCCTTCATGAGGACGCAACCGTGCGATGACGCAGGAAACCTTGCTCGATCCGACATCCAGAACCGTTAACAGGCGCACCTTGCGCCCTGCAGCTCCGCCTTGTGATGATCCCTTGCCGCCCAGAATACTCATACGCGCTTCCCCGTGCGGGATAGTTCTTTTTTACGCTCTGCCAGAAACTTCTGGCGCTGCTCCATACCACTTGCAGTCAATTGGACCGTCACGCGATCATCGAGACGAAGATCGACCGCAGCGATATCGCGCGACAGAAGATGCTGGTCCTGATCGAGCTTCTCGACCTGCGCGAGCGCCTTCAGCGGATCGGTTTCCGGCAGCATGATGCGCACGCCATTATCCAGAAGCAGGTCCCAGCGACGATCGCCGACACGGATGTAGGCGCGAACCTTTCCGGCCAGACCCGGATAGGCCGCGATTTCATCAACGAAGCCCTTGACCTTCTTTTCCGCGCCATCGCCCACGACGAGCGGCAACGAATTGTAACGGCCCGGACGGAACGGAACGATGGTATCGCCGGCGGCATCGATCAGCGCCAGATCCTTGTCGTTTTGCCAGATGGCGAACGCCTTGCGTTCATGCAACGAGACAAGAACCGTACCAGGATAAACCTTGCGAACTTCTGCGCTTTCAACCCATGGCAGCTTGTCGATGGATTGGCGCGCTTCTTCAGCGCTCAGACCGACGAGAGATGTTTCGCCATCGAGATCGAGCTGACCCAGAATATCGATATCGGACGTCTCGTTGTTGCCGACGACCTTTATATCCTCAATTGCGAAACCGAGTGTGGAAGCAGTCGCCTTGACCACCTCCGGCGTGTGACCGCCAACCGCCATGCCATAAAGGCCGGTAGCACCAAGGAAACCCAGCATGCCGACAGTGCCTGCATGGCGTGGAATATTTACATTGCCTTGGAAAAGGCGAGCAGCAAAGCGAAACGGCTTGCGCAAGAAACGCGGCAGGACAAAAGCAGCACCCGTCGCTCCCGATGCATCCCGCATCGAGCCCGAGCGCCCATATCCGTCCGATTTTCCGTTCAACGCAAACAAGACGCGTCCTCCACCATCCAACTCAACAATTCACCGAAAGAGATACCAGCCGCTTTGGCGATATCAGGCACGAGCGAGGTAGGAGTCATCCCCGGCTGGGTATTGATTTCCAGCCAGATAACTTCGCCATCATCAGAGAAACGATCGTCGAAACGGAAGTCTGACCGGCTTACGCCCCGACACCCGATTGCCCGATGCGCCGTAAGGGCCATTGTTTGTATTTTTTGGTAAATATTTGGTAAAATTTTTGCCGGACACACGTGAGATGACGCGCCTGCAACATATTTTGAATCATAATCGTAGAACTGATGACCTACCGGAATGATCTCACACACGTCCATGACGCGATCACCCATCACGGCACAGGTCAATTCCCGGCCGGGAATGTATTTTTCGACCAGAACCTCGGCACCGTAGTTCCACTCAGCCGAACTGATGATTTGCGGCGGATGCGCCTGATCTTCCTTGACGATCACGACGCCAAAGCTCGAACCTTCGCGAACCGGCTTGACCACGTAAGGCGGCTCCATCGGATGCTCAGTGCCGATCTCAAAACGGTTGAGCAGAAGCGAGGAAGCAACAGCAACACCGGCAGCAGCCGCAACCTTCTTGGCGCGGTCCTTGTCCATGGCGAGCGCCGATGCGAGCACGCCCGAATGCGTGTAGGGAATCTGGAGATACTCGAGAACGCCCTGAATAGCGCCATCCTCACCGAAAGGGCCATGCAGCGCATTGAACGCAACGTCAGGCTTCAGTTCGGCAAGAACGCTGGCAACATTGCGATCCACATCAATACGCGTCACGCGATAGCCGCGCTCTTCAAGGGTCGCAGCGCAAGCCGTTCCAGAGGACAAACTGACCGGGCGCTCCGAAGAGAAACCGCCCATCAAAACGGCGACGTGCTTTCCCGTCATGTTAGCATCCCCTCTGCGCAATCCCCTGCGCATCAATTAAACAGAATCCAAGCAACCCAGCAGCGAAGGCCGCAGGCACCCGCGGCAGGAAAATCCTGCCGAATCAAATCACTGTGTGGTTAACCCTAAAGAATCAGAGGATTGATTCCGTGACAAGACCCTATAGAAAGGGACGAACCTTACGCGTCGCTTGTGAAGGCAAAAAAGCCCGGAATATCAGGTAGAAAATCCGGGCAACTTTTTTATCAAAATTTTCCAAGAAACTCTTCTACCGCCTCGCCCTCGCGGAACAAACCGAGACGTTTGATTTCCCAATGAAGGCGAATACCCGAATTTTCAAAAACTCTGGCGCGAACCGTTTCGCCCAAAGTCTCCAGATCGAGCCCCGTTGCGGTGCCTGTATTGATCATAAAATTGCAGTGCATTTCGGACATCTGCGCGCCGCCGACGCGCAAACCGCGGCAACCTGCCTTGTCGATTTCCTTCCAGGCCGATGTGCCTTCCGGATTCTTGAAGGTCGAGCCACCTGTTTTTTCGCGTACAGGCTGCACCGTCTCGCGATGATGCTGCACCTCGTCCATGGCTTGTTTGATCGCTTCATGCTTGCCGGGAGTTCCCTCGAACAAGACAGAGGTAAAAATCAGATCCGGCGATGCTGAGGAATGCCGATAGGCGTAGCCCATATCCGCATTGGAAAGCACATGCACATCGCCCTTGCGATCAAGGGCGCGAACCTCCACGACGCGCTCGCGCGTTTCCACGCCGTTGGCGCCTGCATTCATGCGCAAAGCCCCGCCCATGCCGCCGGGTATGCCATGGTAGAAGTGGAAGCCAGCCAGCCCCGCTTCCAGCGCCGCTGCGGCCACGCGCTTGTCAGGCGTCGCCGCGCCTGCCCGCAGCTGCGTCTCAGAAACCTGATCGACTTCGCCGAAGCCTTTTGCGGAAAGCCGCACGACAAAGCCTGGAACACCGCCATCGCGCACGAGCAGATTGGAGCCGATGCCAACCACGAGAATCGGTATCTCTTCCGGCACAGCCTTCAGAAACGAGGAGAGGTCTTCTTCATCGGCAGGCTGAAACAGAACCTGTGCCGGTCCGCCAGCGCGGAACCAGGTGATCTTGTCCATACCAGCATCGGGCGTCAGCCGACCACGCAAGCCCGACAATTTGCCGTCGAGCTTCTTCAGAAGCGTCTCGCCGCTTTCCATCTTACTTCTTACCCTGTTCAGCCAGTTCTTTCGGCAGCGCATATGCCCACTGCGTAATATTGCCTGCGCCGAGGCAGACCACGAAGTCGCCCGGCTCCGCTATCGAAGCAACCAACGGTGCCAGTGCTTCTGGCCCGCTGGCATAGCGTGCATCGCGATGACCTGCGGTTTTGATGCGCGATACGAGCGCCTCGGAATTGACGCCTTCGATAGGGTCTTCGCCAGCCGTATAGACCGGCGCCACGATAACCGTATCGGCATCGTTGAAACATGCCGCGAATTCATCAAACAGGCTTGCCAGACGCGTATAGCGGTGCGGCTGCACAATGGCGACCACACGACCTTTTGTGGCTTCACGTGCAGCTTTCAGCACGGCGCGGATTTCAACCGGGTGATGGCCGTAATCGTCGAATATCTCTACGCCGTTCCACGTGCCCGTATGGGTAAAGCGACGTTTCACACCGCCGAACGAACCAAGGCCACGACGAATATCGTCGGCCACGATACCCAGCTCATGCGCAACGGCGATTGCCGCCGTCGCATTGGATACGTTGTGCTGCCCCGGCATCGGCAGACGCAGATCCTTGATCTCGGTTGCCTCGCCCTTGCGCGAACGGATCACGACATCGAACAGACTCGCAGCACCATCCATGCGGTGATTGACAAAACGCACATCAGCCTGCGGGTTTTGGCCATAAGTCACAATGCGGCGGTCTTCGATCCGGCTCACCAGAGCCTGCACTTCCGGATGGTCAAGGCACATCACGCCAAAGCCATAGAACGGAACATTCTCGACAAACTGCGCGAAAGCCGCACGCACGGCATCGAAATTGCCGTAATGGTCGAGATGTTCCGGATCGATATTGGTGACGACCGCGATATCGGCTGGCAGTTTGAGGAACGTGCCGTCGCTTTCGTCCGCTTCCACCACCATCCAGTCACCATCGCCCATACGGGCATTGGTACCGTAAGCATTGATGATACCGCCATTGATGACGGTCGGATCAAGATGCCCGGCATCGAGCAATGCGGCGACCATTGAGGTCGTGGTGGTCTTACCATGCGTACCGCCAATCGCAACCGCATGACGGAAGCGCATCAACTCGGCCAGCATTTCGGCGCGGCGCACGATAGGCAGCAGCTTTTCGCGTGCAGCAACCAGCTCGGGATTGTTTTTCTTGATCGCCGTCGAAACGACAACAACTTCGGCATCACCGATATTTTCAGCCTTGTGGCCGACAAAGACCTCAATGCCTTTTTCACGCAGGCGCTGCACATTGGCGCTGTCGGACTGGTCAGAGCCCTGTACCTTGTAGCCGAGATTATGCAGCACTTCGGCAATACCGCTCATGCCGATGCCGCCAATTCCGATGAAATGGACAAGCCCGATATTCAGCGGCATTTTCATGGCCGAGTTCCTTCTTTGAATTCCTGAACAGATTTACCTGCTGCAATAGCCTCTGCCAGATCAGCAAGCAACTGCGCTGCATCCGGCTTACCAACGCTTTTTGCAGCTTTTGCTTGTACTTCGAGGCGCTGTGGCTCATTCATCGCAGCCTGGAGTATCTCGGCAAGGCGTTCTGGCGACAATTCCGACTGGCGAACAACCTCGCCACCGCCGACAGCCGCGAGCGCTGCTGCATTCGCTGCCTGATCATGATCGAGCGCGTGCGGAAACGGCACCAACATCGCCGGACGACCGATCACGGTGATCTCAGAAACGGTCGAAGCACCGGACCGCGAAATCACGAACTGAGCATCCGCCATGCGTGCTGGCATATCGTTGAAAAACGGCGCAACGTCAGCGGGAACACCAAGTTTCTTGTAAGCTTCGCGTACAGCGGCTTCGTCTTCCTTGCGGGCCTGCTGGGTGATCAGCAGCCGCGCTCGG
>Ga0006562J51391_1078455_pt1 | contig 11995 bp, 9 predicted proteins | sample Ararhi6_input_d2_FD_51391 | JGI IMG/M metagenome (IMG submission 51391) | reverse complement strand
CACGATGCGCATCGAGGAGGCGGTGAAGCTCGCCAAGGCGATGGAGGGCGAGAACCTCACCGAGCTGCACATCGTCAACGGCCTGCACCCGAACCTGCCGTGGCGCTACTACCCGCGCTCGCTGCGGGAGCTGAAGGCCGCGCTCCCGGACGTCTCCCTGAAGGCGTTCACGGCGACGGAGATCCACCACTTCGAGACGATCAGCGGGCTGTCCGCCTCCGAGATCCTCGACGAGCTGATCGACGCCGGTCTGGAGTCGCTGACCGGCGGCGGCGCCGAGATCTTCGACTGGGAGGTCCGGCAGCACATCGTCGACCACCGCACCCACTGGGAGGACTGGTCGCGCATCCACCGGCTGGCGCACGAGAAGGGGCTCAAGACCCCGTGCACCATGCTGTACGGCCACATCGAGGAGCCCCGCCACCGCGTCGACCACGTCCTGCGCCTGCGTGAGCTCCAGGACGAGACGAACGGCTTCCAGGTCTTCATCCCCCTGCGCTACCAGCACGACTTCGTGGACATGCAGGACGGCAAGGTCCGCAACCGGCTCCAGGCCCGCACCCAGATGGCGACCGGCGCGGAGGCCCTCAAGACCTTCGCGGTCTCCCGGCTGCTCTTCGACAACGTCCCGCACGTCAAGGTCTTCTGGGTCATGCACGGCGTCCAGACCGCGCAGCTCGCGCTCCAGCACGGCGCCGACGACATGGACGGCTCGGTCGTCGAGTACAAGATCACGCACGACGCCGACAACTACGGCACCCCGAACAAGCTGACCCGCGACGACCTGCTGGACCTCATCCGGGACGCCGGCTTCCGCCCGGTGGAGCGCAACACCCGGTACGAGATCATCCGCGAGTACGACGGCCCCGACCCGGCGCTCCGCGAGTCGCCGCAGCCGATGCGGGTCTGAGGCGGTAGGAGCAGGGACTGGGAAGTCGGGGCCGCGTAAGGATTACCATCCTTCCGTGGCCCTTACTTTCACTCTCGACCCCGCCGTCACCCCCGCCCTGCGTGACGGCATCCTCGACCTGTGGACGGACGTCTCCAACACGGGCGGAGCCGTCGGCTTCGTGGCGCCGGTGGAGCGCGAGACGGTCCGGCCGGAACTGGTCCGCCACCTCGTCCAGATGGCCGAGGGCCGTACCCGGCTGCTCGTCGGACACGACGCGGCCGGCGAGGTGGCGGCGACGGCGTTCTTCAGCTTCAACACCCACCGGCTCCAGACCCACTGGGTGATGCTCTACACGGTGATGGTGCACCCCCGGCACCAGGGCAAGGGCTACGGCCGTGACCTGCTGGCGGCCGCCGCCGAGGAGGCCCGCGCCTTCGACGGCATCGACGCGATCCGGCTCACCTGCCGCGGCGGACTCGGCCTGGAGCACTTCTACGGCTCCTGCGGCTACAAGGAGGTCGGCCGGGTGCCCGGCGCCATCCGGGTCGCGCCGGGCGACGACCGCGACGACATCATCATGCTGCTGCCCCTGACGTGACCGCCGCGACCGCCGCGACCGCTCGCACCCCGATGCAAGATCGGCACCCCGGCGTGCTTCACTGGATGACGGCCCCTTTTGGAATCGGAAGAGTGGATTGACATGCTCCGCTACACACTGATGCGTCTCGGTGTCTTCGCCGGCTGCCTCGTGGTCGTCTGGGGCCTCGTCTACTCGGGCGTCGTGCCCCGCGGGCTCGGCGACTCCAACATCATGTGGATCCTGCTGCTCTCGCTGGTGATCTCCGCGCCGATCAGCTTCGTGGTGCTGCGCAAGGAGCGCGACCGTGCCTCGGTGCACGTCGTGCAGCGGGTGGACCGTATGAAGGCCAACCTGGAGGCCAACAAGTCCCAGGAGGACGCCTCGATCGACGAGGCGGCGCGCCCGCAGGGCCAGGCGCAGACCTCGTAGTCGCGCCGCGCGGCGGGACGGCCTGACACAGGGACCCGAGCGGGGAGCCGAGCGGGCCCAACTACGCTGTGTCCATGGGGACCGTGAAGACCAAGCGGATGCCGCGTGCGGTCCGTGAGCAGCAGATGCTGGACGCCGCCGTGGAGACCTTCGGCCGCCGGGGGTACATGGCCGCGTCCATGGACGAGATCGCCGAACTCGCGGGCGTGTCCAAGCCGTTGGTGTACCTGTACCTGAACTCCAAGGAAGACCTCTTCACCGCCTGCATCCGGCGCGAGGCCAAGGCGCTCGTCGCGGCGGTGCGCACCGGCGTCCGCACCGACCTGCCGGCCGACCGCCAACTCTGGGACGGTCTGCGGGCGTTCTTCGCGCACACCGCCGAGCATCCGCACGCCTGGTCCGTCCTGCATCTCCAGGCCCGCACGCACGGCGAGCCCTTCGCCGCCGAGGTCACCGCGATGCGCGAGGAGATCGTCGCGTTCGTCACGCACCTGATCGTGGTCGCGGCCAGGGAAGCGCACCGGGACCCCGACCTCCCCGAACGGGAGGTCGCCGGACTCGCCGAGGCGCTGGTCGGCGCCGCCGAGTCCCTCGCCGCCTGGGCCAACACCGCCGAGGGCACCACGGCCCGCCAGGCGGCGGCGACCCTGATGAACTTCGCCTGGGCAGGCCTGGGCAACCTCATGGAGGGGCGGCCCTGGGCCCCACCGGAGGCCTGAGGACCTCCGGCAGCGCCAAGCGGTCGCCTCAGCTCAGGTCCATGGCGTCCGCCGGTACCAGCGCCGGGGCCTGCTCGCTGTCCGAGGCCGAGGAGTCGGATTCGGAACCGTACCCGGTGTCCACCCGCTCCTGGCCCTCGCAGTCGACCCGGAGGCTGACGTGCGTGCCGCCGCCCTTCTCCGCCGCCGTGTGGATGCGCAGCGCGAGCATGTCCGCGTTCGCGATGGTGTAGTCGGATTCCCCGATGTTGGAGGCCTTGCTCGGCCAGTAGGGGCCGGGACGCTTGGAGTCGTCGCCGACGAAGAGTTCCATGTAGCAGACCATGCAGGGCCGCTTGACCCCGGCGATCGCGGAGACGCTGCCCGCCGGCGCGCTCTCCACGATGCGGCGCTCGGCGTGCAGGCCGTCGGTGGCGGCGTCCTCCCGCTTCGCCGGCACGTTCACCGAGCCACCGAGGGCCTGGAGAACCGCGCTGTACGCCTCCCTGCCCTGCCCGTCGCCCAGCAGACGTGAAGCCAGCTTCTGGGCGTGCCGCTGTTCGAGCGCCGTGCGGCTGGAGAGGTTCGGCTCACCGGCCTTCAGGACGGCGGTGAGGAACTCCGCGGCGCTGGCCTTGCCCTCGTACAGGTCGGTGAGTGCCTTGTTGGCGCCGTCCTTGTTCGACGAGATGTACAGCTGGAACCGGGTGGCCGCGCCTTCCGGCCCCTCCTGCTGGACGGCGCTCACGCCCGCCTGTACTTCCTCGGGCTGCTTGCGCAGGTCGTTGAGGTAGTTGAAGGTGACGGTCGAGATCCAGCGCAGGGCCTGCTCCGGGCGTTCCGCCGAGAAGGAGCGTTCCTTCCGGATGTTGCTGGTGCCGTGGTACATCGCGCTCAGCGCGGCGCCCTTGAGCCCCTCGCTCTTCGCGTGCGCGGGGGCGTTGTCGGAGGCGATCGGGAAGTGCACGGTCTTGTTCTGCTGCCCGCCGTACTCCGTCCAGCCGTGGTTCTGCACGAGCGCCTTGGTGATCGCCTGCGCCACGGTCGCCTTCTTGCCGCCCCTGCCGGCCTTGGACTTGGTCGCCTCCTTGGGCATCCGCTGCACGCTCTGCCGCTCGCCGGTGCCGGTCGCCACCCGCTGTACCGGGGCCCCGTGGCCCGCCGAGCCGGGCAGTGAGAGGTCGGGGGTCGAACCCTGCGCGACGAGACGGCCGTTGGCGGCCGACTGGCGCTCGAAGGCGTCGCCCGGGTCGGACACCTTCACGCCCGAGCCGTTGTCCTTGCCCGCCACGGGGCCCTGAGACTGCTGCCGGACGTGGTCGAGTTCGTGGAACATCGTCTCGTCGTCCACCCGGGACGAGCCGAGCACGATGTGATGGCCGACGGTCATGGCGTGGGCCTGGAAGTCGGCGCTCGCGCGCTGGGCGGTCGCGTCGTTGTGCACCCGCACGTGACCGAGCGGCATTCCGTACGCCTGCTCGGCCTTGGCCTGGATGCGCGGGTCCAGAGAGCTGCCGCCGGATCCGGTCACCTCGGCCAGCGACGCCTCGCGCTGCACCGTCGCCTGCTGTGCCTCGTCGGTCTCGGCGGCCCGCTGGACCGACCGGTCCGCGTGGCCGCAGCCGGGGCCGTGCTCGTGCCGCTGCTCCTCGATGGCACGCGTCACCGCCGCGTTGCCCGCCGAGCGCTGGAGGGCGAGCAGTCCCGCCGCCGGCCCCGGGAGCGACGACCGTGCGGAGCCTCTCCCGGCCTTGGACCGGCGGTTGCCACCCAGGTCGTTCTCCTGGTCCTGCGCGCGCATGGACGCTCCCTTCAGCGACAGAGCCATCTGAACCCACCACTGTGCTCGACGGGACGCGACCGGAGTAAGGACCTCAAGGGCAGTGTCGGGGTCCGATCGCGCAGGATCACCGCGCCCCCCGGCAGAGCCACGCCGCGACAAACAGGGCAACCGGCGCCCTGCCACCGAAGCAGCGCGCCGGTCACTCGGGGCCGCTCGCTCGGGCCCGTCACTCGGGTCCCGTCACTCGGGTCGGTCACTCGGGTCCCGTCACCCGGGTCGGTCACTCGGGTCGGTCCCCCAGGCCGGTCACCCGGGGTCCGTCGCCCGGTCCTCGTCACCCGGGGTCCGTCGCCCGGTCCCGGTCACCGTGGCAGGGGGGTCACCCGGCCGTTCACATGCACCCGTCCCGAATCTCCCGTCCCGCGCAGCTCGAAGCGTTCGCCGTCCGCCGCGAAGGTCACCGTTCCCGGCAGCAGGACCGGTGCCCGGAACTCCGCGCGCACCCGTACGGCCTGGGGGGTGCCGTGTGCGGCGAGGCAGCGGGCCACGGTCCACATGCCGTGCGCGATGGCCCGGGGGAAGCCGAAGAGACGGGCGGTCAGCGGGTGGAGATGGATGGGGTTGCGGTCGCCCGACGCGGCACCGTAGCGCCGTCCGACGTCGGCGGCGAGCCGCCATTCGTCGAGCACGGGGAGCGGGTCGGGCTCCGGTTCCCGCGCGGCGGGCGCGGTCTCGGTGCGGTGCCGGGCCAGATACGTGCTCGTGGATTCCCACACGACCGTGCCGCCGTCCCGCAGCTCCGTGACGACGACCGCCTCGGTCCCGCGCCGGTGCGCGGCCAACCGCTCGACGTGCACGGCGAGTTCGTAGCTGCCGGTGGCCGCGAGGGTGGTGTGGCGGGTGATCGCGATCGACGTGTGGACGAGGCCGAGCAGCGGCAGCGGGAAGCCGCGGCCGCTCATGATCCGCATGGCCAGCGGGAAGCCCAGGACGTGCGGATAGGTGACCGGCAGGGAGTCCTCGCCGGTCGGGAAGCCGCACACCCGCTCGTAGGCGGCCAGCCGGGCCAGGTCCACCCGCAGGTCGGGCAGGACGAGCCGGTCGCCGGTGCCGGGGAACGCGACACCCGGCCGGGGCCGCTTGAACGGCGAGCGCAGCGCGCCGACGGCGAGCAGGGGACCGAGCGACGGAGGCCCGGACAGGATGGTCACCGTGCCGGTCACTACGCCCCCAGCAGACTCTGGCCGCACACGCGCACGACCTGACCGTTCACCGAACCGGACGCGGGGTGGGCGAGCCAGGCGGTCGTCTCGGCCACGTCGACGGGCAGGCCCCCCTGGGCGAGGGAGTTCATCCGGCGCCCCGCCTCGCGGATGAACAGCGGCACCGCGGCCGTCATCCTCGTCTCGATGAAGCCAGGCGCCACCGCGTTGACCGTGACCCCGTGCTCGGCGAGCGCGCGCGGCGCGAGGGACCGGACCAGACCGGCGACGCCCGCCTTGCTCGCGCCGTAGTTCGTCTGCCCCGCGTTGCCCGCGAGCCCGGCGATGGAGGCCGTGGCCACGATCCGCCCGCCCGTCCGCAGGGCGCCCTTGGCGAGCAGGGCGTCCGTGGTGCGCAGCACGCTCGCCAGATTGACGTCGAGCACCGAACTCCAGCGCTCGGCGGGCATGTTGACCAGTCGCCGGTCCCGGGTGATCCCCGCGTTGTGGATCAGTACGTCCAGCCCTTCGGGCAGCTCGGCGGCGATCCGCTCGCCCGCGTCGGCGGCCGTGATGTCGAGCGTGAGGGCGCTGCCGCCCAGCCGCGCGGCGACCCGGTGGGCGTCCTCCGCGGCCTGCGGTACGTCGAGTACGACGACATGGGCGCCGTACCGGGCCAGCGTCTCCGCGACGGCCTCGCCGATGCCGCGGGCGGCGCCGGTGACGAGCGCGGTGCGCCCGGCGAGGGGGAGATCCCAGTCGACCGGGCCGTCGGGCCCGCCGGCGGCCCCCACCCCGATCACCTGGCCGCTGACGTACGCCGACCTGGGGGAGAGCAGGAAGCGCAGGGTGGACTCTGCGGCGGACGCGTCGGTCAGCCGGACGAGGTTGACGGTCCTGCCCCGTCCGATCTCCTTGCCGAGGGACCGTACGAAGCCCTCCAGGGCCTGCTGCACGGCCGCCTGGTGGTGGTCCCGGGCGTCCAGGGGAACGCCCAGCACGACGACCCGTCCGCTCGCCGCGACCGACCGTACGACCGGGTGCAGGGCCGCGTGGACCTCGGCGAGCGCGTCGACGTCCCGGACACCGGTCGCGTCCAGCACGACGGCGGCGGGGCCCGTGGACCCGGTGGCAGCTCCGGCGGTTGATCCGGTGGTTGATCCGGTGGTGGACCCGGTGGTGGACCCGGTGGTGGATCCGGCCGCCTCGGTGGCCGTGGGCAGTCCGGTGCGGGCCAGGACCGGCGCGAGGTCGAGCCCGGACGGTCCGCCGGCGGTGAGGTGCAGCAAGTGGCCGTCCAGGGAAGGACGTTCGGCCGTCCAGCGGCTGAGCGCGGCCGGCTGTGGAAGCCCGAGCCGCGCGGTGAGGAACCGGCCGGGGGCCGTGGCGGTGAAGCTCAGATAGCGGTCGGCCATGATGATCTCCCACGGGCTCGGCGCACACCTCGTACCGGGTGCTTACTCTGGAGTAAGGTTACCGTGGGTAAGTCTAGGTCACGGGTGAGGAGCAGGTCGAGATGAGTACCTCGGAACCGTCACGGGCGAGCCGACGGGTGAGCCACCTGAAGGTCGCGGAGAGCGGTGCGCCCGCGCCCCGGCCGGAACTGCCGCGGATCCGCCGCGTGGCGATCGTCGGCGGCACCCGCATCCCCTTCGCCCGTTCCGACGGCCCCTACGCCACCGCCTCCAACCAGGAGATGCTGACGGCGGCCGTGAACGGTCTGGCGAACCGTTACGCGCTCGATGTGCCCGGTGTGGTGGGCGAGTTGGTCACCGGGGCCGTGCTCAAGCACAGCCGCGACTTCAACCTCGCCCGGGAGACCGTCCTCGGCTCGAAGCTCGACGCCCGCACCCCCGCCTACGACATCCAGCAGGCCTGCGGCACCGGCCTGCAGGCGGTGATCGCCGCCGCCAACAAGATCGCCCTCGGCCAGACCGAGTCCGCGATCGCCGGCGGCGCCGACACCGCCAGCGACGCCCCGCTCGGCGTCAACGACCGGCTGCGCCGCATCCTTCTCGAAGCCCGCCGGGCGAAGTCGACGGGTGATCGCGTCAAGGCCCTCGCGCGGATCCGCCCCTCCCATCTGATCCCCGACATCCCGCGCAACGCCGAACCGCGCACCGGTCTCTCCATGGGCGAGCACGCGGCGGTCACCGCCCGCGCCTGGGGCGTCGAGCGCGAGGCCCAGGACGAGCTGGCGGCCACCAGCCACCAGCGGCTCGCGGCCGCCTACGAACGCGGTTTCTTCGGTGACCTGGTGGTCCCGTTCCGCGACCTGGCCCGCGACCAGAACCTGCGCCCGGACTCCACGGTCGAGAAACTGGCCACGCTGAAGCCGGTGTTCGGCACCGACGGGCCCGCCCCGACCATGACGGCGGGCAATTCGACGCCGCTGACGGACGGAGCGGCGGTCGTGCTCCTCGCCTCCGAGGAGTGGGCCGAGGCGCGGGGCCTGGAACCGCTCGCCTACCTGACGGCGTACGAGACGGCGGCCGTGGACTTCGTACGCGGCGATGTGGCGGGCGGCGAGGACGGGTTGCTGATGGCGCCCGCGTACGCTGTCCCGCGCATGCTGGAGCGGACCGGTCTGGGAATCGAGGACTTCGACCTGTTCGAGATCCACGAGGCCTTCGCCTCCCAGGTGCTGGCGACGCTCGCGGCCTGGGAGAAGCAGGGACTGGCGCCGGTGGACCGCGACCGTCTGAACGTGGCCGGCTCCTCCCTCGCCACCGGTCACCCCTTCGCGGCGACCGGCGCCCGGATCGTGGCGACCCTGGCCAAGCTGCTCGCCGAACGGGAGGGCCCCGCAAGGGGGTTGATCTCGATCTGCGCGGCGGGCGGGCAGGGAGTCACCGCGATTCTGGAACGAACGTGAAGATTCCTCATATAACCCCCGAGATTGCACATCCCCAGCTCCGGAACATCCCGGAATGCGCACAAGCCCCACACGTGAGCGCCGTACGATCCCCTACCTAACTGGCGGTAACCCCTTTCTTCGGGGGCATCCCGGTTGAACGCCTCGGCACGTGAGGCACGTACGTCATGCAGCAAGCAGTTTCGTCGCTGCACGCCCAGGGAGTCGCCCGTGTCCACCCCGTATCCAGCCGACGGCTCGGCCTTCGCCGATCCCGACGCTCCCCCCGCCCTGGTGGAACCCGAGACACGACGACTGGACGGCGTGGTCCGGGAGGCGTCCGTAGCGGCGCTCGCCCGCCCGGTGACGTACGGTTCGCTCGCCGACCTGCCCTACGACAACGCGGCCGCCGTCCCCGAGTCGGTGGTGCTCAGCCGCAAGGGCCAGGACGGCGAGTGGACGGACATCACGGCCGAACGCTTCGCCGCCCAGGTCCACGCGGTGGCCAAAGGGCTCATCGCCGAGGGTCTCGTGCCCGGTGACCGGCTCGCCATCATGGCCCGCACCACCTACGAGTGGACGCTGCTCGACTTCGCGGCCTGGGCGGCCGGCCTGGTCACCGTCCCCGTCTACCCGACCTCCTCCGTCTTCCAGACCCGGTGGATCCTCCACGACTCCGGCGCGGTCGCCCTGGTCACCGAGAGCACCGCCCAGGCGGCCGCCCTCGGCCCCGAACTCGACCGGCTGCCCGACCTGCACCACCTGTGGGTGATGGAGAAAGGGCATGTGGACCGGCTGATCGAGGCGGGCGAGCACGTACCGGACGCCGAGGTCGAGATCCGCCGGGGCATGCTGGTCCCCGACACGCTCGCCACCCTCATCTACACCTCCGGCACCACGGGCCGCCCCAAGGGCTGCGCACTCACCCACGGCAACTTCTTCGCCGAGGTCGACAACGCGATCGAACTGCTCTACCCGGTCTTCAAGTCGAGCGGCGAGGACCTCTCCGTCCTCCTCTTCCTCCCCATGTCCCACGTCTTCGGCCGCATGGTCGCCATCGCCTGCGTTCGCGCCCGGGTCCGCCTCGGCCACGCACCGAGCCTGAAGGCCGACGAACTCCTCCCGGATCTGGCGGCCTTCAGACCCACCTGTCTGCTGGCCATCCCGTACATGCTGGAGAAGATCTTCAACACCGCCCGCGCGAAGGCCGAGGCCGGCGGCAAGCTGTCCTCCTTCGACCGGGCGGCCGGTGTGGCCCGCCGCTACGGCGAGGCGGTCGAGGCACAGAAGACCGGTACCGGATCCGGCCCCGCGGCCACCCTCCGCGCCGCTCGCACCTTCTACGACCCGCTCGTCTACCGCCGCATCCGCAACGCCATGGGCGGCCGCGTCCGCCACGCCATCTGCGGCGGCTCGCCGCTCGGCCAACGCCTCTCCGCCTTCTACCTCGGCGCGGGCATCGAGATCTACGAGGGCTACGGCCTGACGGAGACGACCGGAGCGTCCACGGTCACCCCGCCGCTCAAGCCCCGCCTGGGTACGGTCGGCTGGCCCCTGCCGGGGACGAAGATCCGCATCGCGGCGGACGGCGAGATCCTGATCGCCGGCGACCACGTCCTGCGGGGCTACTGGGATCCGGCGGCCGGGGGAGTGGTCCCCGCCACGCCCGACGGCTGGCTGCCCACCGGCGACATCGGCGAACTCGACGACGAGGGCTATCTGACGATCACCGGCCGCAAGAAGGAAATGATCATCACGGCGGGCGGCAAGAGCGTGGCCCCCGCGCCCCTGGAGAACTGGCTGCGCTCCCACCCCCTGGTCTCCCAGGCCATGGTCCTCGGCGACGGCCGCCCCTATGTCTCGGTCCTCCTCACCCTCGACCCGGACGGCCTCACCCACTGGCGCCAGATGAACGGCAAGCATCCGGTCCCGGTGGAGCTGCTGATGGACGACCCGGACCTGCACGCCGTGCTCCAGCGAGCGATCGACGAGGCCAACAAGCTGGTCTCCCGCCCCGAGTCGATCCGCCGCTTCGCCATCCTCCCGACCGACTTCTCGGAGCACGCCGGTCACCTCACCCCCTCGATGAAACTCCGCCGCGAGGCGGTCCTGGCGGACTTCGCCGACCAGGTGGAGGGGCTGTACGCGCGCTAAAGGGTTCGCGGGAGGGGCCCGCACCCGGGAGTATGCGGCGGGTGAACGGCATCGAGTTCTTCCACTGCCCCTGGGACGAGCGCCCCGCCGCCCCGGTCTGGGGTGCCCGCGTCGACGGTGTCGATCTGCGGGCGCTGACGGCCTGGGCGACGCGGGAGCTGTGGCGGCCGGAGCTGGAGGGGCAGTTCGAGGACCAGGAGCGGGAGTCGGCCGAGCTGATCTGGGGTCAGCACGGCGGGCTGGGCGTTCTCGACTTCACCGAGAACCCGTTTCTGCGTACGGCCGACCGGACCCCGCTCCTCGGCTGCCCCTGTGGCATCTGGCAGTGCTGGCCCCTCATGGCCCGTGTCGCCGTGACGCCCACGACGGTCACCTGGTCCGGCTTCCACTACCCGGAGCGCGAGGAGTGGGGCGAACTGCCCCTCGGCCCGTTCTCCTTCGAGCGGCAGGCCTACGAGGAGGCGCTGAGCGCCCCGGCGGTGCTGGCGGCGGACCCGCTGGGCCCGGCTCCGGAGTCCTTGGGCTGTGTTCCCTGATCCTTCTCCGTGGCGACGGCGGCGGCGGACAGCAGCGTCGCGCCGGCCAGGCTGCCCCAGAGCGCGGCCGGGCCGTGGGGCGCGAGAGCGGTGATGACCGCTGGGGAGACAGCGAGGCCGAAGCCCGTGGAGAGCTCGAAGCGGGCGAGCGTGCGGCCCAGGGCGTGGGCCGGGGCCAGGACGGTGACGAGCGCGGTGGCGCTGCCCGCGTAGACGATCTCGCCGAGGGTGCAGACCACGGACACCACGGCGACGGCCGGGGCACCCCATCCGTGTCCCGGTGAGGTGGCCACGAGGAAGCCCAGGTAGGACACGGTGAGGACCACACCGGCGAGAGCCAGCACGCTCCGCCGCGAGAAGCGGGACATCAGGACCGTGACCGGAACCTGCAAGGTGACCACCAGCACCGTGTTGGCCACGAAGACGGCCGCCGACCACACCGGGGACGCGTGCAACTGGGTCACCAGGACCAGGGGGAGCGCGATCTCCGGCACGTTGAGGCAGAACACGTAGACCACGTTGGCGGCCAGCAGCGCGCGCATCCGGGGGACGGGAACGGGAGTGGGAGCGGGAGCCGCATCGGCGGCTCCGTCCTCGGCTCCGTCCTCGGCTCCGTCCTCGGCTGTGCCCGCGGCCGGATCCGCGCGCAGGTGCACCGACCACGCCAGGGTCGCCGCCGCGAGATAGGCGACTCCGGTGACGGCGGCCAGTGCCTGCAGAGCGGCGGTACCGCCCGCCAGGCACGCGGTGGCGATCAGCGCGCCCGTGCCCAGGCCCGCGTTGCGCAGGGCACGGCCCGCCGCGAGAGCGGTGTCGCGTTCCCGGCCGTGGGCGACCGTGGCCACGAGGGCGGCATGGGCGGCCGGC
>Ga0006562J51391_1029665_pt1 | contig 12000 bp, 12 predicted proteins | sample Ararhi6_input_d2_FD_51391 | JGI IMG/M metagenome (IMG submission 51391) | reverse complement strand
ACGCGGAATCCGGGTATCTCAACTGGGCGTCCTTCGGCCCGCTCTCGCCCGCGGTCCGCGCCGAGGCGCAGGCCGACGCCGAGCTGCTCGGGACGGGCCGGCGCAGCGGCATCGACCTCGTCTCGTCCCGCGTCCCGGAGGCGCAGGGGCTCCTCGCCGCCCTGCTCGGCGTCGCCGCCGACGAGGTCACGCTGCAGCCGTCCACGACGCACGGCCTCATGCAGGCGCTGTACGGCGTCACCGGCGAACTGCTCCTCTCGCCGCGGGAGTTCCCCGCGCTGACCGTCACGGCTCGGCGCGCCGCCGACGCCCGCGGCATGCTCCGTGTGCACGACCTGCCGGGCGGCCCGGTCACGGCGGATGCCGTGCGCGAGGCGCTGACCGACGAGACCACGGCCGTCGCGGTCAGCCTCGTGGACTACCGGACCGGCTACCTCGCCGACCTGGCCGCGCTGCGCGACGTCATCGGCGACCGGCTCCTCATCGTCGACGCCGTGCAGGCCTTCGGTGTCGTGGAGGCCGACTGGACTGCCGCGGACGTCGTCTGCGGGAACGGCTACAAGTGGCTGCGCGCCGGCCGCGGAACGGGCTTCGCCTGGTTCTCCGCGCGCGCCCGAGAGCGCATCGAGCCGGTCCTGTCCGGGGTGGCCGGCATGGACGGCGATCTGTCCACCATCGGCGTCCCGGCTCCGCTGGGCACCGCCGCCGCGTACACCGTCTCGCCCGCTGACCCGCTCGCCGCCGCACGGCTCGCAACCGCGCTGCGCGAGATCCAGACCGCCGGGGTCGCCGGGATCGCGGCGCAGCTGCGGGAGCGGGCGCGCGACATCATGGCCCTCGCCGACCGCTACGGCGTGCCCGTCCTCACCGACCGCGAGCGTCACGCCGGCATCGTCGCGCTGGAACCCGAGCCGGCCGAGGCCGGGCATCTCGCCGCGGCGCTCGCCAACCACGGCGTCACGGCCACGGCGCGCGGCGGCACAATCCGCCTCTCTCCGCACATCGGCACCGGCGCGGACACGTTCCTGCTGCTGGGCGATGCGCTGGCCGAGGCCTCCGCGGCCCGCATGGCGCTGGAGGCGACCTCCGGCGCGACGGACGTCGTCGTCTCCGGAAGTTAACCTGCGCGCCACACGGCGCGGCGTGTCGCTTGCGCTGCGCGTCGCACCCCGGACGTACGGTCATCACATCGGGCATGGTGCCCGGTCGGGTCGGCCTCTCCACTGACTCGTGGCCAACGGTCGACTCGTGACTGCCGGGTGAAACCACCCGGGGCGGGAGTGGGTTGTGATCACACGAGCACCAGAGAAGCAGCGCCGTGTCACTCAGGAAGGCGCGTCCGCACACGGACGGGCCGCCGACCAGGATCTCCGCACGTATGTGCTGGACACCTCGGTCCTGCTGAGCGATCCGCGGGCCTTCTTCCGTTTCGCCGAGCACTCCGTCGTGGTCCCCGTCGTGGTGATCACGGAACTGGAGGGCAAGCGCCACGACCCGGAGATCGGGTACTTCGCGCGCCAGGCGCTGCGGCACCTCGACGAACTCCGGGTCGAGCACGGGCGCCTCGACTTCCCCGTCCCGGTGGGGGAGGACGGGACGCTCCGCGTCGAGCTCACCAACACCGATCCGACGGTCCTCCCCGCCGGCATGCGCCTGGGCGACAACGACACGCGCATCCTCTCCGTCGCGATGCACCTCTCCCAGGAGGGGCAGTCGGTCACGGTCGTCTCCAAGGACCTTCCCATGCGCGTGAAGGCCGCCTCGCTCGGCCTGCACGCGGAGGAGTACCTCGCCGAGCAGGCCGTGGACTCCGGGTGGACCGGGATCGCGGCGATCGACGTGTCGGGCGACGACGTCAGCGATCTGTACGAGAGCGAGGTGGCCTCCAGCGCCGACGTCATCGGGCTGCCGGTGAACACCGGCCTCGTGATCCACTCCGAACGGGGATCGGCCCTGGGCCGGGTGACCGGCGACGGGGAGTACCGGCTGGTCCGGGGGGATCGCGACGTCTTCGGGCTGCACGGCCGCTCGGCCGAGCAGCGCATCGCGATCGACCTGCTGCTGGACCCCGAGGTCGGCATCGTCTCGCTCGGCGGGCGCGCCGGGACCGGCAAGTCCGCCCTCGCCCTGTGCGCCGGGCTCGAGGCGGTCCTGGAGCGTCAGCAGCAGAAGCGGATCCTCGTGTTCCGCCCCCTGTTCGCCGTCGGCGGCCAGGAGCTCGGCTACCTGCCCGGCGACGCCCAGGAGAAGATGAACCCGTGGGGTCAGGCGGTCTTCGACACGCTCGGCTCCGTCGTCTCCGGCAACGTCGTCGAGGAGATCGTCGACCGGGGCCTCCTCGAGGTGCTGCCGCTGACCCACATCCGCGGACGCTCCCTGCACGATGCGTTCGTCATCGTCGACGAGGCGCAGTCGCTGGAGCGGAACGTGCTGCTGACGGTGCTGAGCCGCATCGGCCAGAACTCGCGGGTCGTGCTCACGCACGACGTGGGCCAGCGCGACAACCTCCGCGTCGGTCGCCACGACGGCATCGCGTCGGTCATCGAGACGCTCAAGGGCCACGGTCTGTTCGGGCACGTGACGCTCATGCGCTCGGAGCGCTCCGCCATCGCGGCGCTCGTGACCGAACTCCTCGAGGCCGCCGAGCTCAGCTGACCATCGGGAAGGCGGGATCCCCGGGGCGCCGCCCCGGGGATCCTTCCGTCAGTCCCAGCGGTACCCCTCGCCGCGCACCGTGACGATGTTGTCGGCGCCGAGCTTGGAGCGCAGGTACCGCACGTACACGTCGACGACGTTCGACCCGGGGTCGAAGTCGAGGCCCCACACGCGACTCAGCAGGACCTCGCGGGTGAGGACCTCGCCGGGGTGGCGGAGGAACTGCTCGGCGAGGGCGAACTCGCGCGCGGAGAGGTCCACATCGCGGCCGCCGACGCTCGCGTGCCGCCCCAGGATGTCCAGGGTCACGTTCCCGCGGGTGAGGATGACGGGCGCGGTGCTGGACGTGCGCTCCCGCAGGCGCGAGCGCACGCGGGCGAGGAGCTCGGCCACCGCGAACGGTTTCGGAACGTAGTCACTGGCGCCGGCATCCAGCCCTTCGATCGCGTCGCGTGTGGAACTGCGCGCCGTCAGCATGATCACCGGGATGCCGCTGCCCCGGGCGCGCAGGTGCCGCAGCACCTCGAACCCGTCCATGCTCGGCAGGCCGACGTCCAGCACGATGAGGTCGATGTCGCCCTCGAGCGCGCGGTCCAGGGCCGCTTGGCCGTCATCGGCGGTCACCGTCTCGTAGCCCTCGACGTGGAGGCCGCGCGTGACGAGCGAGACGATGTGCGGTTCGTCGTCGACGACGAGGATGCGTGTCATCCGGTGGCCTCTCTCTGTATGACGACGTCTCCAGCGCGCACGGGCGTCGGCAGTGCCGCCCGCGTGCCGATGGGGACTTCGAGGGTGAAGGTGGCTCCGCCACCCGGGGTGTCCGAGACGGCGCAGTGGCCGCCGTGCGCCTTGGCGATCGCGTCGACGATCGCAAGGCCCAGGCCCGACCCGCCGACGGCGCGCTTACCGGTCCCGCGGTCGAACCGACGGAAGATGCGGTGCCGCATGGCCGGCGGGATGCCGGGACCGTGATCGCGCACCCACAGCTGCGCGCCGCCGGCGTTCACGGCGCTGCCGACCTCGATGGCGGCACCCGCTGGCGTGTACTTCGCCGCGTTGTCGGCCAGCTGCAGCCAGGCCTGCAGCAGGCGGTCGGTATTGCCGCGGATGACGGCATCCGCCGTGTTCTCGACGCTCCAGGTGTGGCCGGGGATGACGCCGACGAGCTCGGACACGCGCTGCGTGAGGCTCGCGACGTCCACGTTGCCCATCGGGAGGCGGTCCATCTCCACGTCGGCGAGCAGGTCGATGTCGCCGATGAGCCGCGTCATGCGGTCCAGCTCCGCGATCCCGATCTCCCGGATGGCGGCGACGTCCTCCGTGTCGCTGGGGTCCATGACCTCGAGATGTCCGCGGACGATCGTGATCGGGGTCTTCAGCTCATGGCGGACGTCGTCGAGGAGGCGGCGCTGCGCGTCGAAGAACGTCTCCGCCGAATCGCCGCCGGTGGAGTCGGTGGGGTCCGCGGCGAACACCGCCCAGCCGACGATCCCGGTCACCACGACGCTCGCGGCGGCGACCGCCGCGTACAGCGCGACGGCCGCCCAGCTGATCGGCTGACCGATCACGGCGTGGACGATCCCGACGCCGAGCGCCGCCACGGCGTAGCCGGCGGACACGACGGCGAGCACCAGGCCGAGGGTGCGGGAGCGACGGGTATCGTCCGCCGGTGAGCGGTTCACACCTTGATTATCAACCAGGGTGGGTCATCGAGAGCAGATCCAGCTTTTCATCGAGCTGCGCCTCGGTCAGGTCGCCCCGCTCGAGGTAGCCGAGATCGATGACCGCCTCGCGCACGGTGATGCCCTTGGCGACCGAGTGCTTGGCGATCTTCGCGGCGGCTTCGTAGCCGATGAGCTTGTTCAGCGGCGTCACGATCGACGGCGACATGCCCGCGTACGCGGCGCTGCGCTCGAGGTTCGCCTCGAGCCCGTCGACGGTCTTGTCGGCGAGGACGCGCATCGCGTTGGAGAGGAGGCGGATCGACTCGAGGAGCGCCGTGCCCATGACGGGGATCGCGACGTTGAGCTCGAACGAGCCGGAGGCGCCGGCCCACGCGACGGTCGCGTCGTTGCCGATCACGCGTGCGCACACCATGAGGGTCGCCTCGGGGACGACGGGGTTGACCTTGCCCGGCATGATCGAGGAGCCCGGCTGCAGGTCGGGGATGTGCAGCTCACCGAGACCGGTGTTGGGACCGGATCCCATCCAGCGGATGTCGTTGTTGATCTTGGTCAGCGAGACCGCGATGGTGCGGAGGGCGCCGGACGCCTCGACGAGGCCGTCGCGGTTGGCCTGGGCTTCGAAGTGGTCCTTGGCCTCGGTGATGGGCAGCTCGGTCTCGGCGGCGAGCAGCGCGATGACCTTCTGCGGGAAGCCCAGCGGCGTGTTGATGCCGGTGCCGACGGCCGTGCCGCCGAGCGGCACCTCGCCGACCCGCGGGAGCACGGACTGCACACGCTCGATGCCGAGGCGCATCTGGCGGGCGTACCCACCGAACTCCTGGCCGAGGGTGACGGGGGTGGCGTCCATGAGGTGCGTGCGGCCGGACTTCACGGCGTCCTTCCACAGCTCCGCCTTGGCCTCCAGTGCCACGGCGAGGTGGTCGAGCGCGGGGATGAGGTCGTCGATGAGGGCCTGCGTCACGGCGATGTGCACGGAGGTCGGGAAGACGTCGTTGGAGGACTGGGACGCGTTGACGTGGTCGTTCGGGTGCACCGGGGCCCCGAGCTTCTGCGTCGCGAGGTTCGCGAGGACCTCGTTCATGTTCATATTCGACGACGTGCCGGAGCCGGTCTGGTACGTGTCGACGGGGAAGTGCTCGTCGTAGCGGCCGGTGATCACATCGTCGGCGGCGGCGGCGATGGCATCCGCGATGGCGCCGTCGAGGGTGCCGAGCTCCTTGTTCGCGAGGGCCGCGGCCTTCTTGATGCGCGCGAGCGCCGCGATCTGCGTCGACTCCAGGCCCTTGCCCGAGATGGGGAAGTTCTCCACCGCCCGCTGCGTCTGGGCGGCGTAGAGCGCATCCTTGGGAACGCGCACCTCTCCCATCGTGTCGTGCTCGATGCGGTACTCGATCTCGGCCATGGCGGTCACGTCCTCGTTTCCTGGGGTGGGGTGTGTGGGGAAAGGCGGGTCAGGCGGCGGAGCCGGCGATGCCGACCATCACGTCGGGCACGGCGGTGCCCTCGCCGAGGCGGTAGTTCGCCCCGACGATGCCGAGGCGTCCCGCGGCGACGGCATCGCTGATCAGTTCGGAGCTGTGCAGCAGCTCCGTCACGGTGTCGCGCAGGTGCTCGCGGCCGACCTCCTCGGCATCCACCGACTCCGGCGTGATGCTCTTGCCCGCCCCCGCGCGCAGCACGCGGCGAACGGCAGGGACGATCGGCGCGATCTGACGCCAGATGGCGGCCGGCAGATCGGGGGAGTCCAGCGATGCCGAGTCGATCGCGGCGCGGACGGCGCCGCACTCGTCATGGCCGAGCACGACGATGAGGGGCACATCGAGCACGGCGACGGCGTACTCGAGGCTCCCGACCACCGAGTCGGAGATCACCTGGCCGGCGTTGCGGATGACGAAGAGGTCGCCGAGACCCTTGTCGAAGATGATCTCAGCCGCCAGGCGCGAGTCGGCACAGCCGAAGAGCGCCGCGCGCGGCGTCTGAGTGTGCGCGAGCTCGTGACGGCGCTCGACGTCCTGACGAGGGTGGCGGGGCTCGCCGGCGACGAAGCGCGCGTTGCCGCGCTGCATCTCGGACCACACCTGGGCGGGGGTTGGGCGATCGGTCACGGCGTCTCCTCCTGCAGTCGGCGGACCTGGTCGGCGACGCCCTCCGCGGCGCGGGCCGCCGTGGCGGCGTCGGTCGCACCGTAGATGAGGACGGTGTCCCCGCCGGCGCGGGTCGCGAGGGCGTACGAGATGTTGTCGGCGCGGGCGGACGCGGGGATCTCGTAGACCTCCCAGTCGACGTCGTCGATCGCGATGTCACCCGAGGGCGCGAAGCCGCCGAGCGTCTGCGAGACCCACGTCTCGTCGACGCCGATGCCCTGCGCGACGCGCACGAAGCCCGTCGCCGGCGCGTACACGACGCGCCACACGCTGCCCTCCATCCGCGCCGAGTTGGCGCGCCAGTCGCCCGGCACCTCCGGGATCAGGAGGGGATGCTCGACCCGCTCCTGCGCCTGCGCGGCGGCGGCCGCGACATCGACGGGCTCCGGTTCGTCGAGTGACCCGCGGGGGACCGCGGCGATGATGACGGCGACGACGGCGAGGGTCACGAGGAGCGCGGTGATGAGGTTCCGGAACGTCTTGCTCGAGCGATAGGCCTGCGAGGACGCGGCCTTCCGGTCGGCGATCTCCTCGGGTGTCTCGGGGCGGCCCAGCTCGGCCACGATGCGTGGTGTCGTGGCCATCACGACACCACGTCGGCGGCGGGGCGGGACTCGTCGAGGCGGCGCTTGGCGCCGCGCAGCCACTCTTCGCAGCGGGCCGCGAGGGCTTCTCCGCGCGTCCACAGCAGGAGCGATTCCTCGAGCGTCGGAGCGCCCTGCTCGAGCTCGGCGACAACGCGCACGAGCTCGTCGCGGGCCTGCTCGAACGTGAGGCTCGAGACGTCGGCGGCGCCTTCGCTGGTCATGTCTTCCATCCTAGAGCGGCCTCGCGGACGCCTCGTCGACGGCGGCGGGGGTCGCGGACTCGGCGACCTCCCCCTCGGAGCGGGCGGCGAACGACCCGCGCGCGACCGTCACGACGACCGGCGCACCCGCCGGTGCCTGCGCCGCGTCGCGCAGGATGACGCCGTCACCGATGTGCGCGATGGCGTACCCGCGGGCGAGGGTCGCACCGGGGGAGAGCGCCCGCAGCGACGCGCGCAGCTCCGCCGTCGCCCGGGTGGCGGCATCCATCCGCCGGCGCGACTGGTCGCGGCCGCGGCTGAGCAGCGTCCACACCTCCTGTGCGCGGGCGGAGAGCATCGACTCCGGGTCGCGGAGGACCGGACGGGAGCGCAGCTGCTCGAGCTGGGCGATGTCGTGCGCGACGCGCTGCGTCAAGCGCGTCCGGGCGCGGCTGCGCAGCTGCTGCACGAGGGCGCGCTGCTCCGACACGTCCGGCACGACCCGTTTCGCGGCATCCGTCGGGGTCGACGCGCGGACGTCGGCGACGTCGTCGAGGAGGGGATGGTCGTTCTCGTGGCCGATGGCCGAGACGACGGGGGTGGATGCCGCGGCCACCGCCCGCAGGAGGCGTTCGTCGCTGAAGCCGAGCAGGGTCTGCGGGTCGCCGCCGCCGCGCGCGATGACGATGACGTCGACCTCGGGATCGGCATCCAGCGCGGCGAGGGCCGCGAGGGTCTCCGGGACGCACCGGTCGCCCTGCACGGCCGCGTGGATGGTGCGGAACCGCACCTCCGGCCAGCGCAGCTCGGCATTGCGGTGCACGTCCTTCTCGGCGTCGCTGCGTTCGCCCGTGATGAGGCCGATGACGTGCGGGAGGAAGGGCAGGGGACGCTTGCGGGCGGGGTCGAACAACCCCTCGGCGCGCAGTGTCGCGCGCAGTCGCTCGAGCCGCTCCAGCTGATCGCCGAGCCCCGTGTGCCGCATCGCGGAGACGGTGTAGCTGAACTCGCCGCTCTTGACGTAGTAGTCGCCCTTGACGCACGCGATGACGCGATCACCGACCGCGAGGTCGTCGGGGAGGCGCTGCAGCGTCGAGGACCAGAGCCGGAAGGAGATCGAGGCGTCGCCGGTGGCGTCCTTCAGACGGCCGAAGACGTGACCGCCGCGTTTGTTCCACGCCGTGATCTCCCCCTCGACCCACACCGCGCCCCAGCGCTGCACGAAGTCCCGGACCGTCTCGCCGAGACGCGAGACCGACGTCGGCGTCTGCGGTGACGAGTCGCGCGGGTGCACGGCATCCGGCGGCGGGGTCTCCCCGGCGGCAGCCTGGAACGACGTCATGAGCACCCTTCGGCCCGCGCTCAGCGGGGCATCCGTAGAATCGACGTGTGAGCACAACCGCCGTCCGTCTGCCTTCGCCCCGTATCCCGGGGCCCCGCGGGCGGCTCCAGGATAACCCCGTCAACGGACACAAGAAGATCCTGCTCGCCGCCCCGCGCGGCTACTGCGCAGGCGTGGACCGGGCGGTGATCGCGGTGGAGAAGGCGCTCGAGCGGTTCGGTGCGCCCGTCTACGTGCGCAAGCAGATCGTCCACAATATCCACGTCGTCACGGAGCTGGAGGCGCAGGGCGCCATCTTCGTCGAAGAGGTGGATGAGGTGCCGCCGGGCGCGCATGTCGTCTTCAGCGCCCACGGGGTCTCGCCCGCCGTCGTGACGGCCGCCGCCGACCGCGGACTGCAGGCGATCGATGCGACGTGCCCGCTCGTGACGAAGGTGCACCGCGAGGCCGTCCGCTTCGCACGGGACGATTTCGAGATCCTGCTGATCGGGCACGACGGCCACGAAGAGGTGGAGGGGACAGCCGGTGAGGCTCCCGAGCACATCACGGTCGTCAACTCTCCCGATCACGCCGATGTCGTCGAGGTGAAGGACCCCTCGAAGGTCGTCTGGCTCTCGCAGACCACGCTGTCCGTCGACGAGACCATGGAGACGGTGCGCCGGCTCCGGGTCCGCTTCCCGCAGCTGCAGGATCCGCCGTCCGACGACATCTGCTACGCGACGCAGAACCGTCAGGTCGCGATCAAGAAGGTCGCGAAGGATGCCGACCTCGTGATCGTCGTCGGCTCCGCCAACTCCTCGAACAGCGTCCGGCTCGTCGAGGTCGCCCTGGAGTACGGCGCGCAGGCGGCGTACCGCGTCGACTACGCGCACGAGATCCAGCAGTCCTGGCTCGACGGTGTCGAGACCGTCGGCGTCACGTCGGGCGCCTCGGTCCCCGAGGTCCTCGTGCGCGAAGTGCTCGACGAGCTCGGCGGCGCCGGCTACCGCGATGTCGAGGAGATCCGCACCGCGGAGGAGGACCTTCTGTTCTCCCTGCCCAAGGAGCTGCGGCAGGACTCGTCCGGGCGCCGTGACGAACGCGCCCTCGGCGGGCGGGTCAGCGGCCGTGCAGGCGAGGGAGAGGCCCCGGCGTGAGCACGCCGGAGGAGCCGCGCCCGCGCCCCCAGTACGGCGAGTACGCCACCCCGGAGGAGCAGCGGGCGCGCATCCGCCGACCCGAGCCCGCCGCGGTGCCGCAGGCGCCCGCGCCTGACCAAGCCCCCTACGTCCCGCACCCGCCGACACCGCGTCCCACCACGACGGCGGCGCGGCCTTCGCGGACGGCGGACCGGGTCATCACCCTGGCGCTCCTCGCCTACGGTCTCGTGACGGTGCTGACCGCCGTGCCGCAGCTGCTCGATTTCGCGGCGTTCGCGGAGGCGTGGATGGAGATGGCGGGGATCGAGGAGCAGTTCAGCAACACGGCGCAGGGTGCCCAGTTCGGCGCGATCGGCGCGGTCGTGTTCGCGGCCGGGTGGGTGCTGACGGCGCTGATCTCGTGGCGGTCGCTCTCCCGTCGCCGGCTGACCTGGTGGATCCCGCTCGTCGGCGCGATCGTCACCTTCCTCGCCGTGAGTTCCCTGCTGACGGTCCCGCTGCTCGGCGACCCGGCGATCGCCCGGCACTTCTCCGGCCTCGGCGGCTGAGCCGCGACCTCGAACAGGACGGAGCGCTGATCCGATGGCACATCTCCTCGCCGTGTGCGCCGTGCACCGGCTGCACCCCGACAGCGGGACCAACGGGGTGACCGCGATCGACAAGCGGCCCCTGGAGACGCCGGTGCGGATCGGACCCTACGGCGTCCGCAGCGATGTGCAGGCGAACCGCAAGCACCACGGAGGACTCGACAAGGCGCTCTACGCGTACGCGCAGGAGGACGCCGAGTACTGGGAGCGGGAGCTCGGCCGCGATGTGCCGCCGGGTCTCTTCGGCGAGAACCTGCGCACGACGGGCATCGACGTCAACGCCGCCCGCATCGGGGAGATCTGGCGGATCGGCGCGGTCGTGCGGGTCGAGGTCACGATGCCGCGCACCCCCTGCCAGACCTTCGCGCGCTGGATGGGCGGCGCCGAGCAGCGCGGCTGGGTCAAGCGCTTCTTCGCGGCGCAGCGACCGGGGCCGTACCTGCGGGTCGTCAAGGGCGGCACCGTGCAGGCGGGCGATGAGATCGTCGTCGAGCACCGGCCCGAGGAGGCACCGGCCCTCCTGGACGGCTATCGCGCGCCGTAGCGGACCGGACACGACGATGCCCCGACCGCCGGGGCCGGGGCATCGAGGTGGTGCGGGTCAGGCGCTGATCGAGTGCCCCGCCGAGCCGAGCTGCTGCGTCGCCTCGACGACGCGGGCCGCCATCGCCGTCTCGGCGATCTTGCCCCAGGCGCGCGGGTCGTAGGCCTTCTTGTTCCCGACCTCGCCGTCGACCTTCAGCACGCCGTCGTAGTTCTGGAACATGAAGCCCGCCACCGAGCGCGTGAAGGCGTACTGGGTGTCGGTGTCGATGTTCATCTTCACGACGCCGTTCGCGACCGCGAGGGCGATCTCCTCGGGGGTCGAGCCGCTGCCGCCGTGGAAGACGAGGTCGAGGGGCTTCTCGCCCGTGCCGAACCGCTGGGCGATGCCGGCCTGGATCTCGCCGAGCAGCTCCGGGCGGAGCTTGACGTTGCCGGGCTTGTACACGCCGTGCACGTTGCCGAACGTGAGCGCCGCGATCCAGCGACCCTGGTCGCCGAGGCCGAGCGCCTCGACGGCCTTCGCGACGTCTGCGGTCGTCGTGTAGAGCGCCTCGTTGGAGCCTTCGTGCTTGACGCCGTCCTCCTCGCCGCCGACGACGCCGATCTCGACCTCGAGGATGGCGTTGATGGCCTTCAGGCGGGGGAGCAGGTCCTTCGCGATGGCGACGTTCTCGTCGAGGGGTACGGCCGAGCCGTCCCACATGTGCGACTGGAACAGGGGCTCGCGACCGGCCTTGACCTCTTCCTCGGATGCCGCGACGAGCGGCAGGACGAAGTCCTCGAGGGCGGGCTTGGGGCAGTGGTCGGTGTGCAGCGCCACCGTGATGGGGTAGTTCTTGGCGACCTCGGTCGCGAACTTCGCGAACGCGATGGCACCGCGCGCGCGACCCTTGACGGTGTGGCCGGCGAAGTAGTCGGCGCCGCCGGTCGTGACCTGGATGATGCCGTCGGATCCGGCCTCGGTGAGTCCCTGGAGGACGGCGTTGATCGACTGCGAGCTCGCCGCGTTGATCGCCGGGAACGCGAAGCCACCGGCCTTCGCGCGGTCCAGCATCTCGGCGTACTGATCGGGGGTTGCGACGGGCATGTCAGCTCCTCATATGGGCATTGCGTGC
>Ga0006562J51391_1044414_pt1 | contig 12048 bp, 12 predicted proteins | sample Ararhi6_input_d2_FD_51391 | JGI IMG/M metagenome (IMG submission 51391) | reverse complement strand
CGTGCTGTGCACCTCGGGCACCGCCGCCGCGAACCTGCTGCCGGCGGCGCTGGAGGCCCACCACGCGGGCGTCCCGCTGCTGCTCCTCACGGCCGACCGCCCGCCCGAGCTGCGCGGTGTCGGGGCGAATCAGACGACCCGCCAGCCCGGCATGTTCTCCCCGAACACGCGGCTGGAGACCGACCTGCCCGTCCCGGAGGAGATCGACGAGGACGGCGCCGGCGAGCAGTCCGCCATGCTCCGCCACGTGGCCGACGACGCGCTCGCGGCGGCGCTGGGCGCCGGCGCGCGGTCCGCCGGGCCGGTCCACCTCAACCTCCCGTTCCGGGAGCCGCTGGCCGGCGCCCTCCCGCCGTGGCTGGGGGTGCCGGGCGTCGAGCTCGCGGTCTCCGCCGCGGACGACGACTCCGTGCCCGACCTCGCCGTCGATCCCGCGGGCCAGGAGCCGTCCGGGGCGCTCTATCAGGGCGGCGGCGGCATCGGCGAAGCCGACCAGCCGACCGGCGCCGAGGATCACCCGCACGTGCTGCCGCGCGGGCCGCGCACGATCGTCGTCGCCGGCGCCGATGCGGGACCGGCCGCCGAAGCACTCGCCCACGCCGGCGGCTGGCCGCTCGTGGCGGAGATCGTCAGCGGCTCCCGCTTCGGGCGGAACCTCGTGCACGGCTACCGCGCGCTCCTCGCCGACGAGCACCTCGGCGGCCGCATCGAACGTGCCGTCGTGTTCGGGCATCCCACCCTCAGCCGCGAAGCGGTCGCCGTGCTCTCCCGCGACGACGTCGACGTGCTCGCCGTCCGCGGCCCCGGCGAACCGCTCAACCTGAACGGCGCGACGACCGCGGTGGATGCCGTCGTCGCCGCGACCGGCGAGACCGACCGGGACTGGCTCGGCGCGTGGATGCGCGCCTCGCGCGACGTGGCCGTCGACCTCAGCCCCGCCGCACCGGACGCCGATGCGCTCGCCTCCGCCGTCCCGGCGGAGCGCCTCGGCGCGATCGCCGCCGAACTCGACGTCATCCGCGCCCCGCTCGATCGGCCGGCCCTCGTCGACGCGCTGTGGCGCGCGACCTGGCCGCACGACCGGCTCGTCTTCGCGTCCTCCCGGCTCGTGCGCGTCGCCGACCAGCTCCTCGGCGGCAAGAAGGTGCCGGTGCACTCCAACCGCGGCCTCGCCGGCATCGACGGGACCATCGCGACCGCGATGGGCATCGCCGCGGCAGCCCATGCCGCCGGGGTTCCCGGTGTCACGCGGGTGCTCCTCGGCGACCTGGCCTTCCTGCACGATGTCGGCTCGCTGCTGCTCCCGCCGGGGGAGGGTGAGCCCCGCATCCAGGTGATCGTCGGCAACGACGGCGGCGGCACGATCTTCGACGGTCTCGAAGTGGCCTCCGTCGCCCCCCACGACGCGATGGACCGCGTGCTCTACACGCCGCAGGCGGTGCGGCTCGAGCATCTCGCGACGGCGTACGGGTGGGAGTACCAGCGCGTCACGACGCGTGCGGCGCTCGACCAGGCCCTCACCGCCCCCGTGGGCGGACGCCAGATCATCGAGGTTCCCCTGGTCCGCTGACCGGCCCTCGGCCATGATGTGTCCATGACCGCGAAGAGCCAGACGGAGTGGACCGCCGACCCGAGCGAGCTGCTGCGCGTGGGGGAGGGCTTCCGCCTCGCCGACGTCGATGCCGACTCCACCCCCGGATACGACGGCGACAAGAAGGACGGCGCCGCCGACCTGGAGGCCGGCGCTGCGGAGCTCGACGAGCTGCAGGAGCGACTCTTCGCGCAGAGTCGCGTGATCGACGACAGCCCCGCGGTGCTGCTGATCCTGCAGGCCATGGACTCGGCGGGCAAAGGCGGCATCGTCCGGCACGTCATCGGCGCGACCGACCCGCAGGGGGCTCACCTGAAGGCGTTCAAGGCGCCGACCGAGGAGGAGCGCGCGCACGACTTCCTGTGGCGCATCGAGAAGGAGGTGCCGCCGCCGGGCTACATCGGCGTCTTCGACCGGTCGCACTACGAGGACGTGCTCATCGGGCGCGTCCGCGAACTCGCGCCGCCCGACGAGATCGAGCGGCGGTACGACGCCATCAACGACTTCGAGGCGCGGCTGGTGGAGCGCGGGATCCGCATCATCAAGGTCATGCTGCACATCTCGCCGGAGGAGCAGAAGGCGCGCCTCATGGAGCGGCTGGAGCGGCCGGACAAGCACTGGAAGTACAACCCCGGCGACGTCGACGAGCGGCTCCGCTGGCCGCAGTACATGGACGCCTATCAGACGGTGTTCGAGCGCACCTCGACCGACTACGCGCCGTGGCACGTGGTGCCGGCGAACGCGAAATGGTACGCGCGCGTCGCGGTGCAGGCTCTGCTGCTGCAGGCGCTGGAGGACATCGATCCGCAGTGGCCCGCCGCCGATTTCGACGTCGAGGCGGAGAAGAAGCGGCTCGCCGCGAGCTGAGCCGCCCCCGGCGGCGTCAAGGAGCGGTGCCGCGCGCCGCCCACGCCGTCGCGACGGTCGTGATCGGGCCCGAGCCGACGAGCTCCCAGGCGCGCATCCGCACCCGCTCGAGCGCGGCATCGTCGAGGCCGTCCAGCATCCGCGCCGTCGACCCGATGCCCAGCGCATGCACCTCCCACCAGGTGTCGAAGTCGTCGCGGCCCTCGGTCACCGTCAGCTCCGTCTCCGCGACGTCCCGGCATCCCGCCGCCGTCAGCCGGGCTGCCAGATCGCCGCGGGACGTGCCGGGTCGCCGGGGTGTCGGCGCGCGGTCGACGCTCTCCCGCACGGCGCGCAGGAAGGCCGAGTGCGGTGCCCGGTCGTGCTCGAAGTCCCACACGCACGCGGCCACGACGCCTCCGGTGCGCGTCACGCGGACCATCTCCGCGAACGCGGCATCCGGGTCGGAGAGGAAGTGCACGACGAGCTCGCTGAGGGTCGCGTCGAACGCGTCGTCCTCGAACGGGAGGTCCTCCGCCGCCGCGACGCGGACGTCCACGCCCGGTAGGCGGTCTCGCACCGCCGCGACGAAGCCCTCCGCCGGGTCGACGCCCGCGACCGCGTGAGGGCCGAGCCGTCCGGCGAGCACGCGCGTCAGGGCGCCGGTCCCGCAGCCCACGTCGAGGGCGCGGGCCGGTGCGGCGATGCCCGCGAAGTCGGCGAACAGGCCGGCCAGCGGCGCCGAGAAGCGACCCATGAACCGGTCGTAGTCGCCGGCCGCGACGTCTGCGAACGACATGCCCGGGAGTCTAGATCCGTCAGGCCAGCGCGTCGACGATGGGCCGGAACTTCACCCGGGTCTCGAGCATCTCGGCCTCCGGATCGCTGCCGGCGACGATGCCCGCGCCCGCGTGCGCCGTGAACGGGATGCGGCCGTTGCGGCCGGCGTCCAGGTCGAACTGCGCGCAGCGCAGGGCGATCGCCCACTCGCCGTCGCCGTGTGCGTCGATCCAGCCCACCGGCCCGGCGTAGCGCGCCCGGTCGAAGGGTTCGAGGCGGCGGATGAGCTCGATCGCGGTCTGCGTGGGGGTGCCGGCGACCGCGGCCGTGGGGTGCAGGGCGCCGAGCAGGTCGAGCGCCGACGCGCCCGCATCCAGGGCGCCCTCGACGTCCGTCGCGAGATGCCAGACATTGGGGAGCTTCAGCATGAACGGCTGCTCCTCGGAGACCAGGGCGCTCGTGTGCGGGCGGAGCGCGGCCAGCACGCTCTGCACGGCGTACTGGTGCTCGTCGAGGTCCTTCGCGCTCGTCGCGAGGGCGACGGATGCTGCCGTGTCGGCGTCGGCGTCCGCACCGCGGGCGACCGTCCCGGCGAGGACGCGCGCCGTGACGGTGCCGCCCGAGACGGTCACGAGGGTCTCGGGGCTCGCCCCGATGAGGCCATCGACGGCGAACGTCCACGTGTCGGGGTAGGCGGCGGCGAGGGCGCGGACGAGCCGGCGCAGGTCGGAGCCGGCGGGGACGGTGCCGGCGAGGTCGCGCGCGAGGACGACCTTGCTCACGGCGCCGGCCCGGATCTCCTCGAGGCCGGCGCGGACGGCATCCTGATACCCGTCCGGCGTCAGCGTGCCGGGGCCCACCGTCGCGGACCAATGCGGGCCGTAGGGGGTCGGCGTCGGGAGGGCGGCGGGGGTCTCTGCTCCGTCGACCTGCTGGATGCGGGTGACCCAGCTGCGACCGTCGCGGCGGCCGAGGATCACCGCGGGCACCGTGAAGGACGCCATGGCGGCCGACTCGGGGTCGAACGGCAGCGCGCCGAACGCCACGAGCCCGGTGCCGGGCACCCGGAGGGGGTCGTCGATCTCGGCCGCGGCGGTCACCTCGTGCCACCACCGGGTCAGCTCCGTGCCCTCCGGCCGGAGCCGCCCGGTGAAGGCCAGCGCGGAGCCGATGCCGACCAGCATGTCGCCGCGGCGCGACCACACCGTGGGGTCGTGCGGCGATGCGTACTCGAGGAGATCCTCGACGGCATCGATCTGGCGGGTCACCGCCCGCAGCCGTGCGCGGCTGAACGAGGGGTCACTCACCCCTCCAGCCTATCCGGGGCGCTGCCGGACGGGGCTCCTGCCGACCTGCCAGACTCGCACCGTGACCGATCGCCCCGCCCCCGGCAGCCCGCTCGCCTTCCGCTGGACCAAGTGGAACGGCTCCCCGCACTGGGTGCACGAGTGCGTGTACCTCGGTGCCGATGAGTGGGGCGACTGGGTCGGGCAGCGCGCCGGCGCGCGCAGCTGGCGCCCGGGCCGCGACGTCGTGGCGGAGGGGCCGAACGTCACGCTCATCCCGCCGGGCGGCGAGTACGCGGCGACCTTCAACCTCAGCCACCCGCGCGTGTGGATCTACATCGACGTCGCGTGGGGCGTGGGGTGGGAGGCGGGCGAACCGGTGGGCATCGACATGGACCTCGACGTCGTGAAGGCGCTCGACGAACGCGGCATCTTCATCGACGATCGCGACGATTGGGACGAGCACCGCGTGCGGTACGGGTACCCGGCCGAGGTCGTCGCACGCCTCGAGCAGGTGGCGCTCGACTTGGAGGCGCAGGTCACGGCCGGCGTCGCCCCGTTCGACGATGCCGCCGCCGCCCGCTGGCTCGCGGTGCTGGCCGACATAGACTCGAACGGTGACTGAACAGCCGCATCGCGCCGATCTCGGCAAAGACCCCGCACGCGTCAGCGGCATGTTCGATGAGGTCGCCGCCGGATACGACCGCACCAACACGGTCCTGAGCCTCGGCAACGACCGGCTGTGGCGGATCGCCACGACCCGCGCGATCGCCCCCAGGCCCGGTCAGAAGATCCTCGACCTCGCCGCCGGCACCGGCGCCAGTTCGGTCTCCCTCGCCCGCAGCGGCGCGGAGGTCGTCGCCGCAGACTTCTCGCCCGGCATGATCGCGGAGGGGCGGCGCCGGCACGGCGGCATCCCGAACCTGCGTTTCGTCGAGGCGGACGCCACGAACCTGCCGTTCGCGGACGGCGAGTTCGACACCGTGACGATCTCGTTCGGCCTGCGCAACGTCAACGACCCGCAGAAGGCGCTCGCCGAGCTGCTGCGCGTGACGGCGCCGGGCGGGAAGCTCGTGATCTGCGAGTTCTCGCACCCGCCGCGCTCCGGGTTCCGCGCGCTGTACCGCTTCTACAACGACCGCATCCTGCCGCTCGTCGCCCGCGGCGTGAGCTCGAACGCGGACGCGTACGACTACCTCAACGAGTCGATCCGCGACTGGCCCGACCAGGCCACGCTCTCCGGATGGATCCGGGATGCCGGCTGGGTCGACGTCGCCCACCGCGACCTGTCATTCGGGATCGTCGCGCTGCACCGCGCGCACCGCCCGCGGGGCTGAACGGCGCACCCCGCCGCAGACCCGTTCCGGCAGACCGGGCCTGCGCGCACCCCGGTAGGCTGTGAGGGTGACCCCGCGATCCCATGCGTCCAGCTCGCAGCTGGCCAGCAGCCTCGGCATGACCGAGCGCATCTTCGTGGGCCCGCGGATGCGGAAACTCGCGAACATCGTGGAGGCCGGCCTCACGCGCGTCGAGGACACCCTCGCCGTCGAGCTGCGCGTGAGCGACGCGCTCGCCGACGCGACGACCCGCTACCTGTACGAGGCGGGCGGCAAGCGCCTCCGCCCCATGCTGACCCTCCTCACCTCCCAGCTCGGGGGCGGCGTGAACGACGACGTCATCTCCGGTGCGGCGGCCCTCGAGATGACCCATCTCGGATCGCTGTACCACGACGACGTCATGGACGGCGCCGACGTGCGTCGCGGGGTCCCCAGCGCGCACGCCGTGTGGGGCAACAGCGTCGCGATCCTCACCGGCGACCTGCTGTTCTCCCGGGCGAGCCAGCTCATGGCGCAGATCGGCGAGCGGGCCATCCGCATGCAGGCCGATACCTTCGAGCGCCTCGTGCTCGGCCAGATGCACGAGACCGTCGGGGCGCAGGCGGGGGATGACCCCGTCGACTTCTACATCCAGGTGCTCGCCGACAAGACCGGGTCGCTCATCGCCGCCGCCGCCCAGGCCGGCGTCGTCTTCTCCGGAGCGCCGGACGAGTACGAGCACGCGGTGCTGGAGTTCGGCGAGAAGGTCGGCGTCGCCTTCCAGCTCCTCGACGACGTCATCGACCTGTCGGCGGATCCCGAGGAGACCGGGAAGGTTCCCGGCACCGATCTGCGCGCCGGCGTCCCGACGATGCCCTATCTCCTCCTCGGCCGCGCCGCCGACCCGGCATCCCGTGAACTCAAGGCGACGATCGACGACGGCGTCGCCCGCATCGCCGACGGCGCCGACCCCGCGATCCTGGACGACGCTCTCGGTCGCTTGCGCGACCATGCCGCGACCGAGGCGACCCGTCGCCTCGCGGTCGAGTGGTCCGAGCAGGCCATCGCGGCGCTCGCACCACTGCCGGACGGACCCGTGCGCGATGCTCTGACGCGCTTCTCGCGCGTCGTCGTCGACCGCTCCAGCTGACATCGGGCGCTCGCCCGGCACCACCCTCGGAAGGACCCCATGACCAAGCTCAGGCTGGCCATCGTCGGCGCCGGACCCGCCGGCATCTACGCCGCGGACATCCTGCTGAAGGCGGAGCGGAAGTTCGACGTGTCGATCGACCTCTTCGACCAGCTGCCCGCCCCGTACGGGCTCGTCCGCTACGGCGTCGCGCCCGACCACCCGCGCATCAAGGGCATCATCACGGCGCTCCGGGATGTGCTCGACCGCGGTGACATCCGCATCTTCGGCAACGTGCGCTTCGGGGAGGACATCACCCTCGACGACCTCAAGCAGCACTACCACGCCGTCATCTTCGCCACCGGCGCGATCCGCGACGCCGACCTCGACATCGCCGGCATCGACGCGGCGGGGTCGTACGGTGCGGCGGACTTCGTCAGCTGGTACGACGGGCACCCCGACTTCCCGCGCGAGTGGCCGCTGGATGCGGCATCCGTCGCGGTGCTCGGCAACGGCAACGTCGCGCTCGACGTCGCCCGCATGCTCGCCAAGCACCCCGAGGACCTGCTGCCCACCGAGATCCCGGACAACGTCTTCGAGGGCCTCAAGGCATCGCCGGTCACCGACGTGCACGTCTTCGGCCGCCGGGGCCCCGCGCAGGTGAAGTTCACGCCCCTCGAGCTGCGGGAGCTCGGCGAGCTCCGCGACGTCGACATGGTCGTCTACGACGAGGACTTCGACTACGACGAGGCGTCGCGCGCGGCGATCGCATCGAACAAGCAGGTCATGGTCATCGACCGCGTACTGCAGTCGTGGCGCCAGCGCCCGAGCGTCAACAACGCCGGCGGCGAGGCCAGCCGCCGCCTGCACCTGCACTTCTACGCGAAGCCCGTCGAAGTGAAGAAGGATGCCGACGGACGCGTGGCGGCGCTCGTGTACGAGCGCACGCGACCCGACGGGGAGGGCGGCGTCGTCGGAACCGGCGAGTTCCGCGAGGTCCCGGTGCAGTCGCTGTACCGCGCCGTCGGCTACTTCGGCTCGCCGCTGCCCGGCGTCCCGTTCGACAAGCGCCACGGCGTCATCCCGAACCACGAGGGCCAGGTGCTGCGCAAGGACTCCAACGAGCGCGTGCCGGGCGTCTACGCCACCGGCTGGATCAAGCGCGGACCGGTCGGCCTCATCGGCCACACGAAGTCCGACGCGATGGAGACGATCCGCCACCTCATCAACGACCAGGGGTCATGGTGGCAGCCCGTGGACCCGTCGGAGGAGGCGATCCCGGCCCTCCTCGCATCGCGCGGCGTGCGCTGGACCGATCTCGAGGGCTGGCACCGCCTCGACGAGCACGAGGTCGGGCTCGGCGCCCCGCAGGAGCGCGCCCGCGTCAAGGTCGTCGACCGCGACGAGATGGTCCGGGTCTCCCGGGGCGAGTAGTCGGGCGCGGGCCCGGGCGCGGTGCGTCCGAATTGGCCGGATCCGACCTCCGCAGCGCACATCTCCTCCCGAGCGCCCCGTCGCAGCTTCCTCCCCAGGCGGGGGATGCGGCGGTTTCGCCACGGATGCCCGGCTGGCGACGCGCGCAGCCCGCGCCCCAGCCACTCTGGAGGGATGCCGGATGCCGGATGCCGTGGCCCAGGTGCGCAGTCGCGGTGGCGTCGCGCGGACAAGCACGCTGAACCGCAGTGGCGTCGGGCGCCGCGAGGTCGAGCGGCTCGTGCAACGAGGTCACCTCGTACGCGTGAAGCCGACACCGGATGCCGATGCGCTACTGGTCTCCTGCGCGCGAAGCAACGTCGTCCTGACCTGCGTCACGCAGGCCCGCCGCCTCGGGTTGTGGGTGCTCTCCGACGATGCCCGGTGCCATGTCGCGGCGCCGCCGCACGCCGGCCGGGCGCCGACGTCGACGGCCATGGTCCACTGGGCGCGCCCGGTCGTGCCGCGGCATCCGGACGCGCTCGCCGACCCCATCGAGAACGTGCTGGCCGCGGTCGCGGCGTGCCAGCCGTTCGAGTCCGCGCTCGCGGTCTGGGAGTCCGCCCTGCAGAAGGGTCTCGTGCGCCGGGAGCTCCTCGGCCGCCTCGCACTCCTGGCATCCGCTCGGCGACTGCTCGACGAGGCCGAGGTCTGGTCCGACTCCGGCCTCGAGACGCTCGTCGTCCCGAGGCTGCTCTGGCTCGGCCTGCCGCTGCGGCGGCAGATCTGGATCCACGGGCACCGCGTCGACCTGCTCATCGGCGACCGCCTCGTCCTGCAGGTCGACGGCGGGCACCACGTCGGAGCGCAGCGCGCGGCGGACAATGCGCACGACGCCGCCCTCATGCTGCTCGGGTACCACGTCATCCGCATCGGCTATCGGCAGGTCATCGACGGATGGCCGGAGGGCCAGGAGCTGATCATGCGCGCCGTGGCGCAGGGACTTCACCGGGCTTCGGGGAGGAGATGACACCAGGGGAGGACGAAAACGCCGAACTCGACCTCCCTACGCGTCATCTCCTCCCGAGGCGTCCCGGAGCGACGCCGCGAGCCGAGGGCAGGGCTGGGTAGGGAGGGGCTGGATCGGGCACCCCCCGATAGGCTGGCGCCATGGCGTCCGCGTGGGGTCCCGACATCCTCGGTGGCTCGTTCCGGCAGCGCACCCTCCCGCTGGACGACGACGGCAGCGGCGAGCTCGTCGCCACGCTGGTGCGCCGGCTGCCGAACCCCGTGGCATCCGCTCTGCAGCCGCTCGGGGATGTCGACGTGCTCTACGTGCACGGCTGGTCGGACTACTTCTTCCAGACCGACCTCGCACGATTCTGGAATCGGCTCGGCGCGCGCTTCCATGCCCTCGACCTGCGGCGCTACGGGCGGAGCCTCCGCGAGGGACAGCGGCCCGGATACGTCACGTCGCTCGACGAGTACGACGCCGACATCGAGGCCGCGCTCGACGCGATGCCCGGCCGGGGCCGGCGCCGCCTCGTGCTGATGGGCCACTCCACCGGGGGGCTCACGCTCACCCTGTGGGCCGCGCGGCATCCCGGCGTGGCATCCGCTCTCGTGCTGAACAGCCCCTGGCTCGAACTGCAGACCGGCGCGTTCGCGCGCCAGGCGCTCGCCCCGCTCGTGCAGGCTCGGGCGCGCATCGACCCGCTCGGGCCGCATCCCGGCGTCGATCTCGGCTTCTACAGCCGCGCGCAGCGCGAGCTCGGCACCCACCCGAATGGGCCCGAGGCGTGGCGGCCGGAGCGGGGGTTCGCCACGCACCCGGGCTGGCTCGCGGCCGTCATCGCCGGCCATTCCCGCGTCGCGACCGGCGTCGACGTCGGCTGTCCCGCGTTCGTGCTGCTGTCGACGACGTCCACGAACCCGTTCTCCTGGGGCGAGCACATGACGTCGGCGGATGCCGTGCTCATGGTCGATGACATCGCGCGGGCGGCCACCCGGATCGGCCGCGATGTCTCGATCGCCCGCATCGAGGGCGCCATCCACGACGTCTTCCTCTCGGCCCCTGAGCCGCGAGCCGCCGCCTTCGCGCAGCTGCGGCGCTGGCTCACCGCCGGCACCCTCGACTGATCGTCCACCCCGCGGCCGTATGCTGAAGTCGGCACAGGAGGCCCTGATGGACGACACCTCGGAGTGGCTCGAGCGGGTGACCGGCGACCCGCTCGCGGGAGCGGTGCGCGGCGAGGTCGAGGTGCTCACGGCATCCGAGCCGGCGCGGCGCGGCCGCTACCAGGAGTGCCGGCTGGAGGTGCGCGTGACGGCGCCGGACCGCGAACCCGTGACGATGGCCGTGGATGCCGTGTTCCCGCGCAGTCGCTGGCCGCGGCCGGGCATGGTGCTGCCGGCGCGGGTGTCGCGGGCGGACCCGCCCGCCGTCGAGGTCGACTGGGAGCGGATGCCGGTCTGAGCCCGGCTCAGCGGTAGTTCGTGAACTGCAGGTCGACGTCGAGGTCGGCCGCCTTCAGCAGGCGCTGCACTTCCTGCAGGTCGTCACGGCTCTTGGACTGCACGCGCAGCTCGTCGCCCTGGATCTGCGACTTGACCGACTTCGGTCCCTCGTCGCGGATGATCTTCCCGATCTTCTTCGCGATCTCCTGCGAGATCCCCTCCTTGAGCGTGGAGGTGATGCGGTACTCCTTGCCGCCGGCGACCGGGTCGCCCGTCTCGAGGCTCTTCAGGGAGATGCCGCGCTTGATGAGCTTGGACTGGAAGACGTCGAGGACGGCCTTGGCGCGCTCCTCGCTGTTCGCCTTGATGAGGATGGCTTCGCCGCTCCACTCGATGGACGCGTCGGTGCCCTTGAAGTCGTAGCGCTGCTCGACCTCCTTGCGGGCCTGGTTGAGGGCGTTGTCCGCCTCCTGGCGGTCGATCTTGGACACGATGTCGAAGGAGCTGTCAGCCATGGCGCCGATTCTAGCCGGGACCCCCCTGCCGGGGCGCGACCCCGACCCCACCCGTCCGTGGGTTCGTAGACTGTCGGGATGCAGGCCCTGACCGAAGAGCAGGTGCGCGCGGCACTCGTGAACGCATCGCCGGACGAACAGGAGCGGCTCGCCGTTCCGCTGGACTTCCCCCTCGTCGACTGGGATCACCTCGACTTCCTCGCCTGGCGCGACCCGCGCACGCGCGGTCGCGGCTATGTGCTGACGGAGCTCGGCGGCCTGGTGACGGGCATCGTCCTGCGGGCGACCGACGGCTCGGGGCACGGCAGACCCGCGCTGTGCAACATCTGCCACACGATGCAGCCTGGCGATCAGGTCGCGCTGTTCACCGCGCGCCGGGCGGGGGATGCCGGCATCCGCGGCGACAGCGTCGGCACGTACGTCTGCGCGGACCTGTCGTGCCACGAGAACGTGCGGCTCGCGGCGCCGCTGGCACCCAACGAGATCCGCGCCTCCGTCGACCGTCGCATCGACGGCACGCGACGCCGCGTGGAGTCGTTCGTGGAGCGCGTCGCGGCAGGGGCGGAACGCGTGGTTTGAGCGGTCCGCCGCGGCAGGTAATATGGATGATCGCGCCTCCGGTCGACTGCACAAGCCGGGCGGGTGCGCACCCGGCGAGTTACCCAAGCGGCCAAAGGGATCTGACTGTAAATCAGACTGCACTGCATTCGGGGGT
>Ga0006562J51391_1012638_pt1 | contig 12050 bp, 12 predicted proteins | sample Ararhi6_input_d2_FD_51391 | JGI IMG/M metagenome (IMG submission 51391) | reverse complement strand
CGCTTCCCTGTGGGGCGAACAAGTAATAAGTTACGCGGGCCTCGCGAGTTGGGCAAATCCGGCCCGCATCCCGGGCGTGTCGCCGTCGTCCCCGCATGTTTCCGCGGTTTCGCGCTCTGGTGTCGTCTGCGGGCGATGACTACCCTCGGGCCATGGATGATTCCGGCGCCGTCGCGGCCCGGGTACCGCTGGCCGCACGTCTGGATGTGGGTGGCCTCGCCGCGCGGAGTGTCTTCGACGCCGCAGCGGCCGCGGCGCGGATCGCATGCGGCGGTGAGCCGGGTCTCGACCCTGTCCGCATCGCGACGGCGTACTCGAGCGAGCGGCACCTGCGCATCGACGGCAGCCAGCCCGACGCGTTCGCTCCCCTGTCCGGGTTCTTCCGCACCGCCGACGGGTGGGTGCGCACACACGGCAACTACCCGCACCACGCCGCCGCGCTACGGGAAGGCCTGGGGCTGTCGGCCGAGGACGGCCGCGAGGATGTGGCCGCCGTCCTTGCCGGACTGGAGGCCGGGGAGGCGTCCCGCCGGATCGCGTCGACCGGGGGGATGTGCGCCACGGTGCGTCCAGAAGACCCCGTCCTCGACGCGCGCCTGCGGACTGCGCCGCTCGTCGCCGATCGCCGGCTGGGTGACGGCCGACCGCGACCGCTCCCCCGCCCCACGCCCGCGGCCCCGCTCTCGGGAATCCGGGTGCTCGACCTGACCCGGGTGATCGCCGGCCCTGTCGCCACCCGCACCCTCGCCCTGCTCGGCGCCGACGTGCTGCGGATCGATCCCCCACGGATGCCGGAGATCCCCGCGCAGCACCTGGACACCGGGCACGGCAAGCGGTCGGCTCTGCTCGACCTCGCATCAGGACCCGGCGCCGCCCGGTTCGCCGAACTGCTGGCATCCGCCGACGTCGTCGTCCTCGGCTACCGTCCCGTCGCACTCGACCGGCTCGGCCTGGCCCCTGCCGCCCTGGCCGCACGGCGGCCGAGCGTCATCGTCGGCCGCCTCTCCGCGTGGGGAGAGCCTGACACCCGCGGATTCGACAGCATCGTCCAGGCGGCCAGCGGAATAGCGATGATCGAATCCACCGACGGCGAGACGCCGGGTGTGCTGCCGGCGCAGGCGCTCGATCACTCGGCGGGCTACCTCCTGGCCGCCGGCATCATCCGCCTTCTGGAACGCCGCTCGACCGAAGGCGGCAGCTGGATGGCCGAGACGAGTCTGCGGCGCGTCGCCGCGGAGCTTCTCGGGATGCCGCGCACGGCCGGCGACGTCTCCCCGGCGTCCTCCGATCCCCGGGGGCACACGCAGAGCTTCCGCGTCGCGGGACACGACGTCGTCACCGCCGCACCGGCAGTGCGCTACGTCGGCGGTCCGGAGGATTACGCGGCCCCGCGTCCGTGGGGTGAGGACGAACCCGCGTGGCGCGGATGAGCCTCAGCGGCGACGCAGCACCTGGACCACGACGCAGAGCACAAGCGTGACAGAACCCCACACCGCGCAGGCAGGCGGCAGGACGAGGTAACCGAGATGCTGCGGCGTGAAACCGTCGGTGAACGGCCCGAGCGCTGCGAGCCCGGCAAGCCACGCGGCCGCCAGGATGACGGGGAGCGACAGCCACCATGCCCACCGGACGCCGGCAGGCAGCACGCGGTCGACGACGTCGTCGCGATGTCGTCGCACGAGCCACACGGCAGACCAGGTCGCGATCACCGCGACCCCGAACACGCTCGACCCGTGCTGGATCCATTTGTAGCCCGGCAGCGATCCCCATTCCGCAGCGAGCGCCGGAAGCACCTGCACTCCCCAGCGTCCTTCGTGCGTGAACGCGTCCCACACGACGTGCGAGACGACGCCGAGCAGCAGCGAGACCGCCACGAGGGTGAGCCGGGTCGAGGCATCCCGCCAGGCCGGACGGCGAGGGCCGGAGCGCTGCCGGCGAAGCGTGTGGACGATGTCCGGGCCGACGGCATCCCACTCCCGCGGCAGACGCGCGGCAAGCCGGCGCGGGCTGAGCTCGCGCACCGCGGGACGAAGGACGGCCCACCAGACGAGCAGCAGGACCAGGGCGATCAGCGCGGTCAGGAGGACGTTCGTGTGGGTGAGGTGGTAGGTCAGCGGCGTCCCGCGGACGAACAGCGGAAGATCGGGGGTCATCGCGCCGACGGCGATCGCGGCAGGCAGGAGCGGAGTGCGCAGGAACGGAAGCGCGATCACCGCGTGTGCCGGCGTGAACGGCATCCGGCGGCTCAGTCCTGGGTGACGAGCACGCCCGCGAGGCTCTTCTTGCCACGGCGCAGGATGGAGACGCCACCCGGCAGCGCGCCGGTGACGACGGCCGCTTCGTCGGCGACCTTGACGCCGTCCAGTGCGACGCCGCCTTGCGCGATCGCGCGCCGGCCCTCGCTGAGGCTCGCCACGAGTCCCGTGTCGACGAGGGCTTGCACGACGGACGTTCCGATCGGAGCGTCGGCATGGGGCAGTTCCTCGAGCGCGGTGCGCAGCGTCTCGGCATCCAGCGTCGTCAGGTCGCCTTGGCCGAAGAGGGCCTCGGATGCCGCGATGACCTTCGCCGTGGCGTCGAGTCCGTGCACGGTCGCCGTCACCTCCAGCGCGAGCCGCTTCTGCGCGGCGCGGCGGAAGGGCTCCTCCGCGACGAGCTTCTCGTAGTCGGCGATCTCCGCACTCGTCAGGAACGTGAAGACCTTGAGCCGGGAGATGACGTCGGCGTCGTCGGTGTTGAGCCAGAACTGGTACATCCGGTACGGGCTGCACATGGCCGGGTCGAGCCAGATCGCGTTGCCCTCGCTCTTGCCGAACTTGGTGCCGTCGCTGTTCGTGATCAGCGGCGTGCCGATCGCGTGCACGGCGGCGCCCTCGACGCGATGGATGAGATCCACTCCGCTCGTGAGGTTCCCCCATTGATCGCTGCCGCCGGTCTGGAGCATGCAGTCGTACGACCGGAAGAGCTCGAGGTAGTCCAGGCCCTGGAGGATCTGGTAGCTGAACTCGGTGTAGCTGATGCCCGCGTCGGAATTGAGCCGTGCCGCGACGGCATCCTTCTTCAGCATCGTGCCGACGCGGTAGTGCTTGCCGATCTCGCGCAGGAAGTCGATGGCCGACAGCGGCGCGGTCCAGTCGAGGTTGTTGACCACGCGCGCGGCGTTGTCACCCTCGAAGCTCAGGAACCGCTCGATCTGGGAGCGGAGGTAGCCGACCCACTCCGCGACGGTGTCCTTCGTGTTGAGCGTGCGCTCGGCCGAGGGCCGCGGGTCGCCGATGAGTCCCGTGGACCCGCCGACGAGCCCGAGCGGCTTGTGGCCGGCCAGTTGCAGGCGTCGCAGCAGCAGAAGCTGGACCAGGTTTCCGAGATGCAGGCTCGGGGCTGTGGGATCGAAGCCGCAGTAGTACGTGATCGGCTCTCCGCCGAGCAATGCGCGCAGGGCATCCTGATCGGTGGACACATGGACCAGACCGCGCCAGACCACCTCGTCCCACACGTTCTCGAACGCGGGATCGTTGGCGACGACGGCAGTCGTCAAGGCTTCGGATGACACGCGATTCAGGCTATCAGCGGCGGGCGGACGCCCCGCGCGGCGCGACCGCCGGGCGGCCGTCCCCGCTCAGACGCCGCCCCACCAGACGAGGAACGCCGCGACCAGGGCGGTGACCCAGCTGACGAGGCTGCCCACGAGGAAGTACTCCGCTCGCGTGCCGCCGTCGCCGTCGCGGGAGATCTCCGGGAAGCGCACGATGCCCTTGGCCGCCAGGACTGCTGCCAGCAGTGTGAAGGCCCCGGTGAGCGTGAGGGCGAAGACGAGTGCGCGCTCGAGCGGGCCGATCAGCCGGCCGCCTTGCAGCGCCTGCCGGTCCTCCTCCGCGGGCACGTCGCCGCCGCGAAGGGCGGCGCGGACGATGACGTTGCCGGATTCGAGCAGGAACACGACCGCCCCGAGGACGAGCACGGCCACGTCCAGGCTCACGGCGCCGAGCGGAGAGCGCTCCGGCCACAGGGCACCGAGCGGGCCCTGCGCGGCGCGCGCACCGGTCTGCGCGACGGCGGCGACGCACACGGCGGCGACGAGGACGACGGGCCAGAGTCCGGCCCTGCCCCCGCGCCGTTCCGGGGTGGACAGCACCCACACGGCGGCGACGGCGAACCCGACGAAGCTCCACACCGCGGCGTCCGCGCCGGCGGAGCCGAGCAGCACGAGGAGCGCGGCGACGGCGAAGAACGCGACCCGCCAGCCCCGGGGGGCGTACAGCCGGATGAGGTCTGCGATACCGACGCAGAGCAGCACGACGCCCGCGCCGATCATCGGGCCGTCTCCTCCTGCAGCGCCTGGAACCCGGCCACGACCGGGGCCGCTCCGGAGCCGGCCAGTGCCTGCGACACGGCGGACTGCGTGATGCCTTCCGCCCGGGCGAGTTCGCGCTGCGTCACGCCGAGACAGCGGCCGTAGGCGAGGCGCCGCGCGCGCCCGGTCATCGCGCCGACGATCTCGTCGCGCGCGAGCAGGTACGCGTTGGCGTAGAGGATGTCCGCGGCCATGTCGGCATCCTCCCCCGGGGCTCCGACGATGCGCGTGCGCGCGCTCGGCACGGCGCGGTCTTCCAGCCGGTGCACCTGCTCGATCGCGTCGCGCGCCGCCCACCAGCCGGGACCGTCTGAGATCGCGCCCTGCGCCGAGGCGACGGCGGCGACCTCGCCCACGCCGATGCCGAATCGGCACTGGATGCCGTCGGGGAGCGCGAGCTGCAGCAGGAGCAGCGACCGCAGAGCGGCCGGAAGCGAGGCGTAGACGCCCTGGAACTCGTCTCCCACCGTGGCCGTGAGGGCGCGGGCTGCCGCGGGATGCTCCCGCTCGACGCGCGCGATGGCGGCCTCGATCGCGCGCTGCGCGGCATCCCGATCCGGCAGATCGCGCGAGCCGACGATGTCGGCGATCACGGCGATGCTCATGGGATAAGCATAACGCTTATCAGTGGTGAATATCAGTCTTGAGCTTATATCTCAGAGATATCAGGAGATAGCTCAGAGTCCGAGCGCGTGCACGGCCGCCTGCGCGCGGGCGGTGAGCTCCGCGCGCTGCTCCGTGACGCGGACGGGTGCCGTACCGCCGGCGCCGGTGCGGCTCGAGACCGACCCGTCGACCGTCAGCACCTCGCGGACGGCCGGTGTCAGATGCGCGGACACCTTCTCCAGAAGCTCGTCGTCGGCATCCTCCAGCCCGATCCCGCGGCTTTCGCACGCCTGCACGAGGGCGCCCGAGACCTCGTGCGCGTCCCGGAACGGCACGCCGCGCTTGACGAGCCACTCGGCGACGTCCGTGGCGAGGGAGAAGCCCTCCGGCGCGAGCGCCGCCATCCGCTCCGTGTCGAAGCGCAGCGTGGCGATCATCCCGGCGAAGGCGGGCAGCACGACCTCCAAGGTGGTGACGGAGTCGAACACCGGCTCCTTGTCCTCCTGCAGATCGCGGTTGTACGCGAGCGGGAGGCCCTTCAGCGTGGCCAGGAGCCCGGAGAGGTTGCCGATCAGACGGCCCGCCTTGCCGCGCGCGAGCTCGGCGATGTCGGGATTCTTCTTCTGCGGCATGATGCTCGAGCCCGTCGAGTAGCCGTCGTCGAGCGTGACGAACCCGAACTCGCGGGTGTTCCAGAGGATGACATCCTCCGCGAAGCGCGACAGGTCGACGCCGATCATCGCGGCGATGAAGGCGAACTCCGCCACGACGTCACGCGCGGCCGTGCCGTCGAGGGAGTTCTCAGCGGGGCGGGCGAGCCCGAGCTCGGAGGCCACGAGCTGCGGATCGAGGCCCAGCGTGGCACCGGCGAGCGCTCCCCCGCCGTACGGCGAGACGCTGGCGCGCGCCGCCCAGTCGCGGAGGCGCTCCAGATCGCGCACGAGCGGCCACGCATGGGCCTGCAGGTGGTGGGCGAGGAGGATCGGCTGGGCGTGCTGCAGGTGCGTCCGGCCCGGCATGACCGCGGTCGGGTGTGCTTCAGCCTGCGCCACGACCGCGTCGATGACGCGCAGGATGTCCCGTGCGATCACCCGCGCGTGGTCGAGCAGATACATGCGGACAAGCGTCGCGATCTGATCATTGCGGCTCCGCCCCGCGCGCAGCTTGCCGCCGAGCTCGGGTCCGATCTCCGCGATGAGGGCCGCCTCGAGGGCGCCGTGCACGTCCTCGTCGCCGGGCTGTGCGACCAGAGTCCCCTCCTGGATGGCACGAGCCAGGGCGTCGAGCCCGGCGTGCATGCCCTCCTCCTCGTCGACGGTCAGGTACCCCGCGGCAGCGAGCGCCTTCGCGTGGGCGTGCGACCCGGCGAGGTCGTAGAGGGCCAGGACCCAGTCGAAGTGGGTCGACCTGCTGAGGGCCACCAGCTCGGGCGACGGTCCGGATGCGAACCGTCCTCCCCACAGCGCGCCGGCGTTCGTCCCCTCGGCCTTGCTCTCAGTCACAGCGCCAGCCTACCGGGGCCGGTCAGCCCATAAACCGACCGCACCCCTCGGCGCAAGAGCCTTGAGCACTCCCCACGCACACCGCAGACTCGCCCGCATGGTGCTCATCGGATTCCATGCCTCCCATGAACAGCTCCCGCCCGGCGCACTGCTGGACGCGGTGGTCCGGGCCGAGCAGGCGGGCTTCGACGGCGCGATGTGCTCCGACCACCTCGCGCCGTGGGGCGTGCGGCAGGGCGAGTCGGGGTACGCGTGGAGCTGGCTCGGTGCGGCCCTGGCCTCCACCTCGTTCTCGCTCGGCGTCGTCACGGCGCCCGGGCAGCGGTACCACCCCGTGATCACGGCGCAGGCCATCGCGACGCTCGAGGAGATGTTCCCGGGCCGCTTCTGGGCCGCGCTCGGCAGCGGCGAGGCGATGAACGAGCACGTGACGGGCGACGCGTGGCCGCCCAAGTCGCGGCGCAATGAACGCCTCGCTCAGTCGGTCGAGGTGATCCGCGCGCTCCTGGCCGGCGAGGAGGTGACCCGCAGCGGCGAGATCGAGGTGCACCGCGCCCGGGTGTGGAGCCGGCCTTCCGCCCCTCCCCCGCTCCTCGGCGCCGCCGTCACCGCGGAGACGGCGGCGTGGGTCGCGGGCTGGGCGGACGGGCTCGCGACGGTCGCGCAGCCGCCCGACGTACTGGCCGGCGTCATCCAGGCCTACCGGGATGCCGACGGCCCAGGCCCTCGCGTCCTCCAGGTGCACATCGCACTGGAGGACACCGATGACGCGGCGCTCGCCGTCACGCGCGATCAGTGGCGGCACAGCGTCATCCGCAGGTCGCTCTGGGACATCGAGCAGCCCGAGGACTTCGATGCGCTCGCCGGAGACCCCACGGACGAGGAGCTGCGCAACGGCGCCCTCGTCGGCAGCGATGGCGTGCAGATGGCGGAGCGCATCGCCGCGCTCGTCCGGCTCGGCTTCGACCGCGTCTACATCCACAGCATCGGACCGGATCAGGCCGCATTCCTGGAGCGCGCAGAGCGCGAGCTCCTCCCGGCCCTAAGGAGGAGCCTGTGAAGATCACCGACACGAGCGACCTGTGGTGGAAGTCCGCGGTGATCTACTGCCTCGACGTCGAGACCTACATGGATGACAACGACGACGGGGTGGGCGACTTCGCGGGCCTCGCGCGGCGCATCGACTACCTGGCGGACCTCGGCGTCACGTGCCTGTGGCTCATGCCGTTCTACCCGACCCCCGACCGTGACGACGGCTACGACATCAGCGACTTCTACGGGATCGACCCGCGGCTGGGCAACCACGGCGACTTCGTCGAGGTGATCCGCACCGCCCGCGACCGCGGCATGCGGGTCATCATCGACCTCGTCGTGAACCACACGTCCGACAAGCACCCGTGGTTCGTGTCGGCGCGGCGCAGTCGCACCTCCCCGTACCGCGACTTCTACGTCTGGCGCGACGAGCCGCCCGCGCAGGAGGAGCCGACGGTATTCCCGGGCGAGGAGGCGAGCGTGTGGGAGTACGACGAGCGCACCGGCCAGTACTTCCAGCACGTCTTCTACCGGCACCAGCCCGACCTGAACGTCGCGAACCCGCGTGTGCGCGACGAGATCGCCAAGACGATCGGGTTCTGGCTGGCGCTCGGCGTCTCGGGATTCCGCCTCGACGCGGTCCCGTTCTTCATCGAGCCGCCGGACGGGGTCGACGTCGGCGACCCGCACGAACTCCTCCGCGACCTGAAGCGCTTCCTGCAGCGCCGGGTCGGCGACGCCGCGCTGCTCGGCGAGGTCAACGTGCCCTACCGGGACCAGGTGAAGTTCTTCGGCGGACAGCGAGGCGGCGAGCTCGACCTGCAGTTCGACTTCATCGGCATGCAGGCGCTGTACCTGTCCCTGGCCCGGCAGGATCCGGCGCCGCTCGTCAAGGCGCTGCGCTCCCGCCCCGACGTTCCGCCGGAGGCGGGCTGGGCGAACTTCGTGCGCAACCACGACGAGCTGACCCTGGACAAGCTGACGGAAGCCGAGCGCGAGGAGGTGTTCGAGGTCTTCGCGCCGGACGAGGCGCAGCGTGTCTACGGGCGCGGCATCACGCGACGACTGCCCACGATGCTCGGCGGCGACCCGCGGCGCATCCGGATGGTCTACAGCCTCCTGTTCTCGCTGCCCGGAACGCCGGTGCTGTTCTACGGCGAGGAGATCGGCATGGGGGAGAACCCGGAGATTCAGGGACGCACGTCGGTGCGCACGCCCATGCAGTGGTCGGACGGCAAGAACGGCGGGTTCTCGCGGGCGGCGCCGGGCCGGCTCGTGGCGCCGATCCCGACGGACGGCTACGCCCCGGAGCACGTCAACGCGCTGCATCAGCGCGCGGACGAGGGATCGCTGCTGCGGTTCATCCAGCAGCTCATCAAGCGCTATCGCACATCGTCGGAGATCGGGTGGGGCACACCCCGGGTCCTCGACCATGACGCGGCGGGCGTGCTCGCGCACGAGCTGCGCTCCGACGTCGGACGCATGGTGGCCCTGCACAACTTCAGCGACGTGCCAGTGCGCGTCGCCCTCGACCTCGGTGCGGTCGAGGAGGGCACGATGCTCCTCGACCTGCACGGTGCCGAACGGCTGCCGCTCGGGTCACGCGGACGCACCGAGGTCGAGCTGGAAGCCTTCGGCTACCGGTGGCTGCGGGTGGCGGCACCCGGCGACACGCGGATCAGCTGAGGGTCAGTCCTCGCCGCCGGCGGCCATGTACTCCTCCGACCGCTGCTGCAGGAAACGGCACAGCTCCGACACGACGGCGAGCTCCTGGGACAGGCGCATCGCACCGTCGGCGTCGAGCACCACCGCCGTGTCGCGGGCCTCGAAGGTGATCATCCAGTTCGTCGAACCCGGCGGCTCGGGCTGGATGTAGGTGATCGTCTGCGCGCTCATGAGCGTGATGCCGACGAGCCCCGTGTCGCCGCCCTCGCTGCCGTCCTGCGGCATCACCTTGAGGGTCTCCGCCATCGCGTGGCCGAGGGTGTAGAACTCCTCGAGCCAGATCTCCAGCGTTTCCTTCGTACGGTATGGCATTCGCCCCGCCTCCTTCACCCAGCGACAAGGTCTCGACAGAGAACTATTTTCGCGTATTCCCCGCCGTGGGAGCACGTTTGCCCCCTGACACACGGGAGGCATGAGCATCGACCTCGTCGACCGCGGCACGCATGCGCTCCAGGAAGTCGATGATGACCTTCGCCTCCTCCGCCGTGATCCCGGCGGTCGCGTCGTGCATGCGCGTGTGCATCTGCCCGAGGGTCGCGCGGATCTCATCCTCCGTCTGCGACGTCGTCGTGATGATCACCTTGCGCCGGTCGGTGGGGTGCGGCTGACGACGCACATGGTCGCTCCGCTCCAGCCGGTCCAGGAGCGCCGTGATGGATGCCGTGCTGAGGCCGAGGTACCGCGCCAGGTCGATCGGCGTAACCTGCTCGCCACGCCCGGTCGCTCGCGTGATGAAACGGAGGACGAGGAGCTCGTTCTCCCCCATCGCCATCGATTGCTGCGTGCGGCGCCGCATGGCGGTCTCCGCCGCCCGGTACATCCGCAGCGCCTCCAGCACGCCGACGCGCAACGCCCTCGTCTCGTCCTCGGGGTACCAGTAGGCGCGCGACGCCGGAACGGTCTCGGTCATGCGCGGCCCCACATCCCTTCGCCCCGGGTGGACGACGTGCGATGACTATATCGGACTTGCGAGTAACTCATTTAGCAAGTAACTTACCAAACAAGTTACCAATCGGTCTCCACAGAGTCCGAGGTCGACCATCCGCCGGAAAGAGGCCCCGATGAGCGCTCCGCTGCTGCACTCCCTTCCCATCGTCACGTGGGCGCCCGTCGAGGACGGCCTCGTCGTCGGCAGCCGCCGCGGAGAGTTCGTGGGCTTCGTCGAATCCACGGCGGATGGCAGCTACGTCGCGTTCGATTCCCGCGCGCAGCCGATCGGCCGATACGAGACGCTCGCATCGGCCAAGGCGTCGACCGGGACGGTCAGCCCCGACCCGCGCACCGCGCGGCGTCGCCGCCGCGCCGAGCGCGCACTCTTCGCGGGGGCTACCGTGACCGGCGCGGTCGCGGGCATGATGGTGCTCGCGGCGGGCGTGCTGGCTCCCGGCTGGTGACGATCGCCTTCAGACCGGAGCGGGTCCGCTGCTCTCGCGGACGATGAGCTCCGTCGGGATGAGTGTGGTTTCCGTGGGCTGATCGGGGTCGGCGATCTGCGCGAGCAGACGCTCCATCGCCACGCGGCCGACCTCCCGGAAGTTCTGCCGCACCGAGGTCAGCGGGGGCCAGAAGGCGCGCGCCTCATCCATGTCATCGAAGCCGACGACGCTCACCTCGCCGGGGATGTCGCGGCCGAGCTCGTGCAGCGCGCGCATGGCGCCGAGCGCCATCTGGTCGTTCGCGGCGAAGATCGCCGACACCTCGGGGCGCTTCCCCAGCTCCATTCCGATGCGGTACCCGGAATCGGTCGTCCAGTCGCCGTACTGCATCTCGGGTGCGCGGATGCCGGCACGCTCCAGCGTCGCCCGCCACGACTCCGCGCGGTGCACGGCGGAGAACGATGACCGGGGACCTGCGATGTGCCAGACCTGGCGGTGGCCGAGATCGAGCAGGTGCTGGGTCGCGAGCCGCGCCCCGAGCGCCTGATCCGTGTCGACGACCGTGAACCCCGAGCCGGCGTTGGAGTCGATCACGACGACGGGCAATCCCGGCGGCAGCGTGATCTCGACGCGGTCGAGCAGCGATGCCTCGAAGATGATGATGATGCCGTCCACGGCCTGCTCGCTGAGACGGCGGTACGCGCCTGTGACGGCTCCCATCGTCGGGTCCGGCACCGGCATCAATGTGACGCTGTAGTCGGCGGCCGCCGCCTCGGTGGCGATGGCATCCAGGGTGCGGACGTTGCCGAGCGTCTCGAGCGTGAACATGATGACGCCCACCGTGTGGAAGCGTCCGTACTTGAGCGCCCGGGCCGCGCCGTTGGGACGGTAGCCGACGGCCCGCATGGATGCGAGAACCCGCTCCCGCGTGGTGGTGTCGACGTTGCTCAGCCCGTTGGCGACGCGCGAGACCGTCTGGGACGACACTCCGGCGTGGCGAGCCACATCCGCCATGGACGCCGCCTTGCGCCGCACGGAGGGAGTGCCGTCGGTCTGGGTCATGTCGTCCATGCCTCGTCGCTGTCCGTTACCCACCACTATTGCATGGTTGCGTAAACATGTTAGGCTCCCCCCGAAATGTTCGCGTAAACATTCCCTCGGTCACGTCGACGAACGGACTCAGATCATGACGACGGTGTCAGCACCCCCCGCCCTGCGGGAACTCCCCGCCCGGCCGAACCGCGCCCGGCGCGACTGGCGGGGCTGGGCGTTCGTCGGGCCGTTCATGATCGTCTTCCTCGCCGTCCTCGTGGCGCCCGTCGTCTACGCGCTGATCCTGACGCTCTTCCGGCAGCAGCTCGTCGGCGGCACGGCGTTCGTCGGGCTGGAGAACTACGCCGCGCTCTTCCAGGACGCGAAGTTCTGGGAGTCGCTGCTGCGGGTGACGCTGTTCCT
>Ga0006562J51391_1116078_pt1 | contig 12055 bp, 9 predicted proteins | sample Ararhi6_input_d2_FD_51391 | JGI IMG/M metagenome (IMG submission 51391) | reverse complement strand
GGCAGGGAGTACGAGCAGGGCGGCATCATCAAGCACGGCGCGATGATGATCAACGCGGTCGCCAACTCGAAGGTCCCGCACCTGTCCGTCCTCCTGGGCGCCTCGTACGGGGCCGGCCACTACGGCATGTGCGGACGCGCCTACGACCCCCGCTTCCTCTTCGCCTGGCCGAGCGCCAAGTCGGCGGTGATGGGTCCGCAGCAGCTCGCCGGGGTCCTGTCCATCGTCGCCCGGCAGTCGTCGGCCGCGAAGGGCCTGCCCTACGACGACGACGCGGACGCCGCCCTGCGCGCCATGGTGGAGCAGCAGATCGAGTCCGAGTCGCTGCCGATGTTCCTGTCCGGGCGGCTGTACGACGACGGTGTCATCGACCCGCGCGACACCCGCACCGTTCTCGGCCTGTGCCTGTCGGCCGTCCACACCGCGCCCTTCGAGGGCGCGCGGGGTGGCTTCGGCGTCTTCCGGATGTGAGGCTCATGATTACTTCCGTTCTGGTGGCCAACCGCGGCGAGATCGCCTGCCGCGTCTTCCGGACCTGCCGCGAGGCCGGCATCCGCACCGTCGCCGTGCACTCGGACGCCGACGCGGGCGCCCTCCACGCGCGCGTGGCGGACTCGGCCGTACGGCTGCCGGGCAGCGCGCCCGCGGAGACCTACCTGCGCGCCGACCTCGTGCTGAAGGCCGCCGTCAGCGCGGGCGCGGACGCCGTGCACCCCGGCTACGGCTTCCTCTCCGAGAACGCCGACTTCGCGCGCGCCGTCCTGGACGCGGGCCTCGTCTGGATCGGGCCACCGCCCGAGGCGATCGAGGCGATGGCGTCCAAGACCCGCGCCAAGCAGCTCATGGGGCTCGCCCCGCTCGCCGCGGACGAGGTGACGGAGGCCGACCTGCCGGTGCTGGTGAAGGCCGCCGCGGGCGGTGGCGGGCGCGGTATGCGCATCGTGCGCCGACTGGCGGAGCTGGGCGCCGCGCTGGAGGGCGCCCGGGCCGAGGCCGCGAGCGCGTTCGGCGACGGCGAGGTGTTCGTCGAGCCGTACGTCGAGAACGGCCGCCATGTCGAGGTGCAGATCCTCGCCGACACGCACGGCACGGTGTGGGCGCTCGGCACCCGCGACTGCTCCCTGCAGCGGCGCCACCAGAAGGTGATCGAGGAGGCGCCGGCGCCGGGCCTGTCCGAGCGGACGGCGCAGGAACTGCGCGCGCTGGCCGTGCGTGCCGCGCGGGCCGTCTCGTACGTCGGCGCCGGTACCGTCGAGTTCCTCGTCGCCGACGGCCGTGCGCACTTCCTGGAGATGAACACCCGCCTCCAGGTCGAACACCCCGTCACGGAGGCCGTCTTCGGCCTCGACCTGGTGGCCGAGCAGATCCGGGTCGCGGAGGGCGCCGCCCTGGCTCCCGAGCCCCCACGCGCGCGTGGCCACGCCGTCGAGGCGCGGCTCTACGCCGAGGACCCGGCGAACGACTGGACGCCGCAGACCGGCACCCTGCACCGTCTGGCCGTCCCCGAGGGCGTCCGTCTGGACACCGGCTTCGGCGACGGCGACGACATCGGCGTCCACTACGACCCCATGCTCGCCAAGGTCGTCGCCCACGCCCCCACGCGCGCGGAGGCGATCCGCAGGCTCGCGGGCGCCCTGGAACGCACGGTCCTGCACGGCCCCGTCACCAACCGCGACCTGCTGGTCCGCTCCCTGCGCCACGCGGAGTTCACCTCCGCATGCATGGACACCGGCTTCTACGACCGGCATCTCGGCGACCTCACCGTCGCGGAGCCCGACCCGTACGCCCCGCTGGCCGCCGCCCTCGCGGACGCGCGCACCCGCTCGCCGCTGGGCGGCTGGCGCAACCTGCCGTCCCAGCCGCAGACGAAGCGGTACGCGGCGGCGGGCGAGGAGACGGAGGTCCGCTACCGCCACACCCGGACCGGCCTCACGGCCGAGGGGGTGCAGGTGGTGCACGCCGACCCCGGCCTGGTCGTCCTGGAGATCGACGGCGTACGGCGCCGCTTCGAGGTCGCCCGCTACGGCGACCGCGTCCACGTCAACGACGCCGCCCTCACCGCGCTGCCCCGCTTCCCCGACCCGGAGGCCCAGCACGCCCCCGGCTCCCTGCTCGCGCCGATGCCCGGCACGGTCGTCAAGCTCGCGGACGGTCTCATCACCGGATCGAGTGTCCGAGCCGGTGAACCGCTGCTGTGGCTCGAAGCGATGAAGATGCAGCACGTCATTTCGGCCCCGGTGGACGGGACGGTGACGGCGCTGCCGGTGACGACAGGACAGCAGGTGCAGGTCGGCACCCTGCTGGCGGTGGTGCAGGAGAGCTAGGGGCCGCGGGGCGCCACCTCATGCGGCTCCGCCGCGGGGGGCGCGACCGGCCATGACGAACCCGCAGACGAAGGAGCCACATTGAGCACGCTGATCGAATCCGACGAGCACAAGGCACTCCGCAAGGCGGTCTCGTCCTTCGCCAGGAGCCACGCCCACGCATCCGCTTCCGGCTCCGCCTCCGACGCTGCCGCCGACTCGGAGCGGCGCGGCCTCTGGCAGGAAGCCGCCAAGCTCGGCTACATCGGCGTCAACCTGCCGGAGGAGTACGGCGGCGGAGGCGGCGGCATCGCCGAGCTGTCCCTGATCCTCGAAGAGCTCGGGGCCGCAGGAGCCCCGCTGCTGATGATGATCGTCTCCCCGGCGATCTGCGGCACGGTCATCGCCCGCTTCGGCACCGAGGCCCAGAAGCGGGAGTGGCTGCCCGCCCTGGCCGACGGCAGCCGCCTCATGGCCTTCGGCATCACCGAACCCGACGCCGGCTCCAACAGCCACCGCATCACCACCACCGCCCGCCGGGACACAGCGAGCGGCGACTGGCTGCTGACCGGCCGCAAGGTCTTCGTCTCCGGCGTCGACATCGCCGACGCCACCCTGATCGTCGGCCGCACGGAGGACGCCCGAACCGGCAGCCTCAAGCCCTGCCTGTTCATCGTCCCGCGCGACGCCGAAGGCTTCTCCCGCCGCCGCATCGACATGGAACTCGACAGCGTGGAGAAGCAGTTCGAGCTCGTCCTGGACGAGGTGCGGCTCCCGGCGGAGGCGCTCGTCGGCGACGAGGACGCGGGCCTGCTCCAGCTCTTCGCCGGACTCAACCCCGAGCGCATCATGACGGCCGCCTTCGCGATCGGCATGGGCCGCCACGCGCTCTCCAAAGCGATCGAGTACGCGCGCGAGCGCACCGTCTGGAAGAGCCCGATCGGTGCCCACCAGGCCATCGCGCACCCCCTCGCGCAGGCCCACATCGACCTCGAACTGGCCCGCCTGATGATGCAGAAGGCCGCCCAGCTGTACGACGCGGGGGACGACGCCGGCGCGGGCGAGGCCGCCAACATGGCCAAGTACGCGGCCGGGGAGGCCTGTGTGAAGGCGGTCGACCAGTCCGTGCACACCCTCGGCGGCAACGGCCTCACACGCGAGTTCGGCCTCGCCAGGCTGATAACCGCCTCGCGCGTGGCTCGTATCGCCCCGGTGAGCCGGGAGATGATTCTCAACTACGTCTCCCACCAGACCCTGGGCCTGCCCAAGTCGTACTGACCGCAGCCGGCAACCGTCGTGTCCGGCGCGCGAGGAGGAACCATGTTCCGCAGCGAGTTCGCAGACGTCCCGCCCGTAGAACTCCCCATCCACGACGCCGTGCTGAGCCGAGCCGCCGAGTTCGGCGAACTGCCGGCGCTCGTCGACGGCACGGACGGCACCACTCTCACGTACGACCAGGTGGACCGGTTCCACCGGCGGGTCGCCGCCGCGCTCGCCGAGGCCGGGGTCCGCAAGGGCGACGTACTGGCCCTGCACAGCCCCAACACCGTCGCCTTCCCGCTCGCCTTCTACGGGGCCACGCGCGCGGGCGCCACGGTCACCACCGTGCACCCGCTCGCCACCGCAGAGGAGTTCGCCAAGCAGCTCGACGACTCCGCCGCCCGCTGGATCGTCACCGTCTCCCCGCTGCTCCAGACGGCCCGACGGGCGGCCGAACTCGCGGGCGGCGTCGAGGAGATCTTCGTCTGCGACACCGCCGCCGGGCACCGCTCGCTCGTCGACATGCTCGCCTCGGCGGCCCCGGAACCGCAGGTGGACATCGACCCGGTGGAAGACGTGGCGGCCCTGCCGTACTCCTCCGGCACCACCGGCGTCCCCAAGGGCGTGATGCTCACCCACCGGCAGATCGCGACCAACCTCGCCCAGTTGCGGCCGGCGATGTCCGTGGGCCCGGGCGACCGCATCCTCGCCGTGCTGCCGTTCTTCCACATCTACGGCCTGACCGCCCTGATGAACGCGCCCCTGCGCGAGGGCGCCACCGTCGTCGTCCTGCCGCGCTTCGACCTGGAGACGTTCCTCGCGGCCATCCAGAACCACCGCATCACCGGCCTGTACGTGGCCCCGCCGATCGTCCTCGCCCTCGCCAAGCACCCGGCGGTCACCCGGTACGACCTGTCGTCCCTGCGGTACGTCGTCAGCGCGGCCGCGCCCCTGGACGCCGCCCTCGCCGCCGCCTGCGCCGAGCGCCTGGACCTGCCGCCGGTCGGCCAGGCCTACGGCATGACGGAACTGTCCCCGGGCACCCACGTCGTCCCGCTCGACGCCATGCGGGACGCCCCCGCCGGCACCGTCGGCAAGCTCATCGCCGGCACCGAGATGCGGATCGTCTCCCTGGACGACCCCGGCAAGGACCTCGACGTCGGCGAGGCCGGCGAGATCCTCATCCGGGGGCCGCAGATCATGAAGGGCTACCTGGGCCGCCCCGACGCCACCGCCGACATGATCGACGGCGACGGCTGGCTGCACACCGGCGACGTCGGGCGGGTCGACGCGGACGGCTGGCTGTTCGTCGTCGACCGGGTCAAGGAACTGATCAAGTACAAGGGCTTCCAGGTGGCGCCCGCCGAGCTGGAGGCCCTCCTGCTCACCCACCCCGGCATAGCGGACGCGGCCGTCATCGGCGTCTACAACGACGACGGCAACGAGGTCCCGCACGCGTACGTGGTCCGGCAGCCCACGTCACCCGGGCTCGCCGAAGGGGAGATCGCGATGTACGTCGCCGAGCGGGTCGCCCCCTACAAGCGCGTCCGCGGCGTCACCTTCGTCGACGCCGTGCCGCGCGCCGCCTCCGGCAAGATCCTGCGCCGTCAACTGAGGGAGCGTGCATGACGACCGCCCTGGTCGGACGGACCCGCGTCCGAGGAGTGGAGACCCTCAGCCTCGACTCGCCCGCCAACCGCAACGCCCTCTCGCGCGCCCTCGTGAGCGAACTGACGGACGCGCTCGGGAGCTGCGACAAGGACGACGACGTACGCGCCGTCGTCCTCACCCACACCGGCAACACCTTCAGCGCGGGCGCCGACCTCAAGGACCCCCCGCCGCCCGACGCGGTGCCCGCGCTGCTCCGGCGGATCCTCGAACTGCGCAAGCCCGTGGTGGCCCGGGTCGCCGGACATGTGCGGGCGGGCGGGCTGGGTGTGCTCGGCGCCTGCGACATCGCGGTCGCCTCCGGCGCGGCGACCTTCGCGTTCACGGAGGTGCGCATCGGGGTCGCGCCCGCCGTCATCTCGCTGCCGCTGCTGCCCCGCGTCGACCCGCGTGCCCTGGCCCGCTACTTCCTCACCGGCGAGACCTTCGGCGCGGCCGAGGCGGCCCGGATCGGCCTCGTCACCCTCTCGGCCGGCGACGCCGACCTGGACGAGGCCCTGGCACCCGTCCTCGACGGCCTGCGCCGGGCCGCGCCCACGGCCCTGGCCAGGACGAAGGAGCTGCTCACGGCTAAGGTGCTGGAGGCCCTCGTCGAGGACGTCGGTGAGATGACCAGGCTCTCGGCCTCGTTGTTCGCCGGCCCCGACGCCCGCGAGGGAATGACGGCCTTCCTCGAACGACGGGATCCTCCATGGGTGTGGTGACCACGGACGACCGTGCTCCGGACGACCGTGCTCCGGGCGACCGTGCTCCGGGTGACCGGGTGCCCAAGCAGGACCGCAGCCGGGCCACGCGGCAGCGGCTCCTGGCGGCCGCCGTGGCCTGCCTCGCCGAACGCGGCTGGGCGGGCTCCACGGTCTCCGTCGTCGCGGAACGCGCGGGCGTCTCCCGGGGCGCGGCCCAGCACCACTTCCCCACCCGCGAGGACCTCTTCACCGCCGCCGTCGAGTACGTCGCCGAGGAACGCTCGGACGCGTTGCGCGCGCTGTTCCCGCAGGGTGCGAAGGGCGACCGGCGCGCGGTCGTCACCGCCCTCGTGGCCCTCTACACCGGCCCCCTCTTCCGGGCCGCGCTGCACCTGTGGGTGGCCGCCTCCAACGAGGAGCAGCTGCGCTCGCGCGTGACCGAGCTGGAGGCCCGTGTGGGCCGCGAGAGCCACCGCATAGCCGTCGAACTCCTGGGCGCCGACGAGTCCGCGCCCGGCGTCCGCGAGACCGTCCAGGGCCTGCTGGACATGGCCCGCGGCCTCGGCCTCGCCAACCTCCTCACCGACGACGCGGGGCGCCGCGAGCGCGTGGTGACGCAGTGGGCGGGACTGCTGGACGACGCACTCGGCTGACCCCACCGTCGGCACCCCGCCCTGGTCCGACCCGGGCCGCCCGCCGACGGGCCCGCACGGAACAGCGTTCCCTCCGGGCAAGGTCCGATCCCCCGAGGCGACGGTCCCGTCAGGGGCTGAGCCGCTCCACCCGCCAGCTCCCGTCCGCCTCCGCCACGTACCGCAGCCGGTCGTGCAGCCGGTTCATGCGGCCCTGCCAGAACTCCACCGACTGGGGAGCCACCCGGAAACCGCCCCAGTGCGGCGGCACCGGCACCTGCTCGCCCTCCGGGTAGCGGGCCGCCAGCTCGGCGTAGGAGGCGTCGAGATCGGAGCGGCCGGCGATCACCGAGGACTGCACGCTGGCCCAGGCCCCCAGCTGGGAGCCGTGCGGCCGGGTCCGGAAGTACGCGGCGGTCTCGTCCCGCCCGGTGCGCCGTGCCACGCCCCGCACGATGACCTGCCGGGCCATCGGATGCCAGGGGAAGAGCAGCGAGACGTACGGGTTCTCGGCGAGGTCGCGGGCCTTGCGGGAGTCGTAGTTGGTGTAGAAGACGAAGCCCTGCTCGTCGAAGTGCTTCAGCAGCACCGTGCGGGAGCCGGGCCGGCCCTCGGCGTCCGCGGTGGACACGACCATGGCGTTCGGCTCGAAGAGATGGGCCTCGACGGCCGCGTCCTTGAACCAGCGGGCGAACTGCTCCACGGGTGTGGCGGCCAGCCCGGCCTCGGAGAGCCCCTCGGCCCGGTACTGCTTGCGCATGGCGGCGGGATCGGGGACGGGGCCGGGGGAGACGGCGTCTGCGTCGGTCACGTGGTCATCTTGCCGTATGGCCCACCGCCGCAGACCGACCCACCAAAGGTGGCACTGAGTGCCGCGACCACTCCCCAAGGGTGGCACTCGGGGATATGGTGCAGAGGCACTCGTCGCCGTGTCCCGCCCCGGTCGGGTGCCGGTCGGGTGACCGACGGCCGCACGGGGCATCAGTGGAGTACCGCCCAGGACCGCGAGTCTTCGCACCCGAGGTGCACAGGACCGTGGAGCCGCAGGCGCCGCCCGTCGCACACCCGCTGTCCCCCACCACCCGCCGCGCCCGTCCCACCTCCAGCTTCCGCCCCATACCGTTCCTTTCACCCCTTCCGTCCCATACCTTCCGTCCCACACATCCCGTCGCACACATCACGAGGAGCCGCCCGATGTCCGACTTCGTACCCGGACTCGAAGGAGTCGTCGCGTTCGAGACGGAGATCGCCGAACCCGACAAGGAGGGCGGCGCCCTGCGGTACCGGGGCGTCGACATCGAGGACCTGGTCGGTCATGTCTCTTTCGGCAACGTCTGGGGCCTGCTCGTCGACGGCGCCTTCAACCCCGGCCTGCCGCCCGCCGAGCCGTTCCCGATCCCCGTCCACTCCGGTGACATCCGCGTCGACGTGCAGTCCGCGCTCGCCATGCTCGCGCCCGTCTGGGGCTTGAGGCCCCTCCTCGACATCGACGCCGAGCAGGCCCGCGCGGACCTCGCCCGCGCGGCCGTCATGGCCCTCTCCTACGTCGCCCAGTCCGCGCGCGGCCAGGGCCGGCCGATGGTCCCGCAGCGGGAGATCGACAAGGCACAGTCCGTCGTCGAGCGGTTCATGATCCGCTGGCGCGGCGAGCCGGACCCCAAGCACGTGGCAGCGGTCGACGCCTACTGGACGTCTGCCGCCGAGCACGGCATGAACGCGTCCACGTTCACGGCCCGCGTGATCGCCTCCACGGGTGCCGACGTCGCCGCCGCGCTGTCCGGCGCCGTGGGAGCCATGTCGGGCCCGCTGCACGGCGGCGCCCCCTCCCGCGTCCTCGGCATGATCGAGGAGATCGAGCGGACCGGGGACGCGGAGGCGTACGTCAAGCAGGCCCTCGACAAGGGCGAGCGGCTCATGGGCTTCGGCCACCGCGTCTACCGCGCCGAGGACCCACGCGCGCGCGTGCTGCGCCGTACGGCCCGCGAGCTGGGCGCGCCCCGCTTCGAGATCGCCGAAGCCCTGGAGAAGGCGGCCCTCGCGGAACTCCACGCCCGCCGCCCCGACCGGGTCCTGGCGACGAACGTCGAGTTCTGGGCGGCCATCATCCTGGACTTCGCCGAGGTCCCGGCACACATGTTCACGTCGATGTTCACCTGCGCCCGTACGGCGGGCTGGTCGGCGCACATCCTGGAGCAGAAGCGCACCGGCCGCCTGGTCCGCCCGTCGGCCCGCTACATCGGCCCGGGTTCCCGCAGCCCTCGGGAGATCGAGGGCTACGGGGACATCGGCGGCTAGGCCGGGCACAGGGCGTCACACGCGGCGTCACGCGGGGCTGAGCAGCTCCGCGTGGTGCCGTTCGGCCACCAGCGGGTGGGCCCGCAGCTTGCCCTTCAGCTCGTTGAAGCCGTACTCGGCGAAGAGCGGGTTGGCCGGGTCGTCGGTCACACCGGGCGCGGCGGAGGCGTGCGGGAAGGGCAGCGGCTCGACGCGGGCGTCCAGACGGGGGTTGTAGAAGAAGGGCACGGAGAACCGCTCGACGGCGCTCGGCGGCGACACGACCCGGTGGTTGGTGGCCACGAGATATCCGTCGGTGGCCACCTCCAGCAGCTCACCCAGGTTGACCACGAAGGCGCCCGGCAGCGGCGGTACGTCATGGAACAGCCCGTCCGCGCGCTGCACCTGGAGCCCGCCGACCCGGTCCTGGAGCAGCAGCGTCAGAAACCCGTAGTCCTTGTGCGCCCCGACGCCTTGACCCGCACCGTCGCCCGCGCTTCCCGGATACCGCACGAGCTTCAGATGCGGATGCGCCCGCTCACCGAACGCCTGGTCGTAGAAGTCGACGGGCGCCCCGATCGAGGCGAGCAGCTCGTGCAGCAGCTTCTCGGCGACGGCGCTCAGCCGCGCGATCCACGCGAGTGCGGCGGTCCGCAGCGCGGGCAGCCCGGCGGGCCACTGGTTGGGCCCCTCCAGCCACCAGTAGGCGGGCTCGTCGGCCCCGGGTGTCCGGGCGGGCCGCTCGGCCCCTATGTCGAGCTGGTCCCGCCAGTCCTGCCGCCCGCCGGTCCGCTCGTCGCCGGTCCGCGTGTAGCCGCGGAAGTGCGGCGAGTTCACGTTGTCGATGGCGAGCCGCTCGGCCTCGGGCAGCGCGAAGAAGGCCCGCATGGCGGACAGCAGCTCGCCGGTCTCCCGCTCGCCCACCCCGTGCCCGACCAGCTGGAAGAACCCCACGTCGTGCGCGGCACTGTGCAGCTGTGCGTGCAGCAGCGCCCGGGCCTGGGGGCCGCGGTCGGCGGCGGAGAGATCGATGATCGGCAGTTGCTGGTACGACGGGTTCGTCATGGTACGTCCGCAGGTGTACGGGGCCCGGCCGCCGCCGTGGGTGGGGCGGCGCACGGGTGCCAAGTGGGCAAGAGGGAGGGGGAACGCAGGCGGATGTGAACCGCGGAAGGGGCTGGAAGCTCAGAGGGAGCGTCGACAGCCCATGCTCGTGACGCGGACGTAGTCCACGTGGCGGCGTCGAACGAGCGAAAGCATGCGCCCAGGGTACTGCCTCACGAAAGATCCGTACGTGGCGCGGATCACGCCCCGCAAACCCTGCGGACGGAGGGCCCCAAGGACGGAGGGCCGGAAATGCAGGCGACCCGCGAGTCTGGTCCTCGCTCAGGAGGGCCGGCCGGACGTACCGGCGACTCGCGGGTCGGGTGACTGCGTTGAATTGGCCGGTTGCGTGCAACTCACACACGCCGGTCCGGCACCGCACTCAGTGGGCGACGGGCCACTAGCCCGCAGCCACCTCCGACGTCCGGTGTGCATACATGCTGCGGACCACCTCCTTTCCTTCGGTACGCCACACACTAGGAACCCCTCTCCGCTCGCTTCAAGTGTTTTTCCGGGATGTTGACTCGGCGGACCGGGAAGCGATTCCCTGCTCGCGTGACCGATCTTCGTCTGCGCACCGAGGTCGTGGCCGGTGAGGCCGCGCTCGAACAGTGGCGGCACGTCCACAACACGATCGTGCCGCCCGCCGCCATGTCCCTCGACGAGGTGCGCGAACGCGCGGGCCGCTACCGGCTGGAGAACGCCCACGTCGGTGACGTCCTCGTCGGCTGCTCGACCGTGCGGCCGCCCGAGGGCGATCGGGCGGCGGCGACCGTCATCGCGCGCGTGCTGCCCGCCTACCGGGGGCACGGCCACGGCGCCGCCCTGTACGACCACGCTCTCGCGCACGCGCGCGTGCTCGGCGCCCGGGTGGTCGAGACATGCGTGCTGGCCGTCAACGAGGACGGCCTGCGGTTCGCGCGGGCACGCGGTTTCGTCGAGGTCGAGCGGTACGTGCTCGACGGCGGGACGGCGGAATGGGTCGACCTGCGGCTCCTGCCCCGCGATGACTAGGGCGCGGTACAACGATTCCTCTGCAATCTTGCGGGAACCATATGTGGGCTGCGTCACGTTCGAGTTGAATGAGGGCAAGTGAGCGAACCTGCAGGGGGTCCAGGTGAGTGCTTCCCGACGTAGTGGGACCACCGACGAGCTGGGGCCGGACGAGCCCGAGCGGTCGGGCGGCGACGGCCCCACGCCCCCGGAAGGCGCGGAGACCGCGGTCGGCCCGGTCGGCCCGGACGGTACCGACCTGCTCGCCGCGCTGCTCGACGGCATGGACGCGGCGCTCTGCGCGTTCGACGGCGACGGCATCGTCACCCACTGGAACCGCGAGGCCGAGCGCATCCTCGGCTGGACCGCCGCCGAGGCGGTCGGCCGGCACGGCTTCGCGGGATGGGCCGTGCGCGAGGCCGACGCCGAGGACATCGAGGGGCGGCTGATGTCCGCCATGCACGCGTCGGGCCGCCAGGTCCACGAGTTCGCGCTGCTGACCAAGGACGGCGGCCGCGTCCTCGTGCGCAGCCAGTCCGCCGCCGTGCGCGGTCCCGACGGCAAGCCCGCGGGGCTGTACTTCGCGTTCAGCGAGGTGCACGCCCAGATCGACCTGGAGCGCTCCATCGCGCTCAGCGAGGCCCTCTTCGACGACGCCTCCTGGGGAGTCGTCCTGGTCGACGCCGATCTGCGCCCCGCCGTCGTCAACGCGCACGCCGCCCGCGCGCTCGGCACGGGCCGTACGGCCGCCCTGGGCCGCCCCCTGGGCGATCTGCTCACCCGGGGCGTCGAGGAGCTGGAGAACGCGCTGACGCACGTCCTCGCCGAGGGTGCTCCGCCGGTCCCCGCCGAGCTGTGGGTCGGCGTGCGCACCCCGGAGGGGGAGAAGCGGCGCTGCTGGCGCAGCGGCTTCCTGCGGCTCGCCTCGCCGCTCGCCGAGGAGCCGGTGCCTCTCGGGGTCGGCTGGCTCTTCCAGGACGTCACGGAGGCCAAGCAGGGCGAGCAGGAGGCGTCGCTGCTGCGCTTCCGCGCCAATCAGCTGCACCGGGCCGCCCGCGCGGCCGCCGAGTGCGAGGACCCCGCCGAGGCGGCCACCGTGCACCTCGACTTCGCGCTCGCCGGATTCGCCGACCAC
>Ga0006562J51391_1035852_pt1 | contig 12060 bp, 9 predicted proteins | sample Ararhi6_input_d2_FD_51391 | JGI IMG/M metagenome (IMG submission 51391) | reverse complement strand
ACACGATGGAGCAGCTCGTGCGCGTGGCGCGCACGCTGCGCACGGAGCATCGCTTCGGCGGTTACATCCACCTGAAGACGATTCCCGATGCGTCGCCCGAGCTGATCGACGCCGCGGGCCGATGGGCCGATCGCCTGAGCATCAATGTCGAGATGCCCACGGAAGGCGGCCTCAAGTCGCTGGCGCCGGAGAAGGATCTGGGCGACATCCGCAGCGCGATGGGGAGGCTGCGTCTGTCGATCGACGAGGCCAAGGCTGAAAAGAAGGCGCCGCGCTTCGCGCCCGCCGGCCAGAGCACGCAGATGATCGTCGGCGCCGACGCGGCGAGCGACCGCGACGTGCTCACGGCGAGCACGAATCTCTACACGAATTACCACCTGCGCCGCGTCTACTACTCGGCGTTCAGCCCGATCCCGGATGCGTCGAAGGTGCTTCCGCTGAAGCCACCGCCGCTGGTTCGCGAGCATCGCCTGTACCAGGCCGACTGGCTGATGCGCTTCTACGGCTTCGGCGCCGACGAGATCGCGCCGCCCGGCGACGACGGCATGCTGTCGCTCGACGTCGATCCCAAACTGGCCTGGGCGTTGCGGCACCGGGAGCGCTTCCCCGTCGACCTCAACCGCGCGTCCCGGGAGATGCTCCTGCGGGTGCCGGGGCTCGGGGTGAAAACCGTCGATCGCCTGATCGCCATGCGCGCGCACCGGCGCGTACGCTACGACGACCTCGTGCGCCTCCGCGTGCCGGTGAAGAAGGTCGCGCCGTTCGTCGAAACCATCGACCATCGTCCGCGCGGCGACCGCGAGAGCGCGTTCCTGCGCCACGACCTGCGCGAGGCCGTTCCCGCCCAGGCGGATCTTTTCGGCTGACGATGCACGTCGTCACGCTGGACGATCCGTCCGATACGGCCGAATGGCGCGCGAAGGCGCGCACGCTGCTGCTCGCCGATGTCGATCCCGCGGAGGTCGAATGGCGGACCGGCGCGTCGGGTGGCCTGTTCGGCGACGACGCCCCCTTGCCTCCGCCCGTGCGCGAAACGACGCCGGCCGTGCCGCGCGCGTTCCTCGGCCTTGCCGACACGGTGCTGGCACACAGCGACCCGCGTCGCCACGCGACGCTCTACCGCATGCTGTGGCGGATGACGCACGGCGAGAAGGCCCTGCTGCGCATCGCCACCGACGACGACGTCGCCTGGGCGCACACGTGCATCAAGCAGGTCAATCGCGACATGCACAAGATGAAGGCGTTCGTGCGCTTCCGCGAAGTGCTTCTCGGCGACGCGACGATCTACGTGGCCTGGTTCGAGCCCGAGCACGACATCGTGTCGCGCGTGGCGCCGTTCTTCGTCCGTCGGTTCACGGGCATGCGCTGGTCGTTGCTCACGCCGTCACGCAGCGCGCACTGGGATGGCGAGACGCTCTCCATAGGGCCGGGCGCGAGTCGCGCGGATGCGCCGTCGGACGACGCGCTGGAAGACCTCTGGCGCACGTATTACGCGAGCATCTTCAATCCGGCCCGCCTGAAGGTGGACGCGATGCGTCGCGAGATGCCGGTGAAGTACTGGAAGAACCTGCCGGAAGCGCGGCTCATCCCCGAACTGGTGCGCGACGCGCTGCCGAGGATGCAGGCCATGGTGAAGAACCAGCCGACGGTGCCGAGGAAGAAGATCACGCCCTTGCAGAAGGCGGCCGTCGACGCGCCCGAAGGCAGCATCGCCGCGCTGCGCCGGCAGGCGCGCGACTGCCGTGCGTGCGATCTGTGGAAGCCCGCGACGCAGACCGTGTTCGGCGAAGGTCCGGTGCATGCCCGCATCGTCGTGATCGGCGAGCAGCCGGGCGACCAGGAAGACCTCGCCGGCAAGCCGTTCGTCGGGCCCGCGGGCAAGCTCTTCGACCGCGCGCTGGGCGAGGCGGGCGTCGAACGCGACGCGCTTTACGTCACGAACGCCGTCAAGCATTTCAAGTTCGAGCCGCGCGGAAAGGTGCGGCTGCACAAGCGCGCGAACGCCGAGGAGCAGGCCGCCTGCCGGCCGTGGCTGGCGGCGGAACTGGACCGCATCCAGCCCGAGGCGATCGTCTGCCTGGGCGCGATGGCCGCGCAGGCGGTGTTCGGCGCGTCGTTCCGGCTGATGCAGCAGCGCGGCGAATGGCTGGATCTTCCGGACGGCCGCCGCGCCATGGCGACCGTGCATCCGTCGTACCTGCTGCGCCTGCCGGATCACGAGGCGCGCGAAGCCGGCTACGCCGACTTCGTCCGCGATCTGTCGCTCATGCACGACGTGCTGGGCTGAGGCGACATGCGTCGCCGATACGATCGGCTCCCACCCTCCGGTAGGGTGGGAGCCGATCGTATCGGCGATGTAACCAGCGAGAGCGCCCCAGCGTGCCTCACCCCACCGCGAACTTCTTCAGCTTCCTAGTCACCGGCGTGTTCTTCAGCGTCACGTACACCGGCAGGCCGTCGGGCCCGTACGGCGGCGGTGCTTCGCCCTGGATCAGTGGCGCGAGGTAGCGGCGCGCGGCGGCGGTGATGCCGAAGCCGTCCTTCGAAATGAAGTTCTTCGGCATCTTCTTCTCGTGGTTGGCGATCTTGTCCAGCGGCGCGGCCTCGATCTTCCACTTGTACGGCTCGTCCGAGGTGCGCACGATCACCGGCATCACGGCGTTGAGCCCTTCCGCCGCGTATTCGACGGCCTTCTTGCCGACCGCGTAGGCCTGGTCCAGGTCGGTCTTCGACGCCACGTGGCGCGCGGAGCGCTGCAGGTAGTCGGGCAGCGCCCAGTGGTACTTGTAGCCCAGCTTCTCGCGCACCAGCGCGGCCAGCACGGGCGCCGCGCCGCCGAGCTGCGCATGGCCGAACGCGTCGCGCGCGCCGGACTCCGCGAGGAACTTGCCCTCCCTGTCCTTGACGCCCTCCGAAACGACCACGGTGCAGTAGCCCACCTTCTCGACCGTGGCCTTCACCTTCGCCAGGAACGCCTCCGGATCGAACACGTTCTCGGGGAACAGGATCACGTGCGGCGGATCGCCGGCGGAGGAGCCCGCGAGGCCTGCGGCCGCGGCGATCCAGCCGGCGTGCCGGCCCATCACCTCGATGATGAAGACCTTGGTGGAGGTATCCATCATGGAGGCCACGTCCAGGCTCGCCTCGCGCACGGCGATCGCCGTGTACTTCGCCACCGAGCCGAAGCCGGGGCAGGTGTCGGTGACCACGAGGTCGTTGTCGATCGTCTTCGGCACGCCGATGCAGTTGACCTCGTAGCCGAGTGCCTGGCCGATCTTCGAGACCTTGTTCGCCGTGTCCGCGGAGTCGTTGCCGCCGTTGTAGAGGAAGGTGCGGATGTCGTGCGCCTTGAACACCTCGATCAGGCGCTCGTACTCCGCGCGGTTCTCCTCCAGCGACTTCAGCTTGTAGCGGCAGGAGCCGAACGCGCCGCCGGGCGTGTGCTTCAGCGCCGCGATGTTGGCCTTGGCCTCCTTCGAGGTGTCGATCAGTTCCTCGCGCAGGGCGCCGAGGATGCCGTTGCGGGCGGCGTACACCACGATGCCCTTGTCCCTCGCGGTCTCGATGACGCCCGCGGCGGTGGCGTTGATCACGGCGGAGACACCGCCCGACTGGGCGTAGAGAAGTTTGCCGGCGGCCATGCTTCGCATCCTGTAAGTCAGCTCGGGAGGGCCAGCGTAGCGCGCCGCGCGTCGCGATGCCTTGAAAGGGTCGACACCCGGGACCCCGTACACCTCGCCGGTGTCGTCCGTTTGACGCGGCGGCGCCCGTGCCGTTACCTTGAGACCCATTTTTATCGTGCCCGACAGGGGATTTTTCCCGAACGTCCGGCGAAATGGAGCATCAATGCGACTCGTGCTATTCGGCGCGCCCGGTTCGGGCAAGGGCACCCAGGCGGCCCGCCTCAAGCAGGATCTGGGCATCCCGCACATTTCCACCGGCGATCTCCTGCGCGCCGAGATCAAGGCGGGGTCGGAGCTCGGCAACAAGGCGAAGAGCCTGATGGACGCCGGCCAGCTCCTGCCGGACGACATCATGCTGGGCATCATCGAGCACCGCCTCGGCGAGCCCGACGCGAAGCCCGGCTTCATCCTGGACGGCTACCCGCGCAACCTGGCGCAGGCCGATGCGCTCGACGGCGTGCTGGCCAAGATCGGGCAGCCGCTCGACGTGGTGATCAAGCTCGAGGTGCCGAACGAGGCCATCGTGGATCGCTGCGTCGTCCGCTTCGAGGCCGAGCATCGCCCGGACGACAATCCGGACACGGTGAAGAAGCGCCTCGCGATCTACGCCGACCAGACCGCGCCCGTCGCCGAGTTCTACGCGAAGCGCGGCAAGCTCCAGGTCGTCGACGGCGTCGGCGAGCTCGACGAGGTCACGGCGCGCATCAAGTCCGTGCTCGACGGCACGAAGGCCGCCAGCGCCTGATCCATCCCGGCCCGCCGGTCGCGGCGGGCCGCCCACCTCCCGGGTGTCCGTAGCCATGCGCGTCCATATCCTCGGTATCTGCGGCACCTTCATGGGTGGCGTCGCCGCGCTCGCGCGCGAACTCGGCCTCCAGGTCGAAGGCTCCGACGCCAACGTCTACCCACCGATGAGCACCCAGCTCGAGAGCCTCGGCATCGGGCTGATGCAGGGCTATCGCGCGGAGCATCTGCGGCCCGCGCCCGATCTCGTCGTGGTGGGTAACGCCATGACGCGGGGCAACCCGGCGGTGGAGTACATGCTCGACGAGGGCATGCGTTACATCTCCGGTCCGCAGTGGCTCGGCGAGACCCTGCTCGGCGGGCGCGAGGTGCTCGCCGTGGCCGGCACCCACGGCAAGACGACGACGACCAGCCTGCTCGCGCACCTGCTGGAGTCGGCGGGACTGGCGCCGGGCTTCCTCATCGGCGGCGTGCCGGGCAACTTCGACGTTTCCGCCCGTCGCGGCGAGGGACGCCCGTTCGTCATCGAGGCCGACGAGTACGATTCGGCGTTCTTCGACAAGCGCTCGAAGTTCGTGCATTACCGCCCGCGCGTCGCGATCCTGAACAACCTGGAATTCGACCACGCGGACATCTTCCCGGACGTCGCGGCGATCCAGCGCCAGTTCCACCATCTGGTGCGCACGGTGCCCGGCAACGGACGCCTGATCGTGAACGCGGAAGACGTCCACCTCGCCGAGGTGCTGGCGATGGGTGCCTGGACGCCCGTGGAGACGTTCGGCATCGACCGTGGCGACTGGCGCGCCGAACTGATCGCCGCCGACGGCTCGCACTTCCGCGTGCTCCGTGGTGGCGAGGCGCTCGGCGAGGTCCGCTGGGCGTCGCTGGGCAGGCACAACGTGATGAACGCCCTGGCGGCGCTGGCCGCCGCCGCGGCCGCGGGCGCCGATCCTGCCGCGCTGCTGCCGGCGTTCGCGACCTTCGCGAGCGTGAAACGGCGCATGGAGACGATCGGCGTCGCTCGCGGCGTCACCGTGTACGACGACTTCGCCCATCACCCCACCGCCATCGCGACCACGCTCGCGGGGCTGCGGGCGAAGGTCGGCGACGCGCGCATCCTCGTGGCCCTCGAACCGCGCTCGAACTCGATGCGGCTGGGCGCCCACGCGGACGCGCTCGCCCCGTCGCTCGCCGACGCCGACCGCGTCGTCTTCCTGCACCGCCCCGAGCTACCCTGGGATGCCGCCAGGGTCACCGGCGCGCTCGACGGGCGCGGCGCGACGGTCGGCTCGGTCGACGCGCTGGTCGATACGCTGGCCGGCGAGGCGCGCGACGGCGACCATGTCGTCTTCATGTCGAACGGCGGCTTCGAAGGCGCGCCCCGGCGCTTCTTCGCGGCGCTCGGCGCGGGTTAGACTGGCGGGCATGGCCGCGACCAAGCCCGACCTCGACCTCCCGCTATTCCCGCTGTCGAACGTTCTGTTCCCGGGCGGCCACCTGCAGCTGCGGATCTTCGAGCCGCGCTACATCGACCTCGTGCGCGAATGCGCGCGGACGGGGCGGTCGTTCGGCGTGTGCATGATCCTCGAAGGCCGCGAGGCGGGGCAGCCCGCCGTGCCGGCCGCCGTGGGCACGCTGGCCACCATCACCGACTTCCACACGCGCGAGGACGGCCTGCTCGGCATCGTTGCCGAAGGCGGCCTGCGCTTCCGCGTCACGCGCACGCGGGTGCGATCGGATGGCCAGGTGCGCGGCGACATCGCGCTGTGGCGCGCCGAGGAAGTGCTTCCGCTGCCGGCGGAGTTCGGCCTGCTCGCCACGATCCTCGAGCGCCTCGCCGACCAGATGATGCCGCCGTGGCGCCACGACGTGGCGCAGCGGCTCGACGACGCGAGCTGGGTCGGCTACCGCCTGTCCGAACTGCTGCCGCTCGATCCCGACGAATGCCAGCACATGCTCGAACTCGACGACCCGCTGCAGCGCCTTGCGGAACTGCGCGACATCCTGCCGCGATTCCAGCGCGCCTGAAGGACACGCCATGACCACGCTGGCCGGCAAGACCCTCTTCATCACCGGCGCCTCGCGCGGCATCGGCCTGGCGATCGCGCTGCGCGCCGCGCGCGACGGCGCCAACATCGTCATCGCGGCCAAGAGCAACGTGGCCAACCCGAAGCTGCCGGGGACGATCCACACCGCGGCCGCGGAAATCGAAGCCGCCGGCGGTACCGCGCTGCCGCTGAAGGTCGACATCCGCGAGGAAGCGGAAGTGCGCATGGCGGCCGCCACGGCGGCGGAACGCTTCGGCGGCATCGACATCGTGGTGAACAACGCCAGCGCGATCTGGCTGGCGGGCGTCGAAGGCACGCCGATGAAACGCTTCGACCTCATGCACGAGGTCAACACGCGCGGCACGTTCCTCACCACGCAGGCCTGCCTGCCGTTCCTGAAGCACGCGACGAACCCGCACGTGCTGATGCTCTCGCCGCCGCCGAGCATCGATCCGCGGTGGTACGCGCCGCACGTGGCGTACACGATCGCGAAGTTCGGCATGAGCCACTGCGTGCTCGGCATGGCGCCCGAATTCGAACCCCTCGGCATCGCGGTGAACGCGCTGTGGCCGAAGACGGTCATCGCCACGGCAGCCGTCGCCATGCTCGGCGAGAGCGTGCGCGTGGAGAACTGCCGCACGCCGGAGATCGTGGCCGACGCGGCGCATGCGATCCTCACGAAACCCTCACGCGCGGCGACGGGCCGGTTCTTCATCGACGAGGACGTGCTCCGCGCCGAAGGCGTGGACGATTTCGAGCGCTATGCCGTGGCGCCGGGCCAGCCCCTGCTCCCGGATCTGTTTCTGTAGCTACCGCGGCAGCCAAGAAAAGCCGCGCACAGGCTAGCCCGTTTGGCGTATGGCCGCTTTCGGCAAGCCGGGGTAACGTCGATCCACGGTCGCTTCCCGCCAAAGGGAAGGCGGCAAGTGGGGCTTGCCGGCCTGCAGGGGGTGCCGGCGGCGGGTCCGTCAGGTGTACCCGCGAAGCCGGCAGCAGGCCACGAGAACGGGTGAGGAGCAGGCATGTCGCGCGGGGAATCGACGGGTCGTTGCGTCGTCTGGATCGGCAGACCGAGCGTTGAAGAACATTTCGGCTTGATCCGGGCCGGTTGGCGCACCTTGGTCGCCGATCCGGCGCGGCAACCGGGCGAACTGCCCGAATGCGGCGATGCCGCCATCGCCGTGGTGGATCTGCGCGCGAGCGCCCAGGCGGCCGTGCGGATCCTGGCCGGATTGCGGGATGCGCACCCCGGCATGGCGTGGATCGGGTTGACCGGCGCGCGGACGCCGTCCGCCGATCCCGGCGTGCGTCACGTGCTGCCGCACGCGTTCGAGATCATCGAAGGCACCTCGTCGCTCGGCGCGCTGCGCCAGGCGCTGATGCGCGCGCCCGGCGATGGCGAGCCCGCGCACGACGACGATGCCCCCAACCTGCTCACGGGGAACAGTCCCGCCATCCGGGCGCTTTCGCAGAACATCCGCAAGTTCGCGCCGGTGGAGCTCCCGCTGCTGATCACGGGGGAGACCGGCACGGGCAAGGAGATGGCGGCGCGCGCGCTGCATCAGTTGTCGCCGCGCAGCGCGAAACCGTTCGCCGCCATCAACTGCGGTGCGCTCCCGGCCAATCTGGTGCAGTCCGAACTCTTCGGGCACGAGCGCGGCGCGTTCACCGGCGCCACGGCACGCCGCATCGGTCATTTCGAGTCCGCCGACGGCGGCACCGTGTTCCTCGACGAGATCGGCGACCTGCCGCTCGACGCGCAGACCAACCTGCTGCGCGTGCTGCAGGAAGGCACGATCGAGCGCATCGGCAGTTGCCAGTCCATCCGCGTCGACGTGCGCGTGCTGGCCGCGACGCACGTGGACCTGGAAAAGGCCGTCGCCCAGGGCAGGTTCCGCGAAGATCTCTTCTACCGTCTCAACGTGCTGCGGCTGCGCATGCCGCCGCTGCGCGAGCGCAACGGCGACATCGAGCTGCTGGCCCAGCATTTCCTCGACGCCTTCCGCGAAAGCTACGGGACGCGGGCCCGGGCCTTCAGCACCAGCGCCCGCAAGGCGCTCAACGCCTTCAGCTGGCCCGGCAACGTGCGCGAGCTGATGAACCGGGTGCAGCGCGCCGCCGTGATCGCGGACGATGCGCTGATCACCCCCGACGACCTCGAGCTCAGCGTCGACACGCCGGGCGGCGAACGCGACAGCCTCGGCAGCGCGCGCACCTGCGCCGAACGGGAGGCCATCGTCGACTGCCTCCGGGCCAGCGCGTTCAACATCAGCGAGTGCGCAAGGCGCCTTCGCGTGTCCCGCGTCACCGTGTACCGCCTCTGCAAGAAGCATCAACTCGCCCTCGACCAGCTGCGCTGAAGGCACGTCGTCCGACAAGAAAACTCCCGGTCCTCTGGGGGACCGGGAGTTCCCATTCGCCGCCCAGCTGGCAGGGCGCTGGACGAGCGAACCACGCGGCGCCCGGTGGGGCGCCTCACTGGCGAGGGGAGCAAGCCCCATGCCACCCGGGCGTTGCTCTGATTCGCAAGGAATTTCTCCGGCGCGGTCGGGGGAGGCCCCATGGCCTCTGAAAGCGGCGTGTAACACGCCGTTGCAGGGGCGCTACACGGAGCGCGTTGTCGCCGCCGCCCGCGCCTTATACGATGCATGTCCCACGCGCGCATGCTCCGGCCAGGCCGGAAGCTGCCCCGCGGGATTCGGATCGATGTCGGACCGCAGAGCGTACCGTGCGATTCCATCCGTTCCTGCAAGGGTTCCGGCGCTGCGGCCGGCACCGGGAGTCGTTCCAATGTCGTCGTCGCATCCTGTCGATCCCTCCGAACTCACGGGCCTGGGCAAGCGTTACTGGCTGCCCGTCTATCGACCGCGCGATGTCGTGCTCGATCACGGCAAGGGCGCCCGCGTGTGGGATACACAGGGCCGGGATTACCTCGATTTCGGGGCCGGCATCGCCGTGAACTCGCTGGGCCACCAGGATCCGGACCTCGTCGCCGCGCTGGTCGCGCAGGCGCACAAGCTCTGGCACGCCAGCAACGTCTTCTACACCGAGCCGCCGCTGCACCTGGCGCAGGAGCTCGTCGAGCACGCGCCGTTCGCCGAGCGCGTGTTCCTGTGCAATTCGGGCACCGAGGCCAACGAGGCCGCGATCAAGCTCGTGCGCAAGTGGGCCGCCGCGCAGGGCCGCACGCCGGACAACCGCGTGATCGTCACGTTCCAGGGCTCGTTCCACGGCCGCACGCTCGCGTCGGTGACCGCGACCGCGCAGCCCAAATACCAGGAAGGCTACGAGCCGTTGCCGGGCGGCTTCCGCTACGTGCCGTTCAACGATGTCGCCGCGCTCGAAGGCGCCTTCGCCCAGGGCGGCGTCGCCGCGGTGATGCTCGAGCCCGTGCAGGGCGAAGGCGGCGTCATGCCGGCGGAGCCCGGGTTCCTGAAGAAGGTGCGCGAGCTGTGCGACGCGCACGACGCGCTGATGGTGCTCGACGAGATCCAGTGCGGCATGGGTCGTACCGGCACGCTGTTCGCCCATTCGCACGATCACGTCACGCCCGACATCGTCACGCTGGCCAAGGCGCTGGGCGCCGGTTTCCCGATCGGCGCGATGCTGGCGGGTCCGAAGGTCGCCGACGTCATGCAGTTCGGCGCGCACGGCACCACCTTCGGCGGCAACCCGATGGCCGCGGCGGTGGCGCTGGTGGCGCTGCGCAAGATCGCCTCGCCGGCGGTGCTGCTGAACGTGGAGCGCCAGGCGAACGACATCCGCGCGGGACTGGCGAAGCTCAACCACGCGTTCCACGTCTTCTCGGAAGTGCGCGGCCGGGGCCTGATGATCGGCGCGGTGCTCGACGCGGCGTACAAGGGACGCGCGGGCGAGATCCTGGACATCGCGGCGGCCCACGGTCTGCTGATCCTCCAGGCCGGCCCGGATGTCCTGCGCATCGTGCCGCCGCTGACGATCACCGACGAGGAAACCGCGGAAGGCCTCCAGCGCCTCCACGACACCCTCGCGGCATTCGTCAAGGAAGCGCAGGTCGCCTGATCGGCCTGCCGCCCCGGTCCCGCCCACGGGACCGGGGCGGCATGATCACAACGTCGCGAACACCTCGCGCGCGGCGGCGATCGTCGCATCGATCTCCGCGTCGCCATGCGCGCTCGACACGAAGCCCGCCTCGAACGCCGACGGCGCCAGGTATACGCCGCGCTCCAGCATCCCGTGGAAGAACCGGTTGAACCGGCCGACGTCGGCGGCCGTCGCCTGCGCGTACGTTTCCACCTGCTCGCCGGTGAAGAACAGCCCGAACATCGCGCCGACGCGGGTCACGCTGAAGGGGATGCCGGCGTCTCGCGCGGCGGCGAGCAGGCCATCGGTGAGGCGGACGGCGCGGCGCGCGAGATCCTCATGGAAGCCGGGAGCCTGGATCAGCGTCAGCATCGCCAGCCCCGCCGCCATGGCCACGGGATTGCCCGACAGCGTGCCCGCCTGATAGATCGGACCCGAGGGCGCCACCTGCGCCATCAGGTCGCGACGGCCGCCGTACGCGCCGACCGGCATGCCGCCGCCGATGATCTTGCCGAAGCAGGTGAGGTCGGGCGTGATGCCGTAGTGCGCCTGCGCGCCGCCGAGCGCGACGCGGAAACCCGTCATCACCTCGTCGAAGATCAGCAGCACGCCGTGCTTCGTGCACAGCTCGCGCAGCGCCTGCAGGTAGCCGTCCTTCGGCGGGATGCAGTTCATGTTGCCGGCGACGGGTTCGATGATCAGGCCCGCGATGTCGTCGCCGTGCTCGGCGAACAGGGCCTCGGCGGCCGCGAAGTCGTTGTACGGCAGGGTCAGCGTGAGGTCCGCGGCGGCTTTCGGCACGCCGGGCGACGTCGGCACGCCGAACGTGAGCGCCCCCGAGCCCGCCTTCACCAGAAAGCTGTCGCCATGGCCGTGGTAGCAGCCTTCGAACTTCACGATCTTCGTGCGCCCCGTGGCGCCGCGGGCCAGGCGGATGGCGGACATCGTGGCCTCGGTGCCCGAATTGACCATGCGCACCATCTCCACCGACGGCACGAGCGACACGATCGTCTCCGCCATCGTCACTTCGGCGGGGCAGGGCGTGCCGAACGAGAGGCCGTCGAGTACCGCGGCCTGGACGGCCTCGCGCACGGCGGGATGGTTGTGGCCCACGATCATCGGGCCCCAGGAGCCGACGTAGTCGATGTAGCGCTTGCCTTCGACGTCCCACAGGAACGGGCCGTCGGCGCGGGCGGTGAAGAAGGGCTCGCCGCCCACCGACCGGAAGGCGCGCACGGGCGAGTTCACGCCGCCGGGCAGCAACGTCTGGGCGCGTTCGAAGAGTTCGTGGTTCGTGGTCATCAGAGGGTTCCGGAACGGGATTCGAAAAGAGCGGCGAAGCGGCGCGTCGCCGTCTGGATGTCGGGCTGGGCGAAGATCGCGGACACCACGGCGAGGTAATCCGCGCCCGCCTCGAGCAGCACCCGCCCATTGTCGGGCGTGATGCCGCCGATCGCCACGACGGGAAGGCCCAGCGTCTTCGCCTGCGTCAATACGTCGTGCGGCGCGACCGCGGCGTGGGG
>Ga0006562J51391_1092083_pt1 | contig 12080 bp, 13 predicted proteins | sample Ararhi6_input_d2_FD_51391 | JGI IMG/M metagenome (IMG submission 51391) | reverse complement strand
TAGTCGACCACGACCTGGTTGGCGGGGTCGTAGTACATGGCGTTCACGGTGAAGTCGCGGCGCGCCGCGTCTTCCTCCTGCGGGCCCCAGACGTTGTCGCGCAGCACGCGGCCGCTGGCGTCCACCGCATGCTTCATGCTCGCGAGCTCGCCCTTGCTGGTGCGCTCGTTGCCGGCCACCTGCTCGGCGGCGGCGTTATCCATGTAGGCGCGGAAGGTCGAGACCTCGATCACCTCGTGCTCGCGGCCGCGGCCGTACACCACGTGCACGATGCGAAAGCGCCGCCCGATGATGAAGGCGCGCCGGAAGAGCGACTTGACCTGCTCGGGCGTGGCGTTGGTGGCCACGTCGAAGTCCTTGGGGCGCAGCCCCAGCAGCAGGTCGCGCACCGCGCCGCCCACCACGTAGGCCTCGTAGCCGGCCTGCTGGAGCGTGGTGACGACGTTCCTGGCACGTTCGTCGACCAGGGCTGGATCGATCTTGTGAACCTCTGCCGGCACCTCCTGGCGCTTGCCGAAGCGGCTCTTGCCCTGTGCGCCGCCGGCCGATTTGCCGAGCAGCTTGTCGATGAATTTCTTGATCATTGTTGGTTGAGGCTCTTCTCTATTCGTTTTCGAGCATGGATCGGATCAGCGGGATCGTGATCGCGCGCTGTGTCTGAAGGGCATAGCCGTCGAGCTGCGTGAGCAGCTCCATCAGGCTGCCCAGGTCGCGGCTGAAGCGGTGCAGCATGTAGTCGAGCACCTCGTCCGACAGCATGACGCCGCGCGTGTCGGCGGCCTGGCGCAGCACCGCGCGGCGTTCGCTTTCGCTCAGCACCTGCAGGTGGAACACATGGCCCCAGCCCAGCCGGGTGCGAAGGTCCTCGCGCAGCGGCAGGTCGGCCGGCGGCAGCGCGCCCGCGGCCACCACGCCGCGCTGCAGCGTCTGCGCGTTGACGAACCAGTTGAAGGCCGCGTGCTGCTGCACGGCGGTGTAGAGGTGCACGTCGTCGAGCAGCACGGCACCCCAGCGCTCGTCGAATTCGGGCGGCTCCAGCACGCCGGCATGCAGCCAGCCCACGCTCGCGCCCTGCTCGCGCAGCGCCACACGCACCGATTCGAGCAGATGGGTCTTGCCGCTGCCGCCTTCGCCCCAAAGATAGGTGGGCACGGGAGAGTGGGGCACGGCGCTGCCGGCGCCGCCCACCCACAGTTGCAGGTGCCGCAGCGCCGCCTCGTTCGGGCCGGCAAAAAAAGCGTCGAAGCTGGGGCCCGTCGCAATGCCGATATCGAGCGCGAGCTGTTTCATCCCGGGAAGGTTCATGGAGGGGGCCCGGAGGGCCCTTAAAATCGTGAGGAATTCTATCGGCCCGGCCGCTTCGGTCGCCGGCGCCTCCACCTTCCCGCCCTTCTCGACACCGTCCGACCATGACTTCCCCCACGCCCACCCCGCTCAGCTACAAGGATGCAGGTGTCGATATCGATGCCGGCGACGCACTGGTCGACCGCATCAAGCCGCTCGCCAAGAAGACCCTGCGCGAAGGCGTGCTGGCCGGCATCGGCGGCTTTGGCGCGCTGTTCGAGGTGCCCAAGCGCTACAAGGAGCCGGTGCTGGTGAGCGGCACCGACGGCGTGGGCACCAAGCTCAAGCTGGCCTTCGAATGGAACATGCACGACACGGTCGGCATCGACCTGGTGGCCATGAGCGTCAACGACGTGCTGGTGCAGGGCGCCGAACCCCTGTTCTTCCTTGACTATTTCGCCTGCGGCAAGCTCGAGGTGGACACGGCCGCGGCCGTGATCGGCGGCATCGCCCGCGGCTGCGAGATCTCCGGCTGCGCGCTGATCGGCGGCGAAACCGCCGAAATGCCCGGCATGTACCCGGCCGGCGAGTACGACCTGGCGGGCTTCGCGGTCGGCGCGGTCGAAAAGTCGAAGATCCTCACGGGCCAGAACGTGAAGCCCGGCGACGTGGTGCTGGGCCTGGCCTCGGCCGGCGTGCATTCCAACGGCTTCAGCCTGGTGCGCAAGGTGATCGAACGCGCCGGGGCCGACCTGCCCGCCACGCTCGACGGCAAGCCGTTCCGCGAAGCCGTGATGGAACCCACCCACCTCTACGTGAAGCCGGTGCTCGAGGCGCTGGCCAAGCACCCGATCAAGGCACTGGCCCACATCACGGGCGGCGGCCTGCTCGAGAACATTCCGCGCGTGCTGCCCGAAGGCACGGCCGCCCACCTCAGGAAGGGCAGCTGGCCGCAGACCGAGCTCTTCGCCTGGCTGCAGAAGGTGGCCGGCATCGACGACATCGAGATGAACCGCACCTTCAACAACGGCATCGGCATGGTGGTGGTGATCGACGCGGCCGAAGCCGCCGCCTGCGCCGCCACGCTGCGCACGGCCGGCGAATCGGTGTTCGAGATCGGCACCATCGCCGAGCGCGGCACGGGCGCCGCCGTCGTGGTTGGCTGATTTCCTCGTTCCGAGGCTCGCAAGCGCAGCACCCGGACCCTGATGGCCAAACCCTCCCTCGCCACTTTCGAAACCAAGCCCCAGCCCGCCTCGCGCAACGTGGTGCTGGCCAGCTACCTGCTGATGCCGGCCGCGCTGCTGCTGGTGATGTGGCAGCACCTGCTGCCTGGCCTGCTGTGCGTGTGCATCGGCTTCCTGGCCACCCGCTGGTTCACGCGGCTGATCGTCGGCGGCCTGGCGCGCCTGAAGCTGCCGTTCGAACGTGCCGACGTGCCGGCCCGGGTGCTGGCCGTCACGCTGGTGCTGCTGGCGCCCATCGCGCTGATCTCCCTGGGCCTGTCGCAGGCGCGCGAGTACATCCTCGACGCGCCCGACCAGTACCGCGAGCTGCTCGACTACACGGCGCGCACGGTGCTCGAACTGCGGCTCAAGCTGCCACCCGAAATTGCGGTCTACCTGCCCGAAGGCGCGGCCGAGGTGCAGCGCGTGGTGGCCAACTACCTGCGCGCCCAGGCCGGTTCGCTGGCGCTGGCCGGACGGGCATGGCTCGGCGGCCTGCTGTTTGCCTACGTGGGACTCATCGTGGGCGGATTGGCCGCCATCGCGCCATCGCCGCTGCAGCGCCGGCCGCTCGCCGCGCAGCTGCACCGGCGCATCGCGATCTTCGGCGAGGCCTTCGGCCAGATCGTGGCCGCGCAGTTCTGGATCGCGGCCTTCAACACGCTGCTGACCGCCATCTTCCTGCTGTTCCTGATGCCGCTCTGGGGCCCTCACCTGCCCTACACGCCGGCCCTGATCACGCTGACCTTCGTCGCAGGCCTGGTGCCCATCGTCGGCAACCTGGTCTGCAACTCGGTGATCACGCTGGTGGCGCTGTCGGTGTCGCCCGTGACGGCGCTGGCCTGCCTGGCGTTCCTGATCATCATCCACAAGGCCGAATACGTGATCAACGCCAAGGTGGTCGGCAGCCGCACGCAGATGCGGGTGTGGGAGCTGCTGGCGGTGATGTTCGTGGCCGAGGCGGTGTTCGGCCCGGCCGGGCTGGTGGCGGCGCCGCTTTTCTATGCCTACCTCAAGAAAGAGCTGCAGGCGGCCGGCCTGGTTTAGCCCTGATGTCCTGATTTGATCGGTTCTGGTCCGCTTCGGCGCGGACCCCTGCGCTGGCGGCGCAGAAGAATAGGCGGCATCATCCACTTCGCCCTTTCGAGCCCACGCCATGAAATCCTGTCTGATTGTGATCGACGCGCAGGAATCGTTTCGCCAGCGCGCGTACTGGTCCGAACACGTCGCGCAGCCCTATTTCGCCGCCCAGAACGCGCTGATCGAGGGCTGCCTGGCCGCCGGCCTTCCGATCGTGCGCGTCTTCCACGTCGACGGTCCCGCCGTTGCAAGCCATCCTTTCGCGGTCGAGTCGGGCTTCGTGCGGCCGATCGAAGGCCTGGCGGCTTTCGAGGCGGCGGCCACCTTCACCAAGCACCGCCACAGCGCGCTGGTCAACAGCGGGCTCGACATCTGGCTCACGCAGCAGGGCATCGGCCGGCTGATCGTGAGCGGCATCCGCACCGAGCAATGCTGCGAAACCACCGCGCGCCACGCCTCGGACCTGGGCTGGGAGGTCGACTACGTGACCGAGGCCACGCTGACCTTCGACATGCCGCAGCCCGACGGCCAATCGCTTGCCGCGGCCGACATCAAGGCGCGCACGGCGGCCGTGCTGGACGGCCGGTTCGCCACCGTCTGCAGCGTGGCGCAGGCGCTGCAACGCGCCGGCACCGAGACCGGCGAAAGCGTGGCCGCATGACCTTGCGTGTTCGAATCCTCGCCTACGACGGCGTCGAGGCCCTCGACTTCGCGGGGCCGTTCGAAGTGTTCACCACCGCAAGCCGCGTGAGCCAGCGCATGAACCCCGGTGCGCCGGCGCCTTTCGAGGTTGCCTCGGTGGCGCTGGGCGCCAACGAGCCCGTGCAGGCGCGTGCCGGCCTGCGCCTGCTGGCCGACCACGACCTGGCCGCGAATCCAATGGCCGACCTGCTGGTGGTGCCCGGCGGCGTGGTCGATGCCCCGATGGCAAGCCCCGCCACGCTGCGCTGGATCGCCGATTGCGCGGCCGGCGCGCAGCTGGTCGCCTCGGTCTGCACCGGCGTCTTCCTGCTCGCCAAAAGCGGCGTGGCCGTGCGCGAAGCCGTGACCACCCATTGGGAAGACATCGCGGACTTGCGCGGGCAGTTCCCCTTGCTCGACGTGCGCGAAAACGAGCGCTGGGTCGACAGCGGCCGCATCGTCAGCTCCGCGGGCATCAGCGCGGGCATCGACATGAGCCTTTACCTCGTCGAACGCCTGGCCGGCCGCCCGCTGGCCGAGCGCACCGCGCGCCAGATGGACTACGCATGGATCTCCAGCAGCAGCAGCAGCAAAAGCCCATCCGCGTAGTGTTCGTGCTGCTGACGGGCAGCCTGGTGCTCGACTGGGCCGGCCCGGCCGAGGCGCTGCGCATCGCGAACCAGCGGCTGCGTGCGGCGGGCCAGCCCGAGCGCTTCGAGATCGAATTCGCCAGCCCGCGGCCCACGTCGATCGGGTCGGTCGGCGTGGCACTCGCCAGGCTCGCGCCCTTGCCGGCGCAATGGCATGGCCCGGCCTGGGTGGTGCTGGTCGGGCTGCCCGGAGACACCATCCCGATCGACAACGCCGAGACGCAGGAGCTGCTGCACTGGCTGCGCGGCCAGCGCTTCGAACGCAACCGGCTCGAACTGGTCACGGTCTGCGCCGGTGCACTGCTGGCCGCGCATGCCGGCGCGCTTTCGGGCCGCCGTGCGACCACGCACCACCATCACCTGGACGAACTGCGCGCAGTGGAGCCGCGCTGCGAGGTGGTCGCCAACCGCGTGTTCGTGATCGATCCGCCGGTGTACAGCAGCGCGGGCGTCACCACCGGCATCGACCTGGTGCTGCACCGCATCGCCGACGTGTGCGGCGAAGCGCTGGCCGCCCAGGTGGCGCAGACGATGGTGGTGGCGCAGCGGCGCGGTCCGCACGATCCGGAGCTGTCGCCCTTCCTGGCCTACCGCAACCACCTGCATGCCGCGCTGCATCGCGTGCAGGACGCCGTCAGCGAGCAGCCGCAGGCCGACTGGAGCGTGCCGCGGATGGCCGAAGTGGCCCATACCTCGGCGCGGCACCTGACGCGGCTGTTCGTCGAGCACGCGGGCGTGGCGCCGCTGGCCTATTTGCGCCGGCTGCGGCTCGCGGCCGCGCAGCTGGCGCTGGCCTCGGGCGCGAGCGTGACGCGGGCGGCGGAAATCTCGGGCTTCGGCTCTGACACGCAGCTGCGGCGCGCCTGGCACCAGTTCGGATTGCCTGGCTCGCCTTCGGCCTCGGCATCGAAGGCGTAGCAGCTCTGCCGGCCCCGCGAGGAGTTTCAGCCCTGCACCGCCGCGCAGGCCCGCGCACGCGCCAGCAGCAGGGTCCGCTCGCGCGTGTTGCGCGTGAGCGAGGCGGCGCGGTCGAATTCCTTTTGCGCCTCGGCGCGGCGGCCGAGCTTCAAGAGCAGGTCGCCGCGCACCGCCGGCAGCAGGTGGTATGCCTGCAAGGCCGGCTCGCCCACGAGTCTGTCCACCACCTCGAGCCCCGCAGCCGGCCCGAAGGCCATCGACAGCGCCACCGCGCGGTTCAATTCGACGATGGGCGACGGCGACAGCTCGGCCAGCGCGTCGTAGAGCGCGGCGATGCGCGGCCAATCGGTTTCATCGGCCGTGCGTGCGCGGCCGTGGCAGGCGGCAATGGCCGCCTGCAGCGCATACGGGCCGAAGGCACCGCCGAGCGCCTCGGCCCGCGCCAGTGCCGCCAGGCCGCGGCGGATCAGCATGTGATCCCAGCGTGCGCGGTTCTGCTCGAGCAGCAGCACCGGCTCGCCCGAGGCACCCACGCGCGCGGCCGTGCGCGAGGCCTGGATTTCCATCAGCGCCACCAGGCCATGCACTTCCGAGGCATCGGGCATGAGCTCGGCCACGATGCGGCCCAGGCGCATGGCTTCCTCGCACAGCGCGGGGCGCATCCAGTCGTCGCCGGCCGTGGCCGAGTAGCCTTCGTTGAAGATCAGGTAGAGCACCTCGAGCACCGAGGCGAGCCGCGCCTGGAGCTCATGCCGGCGCGGCACCTCGAAGGGCACGCGCGCTTCGAGCAGCGTGCGCTTGGCGCGCACGATGCGCTGCGCCACGGTGGCTTCGGGCACGAGAAAGGCGCGGGCGATTTCGTCGGTGCCGAGGCCGCCCATCAGGCGCAGCGTGAGCGCCACGCGCGCCTCGGTCGAAAGCACCGGGTGGCAGGCGGTGAAGACCAGCCGCAGCAGGTCGTCGCCGATGTCGTCGTCGATGGCCGCATCGACGGCTTCGGCGAAATCGGCCTGGGCCATCTCGTGCTGCGCATCGAGCTCGCGGCCGATCTCGGGCGCCTTGTGCTCGGCCAGCTGCCGATGCCGCAGCCGGTCGAGCGCGCGGCGCTTGGCCACGACCGTGAGCCAGGCGGCGGGGTTGTCGGGCGCGCCTTTTTCGGGCCATTGCTCGAGGGCCGACACCAGCGCGTCCTGCGCCAGTTCCTCGGCCAGGCCCACGTCGCGCACCATGCGCGCGACGGTGGCAATGATCTTCGCGGATTCGATGCGCCAAACCGCCTCGATACTGCGGTGGACGGCGGCCTCGCCACCTCCGCCGCCGCGGCCCTCGGAAGCACCCATGGCTCAGGTCTTCTTGACCGCCTGCATCGACGCGAATTCGGAGGTCAGCGCCTGCACGTCGGGCGGGAAGTCGGCAATTTCCTGGATCTGGCGGATCTCGATGACCTCGTTCTCGCTGCCGGGGCAGCGCTTGGCCCATTCGATGGCGTCGGCGCGCGAGGGCACGTCGATGATCCAGTAGCCGCCGAGCACTTCCTTGGCTTCGGCAAAGGGGCCGTCGACCACCTTGGGCTTGCGGCCCGGAAAGCTCACGCGCGCGCCCATCGAGGGCGGATGCAGGCCGTCGCAGCTGATCAGCACGCCGGCCTTCTGCATCGACTCGTTGTAGGCCATCATGGCCGCCACCGCATCGACGTCGTCGGGAATGGTGCCGGGCGCGGCGCTTTCGTAGCCGTGGGGAATCGTCAGCAGCATGAATCGCATGGCGGTCTCCTTCGGTGCGGCGCTGCCGTTCAGCGGCCGGCCTTGGCCCGGGCCTCGGATTCGGCGCGCAGGCGCTCTTCCTGCGCCAGCAGCTCGGGCGTCATCGAGTCGCCGAAATCGGAGGCTTCGAACACCTGGCGGATCTCGATCTCGCCCTCCTGGAACGGGCTGCGCTTGATCCACTCGATGGCTTCCTCCTTCGACTTGACCTGCAGCAGCCAGAAGCCCGCGAGCAGTTCCTTCGTCTCGGCAAAAGGACCGTCGATCACGGTGCGCTTGAGGCCTTCGCAGCGCACGCGTGCACCCCTGGATGACGGGTGCAGCCCTTCGCCCGCCAGCAGCACGCCGGCCTTGACCAGCTCCTCATTGAACTTGCCCATGGCGGTGAGCACTTCGGTGCTCGGCATCACGCCGGCTTCGGAATCCTTGTTGGCCTTGACCAGAACCATGAATCGCATGTCGTTTCTCCTGAAGGTTGATGAAATCGGGAGGCACTGAAACCGCGCGCTCCTGTTCACACGTCGCACGAGCACGAGCCCGATCGACACGCCTGCCTCGGCCTATTTGTAATTTTATGTATCAGAGCTTCAGGGCAGGTAGCCGCAGAAGCGCAGCACATGCCCGTCGGGCTCGCGGATGGCGAATTCGCGCAGGCCCCAGGGCTGCGAGACGGGCGGCTCGATCACCGTGACGCCGCGCTTCGCATAGGCCGCGTGCAGGCCGTCGATGTCCTTGCCCACGTGGATCACGATCTCGCCGCGCCAGGGCGGCGCCCCGCGGGTGTTGCACTGCCACAGCCGCAGGTAGACCGGGTCGCCGTAGCTGCGGTCGCCCTTCTTGACCCGTGCATAGCTCGGCGGTTCGCCGGCGATGAAGTCGATCTCGAAGCCCAGCACGTCGCGGAACCAGCGCGCGGCGCGCGCGGCGTCGGACACCGGCAGCACCGGCTGCACGCCGTGGAATTCATGCAGGGTGCCGAGATCGGGAGCGTCGGCCACGCCGGTGCTGGCGGCCATCAGTCGGATTCGCGCCGCAGCGCCGCGACGCGCTCTGCAATGACATCGACGTCGAGCGCGTCTTCCGCATGCGCGAGGTAGGTTTCCAGGTCGCGCACGGCGGCTGCGGTGTTGCCCTGCTCGGCATGCGCGATGCCGCGGTCGCGGTACTCGCCCCAGGCATTGGGCAGCAGCGCGATCAGGCGGTCCTGCACGGCGATGGCGCGCTGCCAGTCTTCCTGCGCGCGGTGCACTTCCTTCAGGTTGCGCAGCATGCGCCCGATGATCTCGCGCGAGCTGGCGGGCTGCAGGTACAGGCCCAGCGGCACGTCGAAATCGCCGACCAGCCCGTTGCTGCGCTTGTAGGGTTCGAGCCGCTCGCCGAGTTCTTCGCGCGAGAGCGACTTGCCGGTGAAGGGGTCGATCACCACCTGCCCCTTCGGCAGCGTGACCTTGAGCATGAAGTGGCCCGGAAAGCCGATGCCGCGCGCCTGCAGGCCCAGCCCCTGCGCAAGCTCCATCCACAGCACCGCGAGCGAAATGGGAATGCCGCGGCGCGTGCGCAGCACGGCGTTCAGGTAGCTGTTGTCGGGGTCGTAGTAGTCGTTGACGTTGCCGCCGAAGTTCAGGTCGTTGAAGAAGAACTGGTTGAGTGCGCGCAGCCGCGCGAGCGGTGCGGCATCGGCCGGCAGCCGGCGCTTCAGGCGCGCGAGCAGCTGGTCGACATCGCCCAGCACCTGCTGCACGTCGAGGTCGGGGTATTCGTCCTGCGCGAGGCTGGCGGCCGCCTCCAGCAGCGGAAAGTGCTCGTCGCTCTGCACCAGCGATTCGAAATACGCCAGGGCCGTGGGAACCTGAAAGCTGAACGTCATGTGTCTTTGTAGAGGAGCATTCGGGGAGCGTCAAGGCGGTGTTTTCAGCTTGCGCAAGCCGAAAAACCGCCCGTTGGGTAAAGCCGCGCCAGGCGCCCTCTTACCGGCGCATGAAACTGCGAAGCCGCACGCCCAGCGCCGTGAGCACCGCAAAATACAGCAGCGCCGCGCCGGCGATCAGCGCGGCCAGCAGGCCGATGCGCAGCAAGCGCTGCTCGCGCAGGCCGATCCAGTCGAAGTGGCGCGAACCCCAGGCCAGCAGGGCCGCCAGCACCAGCATGCCCGCCAGCACCTGCAGCGCGAACTTGCCCCAGCCGGGTTCGGGCTTGTAGCTGCCGCGGCGGATCAGGCCGACCAGCAGCCAGATCGCATTGACCAGCGCGCCGATGGCAATCGTCAGCGTGAGCGCCGCATGCTGCAGCACCGGCACCAGGAAGACATTGAGGACCTGGGTCAGCACCAGCACGCCCACGGCAATCAGCATGGGCGTGCGCGTGTCCTGCCTGGCGTAGTAGCCGGGCGCGAGCACCTTGATGGCCACCAGCCCGACCAGCCCGACGCCGTAGCCCATCAGCGCCACGGTGGTGCGCTGCACGTCCTCGCCCTGGTAGGCGCCGTTGTGGAACAGCACGGCCACCAGCGGCTTCGCAAAGAGCAGCAGCGCGACGGCGCACGGCGCCGACAGCAGCACCACCAGCCGCAGGCCCAGGTCGAGCAGCGACGAGTAGCGCGCATCGTCCTTGGCCGCACGGGCGCCGGCCAGCTGCGGCATCAGCACCACGCCGAGCGCCACGCCAAGCATTGCGGTCGGAAATTCCATCAGGCGGTCGGCGTTGCCGATCCACGTCACGCTGCCGACTGCAAGGTGCGAGGCGATCTGCGTGTTGATGAGCAGCGAGATCTGCGCCACGCTCACGCCCAGCAGGGCGGGCAGCATCAGCTTCAGCACCTGGCGCGTGGCGGGGTCGCGCCAGGCGTCGCCCAGCGCCTTGAAACCCGTGCCGATGCGCGGCATGAGGCCCAGCGCGCGCAGCGCCGGAACCTGGATGGTCAGCTGCAGCACACCGCCGACCAGCACGCCCACGCACTGGGCATAGATCGGCTCGATGCCGTAGCGGCGGAACAGCGGCGCCCCGACCACGATCGCCAGGATCAGCGCGATGTTGAGCAGCACCGGCGAGGCGGCCGGCACCGCGAACTTGCGCCAGGTGTTCAGGATGCCGCCCGCCAGCGCCACGAGCGACATGAAGCCGATGTAGGGAAACATCCAGCGCGTCATGACCACGGCCGCGTCGAAGCCCGCCAGCCCGCTGGCCATGGCCCACACCAGCAGCGGCGCGCCAGCCACGCCGGCCACGCAAACCACCACCAGCGCCCAGGTCAGCAGCGTGGCGACGTGGTCGATCAGCGCCTTGGCGCCCTCCTGGCCGGCTTCGGTCTTGCGCGCCGCGAGCACCGGCACGAAGGCCTGGCTGAAGGCGCCTTCGCCGAAAACCCGCCGGAACAGGTTGGGAATGCGGAAAGCGACATTGAATGCGTCGGTCAGCGCGCTGACGCCGAACACCGAGGCAAAAAGCACGTCGCGCACGAGGCCCGTGATCCGCGAAGCGAGCGTCAGCAGGGATACGGTGGAAGCGGATTTGAACAGGGACACGGGGCGAGTGTAGGGCCCGCCAAGCGCCGATTCGGCGAAAAAGGCAACCCGGCCTATAATGGAGGGCTTTGCTGCATCATCCTCAGACACCTAAGGAACTAAACCATGGCATCCGCCAAGCCCAAGAAAAAGAACCCGCGCCTCGCCTCCGGCCGTAAGCGCGTCCGCCAGGACACCAAGCTCAACGCTGCGAACACCTCGCTGCGCTCCAAATACCGCACCGCCGTGAAGAATGTCGAAAAGGCCGTCCTGGCCGGCGACAAGACCAAGGCTAGCGAACTCTTCGCGAAGGCCCAGAGCATCGTCGACACCGTCGCCGACAAGGGCATCTTCCACAAGAACAAGGCAGCTCGCGACAAGAGCCGCCTGTCGGCGAAGGTCAAGGCCCTCGCCCTCGCGCCTGAAAAGGCCGCCGCCTGACACCTGTCAGGCAAGCCCGGACCGGAATCCTCCGGTCCGCCGTTTGATCGGGGTGCGCTGCAGCAAAGTGTAAAAAACCGCCTTCGGGCGGTTTTTTCATGTCCGATCGTTTCCCTGGAGGAAGCCGCCCGCTCAGGCCTTGGGCGGCGCGCCCGGCACGTCGGGCACCAGGCAGGCCTCGGCCACCTGCAGGTCGTTGTCGCGCGCGAAGTTCACGCAGAAGTCCCAGGCCATGGGTTCGGCATCGCGCAGTGCGCGGTTCACCACCACGCACTTGACCCCGTTGATGGTGGTCGGAATGCACCAGGGCGAATAGCTCAGGTGGCTGCCCGGATAGGCGCCGCCGGGGCGGAAGGAGCACATCACGCCGGCCAGCCGCTCGGCCCAGTCGCTGGGGCGGAAAGTCCGGCCATCGTGGGTGATGCCCTGGATGAAGATTTCTTTGGCAGTGGGGGAAATCATCGTTGAATGAGGCGCCCGGAGCAGGTGCTGCGGTGCAACAAGCGATTCTATCCGGGCGCCTTTCGCCTCCCGGGA
>Ga0006562J51391_1087355_pt1 | contig 12100 bp, 13 predicted proteins | sample Ararhi6_input_d2_FD_51391 | JGI IMG/M metagenome (IMG submission 51391) | reverse complement strand
AGGAACTCGCGCAGCCACACGACGCTGTCCGCGTCGAGGTGGTTCGTCGGCTCGTCGAGGATCATCGTCTGCGCGTCGGAGAAGAGGATGCGCGCGAGTTCGATGCGCCGGCGCTGACCGCCGGAGAGCGTCTTCAGCGGCTGATCGAGGATGCGGTCCGGCAGCGACAGGTTGTGCGCGATGGATGCCGCCTCAGCCTCGGCCGCATAGCCGCCGAGCGCCTCGAAGCGCTCGGTGAGGTTGCCGTAGCGACGCATCGCGCGGGCCGCGACCGCGGGGTCGTCGGAACCCATCTCCAGCGACGCCTCGCTCATGCCGAGCGCGAGCGTGCCGAGGCCGCGCGCGTCGAGGATGCGGGTGCGGGCGAGCATCTCGGGGTCGCCGGAGCGCGGGTCCTGCGGGAGGTAGCCGAGCTCGCCGGAGCGCTCCACCTTGCCGTCGGCAGGCATGAGGTCGCCCGCCAGGACCTTCGTCAGCGTCGTCTTGCCGGCGCCGTTGCGGCCGACGAGCCCGATCTTGTCGCCGTCGGAGACGCGGAACGACACGTCCGACATGAGGGTGCGAGCGCCTACGCGGATCTCGAGATCGTGTACGGCGAGCACAGCAGACGTCCATTCATCGCGGGTGGAGGGGGCGGCCGAACGGCCAGCCTCCCAGTATAGGTCGGGATGCCGCACGTCGCCTGAGCATGACGGTATGACGCGCGCGTTCCAGGACCAGTCGCCCGTGCCTCTACGCTGAGAGCCATGTCAGCCATCGCCGCCGCTCCCCCGTCCCGCCGCGTCCTCGCCGACGTCGTCGCACGTCCGTCCTCGCGGGCACGCGCGTTCGCCCTGGACGCCGCCCTCGTCACCGCCGGCGCCGCCGTCGTGGCGCTGCTCGCCCAGGTCTCCATCCCCCTGTGGCCCGTGCCGATCACGGGCCAGACGCTCGGCGTCGTGGTCGTGGGCGCCGCCCTCGGCGCACGCCGCGGCGCCGCCGCCCTGATCACCTACCTGCTCGCCGGGCTCGCCGGCCTCCCCGTCTTCGCGGACTTCACCGGGTCGCTCGCCGCCGTCGCGAAGCCGAGCTTCGGGTTCGTGATCGGGTTCATCGTGTCGGCCTTCGTGGCCGGCTGGTTCGCCGAGCGCGCGTGGGACCGCCGTCCCGCACTCGCCTTCCTCGGGTTCGCCGCCGCGAGCGCGGTGCCGTTCCTCTTCGGCATCCCCTACATGGCGCTCATCCTCAACGTCGTGCTGGGCCTGGACTACTCCTTCATCGGGATCCTGGATGCGGGTCTGTTCCCGTTCCTCGTCGGCGGAATCGTGAAGGCGGCGCTCGCGGCGCTGCTCATCCCCGGCGCCTGGGCGCTCGTGCGGAAGGTCGACGCCGCCAAGAAGTGAGCGGATGCCTCCCGCGGAGGCATCCGGGAATGGGAGAGCCCCGGCCGTTCCGGCCGGGGCTCTCCTGTGTCACCGGGACCGCACTCAGCCCTTCGCGGCCGTCGCGGCGGCGAGCTGCTCGACGATCTCGGGCAGGATCCACGGCACGGTCAGCGCGGTGGGCGAGATGGCGGAGACGTTCTCCTCGCCGACGATGGCGCCGACGGCGCCCTTCGCGACGGCGGGGATCAGCTGCGTGCGAGCAGACGTCAGGAACGTGTTCAGCGCGTCCTCGCTCTCGACCTGCGTGAAGATGACGTCGGCGTCGATCTGGTCGAGCTTCTCGCCACTGACGGTCGTGTAGAACGTGGCGGCGCCGTCATCGAGGGCGGTGACCGACGGGGCGGTCACGAAGCCGAGGTCCTCCAGGATCTCCACGCGCGGGTCGGCCGGCAGGTAGAGGTAGAACGTGTCCACGTCATCCGCCGCGTAGGCGATGGTCGTGCCGGCGAACTCCGGGTGCGCGGCGGCGGCGTCGGCCACCTGCTGGTCGAGGCCGGCGAGCAGCTCCTCCGCCTCGGCATCCATCCCGAGCGCCTTGCCGGTGTCGGTGATCACGTCGCGCCACGGAGTGGACCAGAGCGCCTCCTCGGGGGCCACGACCGGGACACCGGCGTTCGTGACGGCGTCGTACTCCTCCTGCGTCAGACCCGAGTAGGACGCGATGAGGACGTCGGGGTCGGTCGCCAGCAGCTCTTCGATCGACAGCTCGTAGGTCGCGCTGTCGAGGATGACGGGCTCCTCCCCGCCGAGGTCGGCGATGGCATCCTCGACCCACGGCGTGATGCGGTTCTCGCCCCCGCCGTAGTCCATGGAGGACACGGCCACCGGGACGATGCCCAGCGCCAGTACGGCGTCCGTCACGCCCCACCCCCACGTCGCGACGCGTTCGGGGGCGGACTCGATCGTGGTGGTGCCGTAGATGTGCTCGAACGTGACCGGGAACCCGTCGGCGGTGCCGGTCGCGGCGTCCGACGTGGACGCCGGGTCGGTCTGCCCGGCGCAGCCGGACAGGACGAGGCCGCCGGCCACGGTGAGCGCGACGAGCGCTCCGAGGCGTGAGGTGCGTGCGGACATGGGTGCGTTCCTTTCGAATCGCGTCAGGCCTCGTCCGCGGCGGCATGGGCGCCGCCGGGGACGGGGATGACGAGGGGGGTGGAGGTGAGCGGGTCGGGGATGACGAGGGCGTCGAGGTCGAAGGCGCGGGCGACGACCTCGGAGGTCAGGACGTCGGCGGGGGCCCCGTGCGCCACGATCCGCCCTGCCTGCATGACGACGAGCTCGTCGGCGTAGCGCGCCGCGAGGTTCAGCTCGTGCAGGACGACGACGATCGTGGTGCCGTCGCTGCGGTTGAGGCTCCGCAGGAGGTCGAGGACCTCGATCTGGTGGCTGAGGTCGAGGAAGGTCGTCGGCTCGTCCAGCAGAAGGATGCGCGGCTCCTGCGCGAGGGCCATCGCGATCCACACGCGCTGGCGCTGACCTCCGGAGAGGTCGCCGACCGCGCGGTCGGCGAGGGGTGCGACGCCCGTCTTCGCCATGGCGTCGTCCACCCGGGCGGTGTCCGCTGCGCTCCAGCGCTGGAAGACGCCGCGGTGCGGGTGCCGGCCACGGGAGACGAGCTCCGCGACGGTCAGGCCGTCGGGCGCGGTCGGATGCTGCGGAAGCAGCCCCACGGTCTGCGCGAAGCGCCGGCGCGACAGGCTCGCGACGTCGGTGCCGTCGAGTTCGACGCCGCCCGCGAGCGGTGCGTTGACGCGCGCGAGGACGTTCAGCAGCGTCGACTTCCCGCACGCGTTGGCGCCGATGATCATCGTGATGCGGCCCGGCGCGATGTCGAGGTCGAGGTCCTCGATCACTCGGCGACCGGGGTAGCCCGCGGCGAGTCCTCGCACGCTCAGGCGCGGCGGGGCGGAGTCGGGAGTCACAGCTGTCGTCCTTTCGACGTCGCGAGCAGCCAGAGGAGGAAGACGGCGCCGATGGCGCCCGTCACGACGCCCACGGGGAGGGAGTAGCCGGGCAGGGCGAACTGTGCGACGAGATCGGCGGAGGTCAGGAGGAACGCGCCGACGGCGGCGCTCGTGCCGATCCCGACGGCGCCGTGTCCGAGGAGGGGACGCGCGATGGCGGGCGCGCACAGCGCGATGAAGGCGATCGGCCCGACGAACGCGCAGGTGACCGAGGTGAGGAGGACGGCGGCGAGGACCGCGACGATCCGCACGGTCGACGGCGGCACACCGAGGGAGGCCGCCGTCGCCGCGCCCATCTGGGTGAGCGGGAGCCAGCGGGCGCACGCCACGACCGCGGGGACGGCGAGGAGGACGGCCCCGGCCACGATCGCGACATTCCACCAGGGGGTGGAGGCGAGGCTGCCGGTGAGCCAGATGAGCGCCGCCTGGGCGAGCTCGACCTTGGCGCGCACCATCAGGTAGTTCGTGACGGCGACGCAGAGGAAGGCGACCCCCACGCCGGCGAGGATGAGGCGGAACCCGCCGTCGGCGCGGCGGCTGCCGGCCAGGAGCAGGAACGCCGCGACGACGAGGCCGCCGGCGAACGCGGCGATGGCCAGGAGCGGCCCGGTGAGACCGAGGATGAGGATCCCGAAGACGGCGGCCGCACCGGAGCCGGCGCTGATGCCGAGCAGGTCGGGGCTGGCCAGCGGGTTCCGCAGCAGCGACTGCAGGAGCGCGCCCGCGGCGCCGAGGGCGGCGCCGACGAGGAGCGCCATGACGAGGCGCGGCGCGCGCACCTGGAAGACGACGTAGGACTGCAGGCGATCGCCGCCGCCGAGCAGCGTCCGCCACAGCTCCGCCGGCCCGATCGCGTAGTCGCCGAGCGAGAGAGACACGATCGTCACGACGAGCACGGCGGCCAGCACGCCGGCGAGCACCGCGCCGCGACGGCGGCCGACGCGTGCGCGGATCTCCTGCACGGACGAGGTCACAGGCTCACCCGCCCACGGCGGAGCACGAGGGAGACGAGCACGGGGGCGCCCACGAAGGCCACGACGAGACCGGCCTGGATCTCGCCCGGCGGCGCGATGACGCGGCCCAGCACGTCCGCGGCGAGCAGCACGATCGCCCCGGCCGGCGCCCCGATGGCGAGGAGCCACCGGTACTCGCCGCCGATGAGGGCGCGGAGGGCGTGCGGCACGAGGAGCCCGAGGAAGACGATCGGGCCGGCGATCGACGTCGCGGCGCCGCACAGCAGCACCGCCGCGATGATGCCGAGGACGCGCGTCCGCGTGACGCTGTGCCCCAGTCCGGTGGCGGTGTCCTCGCCGAGGGCGAGGAGGTCGAGCCCGCGCGCGGAGGTGAAGGCGATGACGGCGCCGACGAGGATCGGGAGGACGACGACGGCCACGGTGTCCAGGCCCCGGGCCGTGAGACCGCCGACCTGCCAGTAGCGGAACACGTCGAACGCGGTGATGGAGGTCGTGAGGATGAGCGTCGTGACGGCGGTGAGCCCGGCCGTGACGGCAGCCCCCGTGAGCGCGAGTTTCGCGGGGTTCGCTCCGTCCGGACCCCGCGTGCCGATGAGCGCGACGGCGACGGCGGCGAGCGCCGCGCCCCCGAACGCGAACCAGACGAACCCGGCCGGCGCCGTGATGCCGAACAGGGTGATGGCGGCGAGGACGGCGACGGAGGCACCGGCGTTGACCCCCAGGAGACCCGGGTCGGCGAGCGGATTGCGGGTGAGGCCCTGCATGAGGGTGCCGGCGAGAGCCAGCGCGGCGCCGGCGAGCACGCCGATGACGGTCCGCGGCACCCGCTGTATGAGGATGATGGAGTGGTCGGCCAGTGACAGGTCGGGGCGCAGCAGGGCGTCGATCACGATGCCGGGGGCGACCGAGCGCGCCCCGATCATGAGGCTCACGACGATCATGACGGCCAGCAGGGCGATCGCGCCGGTGAGCAGCAGCCGTCCGCGCCGATCGCGCGCCGTGCTCATTCCTGCCGCTCGGACTGGCCGAGTCTCCAGTACCCCATGAAGGCGACGCGCTTGCGGTCCACGCCGCACCCCTGCACGAGGTGCCGGCGCAGGCCCTTGACGGTGGCCGCCTCGCCGGCGATCCACGCGTAGAACTCGCCCTCGGAATCCTCCGGGCTGTCCCACAGCAGGTCGTGGTCGACGTCGATGTCGGCGAGCTCCTGGCGGCGCGGCGCGGCGGCGCGGGCGAGGACGTCGCCCGCCGTCGCGCTCCACGCGGTGAGCGCCTCGGTCAGGGCGGCGCCGTGCGGGCGATCCGCGCGCGGCAGCCATGACACGCGGAACGTGTCGGGCACCGCGAGGTCAAGGTGATCGGCGACGGTGGGAACCTCGATGAAGGCGTCGACCTCGTAGGAGGCGTCGAGCGCCTCGAGGATCGCGCAGATCGCCGGCGCGGCGGTCTCGTCCCCGGCGAGCACGACGCGGCGCGCGGTCCCGGGGTGCCAGTCCAGACCCTGCCGGCGGTTCTCGCTCCGCTGATCGGGTCCGACGATGACGATCCCCTGCCCGGGGGCGGCCTGCTCCGCCCAGCTCCCGGCCGGTCCCGCATCGTGGTGGACGACGAAGTCGACGGTGAGGCGGCGCGCGACGGGGTCGATGCGACGGACGGTGTAGGTGCGCAGCGGGCCCCGGGTCGCGAGCGGCATGGCGCGCCAGAGGCTGTACCACTCTCCCGCATCGATGACGTCGGCGTCGTGCTGGCCGATGTCGCTGAGGGTGCCGTCCGGCAGCGGGAGGATGAGCTTGATGCGCTGGTCGAGACCAGCCGTCCCGAAGAGGTCGAACTCCTCACCCGTGAAGACGACACGCGTGAAGTGCGGCGACAGCCGCTGCACCTCGGCGACCGTCGCGGCGTACGGACGGTAGGCGGGGCGCGTGCGGACGTCCTCGGAGATGCTCACATGGTTAGGGTAGCCTTGCCTCTCCCTGGCATCCAAATCGGTGCGTCAGGCGGCGGGGCCGGCACCCGCGTCCGCGCGGGGACTGCGGTCCAGCCGCAGCCCCGGCACGAGCCCGAGCAGCGCGAGGGCCGTCGCGATGAGGAACACGACGGGGAACCCGGCGCCCGTCCCGGCGAGCGCCGTGAAGGTGAGGCCCATCGCCGCGATGGTCGCCGATGCGCCCACCGAGTCGGAGATCGACAGGGCGGAGGAGTTGAAGCCCTGGTTCTGCGGGGTGGAGTACGCGAGGGTCAGGACCGTGAGTCGGGGTTACATGAGGCCCATCCCGCCGCCTGCGAGCGCCCACCCGGCGATGAGGATGACCGGCGGCAGATGCAGCCAGGCGGTGAGCGCAGCGATCGCGGTCGCGCCGACCAGCTGCGCCGTGCCGATGAGCGAGATCCGGGTGCTGCCGATCCGGTCGCCGTAGCGGCCCTGTACGTCGGAGCCGGCCGCCCACAGGAGTGCGGCGACCGTGAGGGCGAGCCCGGCCCAGGTCGCGGAGAAGGCGTACTCGTCCATGAGCAGGTACGGGACGTAGATCTCCGCGCCGAACAATGCCCCCGCGATGAGGGCGCGCATCGCGACGACGCTCGGGAGCCCGCCGCGCAGACGCAGGGTCCCCGCCGGCACCAGCGGGCGGATGGCGACGGCGATGACGACGAGGGATGCCACGACCAGCACCGGGGCGAAGGCGCCGGCCTCCCCCGCGAGGCTCAGCGCGAGCGCGCCGATCGCGACGACGCTGGCCCAGCCGAGCCGCGCCGCCACCGGATCGGCGGCCGGGTGGTCGGTGCCGAGCGGGCGGTCGTGCAGGCGGGCCAGGACGAGCGCGAAGGCCACGACGGTGAGCCCCGCGACGCCCAGGAACACCCAGCGCCAGTGCAGGTACTCCGCGACGGCGCCGGCCAGGAACGGGCCCACGATCGAGGGCACCACCCAGGCGGCGGAGAAGGCCGCGAACACGCGGCCGTGCAAGGCGGCCGGATACACGCGCGCCACGACGACGTAGAGCGCGACGGTCTGCCCGCCGGTGCCGAGCCCCTGCAGGAGGCGCCCCGCGACGAGCACCTCCATGGTCGGTGCGGCGCCCGCGACGACGAGCCCGGCGACGAAGAGCACGACCGACGTGGTGAGCGGGAGGACGGGGCCGGCACGGTCGCACCACGCCCCGACGGCGACCATCCCGATGACGCTCGTCGCCAGCGTGCCGGAGAAGGCGACGGCGTACAGCGCCGCGCCGTCGAGGTCGGCACTGACGAGCGGCATGACGGTCGTGACGGCGAGGGACTGCGTAGCGGCGAGGAAGATCATCGCGACCGCGCCGATCGTCACCCACACGTAGCGCGGATGCCAGATGCCGCCGGCCGGGACGGTCCCGGGGTCTGTGCGCGCGTCGCTCACGTGCGGGCCAGCGCCCCGATCCGTCGCACCGCCTCCGTGAGCACCTCGGGCGCGCACCCGAAGTTCAGCCGGACGTGCCCGACGCCCTGCGGACCGAACAGCGGCCCGTGGTGCAGCGCGACCTTCGCGTCACGGAGGATACGGCGGGCCGGATCGTCGCCCCAGCCGTACGCGGAGACGTCGATCCAGGCCAGGTACCCGGCATCCGGTGTCCGGTAGCGGGCGCGCGGGAGATGCTCGGCGAGGAGGTCGGCCAGGAGACGGCGGTTGACGTCCAGGGCGGCCATCTGCGCATCGAGCCAGGCATCCGACTCGGGCGAGAAGGCCGCGACCCCGGCGAGGGCGCCGAAGAGCCCGGTGCGCCACTCGACCTCCGGCCAGAGCCCGTTGACGACGGCCGCCGTCCTCTCGGAGGCGCTGATCATGAGCGCGCACTTCAGGCCGGCGAGGTTGTACGCCTTCGAGGCGCTCGTGACGGCGTATCCGACCTCCGCGGCGGTCGCCGACGCCGCGAGGAAGGGCGTGAAGGTGCCGCCGGGATACACGAGCGGTGCGTGGATCTCGTCGCTGATGACGACGGCGCCGAACCTCTTCGCGAGGTCCGCGAGCGCGGCGAGGGTCTCGCGGGAGTGGACGGTGCCGGTCGGGTTGTGCGGGTTGCACAGCAGGACCGCGCGCGCGCCGCCGGCGAGGGCCGCCTCGATCCCCCGCAGGTCGAGCTCCCAGGCATCGCCGGTGTCCCGCAGCGGCACTTCTTCGACGACGCCCCCCGCCTCCGGGATGCACATCGAGAAGGGCGGGTAGACCGGCGGCGCGATGACGACCCGGTCGCCGGGCCGGATGGTGGCACGGAGCAGCTCGACGACGCCCATCATGACGTCGCCGGTCGAGCGGATCCGGGTCGGCTCCATCTCCCAGCCGTAGCGCCGGGCCGCGAACGCCGTGAACGCGCCTCGCAGACCGGGGTCCGGCGGCGTGTAGCCGGTGTCGCCGCGGGTCACGGCCTCCGTGAGGGTCCGCGCGATGGCCGGCGCGAGAGCGAAGTCGGTCTCCGCGACGAACATCGGGATGACGTCTCCCGGGTAGGACCGCCACTTCGTGCTCGACCGCTGACGCAGCTCGTCCAGGGGCAGGGCTTCGAGGGGGCTGACACTCACGCCCCGAGCCTACCGGCGCCCGTCAGATGGCGAAGCCGAGGGCGCGCATCATGTCGCGGCCGTCGTCGGTGATCCGTTCCGGGCCCCACGGCGGCATCCACACCCAGTTGATGCGGAACTGCGCGACGACCTCGTCCAGTGCCTGCGCCGTCTGCTCCTCGAGCACATCGGTCAGCGGGCAGCCGGCGGAGGTGAGCGTCATGTGGATGACGAGGGCGTCGTTCTCCTCATCCCAGGAGAGGTCGTAGATGAGGCCCAGGTCGACGACGTTGATCCCGAGCTCGGGGTCCATGACGTCCTTGAGCGCTTCGGTGACCTCGTCGTACTTCTCGGGGGTGAGGGTCGCGGTCATGAGGGGATCCTAGCTCTCGACCTCGACGGCGGGCTCGGCGACGGGGAGGTACCGGTCGTAGCCCTCGTCCTCGAGCCGGTCGGCCAGCTCCGGGCCGCCTTCCTCCGCGATCCGGCCGTTCACCATGACGTGCACGTAGTCGGGGGTGATGTAGCGGAGGATGCGGGTGTAGTGCGTGATGAGCAGGACGCCGAGGTCGGTGCTCTCCTTGGCGCGGTTCACACCCTCGGAGACGATCTTCAGCGCGTCCACGTCGAGCCCGGAGTCGGTCTCGTCGAGGATCGCGAGCGCGGGCTTGAGGAGCTCGAGCTGGAGGATCTCGTGGCGCTTCTTCTCCCCGCCGGAGAAGCCCTCGTTGACGTTGCGCTGCGCGAACTTCGGGTCCATCCGCAGATTCTTCATCGCACCCTTGACGTCCTTCGTCCACGTGCGGATGGCCGGGGCCTCGCCGTCGATCGCAGTCTTGGCGGTACGGAGGAAGTTGGTGACCGTGACACCGGGGATCTCGACGGGGTACTGCATCGCGAGGAAGAGCCCCGCGCGGGCGCGCTCGTCGACCGTCATCGCCAGCACGTCCTCACCGTCGAGGGTGATGGTGCCGGAGGTCACGGTGTACTTCGGGTGACCGGCGATCGTGTACGCCAGCGTCGACTTGCCGGAGCCGTTGGGGCCCATGATGGCATGGGTCTCACCGGTGCGCACCGTGAGGGTCACGCCGTTGAGGATCGGCGTCTCACCGGCATCCGTCTCGACCGTCACATGCAGGTCGCGGATCTCGAGAACAGACATTGCTGACTTCCTTCTTCAGTTCACAACTTTGGTCACGGCGGGGTCGATGAGCACGTCATCGCCGTCGATCGTGACCTCGTAGACGGGGACCGGCTCGTACGCCGGGAGGTTGAGGGGGCGTCCGGTTCGCAGCGAGAACGCGGAGCCGTGCGCCCAGCACTCCAGCGTGTCGCCCTCGACGAACCCGTCGGAGAGCGAGATGTCGCCGTGCGTGCACGTGTCGCCGATCGCGTGCACGTCGCCGTTGGAATCGAGCACGACGGCGATGGGCACGCCGTCGACCTCGACCCGCACAGGCGTGTCCTGCTGCAGGTCGCCCATGGTGAGCACCTTCTGCGCGGTCATGCGTCAACCTCCTGGGCGAGTTCCGCCTCGATGGCAGCGGTCAGCTCGTCCTCCAGCGCAGGGATGCCGAGCTTCTGGACGATCTCGGTCAGGAACCCGAGCACGACGAGACGGCGGGCCTCGTCCTCGGAGATGCCGCGCGCCTGCAGATAGAAGAGCTGCTCGTCGTCGAACCGGCCGGTCGCGCTCGCGTGCCCCGCACCGACGATGTCGCCGGTCTGGATCTCGAGGTTCGGGATGGAGTCCGCGCGTGCGCCGTCGGTGAGGACGAGGTTGCGGTTCGCCTCATAGGAGTCGGTGCCGGTGGCGTCGGGGCCGATGAGCACATCGCCGATCCAGACGCTGCGCGCGCCGGCGCCCTGCAGGGCGCCCTTGTACAGGACGTCGCCGACGGTGTGGCGGCCCTTGTGGTGGAGGTAGACCTGGCTCTCCAGGTGCTGGTCGGCATCGGCGAACGACAGGCCGTACAGCTTGCCGTGCGCGCCGTCGCCGGCGAGCTCCACGGAGGGGTTGATCCGCACGACGCCGCCGCCGAGGCTCACGACGGCGTGGGTCAGGGTCGCGTCGCGGTCGACGCGGGCCTGGTGCGCGCCGGCGTGCACGGCGTCGTCGTCCCAGCGCTGCAGGGAGATGACGGTGAGCGCCGAGCCCTCGCGGGCGATGATCTCGACGTTCTGGGCGTGCACGGCGGTGCCTTCGTGCCGGATCACGACGACGCCGCGGGCGTTCGCCTGCGCCTCGATCACGACGTGCGCGTGCGCGAGGCCGCCGGTGCCGGTGAGGCGGATGATGACGGGCTCGTCGAGCTCGACACCCGCCGGGATGCTGATGAGGGGCGCGGACTCCTCCTGCGCCCAGGCGATCGCGCTCGGCAGGTCCTCGGGGCGGAAGACCTCGCCGCGCGGCGCCTCGCCCACGCGCAGACGGCGCTGCTCGACGACCGCGGGGGCGGTGACGTCGACGCCGATGACGTCGTGCGGTCCCGCCTCGTCGACGAAGAGCTGCTGCAGACGCGCGACGGGCGTGTGCTTCCAGTTCACCTCACGGCCGGTCGGCGCGCCGAAATCGGCGGGCTCGAACGACCAGGGACGCTCCGAGCGGGTCTGGACGGGGACGAATGCCGCCGCAGGGTCGATGTGGCCCTCCGCGACGCGCGCGGGGGCCGGGGTCGCTGTCGTCATCAGCCGACGGATCCTTCCATGCCCATCTCGATGAGCTTGTTGAGTTCGAGGGCGTACTCCATCGGCAGTTCGCGCGCGATGGGCTCGATGAACCCGCGCACGATCATGGCCATGGCCTCGGCCTCCGGCATCCCCCGGCTCATGAGGTAGAACAGCTGCTCTTCGCTGACCTTCGAGACGGTGGCCTCGTGGCCGAGCTGCACGTCGTCGACGCGGATGTCGATCGACGGGTACGTGTCGGAGCGCGAGATCGAGTCGACCAGCAGCGCGTCGCAGCGGACGGTGTTGGCGGAGTGGTGCGCGTTGGCGTCGACGCGGACCTCGCCGCGGTAGCCTGCGCGGCCGCCGCCGCGGGCGATCGACTTGGAGACGATGGAGGACTGCGTGTACGGCGCCATGTGGATCATCTTCGCGCCGGCGTCCTGGTGCTGCCCGGGACCGGCGAAGGCGACCGAGAGGGTCTCGCCCTTGGCGTGCTCCCCCATCAGGAAGATCGACGGGTACTTCATCGTGACCTTCGAGC
>Ga0006562J51391_1059014_pt1 | contig 12220 bp, 12 predicted proteins | sample Ararhi6_input_d2_FD_51391 | JGI IMG/M metagenome (IMG submission 51391) | reverse complement strand
CGGCGCCGATCAGCCCCAGGAGTCCGCGTCGGCTGAGGCCCCGCGGTGCCTCGAGGGGCACGCCCGACGGGTCGGCCGCCGTCGGCGTCTCCTCGAGGTCACCGTCGCGCGTCATCCGTCACTCCCTGGCATCCCGGACTACTCCAGGATGGTCCCCGTCAGCTGCGACAGCGGCTCGGCGAGCGCGTTGATCAGTGCGGTCAGGTCGCGCCGGTCGGCATCGGTCACCTCTGCGTAGTCGACGAACCCGGCATCCAGGCTGCCGTAGGTGGCCAGCTTGGCCTCGAGGTCGGCGTAACCGGCTTCGATGTCCTCGACGAGCGCCGCGCCGTCGTCACCCTTGGCCGCGGCGAAGTCGCCGACGAGCGAGAACGCCATCTTCGAGCCCTCGACGTTGGCGGCGAAGTCCCACAGATCGGTGCCCGACCACCAGTCCTCCTCGCCGCTGATCTTCCCGTTGGCGACCTCGTCGAGCAGCGCGATGGCGCCGTTGGAGAGGCCCGCGACGCCCTGTGCCTCGAGTGCGTCGGTGAAGTCGTCGCTGTGGACGTAGTCGAAGAGCGTCTGGACGTCGGCGACGAGACCGTCGGCGAACCCCTGGCGCTGCACGCCGGTCGACGGCGCCCAGTCCTGCCACGCGGGCGTGACGTCGTCGGAGTTCAGCGCGTCCTGCGCGGGGACCCACAGGTCCTTCTCGATGCGGTGGAAGCCGGTCCAGTCCAGGCCCTCGGCGACGGCGTCGACCTCGCGGTAGTCGATCTTCGGGTCGAGGTCGCCGAGCGACTCGGCGATCGGCTCGATGCGCTCGTAGTAGGCGCGCACCCGCGGGAACTGCTCCTGCGCGGCGATGTCGTCGCCCGACGCGTAGGCGGCGGCGAACTGCTGCACGGCGGGCAGCAGCTTCTCCACCTGGTCCTTCACGAACGCCGCATACAGGTCGATGGCCTGCTGCTTCTGTGCGGCGTCGTCTCCGCTCGCCTCGACCTTCTCGCCCGACACCGTGAAGCCGGCGCGGCCGACGCCGTCCCCGACCATCCCGGGCTTGCACAGCGTGAAGTACTCCCCCGGCTGAGCGACGACCGTCAGGGTGCGCGATGCGCCCGGGGCGATGTTCTCCACCTCGCCGACGATCCGCAGCCCGTCTTCGGCGAGGAGGTAGAACTCCGTGACCTCGTCGCCGGAGTTGGTCACCTCGAACGCGAGGGTGCCGCTCGTCGCCGTCGCCGCCGACACGGTGCACGCGGAGGCCGACGAATCGACCGTGAGCGCGTCGGATGCCGCGACGTCGGACTTCGTGACGCAGCCGGCGAGCGCTGCCGCGGTCAGGCCGAGCGCCGCGGCGGCGGCGAGGGAACGGAGGCGGGTCATACTGCTCCTTGCTGTGCGGAGGTGGGGGGCGTGACGGCTGCCGGCGCGGCGGAGACCGGGCCGGCGGGTGCCGAGGCATGGGAGGACGAACGGCCGGATGCGGGCCGTGACACGCCCCGGAGGAAGAAGTACCCGACCACCGCGATGTAGACGGACCAGGCGACGACCTGCAGCCAGGTCATCTGCGGCATGAAGCCGACGGTCGCCTGCAGGAGGGCGGCGAGCGGGCTGCCCGGCGGGATCGCGGCGGAGGCGTCGAACGCCCAGCCGAACGGGAAGGCGGCCCACCCGACGGCGACGGTTCCGGTGACGGGGTCGAGCGGGGCGGCTGCGGTGAATGGGCCGGGCAGGGCGCCGGCCTCCTGCAGGTCGTGCAGCGCATACGCGAGCACGCCCGCGGCGACGACGACGAGGAACGCTCCGGTCCAGGTGAAGAAGACCCGGAGGTTCAGTCCCAGCATCCCGCGGGCGAGGAGCCAGCCGAAGAGCACGGCGGCGGCGAGACCCAGCAGGGCGCCGAGCAGCGCGGACGGCGCGTCGCCGAAGGACTGCACCATCGACCAGAGCAGGAGGGTCGTCTCGATGCCCTCCCGGGCGACCGAGACGAAGCCGATCACGACGATGCCCCAGAGCCCCCCGGTGGCGAGGGCGCGGTCGATGCCCCCCTCCAGCGACTTCTTGAGGGTGCGCGCCGTGCGCTGCATCCAGAAGATCATCCAGGTGACCATCGCGACGGCCAGGAGCGACAGGCTCCCGCCGATGAGCTCCTGAGCCTCGAACGTGAGCGAATAGGACCCGAATGTGAGGATCGCGCCGATGCCGAGGGCGAGGACGATCGCCAGCCCCACGCCGGCCCACATGCGCGGCAGCACGTCGCGGCGACCGAGGCGCGTGAGGTAGGCGACGAGGATGCCGACCACCAGCGCGGCTTCGAGACCTTCGCGGAGGCCGATGAGGAAAGTGGCGAGCACGCACTTAGGTTACCCTCACCAACATCGGCTCGCGAACAGGCCCCTCGAGCCGGGCGCTCGGTCCGTGGTAACGGACGGCAACAAAGTCCCCGCTCCCGCGGGCGCTGATTACCCTCGACGCATGTCCGACCTCAACCTGCCCATCCTCGACCTCTCCCTCCTCGACGAGGGACCCGAGTCCGCGGCGCGGTTCCGTGATGATCTGCGGCGCGCGACGCACGACGTGGGGTTCTTCTACCTCACCGGGACGGGCGTGTCCCCCGAGCTCGAGGCGCGGCTGCACCGGGCGGCGCGCGACTTCTTCGCGCTGCCTGAGGCCGACAAGCTCGCGATCGAGAACATCAAGAGCCCGCACTTCCGCGGGTACACGCGGGTGGGCGGCGAGCGCACGCAGGGCAAGGTCGACTGGCGCGAGCAGATCGACATCGGGCCGGAGCGCGACGCGGTGAGCGGCCCTGACGCCCCCGACTTCTCCCGCCTCATCGGACCGAACCTGTGGCCGGACGCCCAGCCGGAGCTCCGGGAGGTCGTGGCGGAGTGGCACGATCATCTGTCCGGCGTCGCGCGCCGGCTGCTGCGCGCGTGGGCGGTCGCCCTCGGGGCGCCGGAGTCGTACTTCGACGAGCACTTCGGGGAGCCCTCGACGCTCATCAAGATCGTGCGCTACCCCGGCAAGGAAGACCCGACGCCGCAGCAGGGGGTCGGCGCGCACAAGGACTCCGGCGTCCTCACCCTCCTGTGGGTCGAGCCCGGCAAGGGCGGTCTGCAGGTGCGGCGCGACGGCGAATGGGTCGACGCCCCGCCCGTGCCCGGCGCGTTCGTGGTCAACATCGGCGAGCTCCTGGAGTACGCGACGCAAGGCTACCTCACGGCCACCGACCACCGCGTGATCTCGCCGACCTTCCCGGACGACCGGATCTCGGTGCCGTTCTTCTTCAACCCGGCGCTGGACGCGCGGCTGCCGATCATCGATCTGCCGGCCGAGCTCGCGGCCCACGCCCGCGGCGTCACGCAGGACCCGGCGAACCCCATCCACTCGCTGTACGGCGAGAACGCGCTCAAGTCGCGGCTGCGTGCACACCCCGACGTCGCCGGGATCTGGCACGGCGACCTCCTGGCCGCCCGCGCCGCCGGCTGAGGGCGCCGTCGACCGGGCGCCGCCGGGAACGACGAAGGCCGCCCCACACCTGGGACGGCCTTCGCAGAAGACGATTGAACGCTGGTGAGCGGTGCCTTATCGGCGGAGCCCCAGGCGCTCGATCAGCGAGCGGTAACGCGCGATGTCGATGTCCTGGAGGTAACCGAGCAGACGACGGCGCTGACCGACCATGAGGAACAGACCACGACGCGAGTGGTGGTCGTGCTTGTGCTCCTTCAGGTGCTCTGTGAGGTCCTTGATGCGCTGCGTCAGCATCGCGACCTGCACCTCGGGGGATCCGGTGTCACCGGGGTGCGTCGCGTACTCTTCGATGATCGCCTTCTTAGCGTCAGATTCGAGTGGCATAGATGGGATCCCCTTTCTGGTCATTGCGCGGCGCTCGGCACCTGATGTGCGAGCTCTCTTTATCCGCGGCCGATCGAACGGCAACCTCCAGAGTCTACCAGGTCCCGCTCGGAGGATGAGATCGGGCCGGGTAGCCTGGACCGAGTGCCCCCTCCCCGCCGCGCATCCCTCCCGCGCCTGCGCCGCGACCACTTCATCGACCTGCGACCGCTGACGACGAGTCCCGCATACGCGCGGATGTGGATCGGGTCGACCCTCGCGGGCCTCGGCGGGCAGCTCACGATCGTCGCGATCATGCTGCACATGTACGACCTGACGGCGTCGACGTTCGCGGTGTCGATGATCGCGGTCGCCGGGCTCGTCCCGATGATCGTCGCGGGGCTCTACGGCGGGATGCTGGCGGACGCCTTCGACCGGCGTCGGGTGGCGCTCATCGCCGCGACCGGCACCTTCGTCTCGACCGCCGTCCTCATGACGCTGACCTGGAGCGGCGCCGAGACGATCGCGTGGCTGTACGTGATCGCTGTGGTCAACAGCTCCGCGAACTCGGTCGTGATGGCCGCGCGCGCCGCGATCGTGCCCCGGCTGATCCCGGCGACGCTGCTGCCGGCGGCATCCGCGCTCGGCGGGATCACGATGGGCATCATGGTCTCGATCGGCCCCGCCGCGGCGGGCGTGCTGGTCGCGTTCACGGGCTACGGCTGGACCTACACGATCGACCTGGTGCTGATGTCGGCGCTCTTCCTGGGCCTGTGGACACTGCCGGCCATCCGTCCGGAGGGCGAGACCGTGCGGCCGGGGCTGCGCTCGCTCGCCGACGGCTGGCGGTTCCTGCGGCGGGCCGGCAACATCCGCCTGCAGTTCCTCCTCGACATCGTCGCGATGACGTTCGGCCAGCCGCTCGCCCTCTTCCCCGCGATCGGCGCGCTGCTGCTCGGCGGCGGGCCCATCACCACCGGCATCCTGACGGCCGCCATCGCCGTGGGGGCGTTCTTCTCCAGCCTGCTGTCCGGGCCGGTCTCCCGCTACCGGTGGCATGGGCGCGGGATCGAACGGGCGATCATCGCGTACGGCGCCTGCATCGCGGCCTTCGGCATCGTGCTGCTGCTCGGGGCGTTCCGGGTCTTCGCGCCGGCGGTCGTGGACGAGGGCAGCGCGAACGTCGCCCTGATCGTCCTCGCCGCCGTGACGCTCGCCGCGTCCGGCGCGGCGGACAACATCAGCTCGATCTTCCGCAACACGATGGTGCAGTCCGCCGTGCCGGATGCCATCCGCGGGCGCCTGCAGGGCGTGTTCATCGTCGTCGTCGCGGGCGGGCCGCGACTGGGCTCGCTGTACGCCGGCGTCCTCGCGACGGCCACCACGCTGTGGTTCCCGCCGCTGCTCGGCGGCTTCGTCATCATCGGCCTCGTGCTGTTCCTCGTGCGGCTGAACCCGCGGTTCCGCGCGTACGACGCCGAGCATCCGGTCTCCTGAGCGCGGCCCGGACGTAGCGATCCGGCCGCGGGTCGGCGGATTCCGGACGTCGCATCCGCCCGCGGCGATCCGCGTCCGCCCCCGGGTCTAGAGTCGGCGCGTGGCCACCGCATCCCCGCCCCTCGTCCGCCCCGCACGCACCGGACCGCGTTCGTCGACGATCGTGTGGCAGTTCGTGCTCACGGGCGTCATCTGGGGCTCGAGCTTCCTGTTCATGAAGGTGGCGCTGGGCGGGGTCTCGCCCGCGCAGGTCGCGTGGACGCGGCTCGTCCTCGGCGCCGTGACGCTCGGCCTCTTCGTCCTGGCCCGTCGCGAGCGGCTTCCCCGGCGGCTCCGCGTCTGGGGTCACATGCTCGTCCTCGCGGTGACGTTCTGCGTCATCCCGTTCCTGCTCTTCTCCTGGGCGCAGCAGCACGTCACTTCGGGGCTGGCGAGCATCTACAACGCCACGACGCCCATCATGACGGCGATCATGGCGTGGGCGGTGTTCCGCGTCGAGAAGCTCAAGCCCGTGCAGATCGCCGGCATCCTCGTCGGCATCGCGGGGGTCATGGTGATCATCGCGCCCTGGCAGGGGCTCGACCTCGCGCAGTCGCTCATCGCGCAGCTGGCGATCCTGGGGGCGACGGCCTGCTACGGCTTCAGCCTCGCCTACATGCGCCGGTTCGCGTCCGACACCGGCATGTCGGCGCTCGTCTTCTCGTTCCTGAACATCGGGCTCGCCGCCGTCATCATGGTGCTGCTCACGCCGCTCATCGCCCTGACGCCGGTGACGCTCGACGTCTGGATCGTGCTGAGCCTCGTGCTGCTCGGCTGCCTCGGCACGGGCGTCGCGTACATCTGGAACCAGAACGTGCTCCGCGCCTGGGGTCCGACCCGCGCCTCGACCGTCACCTACATCACGCCCGTCGTGGGGGTCGTGCTGGGCGTCGTCCTCCTCGGCGAGCACCTGTCCTGGAACGAGCCGGTGGGCGCCGCCGTCGTCTTCCTCGGCATCCTGCTCGCGCAGGATCGCCTGCGCCTGCGCCTCCGCGGGCCGGCGCGAGCCTGACGCCTCGACGGGTCTTCCTGGGGACCGCCGAATCCCGTAGCGTGGCGCCGGGAAGCTGACTGGGGAAAGGCGTCCGCCGTGCGATTCCTGCTGTCGTTGGTCATGATCGTCGTGGGGGCCGTCCTGCTCGTCGCCGGCACGATCTGGAACACCCTCGCCCGCGTGTGGGACACGCACCGGGCGGACCCCGATCCCCGTCTCGCCCGCCTCTTCCGCGTGCGGGACATCGTGGGTCTGCTCATCGTGGGGGCCGCGTACCTGAACTGGCAGTGGGGGCGGATCGACGCGAACGCGGCGGTGAGCGAGAGTCTCAGCGGGCGGCTGGAGACGCTCATCCTGCTCTTCTTCGCGGTGCTGCTGGTCCTCGTCGCCTTCGTCGCGCTCGCGCGCAGGGGCAGTCGGGGCGAGGCGCTCGCGCTGACGACGATCCCGCTGTCCGTCCTCGCCTCGGTCTTCGCGCTCTTCGCCGCGCTGGCCTGGGCGTTCGGCGGTGCGGAACCGCCGCTGCCGGCCGCGCTGGACACCGCGTGGACCGGGCTGCGGACCTGGTCGGCATCCTCTGGGTGGGGTACGGCTGCCCTCGTGGTCGTCACCGCGCTGAGCGTGCTGGCCACCATCGTGCTCGTCATCGCACTCTTCACGGTGCTCGCCGCGCTGCTGTGGATGGTGACCGGCTCCATGTTCCGGATCAACGACGTGCACCCGATGCTCGGGCCGATCCTCGTGCTCGCCCTGAGCGCGTGGACGCTCGGGGGCGGCCTGGCACGCCTCCTGGACGGCAGCGCGTCGGCCTTCCCGCTCTGGGTCGCGTGGACGCTCTCCGTCGGCGGCCCGGTCGTCATCATCGCCCTGACGGTCGTGCAGATCGTCCGCCTCACGCGCTCGGGCCGGGGCCTTCGCACCCTCGTGCATCGCGCGGCGGACGACCGGATCGCGTCCGCGGTGCACCGCTCGGGCCGCGCGATCGGCCGGCTGATCTCCGGCGGCGGGTCCGCCCGGGAATGACGGAGCGCGGATGCCGTCCGGCACCCGCGCTCCGTCGCGTCCTGCGGGCGGTCAGGCCTGCAGCGAGCCCTGCAGGTCGAGCGTGATCGTGACGTCCTTGCCGACGAGCACGCCGCCGGCCTCGAGCGCCGCGTTCCACGTCAGGCCGAAGTCCTCACGGTTGATGACCGTCTTCGCCGTCGCGCCGGCCTTGTAGTTGCCCCACGGGTCGGTGCCGAAGCCGCCGAACTCGAGCTCGAAGGTGGCGGGCTTGGTGATGCCGCGGATGGTGAGGTCACCGTCGACGAGGAAGTCGCCGCCGTCGTAGCGGACGCCGGTGGAGACGAAGTCGAGCGTCGGGAACTGCTCGACGTCGAAGAAGTCGGCGGAGCGGAGGTGCGCGTCGCGACCCTCGTCCTTCGTGTCGACGGACGCGACGTCGACGCTGGCCTCCACGCGGGCCTCCAGCGGGTTCTCCGGGGCGACGATCGTCGCGCTCTTCAGGCCGAAGGTGCCGCGGACCTTCGAGATCATCATGTGGCGGACGCTGAAGGTCACCTCGCTGTGCGAGGGGTCGAGCACCCAGGTGCCCGCCTTGTAGCCGGGGATCTCGATGGCGGAGGTGGTCGTGGTCATGTGCTGCTGCCCTTTGTTCGTTGGACTGGTCTGACAGGGTGCAACGCGGGCCGGCGAGATCCATTCCCGAGAATACAAAAAATGTTTGCCAGGGAAAGCGAAAGGGCGGATGCCGCAGCATCCGCCCTCTCCCTGCGTCTCAGCCGACGGCGATCAGATCGATGATGAAGATCAGGGTCTTGCCGCCGAGGAAGTGGCCGCCGGCCGGCCCGTAGGCCAGGTGCGGGGGGATCACGAGCTCGCGACGCCCGCCGACCTTCATGCCGGGGATGCCGTCCTGCCACCCCTGGATGAGGCCGCGTAGCGGGAACTGGATGCTCTCGCCACGCCCCCAGGACGAGTCGAACTCCTCGCCCGAGTCGTACTCGACGCCGGCGTAGTGGACGGTCACGGTGTCGCCGGGCTTCGCCTCCGCGCCGTCGCCGGCGATGAGGTCGCGGACGACGAGGTCTGCGGGGGCGGGGCCGGCGGGGGCGTCGAAGTCGGGCTTGGTGCGGTCTTCAGTCATGCTCCCATCCAACCCGAGCGCGGCGGCCGGGTCAACGCGAGCACCCTTGACACCCCCGGACGGCCCGGACAGAATGGCCCCAGGCCAACTCAGCGCCCGGGAGACACGTCGGCATCGCCACTGCACCGGGCGCTGAGTCATTCCCGGTCGGCGTCCTCGTCCTCAGCGGCGCAGCAGGCGTTCGCGCGTCGCGGTCGTGCGCGCGAGATAGAGCCGTTCGTCCTCGACGGCTCCGGGATCGCGGCCGGAGAGCGCGCGCTGCCGCGCGGCGGCGAGCGCCGTCGCCTCGGCGATGAATCCGCGCATGGTCGCGGAGCGGTCGCCGGGGAGCGTCCGCGCCCAGGCGACCGCGCGCCGCCGACCCTGCGGAGTCGCGAGCATGTGCACCTCGGCGGGGCTGAACCATCCCGCCGCGGCATACTCCCCCAGACGCGTGCGGGTGAGGCGCGCCTCTTCCCGGCGCAGCAGCGTGACCCCGATGATGAAGCAGACGAAGAGCGGCACCTGCAGGGTCGCGTACAGGGCGAAGAAGTCCGCGAACAGCGCCGAGCCGTTCCACAGCGCGTGCAGGGCCGCCGCTCCCAGCACGCCGAGCATCCAGACCCCGAACGAGCTCCCGGCCGTCCGGCCCGCCCGGGCCGCCCGTCCGAGCAGGTAGCCCGTCACCGTCGTGAACATGACGTGCGCGAACGGGGAGAGGATGCCGCGGAGGAAGAAGGTGACGGTCGTCTCGGCGACGCCCCCCTCGATGAGGCTCGTGGCGAAATAGAGGATGTTCTCCGTGAACGCGAACCCGGCGCCCACGAGCGCGCCGTAGACGACGCCGTCCACCGGTCCGTCGAACGCCCGGCGACCGACCGCGAAGATGATCAGCACTCCGAGGCCCTTGGCGAACTCCTCCACGAGCGGCGCCTGCACGACGGTGGAGAACGCCTCCCGCAGCGGCGAGCCGTCGTCTCCGAGCAGCAGGGTGAGCGCGATGTCGACGAGGAGGGAGATCGCGACGGCGGCGACCGCGCCCCACGCGACGGCGAAGACGACGAGGGAGCGCGGTTCGGGCTCCCAGCGGTCGACGAGCCGGATGGCCAGGAGCACGCCCGCGAGCGGCAGCAGGGCGAGCACCATGCCCACCCCCGCGGCGACGACGCCCAGGAAGGTCAGGAGATAGGCCGCCAGGGCGACCAGCAGGACGATCAGGATCCCGAAGCCCCAGATCGGTGCAGCGCGGCCGGCACGCGGCGGGACCGGGAGTGCGGCGGCCGCGGCCGGTGCCGGCGGGATGAGCGCGGGGGCGCTGTGCGGAGGCTGCGCCAGCGGTGACGGGTATGTCATGGCGATCAGCCTATGGGTGCAGGTTCCGCCGGGCGGAGAGCGACGGGCGACGGGTAGCCTGGAAGGATGCGCTTCGCCCATGTGACTCCTCCTGGGGGCGACGAGCCGCAGCTCGCCGTCATCCGAGGCGGCGAGGCACTCCTCGTCCCCGCCCTCTTCGACGGTGCGCCCGCGCACCTGCAGGCCCTCATCGAGGGCGGCGAGGCGCTGCTGCAGCGCGTGCGGGAGGCCGCGGCGTCCGCCGGGGACTGGCAGCCCGTGGACGGGTACGCCTTCGCGTCGGCCGTGCAGCGGCCGCCGGTCGTCCTGGCCGTCGGCTTGAACTACGCCGCACACTCCAGCGAGCTGGGCCTGAAGGCCGACAAGGCCCCGACGGTGTTCGTGCTCTGGCCGAACTCCCTCACGGGACACGACGCGACGACGACGTGGCCCCGGTCGCTCAGCGAGTCCATCGACTACGAGGCCGAGCTCGGCGTCATCATCGGCCGCCCGGCGCGCGACGTCGCCGAGGAGGACGCCCTGAGCCATGTCTGGGGCTACACCGTGGTCAACGACATCACGGCCCGCGACATCCAGTTCTCCGAGGCCCAGTGGTCGCGGTGCAAGTCGTTCGACGGCTTCACGCCCAACGGGCCGGTCGTGGTGACCGCCGACGAGGTGCCCGACCCGCAGGATCTGCACATCTGGGCCGTCGTGGACGGTCAGACGGTGCAGGACGCCTCGACCGGGCAGATGATCCGGCCGGTCTCCGCGCTCATCGCCCAGCTCTCGCAGGCCGCCACCCTGCTCCCCGGCACACTGATCTCCACCGGCAGCCCGGGCGGTGCCGGCTATTCGCGCGACCCCCAGGTGTTCCTCCGCGACCGCTCCACCGTCACGGTCGGCATCGACGGGATCGGCGAGCTCACGACGCACTGCCGCATCCTCGGCTGAGCCTGCCACGGAACGACGAACGGCGACGGCCCGGAGGCCGCCGCCGTCGTGCCGGGTCCGTACTCAGTAGCCGGACTCGGAGAGCAGTTCCTCGCAGGACATCGTGATGCCGTTGATCTCCACGGTGCCGACGCCGCCGTTGTCCAGGCAGGCCTGCAGCTGCGTACCCAGGTCGGCCGCCGCGGAGCCGAACCAGGCCACGAGCGCGATGGCGACGATGATCCCGACGACGAGCAGCACCGCGCTGATGATGATCGCGGCGACCGCGAAGCCGTTCTTGTGCCCCGCCTTCTTGCTCTGGACGAGTGCGATGATCCCCAGGATCAGCGCGACGGGCTGGGCGAAGAAGGACAGGATGAAGGCGACGATGCCCATCGTGCGACCCGGGATCGGTGCCCCGGGCGCGTCGTAGCCGGCCGACGGATACGCGGGAGCGGCATAGGCGGGAGCGGTGCTCTGCGGGTACGCGGGCTGCTCGTACGCGGGCGGCTGGTACGCCGGGGGCTGGGCCGCCGGCGGCTCGTAGGGGGGCGGGGTCGGGTTCTGCGGGTCGGTCATGCGGCCTCCTGAAGTGAACGCCGGAGAAGATCCGGCAGGTGCGACGTTAGCGAAGGGCGCCGCGCGCGCAAAAGGCGCCGCGCTCAGCCTCAGATGACGTCTTCGGCGGCGCTGTGGATCGGGATCGCCTGCGTGATCGCCTCCAGGCCGGACAGCCGGGCCGGCGAGAGCTGCTTGTCGACGTCCTCGCGCGACATCAGCCCGGCCTCCACGACGAGGTCGCCGACGTTGCGTCCGGTCAGCAGGGCGGCCTTGGCCAGGGCCGCCGAGGCGGCATAGCCGATGTACGGGGTGAGCGCCGTGACGACGCCGACCGACGAGCCGACCATGGCGCCCAGCCGCTCGCGGTTCGCGGTGATCCCGTCGACGCAGTTGATGCGGAGCGTCCGCATGCCCCGCCGCATCCAGGTGATCGACTGGAAGATCGAGTGCGCGATGATCGGCTCGAACGCGTTGAGCTGCAGCTGGCCGCCCTCCACCGCCATCGTGACGGTCAGGTCCGCCCCGGCGACGGCGAACGCCACCTGGTTCACGACCTCGGGGATGACCGGGTTGACCTTGCCGGGCATGATGCTCGAGCCGGCCTGGCGTGCGGGCAGGTTGATCTCGCCGAACCCGGCCTGCGGGCCGCTGGAGAGCAGGCGCAGGTCGTTGCTGATCTTGGAGAGCTTGATGGCGTTGCGCTTGAGCGACGACGAGAACGACATGAAGGCGCCGGTGTCGCTCGTGGATTCGACGAGATCCTCCGCGGTCTCCAGGTCCAGCCCGCTGATCTCGCGGAGGTGGCGGATGACGGCGGCCGCGTAGTCGGGATGCGTCGTGATGCCCGTGCCGATCGCGGTCGCGCCCATGTTCACCTCGCACAGGAGGTACGCGTTCTCCTTGAGCCGGTGATAGTC
>Ga0006562J51391_1013044_pt1 | contig 12230 bp, 12 predicted proteins | sample Ararhi6_input_d2_FD_51391 | JGI IMG/M metagenome (IMG submission 51391) | reverse complement strand
CCCGCCACCCCCACCGCCCGCGGCGTCCCCGTCCGCCGCCCCGACCTCCGAGCCCGTGACGATCGTCACCGGCCTCGCCGCGCCGTGGTCGCTCGTCCGGATCGGCACCTCCGTCCTCATCAGCGAGCGCGACACCGGCCGCATCCGCGAGCTGACCACCGGCGGCGCCCTCCGCGATGTCGTCACGGTCGAGAACGTGGCCCACGGCGGGGAGGGCGGCCTGCTCGGACTCGCGTTCGACGGCGACGACGGCCTCTTCGTGTACTCGACCGCCGCGGACGGCAACCGCATCGAACGGTATGCCGTGGCGGGGGCACCCGGCGCGCTCCGCCTCACCGACCCGCGGATCGTCGTGGACGGGCTGCCCCGGGCCGGCAACCACAACGGCGGACGCATCGCGTTCGGTCCGGACGGCATGCTGTACGTCCCGGTCGGGGATGCCGGGGACCCTGACGCCGCGCAGGACCCCGATGCGCTGAACGGGAAGATCCTCCGCCTCGAGCCGGACGGCGGCATCCCCGCGGACAACCCGAGGCGGGGTTCGCCCGTCTACACCCTCGGGCACCGCAACGTTCAGGGCCTGGCGTGGGCACCGGACGGCCGGATGTTCGCCAGCGAGTTCGGGCAGAACACGTGGGACGAGCTCAACGAGATCGTGCCGGGCGGCAACTACGGCTGGCCCGTCGTCGAGGGGACCGGCGGCGAGGAGCGGGGCTTCGTCGACCCGTTGCAGAGCTGGGCGACGGATGCCGCGAGCCCGAGCGGTATCGCGGTGATCGGCGACCGCATCCTCATCGCGAACCTGCGCGGCGAGGTGCTGCGATCGGTCCCGCTCTCCGACACCGCCGCGTCGGAGGAGTTCTACGCGCGCGCGTTCGGCCGCCTCCGCGACGTGTTCGCCGGGCCAGACGGCGCGGTGTGGGTGCTCACGAACAACACCGACGGCCGCGGCTCCCCGCGGGACGGGGACGACCGCATCATCGCCGTCCCGCCGGCGCTGCTGGACTGAGCTCAGCCGGCGACGATCGCCTCGACGACACGGAGCGTGCTGAGCGTCCGGGCATTGTCCGGGGCGGGGTCGCCGCCGCGGACGAGGTCGACGAAGCGCTGCACTTCGAAGAGCATGTTGTTCTCCGGCGGGTTCAGCTCGATCTCCTCGATGGAGCCGTCGATGCCGTGCACCCGCAGGCGGGAGGGCTCGGCGATCCGGTCGATCTCCAACGTCGCCAGCTCGCCCTGGATCTCGCTCGGGCGCGCGGTGACGGTGATCTTCGAGTACGCCACCTCGCCGACGAATCCGGGGTAGGTCAGCAGCGCCGAGCCGGTGCCGTCGGCGCCGCCCGCGATCTCCACGGAGACGGCGCGCACGGCGTCCGGCTCGCCGAACAGGTCGACCATCGGGCTCACGCAGTAGACGCCGAGGTCGAGCAGCGCGCCCCCGGCGAGCGCCGGATCGAAGATGTTCACCCGCTCGCCGGCGAGGACCCGGTCGTAGCGCGCCGACCGCTGGCAGTACGTGAACGCCGCCCGCCGGATCGTCCCGAGCCGGGGCAGGAGCGCACGGATCTCGTCCATGCCCGGGTCGTAGGCGCTGCGCATCCCCTCGAACACGATCACGCCGGCGTCCTGGGCTTCCTCGACGAGCGCCTCGAACTCGGCGGCCGTGGGCGCGGCCGGCTTCTCGACGAACACATGCCGCCCGGCCCGGAGCGCGGCGCGGGCCTGCCCGACGTGCTTCCCGTTGGGCGAGCCGACGTACACCGCGTCGACGTCGCCGGAGGCGAGCAGCTCCTCGAGGTCGGAGGAGGCCGCGCCGATCCCCTGCTCGTCGGCGTACGCGGCCGCCCGGTCGCTGTCGCGCGAGTAGACCACGGTGGCCTGGATGCCGTCCGTCTGCCGCACGGCATCCAGGAACCTGCCGGTGATCATGCTCGTGCCGATGGTGGCGATGCGGATGACGGTCATCGGGGGGTCAGCTCGCGGCCTTCTTGACGAGTTCGCGGACCTTCTTCTCCACGGCGTCCGTCACCTCGACCACGGCGTACGAGACCGCCCACATAGGCCCGTCGTCCAGGTTCGCGGGGTCATCGAAGGACACCGTCCCGTAGCGCGTCTTGAACTTCGAGGCGGGCTGGTAGAACACGACCACCTTGCCGTCCCGGGCGTACGCGGGGAACCCGTAGAAGGTCTTCGGGTCGAGGTCGGGGGCCTCGTCGGTCACGATGCCGTGCAGGAGGGTGGCCACCTGACGGTCGACGCCGTCCAGGCCGTCGATCGCGGCGACGCACGCCTCGAGCTCCTTCGCGAGCTTCGCGGCGCCCTTGAGCCCCTTCGATGCGCGCAGCTCGTCCGCGCGCTGTTTCATGGCGGCGCGCTCTTCGGCGCTGAAGCCGTCTGCCTTGCTCCGCTGGTCAGCCATTGTCCCTGCTCCTCTTGTTCTCCTGGATGCGGATGAGGTTTCCCGCGGGATCGCGGAAGGCCGCGTCGCGCACCCCGTAGTCCTGTTCGATGGGCTCCTGCACGATGTCGGCGCCGGCTCCCTCGAGCTTCGCGAACGTCCCGTCCAGGTCGTCCGTGGCGAGGTTGACGCCGAAGTAGGTGCCCTTGGCGATGAGCTCGAGGATCGTCTCGCGCTCGTCGTCGGAGATGTCGTTGCCGACTCCCGGCGGGTGCAGCACGATCGCCGTGTCCGGCTGACCGGCCGGACCCACCGTGATCCAGCGCATGTTCTCGTAGCCGACGTCCAGTCGCACCTCGAAGCCGAGGACGTCCCGGTAGAACGCGAGGGATGCCTCGGGGTCGGTGTGCGGCAGGAAGCTCGAATGAATCGTGATGTCCATGGCTCTCACGGTACGAGGACGCGTGACCTCGGCGCTTCTCGATTCCTGACCGGTTTCGTGATCTGCTTCGCGATGCACGGCAGCATCCCGGGGACGTAGGCGGCGCCGTGCTCCCGGTAGACGCTGGGCGGCACGCCCACCAGCTCGGTGAATCGGGTGCTGAACGTGCCGAGCGACGACGAGCCGACGGCGAAGCAGACCTCGGTGACGCTGAGGTCGCCGCGGCGGAGCAGCGTCATCGCCCGCTCGATGCGGCGGGTCATGAGGTAGGAGTACGGCGATTCACCGTAGGCGCGCTTGAACTGACGACTGAGATGACCCGCGGAGAGGTGCACGTCCCGCGCGAGCGATTCGACGTCGAGCGGTTTCGCGTACTCCCGGTCCATCCGGTCCCGCACACGGCGCAGCAGGGCCAGGGTCTGCAGGTCCTGGGGGTGCCGAGCGGTCACCCGCCGATGATGCCACGCCGCCCGGCGCCCTGCCAGGGAGTGGAATGCCCGCGGGCGGTGGTGTTTGCTACCAGCATGAAGGCACTCGTGTACACGGAGTTCGGCGGCGCCGACCGGTTCGAACTGACCGAGGTGGACGATCCGCACATCGGTCCCGACACGCTCCTGGTCCGCGTCGCGGCGGCGGGCCTCAACCCCGTCGACTACAAGCTCCGGGAGGGACACCTCCGCGGGCTCTTCGACACGCGGCTTCCCGCCGTCCCCGGCTGGGATGTCGCCGGTGTCGTGGAGCAGGTGGGCCTGGACACCCCCGAGTACGCCGTCGGGGACCGCATCCTCGCGTACGCGCGCGCCGATGTCGTGGAGCACGGGTCGCTTGCCGAGCTCATGCCGGTGCCGGTCCGCACGGCGGCGCCGATACCGGAGGGACTGTCGTTCGAGGATGCCGCGGCGCTGCCGCTCGCAGGCCTCACGGCCCTGCAGACCGTGGAGCGATCCGGGCTCACCGAGGGCGACACCGTGCTCGTCCACAACGCCGCCGGCGGCGTGGGCTCGTTCGCCGTGCAGCTCGCGCGCCTTCGTGGCGCGCGCGTGATCGGCACGGCGTCCGCCGCCAAGCACGACTACGTCCGCTCCCTCGGCGCGGAGCCCGTCGAGTACGGCGATCCGCTCATCGAGCAGGTGCGCGCGCTCGCCCCCGACGGCATCGACGTCGTGCTCGACTACGCCGGCGGCGGCGCCCTGGACTCCACGCCGACCCTGCTGCGCGAAGGCGGGTTCGTCGTCTCGATCACCGACCCGCGTGCCCGCGACGAGTTCGATGGGGTGTACGCGTGGGTGCGGCCGGATGCCGTGCAGCTCGCCGCGCTCGCGCAGCTCGCAGCGGACGGGACGCTGCGCGTCGAACGCGCCGCGACCTACCCGCTGGCCGACGCCGTCGAGGCGTACCGCCAGCTGGAGGCCGGACACGTCCAGGGCAAGATCGTCGTCACGATCTGACCGGGCGGGACATGGTCGGCGCCGGTGCGCTCTGGCAGGCTGTGCTCGACCGCCAACCCTGAGGAGACATCATGTCGTTCCAGGCCTACCTCGACAACATCGAGGAGAAGACGGGGCTGACGCCCCGCCACTTCATCGATCTCGCCCGTGAGCGCGGGTTCGACGAGACGACGAAGGCGACACCCATCGTGCAGTGGCTGGCCGAGGACTACGGTCTCGGCCGCGGGCACGCGATGGCGCTCGTGCACGTCATCACGAAGGGTCCGCAGATCAGCGCCAAGCACGTCGACAGCGGCGGCACGCACGCAGACCCGACGGACACGCTGTGGCTCGACGGAAAGGCGAGCAACCCCGCGGGCTGAGTCGCGGTCAGTCCGCCTGGGCGAGGAATTCCAGGGCCGCGGCGCGGAACACCCGGGAGCCCGGCGCGTTGAAGTGGTGCCGGTCGGGGATCTCCACGAAGTGCCCCTGCGGGCAGGCGGCGGCGAGCGCCTTCGAGCCCTCGATGATGGCGTCCTGCGACCCCGTCGCGAAGAGGATCGGCTGCGCCGGCGCCTGCGCCGGGTCCGGGTCGACCGTGCCCGACCGCCGCATGCCGCCGGCGATCGCGAGAAGCGCGCGCAGGTCGTTGCCGGGCACGCGCTCGGTCAGCGCGATGTAGTTCTGGGTGACGCGGTCCTCGACCGGGGTGCCGTCTTGGACGTACGCCGTCGCCTGGTCGAGATCCAGGCGTCCGAGCGGGATCCCGTCGGGGACCCCACCCAGCACGACCCGCTCGATGCGGCCCGGCAGGTCCTGCGCGACCTCCCAGCCCACGCGCGCCCCGAGCGAGTAGCCGACATAGGACGCCGTCCCGACGAGGTAGGTGTCGAGGACCGCCTCGACGTCGCCCGCGAGGGTCCGCAGGTCGTAGTCGGCGGGGTCGTGCGGCTTGTCGCTCGCGCCGTGGCCGCGCTGGTCGAGGCCGAGCACGCGGTAGCCGGCCTGCTGCAGGTCACGGACCCAGCCGGTGCTCACCCAGTTGTCGCGGGTGCTCGAAGCGAATCCGTGCACCACGACGACGGTCGGTGCGGTGTCGTCACCCCACGAGTACGTCGCGATCCGGTGGCCGTCACCGACCATGACGAACTTCGCGTCGGGCATCTCGGTGAGGGCGGGAAGCGCGTTGGTCACCCCCCGATTGTCCCCCTCGGATCAGTCCGCGCGCTTCGCCGCGCGCTCGACGCGCCGTCGACGCAGGTGCGTGAGGCGTCGGCGGACGCGACTGTCGGTAGCGAACTCGGGCAGCGGCACCGGGCGGGTGATGACGGCATCCACGCTCATCGAACCGTCGACGGGTCCCACGACCGCGATCGGCGTGGTGGCCGGGGAGATGTGGTCGCCGGTCGCGATCGGCATCCCGGCGAGCTCGCGATGCGCGCGGACGTAGGCCGGTGCCAGCAGCACCACGGCGCCGATCCACGCGAGTGGGTTGCTCCACACGACCCCGACGTAGCCGACGATTCCGCCCAGGATGACGGCCGCACCGACGCGCATGAACAGCTCGATGACGCCCGTGACCGTCGGGATGAGGATGTGGCCGAGCCCTTGCAGGGCTCCGCGGAGCACGAACAGCACGGCCAGCGCGCTGTACGAGATCCCGTTGATGACGAGCATGAGCGCGGCGAGGTCGACGACACCGTCCGATCCCTCACCGACGAAGAGGCGGACCATGTGGCTGCCGAACGCGACGAGCACGATGCCGAGGACGACGGCGCCGCCGAGCGCCATCCAGGTCGCCTGCACGACGCCGCGGCGGATGCGGTCGGGCCGGCCCCCGCCGAAGTTCTGCGCGACGAACATGGACACCGCGAGACCGAGCGACTGCAGCAGGGCGACGGCGAGGCTGTCCACGCGGGAGGCGGTCGTGTAGGCGGCGACGGCGTCCGCCCCCAGTTCGTTGAGGCGCACCTGCACGGCAAGGGTGCCGATCGCGATGATCGATGCCTGGAAGCCCATCGGCAGGCCGATGCGGAGGTGCTGGACGAGGTCGATGCGGGCGACGCGCCAGTCGGCGCGGCGGACATGGAGCACCGGCACGCGGCGGCGCACGTACTCCAGGCACAGCAGCACCGAGACCCCCTGCGACGTCACGGTGGCGAGGGCGGCGCCGCCGACTCCCCACTCCAGGGGGCCGACCATGAGGATGACGAGGCCGACGTTGAGTGCGCAGGCCACCGTGAGGAAGACGAGTGGCGTGCGGGAGTCGCCGATGGCGCGGATGATCGCGGACAGGTAGTTGAAGAACAGCATCGTGCCGGAACCGAGGAAGCTGACCTGCGCGAACACCGTGGCATCGGCCATGAGCTCCGGCGGGGTCTGCAGGAGCTGCAGCATCGGCTCCGCGAGCAGGGTGCCCGCGACCGTGAGGAGCACGGTCGCGATGGCGGTCAGCAGGGTGCCCGTCGCGACGGAGCGCCGGACGGCGGCATGATCGCCCGCGCCGAAGGCCTGCGCCGTCGGGATGGCGAAACCGGTCGTCAGCCCCCAGACGAAGCCCAGCAGGAAGAAGAAGAGACTGCCCGTCGCACCGACGGAGGCGAGCGCGCCGACGCCGAGGTGCCGGCCCACGACGATGGCGTCCGCGAACTGATAGAGCTGCTGCACGACGTTGCCGAGGAGCAGCGGCACGGAGAAGAGGAGGATGACGCGCCAGGGGCTGCCGGTGGTGAGGGACGTGGACATGCGGGCTTTCGGCGAAACGGGGCGGGGGGAGCGGTGTCCGCGTCGGCACCACGGCAACATTCTATCGAATCGATTCGTTAGAACTGCGCGGCACGGCGGACGGGCGGCGAGGGATGCGAAGAAGATGGGAACAAAAGTACGGCGATGTCGGAGGCTATGTGCTAGAATGTCCTCAGACATTCGATCATGTGCCCGCATTGACCCCGACCAAAGCGAGCCCTCATGTCTGCATCCGACGCACACCGCGACGAAGACCCGTCGCTCGTTCTGCGCCGCACGGATCAGGTGGTGGATGCCTTCGCGGACGTCCAGCGGCGACAGGGCGCCCTCGACGCCGAGGAGATCCGCACTCTCGCCCGCGCTGCGGCCCTCGTCGACGACGCCGGGGAACGAGGGTCCAGCCGCGAGATCGCGCAGCGGTCGCTCCTCGCCGAACTCGCCACGGCGACGAGGATGAGCGAGTGGTCGGTCTCCCGGCAGATGGGGCAGTGCGCCGATCTCTGCGAGCGGTTCGCGGCCGGCGTCGATGCTCTCGGGCGAGGTGAGATCTCGCGGCGCCACCTGACCGTGATCCACGAGGCCGGCGCGGCGATTCACGATGACGCGGCTCGCGCGGCGTACCTCGACTTCGCGCTCGACCGGGCGCGCTCGACGACTCCGGGACGACTGGCCCCGCTCGTCCGCACGTTCGCGGAGCGCTGTCTGGACCGGTCGCTCGACGAGCGGGCCGAGGGGGCCCGAGAGCGCCGCCGCGTCGAGGTGAACGACCTCCCCGATGGCATGGCGGAACTGGTCGCGACGCTCCCCGCGACGCTCGCGCACGGCATCCACGACCGTCTCAGCAGGCAGGCCCGGTGCGTCATCGACGCCCGGGACGGCGACGCCGACGCCGACGCGCGGACCGTGGAACAGGTGCGCGCCGACGTCTTCACCGACCTGCTGCTCACCGCCACCCCGGACGCGTGCGTGGGCGGGGAGGGGCTCGGTGAGATCCGGGCGATCGTCCAGGTCACGCTTCCGGTCCTCACGATGGTCGGACGCAGCGAAGAGCCGGCCCTTCTCGCCGGGTACGGGCCGATCGACGCGGACACGGCCCGCGAGCTCGCCGGCGGCGCCACCGGCTGGGAGCGCGTGATGACCTCACCTTTCACCGGCGACGTCCTCGCCGTCGATCGCTACCGGGTGCCGGCCGGACTCCAGCGCTTCCTTCGCGCTCGCGACGAGCACTGCCGCTTCCCCGGATGCCGGAGGCCGGTGTGGCGCTGCGATCTGGACCACACCCGCGACGCCGCGCGCGGAGGACCCACTCGATCCGACAACCTCGCCCACCTCTGCCGTCGGCATCACACCCTGAAACACGCGAGCGCGTGGTCGGTCGAGCAGATCTCGCCCGGCGTGCTGGTCTGGACGAGCCCGGGCGGGCGCCGGCACACCGACCGGCCGGAGCCGACCGTGCGGTTCGTGCCGGAGCCCGAGGTGCTCGGCAGGCGCAGACGGTTCCGGGAACCGTGGCTCCTCCCCGCCGAGGATCCACTCGGTTCCCGCGACGCGCCGTTCTGAGCCGGCGCCCTCCGTCCCTGCGGTCAGTCGCGCTCAGGCCCGGGCCGGGCCGGAGTGGAGGTCAGGCGATCGTCGCCAGGTCAGGGTCGGCCCCGACGACCGAGACCTCGGTCGAGCGGATCCACCGCCGCACGCGGCCGTCGTCGCCGATCAGGATGCCCGTGCGGGTGCCCGCATCCTGGATCCAGGCCAGCTCGTCCATTCCCGCAACGACCGCGCTGGTCGCCCACACATCGGCCGCGGCGAGGCCGTCGGCGATCACGCTGGCGCTCGCGACGCCGCGCGCCGGCGCCCCCGACCGCGGGTCGACGATGTGCGCCCCGCGCTCGGCGAGCCCCGACGTGGCGACGGCGCCGTCGACCACGTCGACCGTCGCGAGCACGACGCCCGGGCGGGTCGGATCGGCGATGCCGACGCGCCACACCCAGTCCGCGCCCGGCGCCGTGAACAGCTGGAGGTCACCCCCGGCGTTGATCCCCACCGCCACGACGTCGTCGTCCGCGAGCAGCGGCGCAAGGTGCGCACGCGCCGCCGACTCGACAGCCCAGCCCTTCACAAAGCCCGTGGGGTCGAACCATCCCCGCCAGTCGGCGCTGAACCGTCCCGCCGTCGCCGCTTCCCACGCGGTGCACGCGGCGGCGACCTCCGCGACGCGCGGGTCCAGTGACGCGACGGCGCACTCGCCCCGCCGGAGCCGGGAGATGTCGGAGTCAGCCCGGTAGGTCGAGAAGACGCGGTCCACCTCGCGAAGGGCGGCGAAAGCCGCCGCAGCCTCCGTCGCGCCCCGTTCCGGTGCGCCGGTGCGGGTGACGGCGTGGATGCTGACGACCGTGCCCATGATCTGCTCGGTCCAGACCTGTCGGTGCGGGCGGACGGCGATGACGGGGCTCATGACTGTGCCTGGTCGATCGCGCTCTGCAGCGACTGGAGGTAGCCTTCGCTCGTGTAGGTCGCTCCCGACACCATGTGGATGTCGGCGCTCTGCGCATCGAGCGTCTCCGACACCAGCTGCGGGATGGCCCGTTCGTTGATCTGGCGGTCGCGGGAGTTGGTGTCCGGGTACTGGACGACGTCGACGGCGGAGATCGCGCCGCCGGACACCGTGAGGGAGACCTGCACCGGACCGAAGCGCGTGCGCACGGATTGCCCCGCGTAGGTGCCGTCGACGAGACCCGAACCGCGCGTCGTTCCGCTCGTGCCGCCGGTGCCCTGATCGGTCGGCGTGGGTGTCGATTCGGCGGCCGGGGCGGCGACGTCCGCCGGGACCGGGCTGATCTCCTCGCCCAGGGAGGTGCGATAGCTGAACAACAGCACGAGCCCGCTCAGGGTGGCGAGGATGCTGTAGATGATCTTCTTCATGATTCCTCCGAGGAACGTGACACGGCCCGCTACCGCGCGAACGCTTCCGCGTGGATGCGGCTGGGGGCGAACCCCGCAGCGTGGAGGTCGCGGCGGAGCGCATCCATCCACGGGCCCGGTCCGCAGAGGAACACGTCGTACTCCGCCGGGCGGGGCGCGAGGTGGCGGAGCAGGTCGGAGCCGCGCCACGCGGCGTGGCTCGCCGGCACCCAGGTCGACCCGGTCGCGGCGCGCGGGCCGTTGAGCGCGTAGTGGGTGACCCCCCGGGTGGAGACGAGACGCGCGATCGGGCCCCGCAGCAGGGCGTCTTCCTCCACGTGTTCGCGCACCACGAGGGTCGCGGCGCCGGGCGCGTATGCCTCGCCCTCCAGCAGGGAGACGAGGGGGGCGACTCCCGCGCCGGCGCCGATCATCAGGAGCTTCGTTCCGGCGCGCACCTCCCCGGTCATGACGCCGTACGGTCCTTCGAACACGACGCGGGTCCCGGGATTCAGGCCGGCCAGGCGTCGCGTGCCGTCGCCGACGATGCGCGCCGAGATGGTCAGGGCGTCGCCGGTCGGCGCCGCCGCGAGGGAGAACGGGTGTCCCCGCATCCACCCGGCGCCATCGAGGAACCGCCACACGAAGAACTGGCCCGGTCGGGCGCGCAGGGCGGCCAGTCCGCGCCCCCGCAGCCGCACGGTCACCCCGCGGTCGCCGTCCGGCTCGACGGACGCGACCCGCACGTCGTGCCGCAGCGACCGGACGACCGGCACGCCGACGCGGAACACGACGACGCCGGCGGCGGCGACCGCCCAGAGCGTCCACCAGTAGATCGTGGCGAGGGGGGATGCGAGGAAGTCCGCGCCCGTCCAGAGCATGTGCGGGACGGCGAGGCCGACACCGAGATAGCCGTAGAGGTGGAGGAGATGCCAGCTCTCGTACCGGAGCCGTCGGCGGGCGCGGCGGATGGAGCTCGCCACGACGAGCACCAGGAGGAGCGTGCCCGCGGTGGCCAGCAGCATCCCCGGGTAGTCCCAGACGAATTGCCAGAGCTGGGTGAACACGTCGATGCCCGCCTGCGCGGCATAGCCGGCCACGAGCAGGGCGATGTGGACGAGGAGGAGCGAGAACGACCAGAACCCGACGAGGCGGTGCATCCGGGTGATGCCGTCCCGTCCGAATCCGCGTTCGAAGAGCGGCACCCGTGCCATGAGGAGCACCTGGTAGAGGAGGAGGTTCGCCGAGACGAGGCCGGTGAGGCGGCCGAGCGTGGTCAGTGCCTCCGCTCCGCCCCCGACGATCGCCTGCACGCCGGCGCCCGCCACCCACAGCGCCACGACGACGAGGCTCGTCACCCAGATGACGGTGACCGCGGCGGCGTTCCACGCCGCGCGGCTCCATCGGCGCCGGAGGACAGGTGCCGTGGCGGCGGAGGCTCTGCCGATCGTCGTCGGGAAGGTGGCTGTCATGCGCTCATGGTCGGCGCGGGAGCTATGACGGTGCCCAGAATGACGCATGAGCGCGCCGCGTCATAGCCGATTCATCGGCGGCTCAGGGAATCACACCCGGGGCGAAGTGCCTGCCACGCCGTCGACCGCCCCGATCAGCTCCTCGCGGAGCGGCTCGGCGCGTTCGGCGAAGGCCCTCTGGTGGGCGACGTACACCGCCTTCCCGTCGGCCGATTCGATGGCCACGGGCGCGTAGCCCCACTCGGTCAGGTCGTACGGGGAGGCACGCATGTCGAGCTCACGGATATCGCGTGCCAGCTCGAAGCAGTCCAGCAGCAGACGGCCCGGGACCAGCGGACCGAGCTTGACCGCCCACTTGTACAGGTCCATATTCGCGTGCAGGCAGCCCGGCTGCTCCGTCGCCGGCTGCTGCTCGCGGTCGAGCGGCCGCCGGTTCCGCGGCACGGCTTCGGGCGTGAAGAAGCGGAAGGCGTCGAAGTGCGTGCAGCCCAGCTGATGCGCCTCCACGACGGCGTCCGTGTCGGCCTGTCCCAGGCGCAGCGGCGCCGGATGCCGGTGCGCGGACTGACGGTAGACCATCGCCCACTCGTGCAGCCCGAAGCATCCGAACTGTGCTCGCCGTGAGCGCGTGCCCCGCAGGATGCGACCCACGCCCGTGAGGAGGAGGCTCTTCTCCCGAGCGAAAGTCTCGTGGTCGACGATCGCATGCCGGCCTTCGACGCGATACCAGCGCCAGGCGGCGCGGGCCTCGCCGGCATCCTCCAGGAGCACCCCGGCGCCGGGGTGCCAGCGTCGCAGCAGTGCGGGCTTGTAGCTGTAGTAGGTGAAGAGGAAGTCGTCGACGGGGT
>Ga0006562J51391_1127199_pt1 | contig 12236 bp, 8 predicted proteins | sample Ararhi6_input_d2_FD_51391 | JGI IMG/M metagenome (IMG submission 51391) | reverse complement strand
TGACCAGCATGCACATCCAGTCGGCCTGCAGGCTGTTGGTGATCCACATCTTCTGGCCGCTGATGAGGTAGTCGGCGCCGTCCTTGCGTGCGTGGCTCTTGAGGCCCGCCACGTCGCTGCCCGCGCCGGGCTCGCTCACGCCGATGCAGCCGACCGTCTCGCCCGCGATGGCGGGCGCGAGGAACTCGCGGCGCAGTTCGTCGCTGCCGAAGCGCGCGAGCGCGGGCGTGCACATGTCGGTCTGCACGCCAATGGCCATCGGCACGCCGCCGCAGCTCACATGGCCGAGCGCCTCGGCCATGGCCATCGCATACGAATAGTCGAGCCCGGCGCCGCCGAAGGCCTCGGGCTTGTTGAGGCCCAGCATGCCCAGCTTGCCGAGCTTCCTGAAGACCTCGTGCGCGGGAAAGATCTCGGCCTCTTCCCATTCATCGACATGCGGATTGATCTCGCTGTCGATGAAGCGGCGCAGCGTCTTCTGGATCTCGAGGTGCTCGTGGGTGTACTGCATGCGGTTGTCTCCAATCAGTCGTTTGCTTCGCCGCCGTCCCGGAACACGCGCGGCGTCTCGGCCAGGTGAAAGCCGCCGAAGGGCCGCACGGCGGCGCGCTGCCGCACCTGCGCATCGGGCAGCGCCATCGGCCAGCCCATGCGCACCTGCGGCCGCGCGCCGTCCACGCGCAGCACGCTGCCGCTGATGAAGCTCGCCGCCGGGCTCAGCAGGAAGGCGATGGCGGCGGAGGTCTCGGCCTCGTTGCCGAAGCGGCCCGCGGGCACGGTGTCGCGCATGGCGCGCAGCATGTCGCCGGCCTCGGGCGGGTAGTGGTCCATGCCGCTCGACGCGATGTAGCCCGGTGCCACGGCGTTCACGCGCACGCCGCTCGCGGCCCATTCGAGCGCGGCGGTCTCGGTGAAGCTCACCATGCCCGCGCGCGCCGCGCCGCTGTGGCCCATGTTGGGCATCGAGCCCCACATGTCGGCCACGATGTTGACGATGGCGCCGCCGTGCGCCTGCATGCTCTGCACGAAGCACTCGCGCGCCACCAGGAAGCCGCCCGTGAGGTTGGTGTGGATCACCGCCTCCCAGCCCTTGGCCGAGATGGCCGCGAGCGGCGTGAGGTACTGGCCGCCCGCGTTGTTGACGAGGCCGTCGATGCGGCCGTGCGCTGCAACGATGTCGGCGACGGCGGCGCGCACTGCTTCTTCCTGCCGGATGTCGAAGGCCTGGATGCTGGCCTTGCCGCCCGCATCGGCGATCTCGGCCTGCACCTGCTGCAGCTTGTCGGCGTTGCGGCCGGCCAGCACCACCTGCGCGCCCAGCGATGCAAGCTCGTGCGCCGTGCAGCGGCCGATGCCCGAGCCGCCGCCCGTGACGAGGATCACTTGCCCGGCAAACAGGCCGGGCGAGAACACGGAGCGATAGCGCGAAGAGTCGTTCATGCGTGAGGCTTCCGCAAAGGCTGGCGAGCTGAAGTGTGCGCCGTCATGCGTCGGCGATCTCGGCCACCACGTGCCGCGCGGCCACCTGCGCGCCCACCGCCACATGCAATGCGGCGACGCGGCCCGCGCGCGGCGCGCAGTGCACATGTTCCATCTTCATCGCCTCGAGCGTGGCGATCGGCTGGCCCGCGGCGACGGCCTCGCCTTCGGCCACCAGCAGCGCGATGACGCGGCCGTTCATCGAGGCGCGCAGCAGGCCGTCGCCGCCCGCGGCCTCGGCGCGCGGCACGGCGGCATGCGTGAGGTCCTGCAGGTCGAAGGCCTGGCCGTGGAAGTGGAGCCACAGGCGCGTCGCGGATTCGCGCACCGCCAAGGCCCGCTCCGAGACGCCATCGCACGAGAAGCGCAATGCGCCGTCGCCGGTCAGCGAAAGCAGCTCGATCGGTATCGGCGCGGCCGCATCGAGCGAGACATCGAAGCAGCCCGCGCCCCGCGGCGTCACGCGCGCGGCGTGCACCTGGCCGTCGAGCGAGAAGCGCAGCGCGTTGGGCAGCGTGTGCGCGAGCGGCGAGGGCCATCCGCGTTCGCCCAGCTGGAGCAGCAGCGCCGCGAGCCATGCGGTGCGGCGCGCCATGGCGGGGTCGGTTGCCAGCAAGGCCCCGGCGTGTTCGGCAATGAACGCCGTCGTCGCCGAACCGCCGGCAAACACCGGATGCGTCAGCGCGCACTGAAGGAAGCGCTGGTTGGTCGCAAGGCCCAGGGCCACCGTGTCCTGCAGCCCCGCGACCAGCCGGCGTCTGGCTTCCTCGCGCGTGCGGCCGTAGGCCACGAGCTTGGCGATCATCGAATCGTAGAAGGGCGGCACCGCGGCGCCGTCCCGCAGCGCATGCTCGATGCGCAATGCCGGCGAAGGCCGCCATGCGGCGAGCGTGCCGCTCTGCGGCATGAAGCCCTGCTGCGGATCTTCGGCGCACAGCCGCACCTCGATCGCATGGCCGCTCAGGCGCACGTCCTGCTGTGCAAGCGGCAGCACCTCGCCCGCCGCGACGCGCAGCTGCAGCTCGACCAGGTCGAGCCCTGTCACGGCCTCGGTCACCGGATGCTCCACCTGCAGCCGCGTGTTCATCTCCATGAACCAGTACTGCCCGTCGGCATCGAGCAGGAATTCGAGCGTGCCCGCGCCCTCGTAGCCGATGGCCCTTGCCGCCGCCACGGCCGTGGCGCCCATGCGTTCGCGCAAGGCCTCGGAGACGGCAGGCGAGGGCGATTCCTCGATCAGCTTCTGGTGCCGGCGCTGCACCGAGCAGTCGCGCTCGCCAAGATGGATGGCGTTGCCATGCCGGTCGGCGAACACCTGGATCTCGATGTGGCGCGGCGCGGCGATGGCGCGCTCCAGGATCACCGCCCTGTCGCCGAAGGCATGGAGCGCCTCGGACTGCGCGCTCTGCAGCAGCTCGGCAAAGGCCTCGGCCGATGGCGCGAGCCGCATGCCGCGCCCGCCGCCGCCGGCCGTGGCCTTGATCATCACGGGCCAGCCGATGCGCGCGGCTTCGGCAGCGAGCGTGGCCGCACTCTGGTCTTCGCCCTGGTAGCCGGGGATGCAGGGCACGCCGGCGGCCTGCATCAGCCGCTTCGCCGCGGCCTTGTCGCCCATGGCGCGGATGGCCTCGGGCGAGGGGCCGATGAAGACGAGGCCGGCCTCGCAGCAGGCCTGTGCGAAGTCTGCGTTCTCGGCGAGGAAGCCGTAGCCGGGATGGACCGCTTGCGCGCCGCTCGAACGCGCGGCTTCGACGATGGCGGCGATGTCCAGGTAGCTCTGCGCGGGCAGCGGCCCGCCGATGCACACGGACTGGTCGGCCTGCCGCACGTGCTCCGCGTCGGCATCGGCGCTCGAATACACGGCGACCGTGCGGCAGCCCATCGCGCGCGCGGTGCGCATCACGCGCACTGCAATTTCGCCGCGGTTGGCGATGAGGATCTTGTGGAAGCTCATGGCCGCGCCACCGAGAACTGCATGGCCTGCGGCATGCGCGCATCGGCGTCGCGGCACACCGACAGCACTTCGGCCAGCACCGCGCGCGTATCGCGCGGATCGATCACGCCGTCGTCGAGCAGCAGCGCGCTGGTGGTGAAGACGCTGGTCTGCCGATCGAAGCGCTCGATGATCTGCCGCTGCATGGCCTCGATCTTCGCGCGGTCGACGGCGCCTTTTCGCGCCATGCCCGCCTCCATCACCATGGCCATGGTCTGCGCCGCCTGCTCGCCGCCCATCACCGCGGTGCGCGCGTTGGGCCACGAGAAGCAGAAGCGCGGCGCGAAGCCGCGGCCGCACATGCCGTAGTTGCCGGCGCCGTAGGAAGCACCGCAGTGCAGCGTGACCTGCGGCACGGTGGCGCTGGTCACGGCCTGGATCATCTTGGCGCCGTGCTTGATGATGCCGGCCTCCTCGTGCGCGCGGCCCACCATGTAGCCCGTGATGTTCTGCAAATACACGATGGGCGTGCGCGACTGGCAGCAGGCCTGGATGAAGTGCGTGGCCTTGGTGGCGCCGTCGGAGTCGATCGGGCCGTTGTTGGTGACGATGCCCACCGCATGGCCTTCGAGCCGCATGTGGCCGCACAGCGTGGCGCTGCCGTAGTGCGCGCTGAATTCGAGGAACTCGGAGCCGTCGGCAAGGCGCGCGATCACCTCGCGCATGTCCACCGGCCGCCGGCCGTCGCTGGGCATGATGCCCAGCAGTTCCTCGGCCGCGTAGAGCGGCGGCGCGAACTTGCGCGCTTGCTCGTCGCGCGCCCAGTCGATGCCGCCGAGGATCGCGCGCGCGATGCGGATGGCGTCGCGGTCGTCCTCGGCCAGGTAGTCGCCCAGGCCCGAGACGTGCGTGTGCATCACGGCGCCGCCCAGTTCTTCTTCGGTGGCGATTTCGCCGGTGGCGGCCTTCAGCAGCGGCGGGCCGGCCAGGAAGGCACGCGTGCGGTCGCGCACCATCACGATGTAGTCCGAAAGGCCCGTCTGGTAGGCGCCCCCCGCGGTCGAGGAGCCGTGCGTCACCGTCACCACCGGCAGGCCCGCGGCGGAGAGCCGCGCCAGGTTGCGGAAGATGCCGCCGCCGCGCACGAAGTCCTGCACGCGGTACTGCATGAGATTGGCGCCCGCGCTTTCCACCAGCTGCACGTAGGGCAGCTTGTTCTCCAGCGCGATCTCCTGCACGCGCAGCTGCTTGTCCAGCCCCATGGGCTGCAGCGCGCCGGCGTCGATGCCCGAGTCGGAGGCGCTGACCATGCAGCGCACGCCCGCGACCCGGCCGATGCCCGCGATCACGCCGCCGCCGGGCACGCTTTGCGCGAGGTCTTCGTTGTCGTGCCCGAGCCCCGCGAGCGAGGCCAGCGGCAGGAAGGGCGCGCCGGTGTCCAGCAGCAGCGCGAGCCGTTCGCGCGGCAGCAGCTGGCCGCGCCGGGCAAAGCGCTCGGCCGAGGCGTTCGATGCCGCGGCCGCGCGGGCCTCGTGCGCGCGCACCTGCCCGAGCAGCGCCAGCATGCCGGCGCGATGGGCCTGGAAGGATTCGCTGGCCGCGTTCAGGCGGGATTCGATGGCGGGCATGGAAGAGTCAGTGCAGATCGCTTTCGCTCTGCACCGACTCTAGGGCGCGGATGCGCGCCCGGCTTGCGCCAATTAGCTGGTGCGGGCGCGCTGTGCGGTGGGCGCGTCCAGGCTGCTGCCCGTGATCACCCAGTAGATGAAGATCAGCACCGCGCCGGCCGTGCCGAACACCGACAGGCCCATGTAGTTGCCGCCGATGGCCAGCGCGTCGGTGGGCGCGGCCGCGATGCAGATCATGCTGGCCGCGCTCATGCCCACGTAGTGCATGGTGCAGACGGCCACGCCCATCACGGCGGCTGCCGCAATCTGGTGGCTCAGCCGGCGCAGGTTGAAGGCCAGCCACAGGGCCGCGCCGGCGGCGGTGATGGCAATGGCCACCGACAGCGCCACGACGGTGGGGTCGAAGTCCATCGAGGCGCGCATGTTCATTGCGAACATGCCCATGTAGTGCATCACGCACACGCCCAGCCCCGCGAGCAGGCTTCCGGCCAGCCAGCCGGCCCGGCTGAACTTGCGCCGCCCGCCCGCCATGTACAGCGCAATGCCCGAGATCAGGATGGCCGCCACCAGCGAGACGACCGTCAGCGGCACGTTGTACGAAATGCCCACCGGCAGGCGGTACGCCAGCATGCCGATGAAGTGCATCGACCAGATGCCGATGCCGCCCAGTGCCACTGCCGCGCAGGCGACGACCGCGAGGTTGGGTTTGCCGTCGGCGCCGACCATGCGCCCCGCGCAGATCAGCGCCACCAGGGAGCCCGCGAACGAGATGAGGAACGAGAGCGCCACCAGCCCCAGCGAATACTCGGGCGACAGCAATTGGCCAACGACGAGGGGAGTCATGTCTTTTCTTCTCCTGGTAAGGAACGGCTCGCCGCCGCCGGCCACCTGGCCGGCCGAAGATGTAACGAGACGTCCGCTCAGGAGTTTGTAATAGTTGTTTTTAAAAGTAAACCCAATTTCATGGGATTTACTCCCATTTTTATGGGACTCAATTTTTCGGGCGAATCCGGTAGATCGCGTTGTTCCGGTCGGCCGCCATGTAGATGCTCCCGTCGCTGCCGACCGCGACGCCCGTGACCACGTAGGGCGGCGGCAGGCCCGGCCCCGCGGCCAGCCCGATCGGCAGGTTTTCCGCCACGGTTCGGCGCGAGCCGTTGGCCGGATCGATCTCCACCAGCCGGCGCGCCGCGCTCTCGGCCACGATGAAGCTGCCCCAGGGCGTCTCGGCCACGCCTTCGGGCAGCGCCAGGCCATCGGCAATCGCGCGCAGCGGGGCGCTGGCGTCGAGCGGAATGCGGGTCAGCTTGCCCGCGGCTTCGGTGACGTAGAGCGCGCCGTCGCGGCCGACGATCATCTGCACCGGGCCGCCCAGCCCGCTGGCGAGCACTTGCTTCTCTGCAAAATGAGGACCGCTCGCGCGGGTGATGCTGCCGGTGGCGATCTCGGCATAGATCACGCTGCCGTCGGCCATGGGAATGGCATCGAACGGCGCCTTCAGGCCGTGGATGATTTCGACGGTTCGCAGCGTCTGGCGGTCCACCAGCTGCACGGTGCCCGTGAACCACGAGGTCAGCGCGAAGCGCGTGCCCGACAGGCCGACGGCGAACGGATAGTCGAGCTCCGGATCGCGCTGCATGCGGAACACGTCGCGCACTTCGCCCGTGCGCACGTCCACCTGCCGGAAGCCGAACACATCGGCCACCCAGAGCGTGCGGCCTTCGATCTTGAGCCCCGCGGGCGTCGCGAGCTTGCCGCTGGTGAGCGTGCGCAGCACCCCGGTGGCGGGGTCGAAGGACTGCACTTCGTTGTTGGCCATGTTCGACACGTAGATCGTGCCGTCGGGGGCGATGGCCAGGTTGTCGAGCGACGGGCGCAGCTGCTTCGCGACGGTCTTGCGGCCCGTGGCAAGGTCCACCTTGACCAGCTCGCCGCTGCGCGCATCGACCACCCAGAGGTTGCCCTTGCCGTCGAGGTTGGCGGCCGCGGGAATCTTGAAGCCGCCGGCGATCACGGTCATGGCGCCGTCGGCCGGATCGATCTTCACCACCTGGCCCTTGAACCACAGCGGTCCGTAGAGCATGCCGTCGGGGCCGACCTCGAAGCCATTGAAGCCGCCCATGTCCTTCTTGATGAGCCGCGGCGGCTTCTGGCCCGTGCGGTCGATTTCCCAGAGCGCGTCGCCCAGGAACACCTGCGAGGCGTAGAGCTTGCCGCTGCCGCGGTCGAAGTCCAGCGAGTTGAGGCCGGGCAGGTCCTTGGCGAGCACGCGCATCGGCGCGCCGTCGCTTTCGCGGTAGCGCAGCATGCCCATGAGGTAGTTGGTCCATGCCAGCTCGCCCCGGGGGCCGACCGCGATGTCGTCGGCCTGGCCCTCGGGCGCATCGATCAGGATCTTGGCCGCGCCGGTGCTGCGGTCGACCTCCCACAGCGTGTTGCCGAGCACCGAGCCCGCGAGCAGGCGGCCCTTCTGGTCGATGGCCAGGCCGTGCACGCCCGCGAACGAGGACGGCGCGACCAGCACTTCGGGCTCGGACCACGCGGCGGGGCGGGTGGGCGGTGGCGACGGCGGCGGCGCGATGCCGGCGCAGGCGGCCAGCAGGGCGAGGATGGCGATGAGTGCGGCGGCGCGGATGAACGGGCGGCAAGGCATGTCTTCTCTCCTTCTTTTTGGATGCGCGCGAGCAGTCTAGAAGGAAGGAGGGGCGGCGGGCCAGTCGCTCCCGCGACATGCGGCCTTCCGGCCGCGCCGGCTCAACCGCGCAGAAGCTGCGTCGCCGTGTGGATCGAAAGCCCCACCAGCCCGCCCACCAGCGTGCCGTTGATGCGGATGAACTGCAGGTCGCGCCCGATGTGGCGCTCCAGCTCGCTGGTCATCTCGCTGGCGTTCCAGTCGGCGACGCGCTCCTCGATGTAGCGGCGGATGTCCTCGCGGTAGCGCTCGATGGCCAGCGGCGCGGCCGCCTCGATCTGCTCGTTGATCCAGCGGCGGATCGGCTCGTCGGCCTGCAGCCGCGTGCCGAGCGCGCCGGCCATCGCTGCGATGCGCTGGCGGATGGTGGAGTCGCCCCGGCCCAGGTCGTCGTGCAGCCAGGCCAGCAGCTCGCCCCAGATGCCGTGCAGGTAGTCGCCGAGCGCCGGATGCGCGATCAGCTCGGCGCGGATCTGCTCGCCGCGCTGCTGGAACTCGGGGTCGAGCTTGAGCCGCACCACGAAGTCGTCCACGAAGTGGTCGAAGCGCCGGCGCATCGGATGCTCGGGCTCGGCCGCGAGTTCGGCGATGGTGCGCGCCACGGCCGCCACGATCTTGCGCGTGGCGAGCTTGGCCGCCACCTGGTCCAAGCCCACGTAGCGCAGCGTCTTGATCTCGCGCGCAATGGCTTCGGTGATGTGCGCCTGCACCTCCTCGCCTTCGAGCAGGCCAGCCACCTGCTGCAGCACGTCGTCCAGCAGCGCCTGGTGGCGCCCGCCCGCCGTGAGCGCGTCCAGCGCCTGGCCCATCAGCCGCGAGAGGTCGATCTTCTGCAGGCCGGCCGCGGCGGCGCGGCCCATGAAGGCGCGCACGCGCTCGTCGTCGAAGGCCGCAAGCCCGTAGCGGGTGGCCGCTACGCCCCATTCGCCGAGCTTCTGGCCGCTCGCGGGCCGCGCCAGCCAGTCGGCGATGCGACCGGCCGCGTCGAACTCGCGCAGCTTGGCGAGCACTTGCCCGGTGCCGAGGAAGTTGTTGCAGATGAAGCCGGCCAGCTTGGCGCCGATGCGGTCCTTGTTGCTCGGGATGATCGCGGTGTGCGGGATCGGCAGGCCGAGCGGATGCCGGAACAGCGCCACCACCGCGAACCAGTCGGCAATGGCGCCGACCATCGCGGCCTCGGCAAAGGCGGCCGCGTAGCCCCAGGCCGGATGCTCGCCGTCCAGCGCACTGGCCAGCGCATAGAGCAGCGCCGCCGCGCACAGCAGGCCGAGCGCGACGCGCTTCATGCGCTGCAGCGCGCCGCTGCCGTGGCTGTCTTCAGCCAATGGTCGGCGTGGCGGCAAGGCGCTGCATGAACAGTTCGCAGCGCGCCAGCTGCTCCAGGCTCACGAACTCGTCGGGCTGGTGCGCCTGCTCGATGCTGCCCGGGCCGCACACCACGGTGGGGATGCCGGCGTTCTTGAACAGGCCCGCCTCGGTGCCGAAGGCCACCAGCGTGGTGCGGTCCTCGCCCGCGAGGCGCTGCGCGAGCAGCGTGACCGGATCCGTAGCCGCACCGAGGAAGCTCGGGATCTCGCAGATGGTCTCGAAGCGGAAGCCCGCATCGGGCGCCACCTTCTTCATCGACGCCTCGAGGCTGCCGGCATAGGAGACGACCTCGTCCTGCATCTTTTTTGCGTCGGCGGTCGGCAGGTCGCGGAATTCGTAGCGGAACTCGGCGTCGCGCGGCACCACGTTGTCGGCAATGCCGCCGTGGAACTGGCCCACGCTCGCGGTGCTGAAGGGCACGTCGAAGCCCTCGTAGCGCGGTTCGCTGCGCTCGAAGCCTTCGGCCATGTCGCGCACCTTGCCGACCACGCGCGCGGCCATCTCGATGGCATTGACCGACTTGGGCGTGAGCGAGGAATGCGCCTCCTTGCCGCGCACGCAGCAGCGGTAGCGGTACACGCCCTTGTGCGCGATGGCCGGCACCATGCTGGTGGGCTCGCCCACGATGCAGGCGAGCGGCTTGATGCCGGCGTCGCGCATGTCGGCGATGAGTTCCTTCACGCCGAAGCAGCCGATCTCTTCCTCGTAGCTGAAGGCAAAGTGCACCGCGAAGGGCGAGTCGCTTTCGAGGAAGCGCCGGGCATTGGACAGCGCGATGGCGATGAAGCTCTTCATGTCGGCCGAGCCGCGGCCGTAGAGGCGTTCGTTCTGCACCGCGGCGGAGAGCGGGTCGACGCTCCAGTCCTGCCCGTCCCACGGCACCGTGTCGGTGTGGCCCGAGATGATCACGCCGGCCGGCTTGCCCTCGCCGAGGGTGGCGAACAGGTTGGCCTTGGTGCGCTCGGCGTTGTAGGTGATGCGGCTCTTCACGCCCAGCGCGGCCAGGTGGCTTTGCGCGAGGTCGATCAGCTGCAGGTTGCTGTTTTCGCTGACGGTGTTCATGCGCACCAGCGTCTGGGCCAGCGCGAGGCTCTGGGGGGAAAGCGTAGGGGACATGCAACACATTGTCCAAGAAGTCGGCGCCGCGCGCCCGCGGGCGCCCCGGCTGTCATGCGCAGCGGGTACCCTGCGCCTCTTTTGGATGGAGAAAAAGACGATGCGCACCGTTCACTTCGCCCTTGCCGCGACCGCCGTCCTTGGCCTGGCGGCCTGCAGCACCACCGGTCCCGCCAACAAGCTGCTCACGCTCGACGGCAACCCGCCGCTGGTCATTGCGCACCGCGGCGCCTCGGGCTACCTGCCCGAAGAAACGCTCGAAGCCTATGCGCGCGCCATCGAACTGGGTGCCGACGTGATCGAGATGGACCTGGTCTCCACCAAGGACGGCGTGCTCATTGCCCGCCACGACCCCAACCTGGCCATCAGCACCGACGTGGCCAAACACCCGCGCTTCGCCTCGCGCAAGAAGACCATCAAGGTCGACGGCGAAACCCAGACCGGCTGGTTCAGCAACGACTTCACGCTGGCCGAGATCAAGACGCTGGGCGGCATCTCCACCGACCCCGAGCGCCCGCAGGAATTCAACGGCAAGTTCAAGATCCCCACCTTCCAGGAGATCATCGACTTTGCCAAGGCCAAGTCGAAGGAAACCGGCCGCACCATCGCGATCTACCCAGAGACCAAGAACCCGACCTACTTCCGCGAGCTGGGGCTGCCGCTGGAAGACAAGGTGATCGCCGCCATCAACGCCGCCGGCTGGAACAGCAAGACCGCGCCCATCTACGTGCAGTCCTTCGAGCCCGGCAGCCTCAAGTACATGAAGGCCAAGGGCCTGAACACCCGGCTCATCCAGCTGATCGACGGCGACAGCGTCGACCTGAAGACCGGCGCCGTGACCTTCGCCGTGCCGAGCGACCGCCCCTACGACTGGACCAAGGCCGGCGACAAGCGCAACTTCGACGCCATGGTCACGCCCGCGGGCCTGGCCGAGATCAAGACCTATGCCGACGGCATCGGCCCGTGGAAGCGCTACATCGTGAGCATCAAGGGCAGCATCGGCGCCGACGGCAAGCCGCTGGACGTCAACAAGGACGGCAAGATCAACGACGCCGACGCCACCTCGGTCTCGCCCACCACGCTGATTGCCGATGCGCACAAGGCCGGCCTCTTCGTGCACCCGTTCACCTTCCGCAACGAATCGCGCCGGCTCGCGGCCGACTACAACAAGGACGGCAGGAACGAGTACGCGGTCTACTACAAGCTGGGCGTGGACGGCGTGTTCACCGACTTCACCGACACCGCGATCGCCGCGCGCGCCGACTACCTGAAGAGCATGGGGCGCTGAGCGCGACCTGGGGGTTTGCCCGGCACGGTCTTTGCGGAGGTTTCCGCAAAGCCTAGACTGTGCTCCATGAAACTCATCGACTCGCTCGTCACGCAGGCGGCCGGCATCGCCGCCGTGCGGCGTGACCTCCACGCCCATCCCGAACTCTGCTTCGAAGAAGTCCGCACCGCCGACGTGGTGGCAGGCAAGCTCACCGAATGGGGCATTCCCATCCACCGGGGCCTGGGCACCACCGGCGTGGTGGGCATCGTCAAGAACGGCACCAGCACTCGCGCCGTGGGCCTGCGCGCCGACATGGACGCGCTGCCCGTCACCGAGCTCAACACCTTCGCGCATGCCAGCAAGCACCACGGCAAGATGCACGCCTGCGGGCACGACGGCCACACGGCCATGCTGCTCGCGGCCGCGCAGCATCTTGCGAAGAACCGCAATTTCGACGGCACCGTCTACCTGATCTTCCAGCCGGCCGAAGAGGGCGGCGGCGGCGCGCGCGAGATGATCAAGGAGGGGCTGTTCGAGCAGTTCCCGATGGACGCCGTCTTCGGCATGCACAACTGGCCCGGCATGAAGGCCGGCCAGTTCGCGGTGAGCCCGGGGCCGGTGATGGCGTCGGGCAACAAGTTCTACGTCAACGTGATCGGCAAGGGCGGACATGCCGCGCTGCCGCAGACCGGCATCGACCCGGTGCCGATCGCCTGCGAGATCGTGCAGGCCTTCCAGACCATCCTCACG
>Ga0006562J51391_1100831_pt1 | contig 12242 bp, 9 predicted proteins | sample Ararhi6_input_d2_FD_51391 | JGI IMG/M metagenome (IMG submission 51391) | reverse complement strand
GTCTCCAGGCATCCGGCCGAAAACGGCGCAGATGCACCCGGCAATCATAACCGGTCCGGGCCACCGCATCGCACCGCATCGCACCGCATCCGCCGCCCGGCTACCCCACCGGCATCCCGATGTAAACCCTCTCCGCTGCGCCCCGCGACGCACGTACGGTGACGCCATGATCGACACCTTCCTCCCCCGCCACGCGATCGTCACGGCATCCGACTCGGGGATCGGCGCCGCCACCGCCATCGCGCTCGCCCATGCCGGGATCGAGGTCGGCATCACGTGGCACAGCGATGAGGAGGGGGCGCAGCGCACGGCGGACGCGGTGCGCGCGGCGGGCTCCCGCGCCGTCGTCGCGCATTTCGACGCGACCTACCTGCGCGCGGTGCCCGCGACGATCGACGCACTCGCCGACGAACTCGGCGGGGTCGACGTGTTCGTCAACAACGCCGGCGGCGGGGGCGGCATCCCGTTCCTCGACCTGTCGCTCGACGACTGGCGGCAGACGGTCGCCCTCAACCTCGACGGCGCCTTCGCCGGCATGCAGGCGGCCGCCCGGCGGATGGTCGCGGCCGGCCACGGGGGACGGATCATCGCGATCACGAGCGTGCACGAGCACCAGCCGCGCGTCGGGTCGGCGCACTACGTCGCCGCGAAGCACGGGCTCGGCGGTCTCGTGAAGACGATGGCGCAGGAGCTCGGCGCGCACGGGATCACCGTCAACGCCGTCGCCCCCGGCGAGATCGCGACGCCGCTGAACGACATGGAGTCGGAGGATGCCGCGCGGACCCACCGCCCCGGCATCCCGATCCCGCGCCCCGGCACGCCCGAGGAGATCGGGGCGGTCGTCGCGTTCCTCGCGTCCCCGGCGGCGGGGTACGTCACCGGCGCCAGCTGGCCGGTCGACGGCGGGATGCTGACCATGGGGCCGCAGGCCGGCTCGCACCTCGAATCCGACGCCTGGCGCCAGGGCTGAGCCCCGGCCGCGTGCGCGTCGCGCTACTGCTCCGCGCGGGTGCAGGTGACCTGCTTCGCGGTCTGTCCCGTGACGGAGCTGGGCAGCTCGACCGGGGCATCCGTGCTCGGCGTCTGCGTGCCATCCGGCGTCGCGCTCGGATCCGGCGTCACGGCCGGATCGGGAGTCGCGGTCGGGGATTCGATGGTGCCGTCGCCGTCGGCCTCGCCCACGACCTCGACTCCGTTGCCCCCGCTCACCTCGCCGGTCAGCTTCAGCGGCCTGTTCTCCGCGATGGCCTGGAACAGCACGTCCGCGGCCCAGGTCACCGGCTGCACGCGCGCGCCGCCGGTGGCGTACTCGGTGGGGTACTGCACGAAGACGATGTCCTCGTACGCGACGTCTTTGACGGCCATCGCGATCTGCACCATGCGGGTCGCGTTCGCCAGCGACGAGCTCAGCACGAGCTGGCCGTTGTTGACCTGCTGCAGCGCCGTGGTCGCCAGGCCGAAGAGGGCCTGCGGGTTCGCGAGGACCGCGTCCGACTTCAGCTTCCGCACGAGGGAGCCCATGAACTGCTGCTGGTTCGAGATGCGGCCGAGGTCGGAGCCGTCGCCGATGCCGTGCCGGATGCGGAGGAACTGCAGGGCATCGGCGCCGACGAGCGTGTGCTCGCCCTTGGCCAGGTCGAGCCCGGTATGGATGTCCTTGATGTCGTCGGAGAGGCAGACGTCGACGCCGCCGATCGCGTCGGACATGTTGATCACGCCGGTCCAGCGGATGGATGCCGCGAACTGGATGTCGACGCCGGTCAGCTCCTCGATCGTGAGCACGCTGCACTGCAGGCCGCCGTACATGTACGACGAGTTGAGCATCTGCGCGCTCATGGCGGGGTAGCTGCCACCGTCCTCGTTCGGGCACGAGGGGATCGGGATGACCATGTCGCGGGGGAACGAGACCACGGTCACGCGCCGCGGCGAGTCGCTGATGTTCAGCAGCATGGTCACGTCGTTGCGCTCACCGCCGTCGTCGTCCGCGCACCGCGGGAAGAGCGCGAGGTCCTGACCCTCGCACGAGTCGGTGCCGACGACGAGCAGGTTGACTCCGCCCTCGATCTCGCCGATGCTCGGCGGCAGTTCGGTCTCGTCGTCGCCGATCGAGACACCGCTGTCCTCGAGGGCGCGCGCTGCGTCCCACACCGCGAAGGCGCCCACCGTGCCGATGCTGATCGCCAGCACCGCGACGACGGCGCCGAGGATCTGCAGGACCTGCCCGAACGGGTGGGGGGAGGACAGGATGCCGTGCCGGGCGACGGGGTGCCGGCGGTGGCGGGACGCCTTGGCGGCGGAGGTGGGCTCGCTCACGGACGTCCTTTCGAAACTGCGGAGGGTGTGGGATTCGAACCCACGGGACATTGCTGCCCACCGGTTTTCAAGACCGGATCCTTCGGCCTCTCGGACAACCCTCCCGGCGGACGCCAACGGCATCCGACGAACAGGCGTCGAGTCTAGTGGACGGGTTCGCTCCCCATTTTCGCCGGAACGGCTGTGGACGGGCTGAGTAGCGGGATCAGAGCTTGCGGAGCACGTCGGCGACGCCGCCGTGCTGCACCGACCGGGTCGTCTCGGATGCCTCGCGGCGGACGTCCTCCGGCCCCTGCGCCATCGCGATGGCCCGACCCCCGTGCTCACGCGCCCAGCGGAACATCCCGACGTCGTTGCGGCCGTCACCCATGACGAGCACGTGCGGCGGATCGACCTCCAGCCACACCCGCACCTTCTCCAGCGCCGTGGACTTGTCCACGCCCTGCGGGGCGATGTCGAGCCACGCCGACCAGCCGACCGCATACGAGACCTTGTTGAGCCCGATGCGGGCGACGAGGTCGACGAAGTCCTCGTCGGTGTCCTCCGGGGAGACGACGACGACACGGCACACGGGGGACGCGGAGAGCTCCTCGAACGGCACGCGGCGGGCGTTCTGCAGGTTCCAATCGTCGAGCTGCTCGGTGTACAGGCGCCGCCCGTCGGGCAGCTCGACCATGTACCGGGCCTCCGGCAGGTGCTCGCGCAGGAGGTGGAGGACCTCGGCGGGGTCGAACGTCTCGACGTGGAACCGCTCGTAGCGCACCTCGTCGGCGAAGTCGCCGGCGATGCGCTTCATGATCACGGCGCCGTTGGAGCAGACGACGTACTCCGGCTGCATCTCCAGAATGCGCAGGATGCCGCGGGTCCCCTCCCACGAACGGCCCGTCGCGAGCATGACCTCGTGGCCGGCGCGGTGGGCGTGCGCGACGGCCGCGACCACCCCCGGGCTCAGGGTCTCATCCTCCAGGAGGACCGTCCCGTCGACGTCGAGGGCGATGAGGAGGCGCTCGGTGGGGACATCCGGGTTCTCGGTGTCCTCGGCGATCTCCTCGACGAGCTCCGCAGCCTTCGTCGGCCGGACGACCCTGACCGACCCGGTCGGCGGGAGGTGCGCTTCGCTCACGCGACCGGCTCCGCGACTTCCAAGCCGCCGAGGTAGGGTCGCAGCGCCTCCGGGATCCACACCGACCCGTCGGCGCGCTGGTGGGTCTCCAGCAGCGCGACGATCCAGCGAGTCGTCGCGAGCGTCCCGTTCAGCGTCGCGACGTGCGCCGTCTTTCCGACGCCGCCGCCTTCGACGGGCGGGCGGTGCCGGATGTCGAGCCGGCGGGCCTGGAAGGTCGTGCAGTTCGAGGTGCTGGTGAGCTCGCGGTAGGCACCCTGCGTGGGCACCCACGCCTCCACGTCGTACTTGCGGGCGGCGGAGGATCCGAGGTCACCGGCGGCGACGTCGATGACGCGGTAGCTGAGGCCCAGGTCCTGCAGCATCCGCTCCTGCATCTCCACGAGACGCAGGTGCTCGGCTTCAGCATCCTCCGGGGTCGTGTAGACGAACATCTCCAGCTTGTTGAACTGGTGCAGGCGGATGATGCCGCGGGTGTCCTTGCCGCCTGAGCCGGCCTCCCGCCGGTAGCACGTGGACCACCCGGCGTAGCGCTTCGCGCCGTCGCTGAGGTCGAGGATCTCGTCCATGTGGAACCCGGCGAGGGGCACCTCACTCGTACCCACGAGGTAGAGGTCGTCGTCGTCGAGCCGGTAGACCTCGTCGGCGTGCTGCCCGAGGAACCCGGTGCCGCGCATGACCTCGGCGCGCACGAGCGTCGGCGGGATGACCGGGATGAACCCGGCGGCGAGCGCCCGGTCGAGCCCCATGTTCATGATGGCCAGTTCGAGACGCGCACCGATGCCGGTGAGGAAGGTGAACCGGGCGCCGGAGACCTTCGCGCCGCGCTCCATGTCGATCGCGCCGAGCAGCTCGCCCAGGGCCAGGTGATCGCGCGGCTCGAAGTCGAACGTCGCGGGATGCCCATGCGTGCGGAGGGTGACGAAGTCGTCCTCCCCGCCGGCGGGGACGCCGTCCAGGACGATGTTCTCGATCTTCGCGAGAGCCTCGTCGGCGGCCAGCTCCGCCGCGGTGACCGCCTGCTGAGCCTGCTTGACCCGGTCGCTGAGCTCCTTCGCCTCGGCGACGAGCGCGGGCTTGTCCTCCTTGGCGGCCTTCGCGACGGTCTTCCCGTGCGCGTTCTGCGCGGCGCGGAGCTCTTCGAACGCCGTCAGCGCCGCGCGGCGCTCCCGGTCGGCGACGAGGGCGGCATCCACCGTGTCGGCCGACTCCCCGCGTGCTTCCTGCGAGCGCTTCACGAGCTCCGGGTCGTCGCGGAGGAGGGCGAGATCGATCATCCGCCAAGTCTAGCCAGCGGGTGGCGGCTCCTCCCCAGCCTGCGGGTCCTAGTCTGTTCCCATGGGGCCTCTCTCTGACGACGACCGCGGTGCCGACGCTCCCGACCCCGTCGAGGCCGCCGCGCCCGACGACACCATCCGCGAACCGGAGGACGTCGCACCCGACACCACCGACGGTGAGGGCGGCGAGGCCCGCCGCGTGGATGCCGCGGGCCACACGGCACCGATCTCCGAGGGCGGGCGGCGGCCGAACCCGAAGGCCGCGCTCGTGTACAACCCGATCAAGGTCGACGCGGACGAGCTGCGCGCCTCCGTCACGCGGCTGGCCGCCGAGGCCGGGTGGGTCGAGCCCCTCTTCTACGAGACCACCGTGGACGACCTGGGCGACGACGTGACCCGACAGGCGCTCGCCGAAGAGGTGGATGCCGTCCTCGTGGCCGGCGGCGACGGCACCGTGCGCGCCGTCTCGGAGGCGATGACCGGGTCGGGGGTCCCGCTCACGATCGTGCCGAGCGGGACCGGCAACCTGCTGGCCCGGAACCTCCGGCTGCCGCTGGACGACGCGGAGACGATGATCCGGGCGACCTTCGACGGCGAGACGCTGCCGATCGACGTGGGCTTCGCGAAGATCACCCGCACGAACGCCGGCACGGAGGAACGCGCGTTCGTCGTCATGGGCGGTATCGGGCTGGACGCCGCCATGATCGCCAACACCAACGGCGACCTGAAGAAGAAGGTCGGCTGGGTCGCCTACGTCGACGGCGCCGCCCGCTCGCTCGTCGGGGCGAAGCCGTTCCCCGTGATGTACCAGCTGCCTGGGCACCGCATGCACCGCGCGAACGTGCAGAGCGTACTGATCGCCAACTGCGGTTCCCTGCCGGCCGGGCTCGAGCTCATCCCCGAGGCATCCGTCACGGACGGTCAGCTCGATGTCGTCGTCGTGCAGCCGAAGGGCCCGTTCGGCTGGCTGCTCGTCTGGCGCCGCGTCGCCTGGGACAACAGCGTGCTGCGACGCTTCCGGGCGGGCCGCAAGTTCCTCGCCCTGACCACGGAGGACAACGCCGTCCGCTACACCCGCGGCGTCGGCATCGACATCGCGACACCGTCGGCACAGCCCGTGCAGCTGGACGGTGACGAGTTCGGCGAGGGCACGCATCTGCACTGCCGCGTGGAGACCGGCGGGCTGCTGGTCACCGTGCCGCGCGGGCATTCGGTCACGGCGGTCTGATCTCCGGGACGCCAGGCTTTCGACGCGACGCCGGACTCGGGCGGCCGGATGCGCCGTCACGCCGCCTCCTCGGCCTCGATGAGGGCAGGATGGACGGATGACGTCGCCCTCGATCGTCTGGTTCCGCGACGACCTGCGGCTCGCCGACAACCCGGCGCTGCGCGCGGCCGTCGACCGGGGCGCGCCGATCATCGCCCTGTTCGTGCTGGATGAGGAGTCCCCCGGCATCCGCCCACTCGGTGGCGCCGCCCGCTGGTGGCTGCACCACTCGCTGGCCTCGCTCGCCGAGCGACTGCGGGAGAAGGGCGGGCGCCTCGTGCTGCGACGGGGACCCGCGGCACGCACCGTGCGCGACGTGGTGCAGGATGCCGCCGCCGGCGCCGTGTTCTGGAACCGGCGCTACGGGCTCCCCGAGCGGGAGATCGACGCCGACCTGAAGTCGTCGCTGCGCGCCGACGGCGTCGAGGTCGCCTCGTTCGCGGCCGGTCTCCTGTTCGAGCCGTGGACCGTGACGACCGGCGCCGGCACCCACTTCTCCGTCTTCACCCCGTTCTGGCGCGCATGCCAGCAGCAGCCGGGGCCGCGGGGGCCGCTGCCGGAACCGCGGACGATCGCCCGGTTCGAGGGAGACGTGCCGTCGGACGATCTGTCGGACTGGGCCCTGCTGCCGACCGCGCCGGACTGGGCCGGGGGCCTGCGCGAGGCGTGGGAGCCGGGTGAGCCGGCCGCCCGCCGCCGGCTGCGGGAGTTCCTCGCCGAGGACGTGGGCGACTATGACCGGGCGCGCGACGAACCCGCCGCAGGGGCGACCTCGCTGCTGTCGCCACGGCTGCGGTGGGGCGAGCTCGGTCCGCACACGGTGTGGCATGCGGCGGCCGAGGCCGGCGGCGGCGGGCGCTTCCTCACCGAGCTGGGCTGGCGGGAGTTCGCCTGGCACACCCTGTTCCACGCCCCCGACCTGGCGACGACGAACCTCCGGCGGGAGTTCGATGCGTTCCCGTGGCCGCCGCTGCGACCGGACCTGCTCGAGGCGTGGGAGCGCGGCGGCACCGGCTACCGTCTCGTCGACGCCGGGATGCGGGAACTCTGGGCGACGGGGCACATGCACAACCGGGTGCGCATGGTCACGGCATCCTTCCTGGTGAAGAACCTGCTGATCGACTGGCGGCTCGGGGAGCAGTGGTTCTGGGACACCCTGGTCGACGCGGATGCTGCGAGCAACCCGTTCAACTGGCAGTGGGTCGCAGGGTCCGGCGCCGACGCCGCGCCGTACTTCCGGGTGTTCAACCCCGAGCTGCAGGCGACCAAGTTCGACGCCGACGGGCGGTACGTCGCGCGGTGGGCGCCGGAGTACGGCGCGGGCAGCGCTCTCCGGCCGGAGCCCGTGGTCGACCTCAAGGAGTCGCGGGGTGCGGCGCTGGCCGCTTATGAGGCGGTCCGCCGCGGAGGCTGAGGCAACGCCAGGGGTGGCCTGGAATACGGGGCGGGACTCCCGGAGTTGTCATGGGGGATGACTCCTGCGCTCTCCGTCCTTGACCTCGTCCCCGTCCGCACCGGCCAGACCAGCGCGCAGGCGGTGACGGCATCCCTCTCGCTCGTGCAGCGCGCCGAGGAGCTCGGCTACCGCCGCTACTGGTTCGCCGAGCACCACAACATGCCCGCCGTCGCCTCGACGACGCCGCCGGTGCTGATCGCCGCCGCGGCGGCGCGGACCTCCACGATCCGGGTGGGATCGGGCGGCGTCATGCTGCCGAACCACTCGCCGCTCGTGGTGTCCGAGCAGTTCGCGGCGCTCGAGGCCATCGCGCCGGGACGCATCGACCTCGGCATCGGGCGCGCCCCGGGCAGCGACCCGGTCATCACGCAGCTGCTGCGGATGAGCGGCACCACGAGCGACGTCGAGCGGTTCCCCGAACACGTCCGCGACATCGTCGGGCTGGTCTCCGGCGACGGCGCGACGCTGCGCTTCACCTCCGGCGGCACGTACGACGTGCACGCCACCCCCGCCGCCACGACGACGCCCGAGGTGTGGCTGCTCGGCTCGAGCGACTATTCGGCGCAGCTCGCCGCGGCGCAAGGCCTCCCGTACGTCTTCGCCAACCACTTCTCCGGCGAGGGCCTCGAGCGCGCGCTCGATCTGTACCGCTCGCAGTTCCAGCCGTCGGCGACCCTGGACGCCCCGCGCACGTTCCTCACCGCGAACGTCGTCGCTGCGGCGACGGCCGCGGAGGCGGAGGAGCGGATGCTGCCGCAGGCGCGCATGATGGCCCGGCTCCGCGGGAACCGGCCGCTCGTCGCGCTCGAGACCGTCGAGCAGGCCGCCGCCGCGGAGGCCGCGGACGGGCTCGCCGCGCCGGTGCTCGAAGCGCTCCGCCGCCGGTGGTTCGTCGGGACCGGGCCGGACGTGCGCACGGCGCTGGCGGAGTTCGCCGCCCGCTGGGGCGTCGACGAGGTCATGATCTCGCCGGTCGCCGGCGCGTACGACGCGGAGCCGATGGAGTCGGCCGCGGGCCGCATCCAGACCCTCGAGGCCGTCGCCGGCTGACGCGGGTGCGCCCTGCGCGGGCGTGACGACCCGGGGAGTCGGTGACCCCGGGGGACGTGACGCTCCGGGGAGATGTGACGCCCGGGGCACGTAACGCCCCGCGGGGATGTGACGCCTGGGGAGGACATAACGCCCCGGGAGGTGGCATCCCAAGGTTTTCATCCTCCTGGCGGGACATCTCCTCCGCATCCGCGGGACATCGCCCCCAGGATGTGACGCCCCGGGAGGAGATGACGCCTCGGGAGGTGGAATCCCGGGAATGCGTCCTCCTGAAGCGACATCTCCTCCGGAGCCCGGGCGCGGGCGGGACGCGGGCGCCGAGGCGGAGGCGGAAGCCACGCCCCCACGCGTCGTGACGGATGCCGGGGCCGCGCGGCAGTTCGTCCGCGCCGAGCTGCGGGTGCCTCGGGCCATGACCCACACTTTGGCGCGACCGAGGCCCCGCGGCGCAATTCATCCGCGCCGAAAGGCGGGTGCAGTGCGCCGCGACCCGCACTTTGGCGCGGGTGAACGAGACGCGACCCCGCGGCTACGCGTCGGGCTCGCCGGAGATGAGCCCACGCAGCCAGTCTCGCGCCTCGACGAACACGTCGTCGGAATAGCGCTCCGGGTAGTGCACGATCGCGCGGTCGGCGCGCGGGTACGACCCGAGGAAGATCACCTTCGGCGAGAAGCGGCGCAGGCCCAGGAGGGCGTCGGCCATCCGCTCGTCCTCGATGTGCCCGTCGGCGTCGATCACGAAGCGATACCGGCCCAGCTCGTCGCCGATCGGCCGCGAAGCCAGGAGCGAGAGGTTGATCCCACGGGTCGCGAACTGCTCGAGCAGCTCGAGCAGCGCGCCGGGGTACTCCTCGGGCAGCTCGACGATGAGCGACGTCTTGTCGGCGCCGGTCGGCGCGGGCGCCGCGACCGTGCGGCTCACGAGCACGAACCGCGTCACGGCATTGACGTTGTCGCCGATGCCCTCGGCCAGCAGCTCCAGGTCGTAGTGCTCCAGGATGCCGGGAGGCGCGATCGCCGCCTGCGCGTCGCTCACGCCGTCGATGATGCCCACGGCGGATGCCACATTGCTGGCCGCCGGGATGTGCGCGTGCTCGGGGAGCTTCTCACTGAGCCATTGCAGGCACTGGGCGTAGGCGACGGGGTGCGCCGCGATGAGCGTGACGTCCTCCAGCCGCACGCCGGGCCGTGCGACGAGGACGAAGTTCACCGGAACGAGGTACTCCCCCACGATCCGCAGGCCCGGCATCGTGGCCAGGGCGTCCTGCGCCGTGGAGACCCCGCCGTCGACGGAGTTCTCGATCGCGATCATCGCGGCATCCGAGCGTCCCTCGACGACGTCGGCGAGCGCCTCGCCGACGTTGCGCACCGGCCGCCAGATCTGCTCGCGCGCCTCGGGCACCTGCGCGAGGGCGGACTCCGTGAACGTTCCCGCGGGACCCAAGTAGCTGTACGTGCGACGGACAGGCGCTTCGGGATCGATGCTCACGGTCCACAAGCCTAGTGCGGGGTGCCTTCCCCTCCTCCGCGGTGTCAGACTGGGGCAATGAGCCGCGCAGGACAGCCAGCCGAAGCATCCGATCTCATCGACATCGACGAACTGATCAACGCCTACTACGACCGCAAACCCGACGCCTCCGTGCCGGAGCAGCGCGTCGCGTTCGGCACGAGCGGTCACCGCGGCTCGTCGCTGTCGACGAGCTTCAACGAGGACCACATCCTCGCCACGACGCAGGCGATCGTCGACTACCGCGCCGCGCATGGGATCACCGGTCCCCTCTTCCTCGGCCGTGACACGCACGGGCTGTCCCGGCCCGCTGAACGGACGGCCGTCGAGGTCCTCGTCGGCAACGGCGTGGACGTGCGGGTGGACTCCCGCGACTCGTGGGTGCCGACGCCGGCGCTCAGCCACGCCATCCTCACCTACAACCGCGGCAAGGCGGGCGATGACGCGAGCCGCGCCGACGGCATCGTCGTCACCCCGTCGCACAACCCGCCGCGTGACGGCGGCTTCAAGTACAACCCGCCGCACGGCGGCCCCGCCGACACCGACGCGACCGGCTGGATCGCCGACCGCGCGAACGCGCTCGTCGCCGCCGGCCTGGAGGGCGTCACCCGCACGCGCTTCGCCGACATCGACCTCGCGACCGTCGGCACGTACGACTTCCGCGACGGCTACGTGCGCGACCTCGGCAGCATCATCGACGTGGATGCCATCGCCCGCGCGGGCGTCCGCATCGGCGCCGACCCGCTCGGCGGCGCCTCCGTGGAGTACTGGGCCCTCATCGCCGAGGTCTACGGCCTCGACCTCACCGTCGTGAACCCCGAAGTCGACCCGACGTGGCGCTTCATGACCCTCGACTGGGACGAGAAGATCCGCATGGATCCGTCGTCGCCGTCGGCGATGGCATCCCTCGTCTCGCGCCGCGACGAGTACGACATCCTCACCGGCAACGACGCGGATGCCGACCGGCACGGCATCGTCACCCCCGACGCGGGTCTCATGAACCCCAACCACTACCTCGCGGTCGCGATCGACTACCTGTACCGCCACCGCGGCGGGTGGCCGTCGGATGCCGCGATCGGCAAGACCCTCGTCTCCTCGATGATCATCGACCGCGTCGCCGAATCGCTCGGACGGACGCTGCTGGAGGTGCCGGTCGGGTTCAAGTGGTTCGTGCCCGGCCTGCTCGACGGGTCGGTCGCCTTCGGCGGCGAGGAGTCGGCGGGCGCCTCGTTCCTGCGCAAGGACGGCACCGTCTGGACGACCGACAAGGACGGCATCCTGCTGTGCCTGCTCGCGGCGGAGATCCTGGCCGTGACGGGCAAGACGCCGTCGCAGCGGTACGCGGAGCTCGAGGCGGAGTTCGGCGCGTCGGCGTACCAGCGGGTGGATGCCCCGGCGACGCCCGCGCAGAAGGCGACGCTCGGCAAGCTCGCGCCGGAGGCTGTGACCGCGACGGAGCTCGCCGGTGAGCCGATCACTGCGAAGCTCTCGCACGCGCCGGGCAACGGCGCCGCGATCGGCGGGCTCAAGGTGCAGACCGAGCACGCCTGGTTCGCGGCGCGCCCGTCGGGCACCGAGGACGTGTACAAGCTGTACGCCGAGAGCCTCAAGGGCCCCGAGCACCTCGCCGCCGTGCAGGAAGAGGCCCGCGCCGTCGTCTCGGCCGCCCTCGGCGGCTGATCGCGGCCCCGCTCAGAGTGGATGGGATCGAATCGGTGGCGCTTGGCGTCGCCTCGCGGGGTCCGAGGCGGCACGAAGTGACCCCGAACCCGGCGCCCCGGACCGCGCCGACCAGATTGGGGTCGGGTGCGGTCGCCTCGCGGGGTTCGAGGCGGCACGAAGTGACCCCGAACCGGGCGGCCCGGACCGCGCCGACCAGATTGGGGTCGAGTGTGGTCGCCTCGAGGCGCCGCAGGCGGCACGAAGTGACCCCGAACCCGACGACCGGAGGTCAGAGCCGCGCGGCCAGGGCGGCGCCGGCGGCGCGGAGCCATTGGGCCGGGTCGGTCATCGCTGCGGCGGGACTGCCCGCCAGGTCGGTGAGCGAGAGGGATGCCGCGAAGGCGGCGACGTCGGCATCCGGCGCGATGCGCCCCGCGACGAGTGCGACCGGCAACCCCGCCTCGGCGGCGAGGCCGGCGACGAAGGACGGGACCTTGCCCGCGGCGGACTGCCCGTCGTAGGCGCCCTCCCCCGTGACGACGAGGTCGGCGCCGCGCACGGCGTCCGCGAGGCCGATAAGGTCGGCG
>Ga0006562J51391_1019390_pt1 | contig 12320 bp, 9 predicted proteins | sample Ararhi6_input_d2_FD_51391 | JGI IMG/M metagenome (IMG submission 51391) | reverse complement strand
GCCCGCGCGGTGGCAGGCACTACCCCGCCCTGCCAGACTGAACGCATGAGCGTGATCGAGAACTCGAAACTGACCGTCGTCGGCGCCGGAGCGGTCGGATCGAGCGTGGCGTATGCGGCGCTCATCCGCGGATCGGCGCGCCACGTCGCGCTGTACGACATCGCGGCGGAGAAGACCGAGGCCGAGGTGCTCGACCTCGCGCACGGCGCGCAGTTCACCGGCTCCAGCGACATCATCGGCGGCGCCGACATCTCCGTCGCGGCGGGCTCGCACGTCGTGGTCATCACCGCGGGCGCCAAGCAGAAGCCGGGTCAGACCCGGACGGAGCTCGCGGGCGTGAATGCCGGCATCCTCACATCGATGATGCCGCGGCTGCTCGAGGTCGCACCCGACGCCACGTACGTGATCGTCACCAACCCCTGCGATGTGCTGACGGTGCTTGCCCAGCAGGCCACGGGCCTGCCCTACGAGCGCATCTTCGCGTCCGGCACCGTGCTCGACACGTCGCGCCTGCGCTGGAAGCTCGCGCAGCGCGCCGGTGTCTCGATCTCGAGCGTCCACGCCTACATCGTCGGCGAGCACGGCGACACCGAGTTCCCCCTGTGGTCGCATGCCACGATCGGCACCGTCCCGATCCTCGACTGGGAGCCCCTGGACGGTCAGCCGAAGTTCACCGTCGACGAGCTGGACGGGATCGCGGTGGACGTACGCGACGCCGCGTACAAGGTGATCCAGGGCAAGGGCGCCACCAACTACGCCATCGGCCTCTCCAGCGCGCGCATCGTCGAGGCCGTACTCAACGACGAGCACGCCGTCATGCCCGTCTCCACGGTGCTCGACGACTTCCACGGCGTGAGCGGCGTCGCGCTCTCTGTGCCGTCGGTGGTCAGCCGCAACGGCGCCGCACCGATCCGCACGACCGCCTTCTCGCCCAGCGAACTCGGTCTCTTCCGTCGCTCGGCGGACGCGCTGCGCGGGGTCGCCGACTCGCTGCGTTGAGCTGTTCTCCGGCCACGGTCCGGAGCCACCTCTGCTGACCCGCCCATGGGCGCACCGGCAGTGTCGCATGCGCGACGTACGCTGATCGGATGGCAACCCGACGACCCGCAGCGACGACCGCCTTCCGCTGCACCGAGTGCGGCTGGACCGCCGCCAAGTGGGTCGGTCGCTGCGGCGAGTGCCAGCAGTGGGGGACGGTCGTCGAGGCGGCCACCGCCACCGGCATCGTGCACGCGGTGTCGCCGATCGCGCCGACGCGGGCCGCGCGCCCCATCACCGAGATCGACACGAGCGAAACCCCGCGACGGACGAGCGGGGTCGGCGAGTTCGACCGCGTCCTCGGCGGCGGGATCGTGCCGGGTGCCGCCATTCTGCTGTCCGGCGAACCGGGGGTGGGAAAGTCGACGCTGCTGCTGGAGGTCGCGGCGCAGAGCGCCCGCGCGGGGCGACGGGTGCTGTACGCGAGTGCGGAGGAATCGCTCGGGCAGGTGCGGCTGCGCGCCGAGCGCACCGGCGCCCTGCACGACGAGCTCTACCTCGCCAGCGAGACCGACCTCGCGACGATCCTCGGTCACATCGACGAGACCCGCCCGGAGCTGCTCATCGTCGACTCCGTGCAGACGGTCTCATCCTCGCTGAGCGACGGGGTCGCGGGTCATCCCAGTCAGGTGCGGGAGGTGGCATCCACCCTCATCCGCGTCGCGAAGGAGCGAGACCTGCCCGTCATCATCGTCGGCCACGTCACGAAGGACGGGTCGATCGCGGGCCCGCGCATCCTCGAGCATCTGGTCGACGTCGTCTGCCAGTTCGAAGGCGACCGCCAGACCTCGCTGCGCTTCGTCCGCGCCCTCAAGAACCGTTTCGGCGCCACCGATGAGGTGGGCTGCTTCGACATGACCGGGTCCGGCATCCAGGAGGTGAGCGATCCGAGCGCGCTCTTCCTTGGGCACGGCTCGCGCGAACCGGGCACGTGCGTCACGATCGCGCTCGAGGGGCGACGCGCCCTCCCGGTGGAGGTGCAGGCCCTCACTCTGACGGCCACCGGCCCGAACCCGCGCCGCATCGTGAGCGGCGTCGACGGCGCGCGGGTCGCGATGGTCCTCGCGGTGCTCGAGAAGCGCGCCGGCATCCGGGTGTCCGACCAGGACGTCTACGTCTCCACGGTGGGCGGCGTGCGGCTCACCGAACCGGCCGCCGACCTCGCGATCGCACTGGCCGTCGCGAGCGCGGTGACGGGGCGGCACAACCCGCCGAACCTCGCCGCGGTCGGCGAGCTCAGCCTGTCCGGCGAGATCCGCGCCGTCACGCAGCACGATCAGCGCCGCGGCGAGGCGGCACGCCTGGGCTATCGCTCGGTCGTCGACACGGCATCGAAGGACCTGCGGCGGGCGCTCGGCGACCTCGCGCGCCTGCACACCCCCGAGCGCGGCGACGCGCCGGGGTTCTGATCGGTCGCTACGCGTCGAGCGCGGCGAGCAGATCCGCCGGCGTCGCCTGCATCGGGTGGGGCCCGGCGATGTCGAAGAACACGGTCGTAATCTCCGACTCATGCGTGCTGAGGAATGCACGGAGCCAGCCCGGCGACTGCAGCGCGACGGCGGGCGGCAGCGTGGCCGGCTTGTGCGTCGCATCGCTGAAGAGCAGGAGCGCGACATCCCCCGTCCGGGGGTCGCGGTAGGTCCACACCTCGCCGCCGTCGAGCGGGTTGTCGCGCTGCCCCGGCCGGAGCAGTGGCACGACCGTGGGGCCGTGCCGGAGAGCGAACGCGAGGGCCGCCATGTCCTGGGTCTGCAGCGCGTCCGCCAGCTGCGTATTGCGGAACTCCAGAGGCTCCTTCGCGGAGCGCTTCTTCCCGGCCATGACGACAAGCCTAGAGAAAGTGAGGGGCCCTCTCGGTCCCCCCATTGGGGACTGGGGAAATCGAGAGGGCCCATTGCTCACCGGGCGGGGGATCCGAGTCGGGCCTCTGGGGTTGGCCCGACGACCGATGCTGGGGACAACGGGGGTCGCCTCGGGAGCTGATTACAGGGTACGCATCCTGGCCGGAACACGCGTCCCCCATTCGGCGGACAATTCATGAGAATGTTCTCAGGAAGGTCAGGTAACCCTCAGGAACCCGAGCAGATGCCGCACGGAGGCGCGGCCCGAGACCGGTTTATGCCCGCGAAAGCATCAGCGAAGCTGAAAGTAACGGGTGTCGGCGGCCTCCATGCCCCCGATCGAGACGGACAGGTGGTACGAACCGGCACCCGCCGTGGGCCGGTCCGTCGCGTCGCACGTGTCCACCGACGACCGGGTGCGACTCCATTCCAGGGGCGTGGCGCTGGAGACGGTCTGGCCGGGCGCGATCTGCACGACCTGGTCACTGGATTCGGTCTGACAGTCCGTCGACCGCCACCACACGTCGCTGCCGCTCGTGATCTCGAACTTCTGCGTCGTGGTCCCGACGTTCATGAGGCACGGCGCGTCGCCGTCGTTGGAGATCGTGATCGACAGCTTCGGCAGCTCGCCGCTGCCGTAGGAGTCCTTGTCCGTCACCGCGAACACGGAGATGTCGCTCGTGCTGCACGGCGCGATGGCCGTTGCGGTCTCGCTCGGATCGGGGGCGGGGGTGGATGGCGCGGGCGCGGGCGTCGTCGGCGCCGCTGACGGCGTCGGGCTCGGCGTCGCGGTCGGGGTCGTGGTGGCCGCCGGCTTCGCGGCATCCCCTGCCGCACCCCGCCAGGGCTGCCAGATCAGGAGGGCGACGATGGCGGCCACGGCGAGAACCGCCAGCAGCACGGCGAGACGCCGGCGGCGGTAGACCGCGGGACTCGGGCGTCGACGTGCGGGGGTGCTCACCCCTTCAGGCTAAGCCGCGGGACCGCTCCGGTCCGCGGCGGCACGCCTAGAGCTGCTTCAGCATCCGGGTGTTGCCCAGGGTGTTGGGCTTGACGTGCGCGAGGTCGAGGAACTCCGCGACGCCCTCGTCGGGGCTGCGCAGCATCTGCGAGTAGACGTCGGAGTCGACGACCTGCTCGCCGATGGGGGCGAAGCCGCGCCGCGTGAAGAAGTCGACCTCGAAGGTGAGGCAGAAGAGCCGCGAAAGGCCCAGAGCGCGCGCGTTCTCCTCGAGCCGCGCGACGATGGCGCCGCCCACCCCGTGCTGGAGCCAGTCCTCGACGACGATGAGGGTGCGGATCTCGCCGAGGTCCTCCCACATCACATGGAGCGCACCGCATCCGATCAGGCGCCCCTCCGCCTCGGCGACGACGAACTCCTGCACCGACTCGAAGAGCGTGACCGGCTCCTTGCCGAGCAGGATGCGGCGCTGCACCCACGGGTCGAGCATCTCGAGGATGCCGCGGACATCCCCGGTGCGGGCGGGTCGGACGACGAACGAGGTCACCGCACCACTTTATGCCCGGCGGTGCCGCCGGACCGGTGCGCCGTAACCCGCCCGCAACAGGGATCCGCCAAGCTGAGGTCATGCCTTTCCGCGTCGCCCGCCCGAGCCACGCCGGCGAGCGGCATCCTGCGCCGCAGAGGACCCGCGCCGCGTGAGCGTCCTCCGCGACTATTCGACGGCGGTGTCCCAGCCCACACTGCCCCTCGACGCACCCGGCGGGCCGGTCCGCTACGACGAGGTGGTCGAGGCCGACGGGACCCTGCGGCCCGCGTGGAAGACGCTCGCCTCGCTCGCCCTCGCCGTCACGCCGGACGAGATGCACCGCGTCGACGGCGAGATCACCCGCTTCCTCGCCGACGACGGCGTCTCGTACACCCGCCGCGACTCCGGCTCCCAGCCGTGGCAGCTCGACCCTATGCCGCTCGTGATCGACGCGCCCGGATGGGCGCGCCTGGACGTCGGGCTCGCGCAGCGCGCCGAGCTGCTGAACGCGATGCTCCTGGACCTGTACGGCCCGCAGACCCTCCTGCGGGAGGGCATCGTGCCGGCGGCCGTCGTCGTCGGCCATTCCGGCTTCGCCCGGCCGATGGCGCGCGCGAGCGCCTTCGACACCAGCCCGCTGCTGCTGTCGGCCGCGGACCTCGGCCGCGACGGCGACGGCGAATGGCACGTCCTGGCCGACCGGGTGCAGGCGCCCTCGGGCCTCGGCTTCGCGGCGGAGAACCGTCGGGTCCTCTCGCAGGTGCTCCCCGATCTGTATCAGGAGAGCAGCCTGCACCGGATGGACCCGTACTTCTCGGCGCTCCGCGCGGCGCTGCTGTCGGCGGTCCCGCAGCACATCGAAGACCCGCGCATCGTGATCATGTCGCCGGGGACCCTGTCCGAGACGGCGTTCGATCAGGCCTTCCTCGCGAGCGCCCTCGGCTTCCCGCTCGTGCAGGGCTCCGACCTCGTCGTCCGCGACGGCTGGGTGTGGATGAAGCCCGCCCGCTGGCCGTTGACGAAGCCCACCGAGCGCATCGACGTCATCATCCGCCGAGTGGATGCCGAGTGGTGCGACCCGCTCGAGATGCGCGCCGAATCCCGCCTCGGCGTCGCGGGACTCTCCGAGGCGGTGCGCCGGGGGCGGGTGCGCCTCGTCAACGGGCTGGGCGCGGGGGTGCTGGAGAACCCGGGCCTCATGCCCTACCTCCCGGCCGCCTGCGAGCATCTGCTCGGCGAGCAGTTGCGGCTCCCGTCGACGCCGACCTGGTGGTGCGGCGACCCCGAAGCCCGCGCGAGCGTCCTGCAGCGCATCGCCGCGGAGGATCCCGCGCTCATCGTCCGCCCCATCGACGAGCCGCGCGCCGCGACGGCAGGCTTGGACCCCACCGAGCTCACCGCACGGATCGAGGCGACACCGCACCGCTTCGTGGGCCAGGACCTCCTCCCCCTCTCGCAGGCGCCGGTGTGGAGCGGGACCGGTCGGGCTGCCGCGATGCCGCTCACGCTCCGCGCGTTCACGCTGCGCTACGGCTCCGCGTACCGGCCCCTCGTCGGGGGGCTCGCGGCCTTCCGCGAGACGATCGACTCCGCCCCGATCACGAAGGACGTCTGGGTCCTGAAGAGTTCGGATGCCGACCCCGATCAGGGTCTCACCGAGATCGCCCCGCTCCCCTCCGCCCGCTCGATCCCGGCGCTCGCTCCCCGTGCGCTCGCGGACATGTTCTGGACCGGGCGGTACGCCGAGCGCGCCGAGGACCTGCTCCGGCTCCTCCTGGCGACGCAGGCCGAGCTGGATCAGCCCGGAGCGCACGCGGCGGCCGTGGACGGCGCCGCGCAGGTGCTGCTGGGCGCGCTGCACCGCCTCTCCGGCGCACGCTTCCTCGACCCGGACGCCGAGTTCCGTTCCCTCCTGCTCGACGCCGCGCGACCCGGTTCGGTCGCGCACTCCCTCGCCCGCCTCCGGGACGCGCTGGAGGGCGTCCGCGATCAGCTCTCCGGTGACACCTGGCGCGTGTTCGCGAACGTCGACCGTGCCACGCGGGCCCTCCGCAGCTCCGCGCACACGCACCGCACCTCGGAGTCCGCCGGTCGCATGCTCGCCGCCATCCTCGTGCTGTACGGGGTCACGGCGAACATGATCCGCGATACGGGCTGGCACATGATCGAGGCCGGCCGCGCGCTGGAGCGCGGCCTGCAGCTGTGCCACCTGCTGAGCGCAGGGCTCATCGAGGTGCGGACGCCGCGCGTCGAGCGCGCCTCCCTGGAGAGCCTGCTGACGACGGCGGAGAGCATCGTCACCTACCGCCGCCGCTACCGCGGGTCGCTGCGCGTCGCCGACGCCCTCGACCTCCTGCTGCTGGACCGGGACAATCCGCGGTCGCTGTCGTTCGCGCTCGCGGGGCTCCGCTCGCACCTGGCGGCGATGCCGGCATCCACCGGGTCGACGCGGGCCGAGCGGCTGCTCGATCACCTGGAGACGGAGCTCCTCGCCGTCGACGCGGCATCCCTCGGTGCCATCACCGGCGGCCGTCGCGCGGCTCTCGCCGACTTCCTCGCAGACGTCCAGGCCCAGCTCGAGCAGCTCGCCGATGCCATCGCACATCTGCACTTCGAGATGGGTCCGCCGGCGGTCTCGCTGTCGGAGCTCTCCCTCATCGAGCTGACGGAGGCGCTCCCGTGAAGCAGTACCGCGTCTGGCACCGCACCGCCTACACGTACAGCAAGCCCGTGCAGGACAGCGTCGGGCTCTTCCACCTCCTCCCCCGGTCGCTGCCCTGGCAGGAGGTCTCCTCGGCGTCGGTCACCGTCGACCCGGTTCCCGGCGACTACGAGCCGGACGTCGACTACTTCGGCAACGCGGCGACCTACTTCCACCTCACCGACCCGCATCCGCAGCTCACGATCGAGTCGACGAGCGACGTGACGGTGCACGAGCCCGTCTACGACCCGGATGCCCTCGCCCGGCCCTGGGAGGACGCGCGGCCGCTGCTGCGGCCCGACCTGCCCGGCGCGTGGGCGGCGACCGAGTACGCGCTCGAGTCGGCGCGCGTGCGCCACGCGAAGGAGGCGACGGCGTACGCGGCCGAGTCGCTCACCCCCGGGCGCCCGATCGGCGAGGCTGCGACCGATCTCATGCAGCGGATCTTCCGCGACTTCGACTACGACAAGACCGCGACGACCGTGACGAGCACCGTCGCCGACGCGTTCCGCAAACGCGCGGGGGTCTGCCAGGACTTCGCGCACGTCGCGCTCGCCTGCCTGCGCGGGCACGGCGTCGCGGCGCGCTACGTGTCCGGATATCTCGCGACACAGCCGCCGCCGGGGAAGCAGCGGGTCTTCGGGGCCGACGCGTCGCACGCGTGGGTGGCGGTCTGGCTGCCGGGCACCGATGAGTGGCTCGCGATCGACCCGACCAACAACCAGTGGGCGAACGACCGCTACGTCACCGTGGCCTGGGGCCGCGACTACGGCGACGTCTCCCCCGTGAAGGGCATCATCTTCACGAAGGCGAAGACCTCGACGCTGCGGGTCTCGGTCGACGTCGCGCCCATCGAGTAGGGACGGCCAGAAACGACGAAGGGGGTGGATGCCGCAGCATCCACCCCCTTGTCGATCAGGTGACTTACGAGCCGGTCGCCATGTCCGGCGTGGCGGCGATCTCGCCCGCCGCCCCGACGCCGATCGCGACCTTGTCGCCGCGCGGCGCTTTCTCGAACACGAACTTTCCGTCCTGCGCGTCGACCGTGACGTGGTCGCCCGCGGTCAGCTCGCCGTGCAGGATCCGCTCGCTGAGCTGGTCCTCCACCTCACGCTGCATGGCGCGGCGGAGCGGCCGCGCACCGAGTGTCGGGTCGAACCCGATCTCGATGAGCTTGTCCTTCGCGGCATCCGTCAGCTCCACCGTCATGTCGCGGTCGAGCAGTCGCTCGGCGAGACGCTTCGTGAAGAGGCCGACGATCTGACGCAGCTCCATCTTGTTCAGCTGCGGGAAGACGATGATGTCGTCGAGGCGGTTGAGGAACTCCGGCTTGAAGTGACGCTTGAGCTCCTCGTCGACCTTGCCCTTCATCCGCTCGTAGCTGGTCTGGGCGTTGCCCTCGACCTGGAAGCCGACCGGGCCACCGGCGATCGCCGACGAACCGAGGTTCGTCGTCATGATGATCACGGTGTTCTTGAAGTCGACGACGCGGCCCTGACCGTCGGTCAGGCGACCCTCTTCGAGGATCTGCAGCAGCGAGTTGAAGATGTCCGGGTGGGCCTTCTCGATCTCGTCGAAGAGGACCACGGAGAACGGCTTGCGGCGCACCTTCTCGGTGAGCTGGCCGCCCTCTTCGAACCCGACGAATCCGGGAGGGGCACCGAACAGACGCGACACGGTGTGCTTCTCGCCGAACTCCGACATGTCGAGGGAGATCAGCGCGCCCTCGTCGTCGAAGAGGAACTCGGCGAGCGCCTTGGCGAGCTCGGTCTTTCCGACGCCCGTGGGGCCGGCGAAGATGAACGAGCCCGAGGGGCGCTTCGGGTCCTTGAGGCCGGCACGCTGGCGGCGGATCGTGCGCGAGAGCGCCGCGATCGCCTCTTCTTGGCCGATGACGCGCTGGTGCAGCGCCTTCTCCATGAAGACGAGACGGCTGGTCTCCTCCTCGGTGAGCTTGAACACCGGGATGCCGGTGGCCTGGGCGAGCACCTCGGCGATCAGGCCCTCGTCGACGACCGCGTGAGAGGCGACGTCGCCGGAGCGCCACTGCTTCTCCAGGCGGAGACGCTCGGCGAGCAGCGACTTCTCCTCGTCGCGCAGCGACGCAGCCTTCTCGAAGTCCTGCTCCTCGCTCGCGCGCTCCTTGTCCTCACGGACCTTCGCGATCTTCTCGTCGAACTCGCGCAGCTCCGGCGGGGACGACAGGATCGACAGACGCAGGCGGGCGCCGGCCTCGTCGATCAGGTCGATGGCCTTGTCGGGCAGGAAGCGGTCGGAGACGTACCGGTCGGACAGGTTCGCCGCCGCGACGATCGCGCCGTCGGTGATCTGCACCTTGTGGTGCGCCTCGTACCGGTCGCGCAGGCCCTTGAGGATGTTGATCGCGTGGGGGAGGCTCGGCTCGGCCACCTGGATCGGCTGGAAGCGGCGCTCCAGCGCAGCATCCTTCTCGAAGTGCTTCCGGTACTCGTCGAGCGTGGTCGCGCCGATCGTCTGCAGCTCGCCGCGTGCGAGCAGCGGCTTCAGGATCGAGGCGGCGTCGATCGCGCCCTCGGCGGCACCGGCACCCACGAGGGTGTGGATCTCGTCGATGAAGACGATGATGTCGCCGCGCGTGCGGATCTCCTTGGTGACCTTCTTCAGGCGCTCCTCGAAGTCACCGCGGTAGCGGGACCCGGCGATGAGCGAGCCGAGGTCGAGCGAGTAGACCTGCTTGTCCTTCAGGGTCTCGGGCACCTCGTTCTTGACGATCGCCTGCGCGAGGCCCTCGACGACGGCGGTCTTGCCGACGCCGGGCTCGCCGATGAGGACGGGGTTGTTCTTGGAGCGACGCGAGAGGATCTGCATGACCCGCTCGATCTCCTTCTCGCGCCCGATCACGGGGTCGAGCTTGTTGTCGCGCGCGGCCTGCGTGAGGTTGCGGCCGAACTGGTCGAGCACCGCCGAGCCGCCCTGGGCAGGCTGGTTCTGCTCGCCGGCGCCGGTCGCGACGCCCGCGGGCTCCTTGCCCTGGTAGCCGCTGAGCAGCTGGATGACCTGCTGGCGCACCTTGTTCAGGTCGGCGCCGAGCTTGACGAGCACCTGCGCGGCGACGCCCTCGCCCTCGCGGATCAGGCCGAGCAGGATGTGCTCGGTGCCGATGTAGTTGTGGCCCAGCTGCAGCGCTTCGCGCAGCGACAGCTCGAGCACCTTCTTCGCCCGCGGCGTGAAGGGGATGTGGCCGGTCGGCTGCTGCTGGCCCTGGCCGATGATGTCCTGGACCTGCTCGCGGACGGCGTCCAGCGAGATGCCCAGCGACTCCAGCGCCTTGGCGGCGACGCCCTCGCCCTCGTGAATGAGACCGAGCAGGATGTGCTCCGTGCCGATGTAGTTGTGGTTGAGCATCTTCGCCTCTTCTTGGGCGAGGACGACCACACGACGGGCACGATCCGTGAATCTCTCGAACATCGTCGACTCCTCCGCGCACCGAGTGTTCCGGTGCTTACGAAAGACGATAACCACCACCGGATGCCGGCATGCCCGTGTTCGCCGTCGGCGCACCGTCCCTGAACGTCAGGTGGGAGGGGCCGCGGATGGCGGGGATGCGCGTGCCCGTCCCGAGACGCGGGCCCTTGACACGGCATCCGATACGTCCATATCGTTTCTCGATAACAACGATTACCGATATGGATGGTGTGGCATGGGCTCTGCGTGGATCTACCTCGTCGCCGTGCCGGTGGTGCTCGTCGTCGCCGGCGTCGTCTTCGTCTTCGCCCGGGCGGCGCTGCGGGCGCGCCGGGCGGACGAGGTCTCCCCCGTGATCACCGTCACCCTTGTCGTCGCGGCGCTCTGGGCCGGGTTCTCCGTCGTCGCGGCGATCGTTACCCTGGCGCTCACGCTCGGGAGCCCAGAGGTCGCCATCGCCTTCCCCGTCCGCGAGTTCTGGCCGCAGCTGCCCGACGGGACGACGATCGACGGCCCGACGGCCACACTCGTCTCGGGGGGCTTCACGAGCGTAGGCGGCATGGTCGCGGACCTGAGCCTGGGCGTCCGCGTCTGCTGGGGCATCGGCCAGGCACTGTCGTGGCTCGTGCCGGGCGCGATCGCGGGGCTCCTGGCGGTGGCCTGCTTCCAGCTGCTCGCCGGACGGGCCTTCGCGCCGGTCGTCGCGCGGATGGCAATGGTCACCGCGGTCGTCGTCATGGTCGGAGGCGTCGCGGCGCAGGTGCTCGGCGACATCGCCGGGAGCATGGCCGCGGCCGAGGTCCTGCAGTGGAGCGGTGCCGGCTACGAAGAGGTCGCCGGTATCGAGGACGTCCTGGATGCCTGGTGGCCGAAGCCCGCCGTCGGGATCACGTTCCCGTTCTGGCCGATCGCCGCCGGACTCGGCTTCGCCGCTCTCGCGACGATCCTCCGGCACGGCGCCCGGCTCGAGCGCGACACGGCGGGGCTCGTGTGAGTCCCGCCGACGACGACGAGCTCACCGGCATCCACTGCCGTCTCGACGAGCTGCTCGCCGAGCGGGGCATGACCCTGACGCGCCTGTCCGACCTCGTCGGCGTCTCGGTCGTGAACCTCTCGGTGCTCAAGAACGACCGCGCCCGCGCGATCCGGTACTCGACCCTGTCGGCGATCTGCCGCGCGCTCGACTGCGAGGTCGGCGAGCTGCTGGTCCGCGCGGACTGAGCGGCGCCAGGCGCGGGGGAGTTCACCCGCGCCGAAGTGCGGGTGCCGCGCGCTCACACCCACCACATGGCGCGGCCGAAGCAGGGGCCTCCGGTTCATCCGCGCCGAAGTGCGGATGGCGCGGGCCATGACCCACCATTCGGCGCGGGTGAAGCAGGGCCCCGGTTCATCCGCGCCGAAGTGCGGGTGGCGCGCGCCATGACCCACCATTCGGCGCGGGTGAAGTTCGTGCCTGCGACGAAGAGGATGTCAGCGCCGGGCCTCGCCCAGCGCGCGCCGCACGCGGGCAACGAACTGCGACGGCTGCACGAAGATGTCCTCGCGGGTGACGCGGATGACGCGCCAGCCCGCCTCGGCAAGGCGCTCGACGCGCTGGATGTCGACCGCCCACTGCCGGGGATCCGTCCGATGATGATCGCCTTCGTACTCCATCGCGACCTTGTGCCGCGGATAGGCGAGATCAACCTGCGCGAGCCAGGCGCCTGCGTCGAACACGTCGAGGTTCGCGTGCGGCTCGGGCAGCCCGGCATCCACGATGACCAGTCGCATCCACGTCTCCGGGCGCGAGCGCGACCGCGTGATCGC
>Ga0006562J51391_1059273_pt1 | contig 12330 bp, 12 predicted proteins | sample Ararhi6_input_d2_FD_51391 | JGI IMG/M metagenome (IMG submission 51391) | reverse complement strand
GGCCAATAGCCCGCGCGACCTTCCTTGGCAATGTTGAAGCGCCGAACGATTCACGAAGCGTTCAGGGCCTTCAGCCGAGCAACGCGCAGCGCTGAAGAATTGTGCGAGCGATGGTCGTACTGGTCGACCACCAAGCCCGCCAGCCTTCGGTGGCATATCAGACCCTCGCGCTACAGCAGCGTCGCCAACCGCCGGATCGCCCCGTCGATCTGCGCCTCGCCGATCAGCCCGTAGCCGAAGGCCAGCCCGTTGGGCGTGCCGGGCGCCAGCGGATCGAGCGCGAAGCGCGACAGCGGCGGCAGCGTGATGCCGGCCGCTGCGGCGCGCTCGACCACGGTGAAGTCGCGCGTGTCGCCATGCAGCCGTGCAGACAGATGCAGGCCGGCGCTCGACGGAATCGTCTCCAGCCGGCCCGCGCCGTGGCGCGCCAATGCCTCCAGCAGGGCGGTGCGCCGCGCGCCGTAGAGCTTGCGCATCTTGCGGATGTGGCGCGCGAGGTGCCCCTCGGCGATGAAGGCCGCGAGCGCCTCCTGTCCGAGCACGGGGCCGTGCCAGTCGGCCAGCTCGCGCGATCGCACCAGCGCCGCGCGGGCCCAGGGCGGCGCCACCACGAAGCCCAGGCGCAGCGCGGGAAAGAGGCTCTTCGAGAAGGTGCCAACGTAGAAGACCGACTCGGCGCGGTCCAGCGTCTGCAGCGCGTCGAGCGGGCGGCCGGCGAAGCGGAACTCGCTGTCGTAGTCGTCCTCGACGATCACCGCGTTGCGCTCGCGTGCGAAAGCCAGCAGCGCGGCGCGGCGCTGCGGCGACATCGCGACACCGGTGGGGAACTGGTGCGAGGGCGTCACGCAGACCACGCGCGCCTCGGGCGGAATGCGCTCCACGCACAGGCCCTCGGCGTCGGTGGGCACCGTCACCACCCGCGCGCCCGCCGCCAGCATCGCTTCGCGCAGCGAGGGATAGAAAAGCTGCTCCACCGCGACCACGGTGCGCCCCGGCACGACCAGGATGCGCGCGAGCAGCCCGAAGGCCTGCTGGGCGCCGGCCGTGACCACGATGTCGTCGGCGGTGCAACCGACCGCGCGGGTGAACGACACATGCCCGGCGATGGCTTCGCGCAGCGCGGGCTGGCCTTGCGGGTCGGCGTAGTCGGCCGTCTGGCGCGCGACGCGGCGCAGGGCGCGGTCGCTCAGGCGGCGCCAGATGTCGAAGGGGAAGAGGCTCACGTCGGGCAGGCCGACGCGGAAGTCGTCGCGCGCGGGCGGCGGCTGCAGGGTGGGAGCGAGGTCGGCGCCGGGGACGCTCGCGGGCACGAGGCGGGGGTCGCGGCCGGCGCCCAAGGCTCTCCTGGGGGCAGGGCGCCGTCGGGACGCCGGCAGCGTGTCGGCCACGTAGGTGCCGGCGCCCGGCCGGGCGAGCAGGTAGCCCTCGCCCAGCAGCAGGTCGTAGGCCGCCAGCATGGTGTTGCGCGACACGCCCAGCCGCTGCGCCAGCGCCCGCGTGGCGGGCAGGCGGGAGCCGGGCTGCAACCGGCCATCGAGGATGGCTGCGCGCAGCTGGCGGTGCAGTTCGCGCAGCAAGTCGCGCGAGCCGGCGGGCGGCAGGCGGATGGCGAGTTCGAAAAGTGGCTCCATGAATTTCGCCGATTGTGGTTCTTTTGAAGAGCCACTTACAAACCTATTCTGGAGGCACTGAACACACTTTCCAAGGAGTCATCGTCATGAACAACACGGCTCTTTCCTCTTCCTGCTGCGCGCCGCAACCGGCCGAGCGCCTGCCGCTGAGCCTGGGCTGGCTCGCGCTGGGCGCCTTCGCCATCGGCACCGAGAGCTTCATGGTCGCGGGGCTGCTGCCGGTGCTGGCAGCCGACCTGCAGATCAGCGCCGCGCGCGCCGGGCAGCTGGTGCTGCTGTTCGCGCTGAGCTATGCGATCGGCTCGCCGCTGATGGCCGCGCTGCTGGCGCGCTTCGGACGCCGCCGGCTGCTGGTTGTCAGCCTCGCGGCCTTCTCTGGGCTGACGCTGGCGGCCTCGATGGCGCACGGCTTCGTACAGCTGGCGCTGGCGCGCGTCGCGCTGGGGCTGGTGGCCGGCGTGTTCCTGCCGACGGCGAGCGCGGTGGCGGCGGTGATGGTGTCGCCCGCGCTGCGCGGCCGTGCGCTGGCGATCGTGACCGGCGGCGGCACGGTGGCGGTGGCGCTCGGCGTGCCGCTGGGCGCGTGGATCGCGGGCTGGGGCGGCTGGCGCACGGCCTACCTGCTGATCGCGGCGGTGGCGGCGCTCGCCACCTGGGGCCTCGCGCTAGGGCTGCCGCGCGAACTGGCGCAGGCACCGGTCGCCGAAAAGCGGGCACCGGCCTTCGCCATCGCCCGCGAACCGGGCGTGCTGCCGGGTTTGCTGGTCAGCCTGCTGTGGGCCACGGGCGGGTTCAGCTTCTACACCTACATCGCGCTTTTCCTCTCGCACACGCTGGGTTTCGGCGCGGAAGGCACGGGCGCGGTGTTCTTCGCCATCGGCGTGGCGGCGGCCATCGGCACCGCGGCCGGCGGCTGGGCCAGCGACCGCTTCGGCGCCGACCGCATGGCGCAGGGTTTCGCGCTGATGCTGGTGCTGATCCTGGGCGGGCTGTCGTTCGCGGCGCAGATGCTGCCGCACGGGCTGGCGCTGCCGTCGATCGTGGGCCTGTCGGCGCTCTGGGGCTTCGCGGGCTGGGGTTTCGGGCCGGCGCAGGCGGTGCGGCTGATCCGGCTGGCGCCGGAGCGCGCGCCGATGACGCTGTCGCTCAACGCCTCGGCGATCTACCTGGGCATCGCCGCGGGCTCGGGGCTGGGCGGGGTGGCGATCGAGCTGTTCGGCGTCGGCACGGTAGGCTGGGTGGGCGCGGCCTGCCAGCTCGCCGGCCTGATGCTGCTGCTGCGCGCCGCACGCCGGGCGCGCGCGGCCGGCGCCACTCCTGCGAAGCTATGCTTTCGATAGCAAATAGCGCTTGCACAACGGCCCTTCGGGGCCTTTTTCTTTTGGGCGTTGTTTTAAGACAAGCAACTGTCATGCCCTGCAAGCTATAATGTCGGGTTCGTTTCGATACCACGACGAAGAATTTCGTCAATCCCGCCTGCAAGCTGCGCTGCTCCCGGACTCTCCGGCCTCCCGCTCGGCAAGCCGGCATTCACAGTGTGTTGGAGCGCCAGACCGGCGCCCATGATGGCCACCACTGCCGTCGTTCCTGTTGAAGCGAATCGCGCGTCCGTCTCGCGCTCCCGTGCGCGGGCTGAAACAATCACACCAATTCAATCTCCAACACACATCGAACGAACGATTCAGAGGTAAGCACAGATGCCAAAGGAAGAACTGATCGAAATGAACGGCGCGGTGACCGAAGTCCTGCCGGACTCGCGCTACCGCGTCACGCTGGACAACGGCCATCAGCTGATCGCCTACAGCGGCGGCAAGATGCGCAAGCACCACATCCGCATCCTGGCCGGCGACAAGGTGTCGCTCGAGCTCTCGCCCTACGACCTGACCAAGGGCCGCATCACCTTCCGCCACCTGGAGCGCCGCGGCCCGCCGCCGACGAACTCCGGCGGCTCCGGCAACAACAACGCACCCCGCCGCTGATACGCCACCGATCGAAGGCCTTGCGACGCTCCCCAGGGGCGCCGCAAGGCCTTTGTCATTCGTGCGTCCCGCCGGCCATCGAACCATGACCACCCCTGATTCCACGGCCGGCAACGGCGACAAGAACAACGGCTTCTCCGCGCTGGCGCTCTCGCCGCAGATGCTGGCCAACCTCACGCAGCTCGGCTACACGCAGATGACGCCGATCCAGGCGGCCGCGCTGCCGCCGGCGCTGCTCGGCAAGGACCTGATCGCGCAGGCCAAGACCGGCAGCGGCAAGACCGCCGCCTTCGCCCTCGCACTGCTGGCCAACCTGAACCCGCGCCGCTTCGCGGTGCAGGCGCTGGTGCTGTGCCCGACGCGCGAACTGGCCGACCAGGTCACGACCGAGATCCGCCGCCTCGCGCGCGCCGAGGAGAACATCAAGGTGGTCACGCTCTGCGGCGGCGTCGCGCTGCGCGGGCAGGTCGCGAGCCTGGAACACGGCGCACACATCGTGGTGGGCACGCCGGGGCGCATCATGGACCACCTCGAGCGCGGGAACCTGGACCTCGAAGCGCTCAACACCCTGGTGCTCGACGAGGCCGACCGCATGCTCGACATGGGCTTCTTCGACGACATCGTGAAGGTGGCGCGCCAGTGCCCATCGGCGCGCCAGACGCTGCTGTTCTCGGCCACGTACCCCGAAGGCATCGCGAAGCTCGCGCAGCAGTTCATGAAGAGCCCCGAGCAGATCGCGGTGCAGTCGCAGCACGAGGGCAGCAAGATCCGCCAGCGCTGGTACGAGGTGGCAGACCACGAGCGCCTGCACGCCGTGAGCCTGCTGCTCGACCACTTCCGCCCCGTGAGCACGCTGGCTTTCTGCAACACCAAGCAGCAGTGCCGCGACCTCGTCGAGGTGCTGCGCGCCCAGGGCTTCAGCGCGCTGGCCCTCTTCGGCGAGCTGGAGCAGCGCGAGCGCGACCAGGTGCTGGTGCAGTTCGCCAACCGCAGCTGCTCGGTGCTGGTGGCCACCGACGTGGCGGCGCGCGGGCTCGACATCGCACAGCTCGAAGCCGTGATCAACGTCGACGTGACGCCCGATGCCGAAGTGCACATCCACCGCGTCGGCCGCACCGGCCGCGTGGGGCAGCAGGGCGCCTCGGAAGGCCTGGCGCTGAACCTGGCGAGCATGGACGAGATGGGCAGCGTCGGAAAGATCGAGCAGCTGCAGGGCCGCGAATCCGAATGGCACCCGCTGGCCGGGCTCACGCCGGGCAAGGGCGCGCCGCTGCAGCCGCCGATGGCCACGCTGCAGATCGTGGGCGGGCGCAAGGAGAAGATCCGCGCCGGCGACGTGCTGGGCGCGCTGACCGGCGAATGCGGCTATGCCAAGGAGCAGGTCGGCAAGATCAACGTCAACGAGTTCTCGACCTACGTGGCGGTGGACCGCGCCATCGCGGCGGAAGCAGTGCGCAAGCTCTCCAGCGGCCGCGTGAAGGGCAAGTCGGTCAAGGTGCGGCTGCTGGAGCAGTAGCCGCCTGCGGCGAGGTCGGCGCCACCGGCGCGTCGAGCGCCGGGGCCGCGCCTGCCGGCACCTCCTGCCGCGCCAGCTTCGCGGCCAGCCGGAACGCGACGATCACCGCCAGCAGCCCGAAGATCGACGAGCCCACGGCCTGACCGATCAGCACCCCGGCCGCGCCGTAGTGCGAGCCCCACCAGGCGAACGGAATGGTGCCCAGCGTGGCGCGCCCCCAGTTGAACGCGGTCGACAGCAGCGGATGCCCGAGGTTGTTGAACGACGCGTTCGCCACGAACAGCCCGCCCGCGAAGAAGAAGCTCGCGGCCAGCCAGCTGCAGAAGAGCGATATCAGCTGCGCCGCCTGCCCGTCGGCCGAGAACGCGCGGATGATCGCGCCCTGCCCTAGCGCGAGCACCAGCCACGCCACGGCCACCGACACCACCATGAAGAGCAGGCTGTCGCGCAGCCCCTCCTGCACGCGGCGGAACTGCCCCGCGCCCAGGTTCTGCGCGAGGATCGGCCCGACCGCGCCGCTGAGCGCATAGACCAGCCCGAAGGCCACCGGCGTGAGGCGGTCGATGGTGGCCGCGCCCGCCACCGCCGAGGGCCCGAATTGCGCGACCGAATGCGTGACGAAGGCCGCGCCCACCGGCGTCGCGAGGTTCGTCAGCACCGCCGGGGCCGCCACCGTGCCGAGCGCGCGCGCATCGTCGGCGAGCCTGCGCGGCTCGAAACGCCCGAGCATGCGGTGCCGCACGATCACGCCGTGCAGGCCGATGGCCGCGAGCACGATGCGCGAGACCACCGCGCTGATGGCCGCGCCGTCGAGCCCCAGGCCGAAGCCGAAGATCAGGATCGGGTCGAGCGCCGCCGTCACGAAGGCGCCGCCGAGCGTCACCGTCATCGAGCGGCGCGCATCGCCGATGGAGCGCAGCAGCGCCGAGGTCGCCATGCCGATGCCCAGCAGCGGCAGCGTGTGCACCGTCACCGAGAGATAGCGGTGCGCGAGCCGCGCCGTCTCGCCCTGGGCGCCGAGCGCGTGCAGCGCCGGGTGCAGGAAGAACGCGGTGCCCGTACCCGCCACCACGGCCAGCGCCGCCATCAGCACGAGGCTCGACGTGGCGATGCGACGCGCATCCTCGGCACGCCCCGCGCCCACGGTACGCGACACCACCGCCGCGATGCCGATGGTCAGGCCGATGCACAGCGACGCATGGAAGAAGCCCACCACGCCCGCGAAGCCGATCGCGGCGGCGATCTCCTTCTCGCCCAAAAGCGAGATGTAGAACAGGTTGATGAGGTCGACCGCGAACACCGCGATCAGCCCGATGGCGCCCGTGCCGGCCATCACGCAGACATGGCGCATCAGCGAGCCAGAAACGAAGCGCGCGCGCCCGACACCACCCGCCGTTGCGGTTATTGGCATGTGAAATTCCCGATGTGGCCTAATTGCAGGTTCGAACATTCACTTTTACCCGAGCTTTTCATGCCCAAGACATTCCGTACCGAAGCCGAACGCGTTGCCACCCCGAAGCCGACGCCGCTGCCCGGCTACACCGTGCCGCGCTCCGGTGGCGGCCAGAAGGTCAGCCTCGAACGCGGCACCGCCACGCGCAGCAAGAAGAACCCCGGCAAGCGCGCCAAGAAGGGCGGCTGATCCGGCCTTCGGCCAGCCGGCTCCCCGAAGGAGCCACGACGAACGCGCCCCAGGGCGCGTTTTGTCATTGGGGCGCGCCGCCCCGAGCCTTCCCCCGAGACCCGCGATGTCCGACGACAACCAGATCCTCATCCCGCCCTCGTTCTTCGCGGTCTACACCGATGCGCGCCAGCGCCTGAGCGAGCCCATCGGCGTGGTGCGCGAGCGCTACGAGATCTGCGAGGACCTCGCCAGCCACCTCGTGGGCCATGCGCAGATCCAGCACCACACCGAGGTGCCGGTCGAAAGCGAGATCCTGCGGCGCATCCACGCCGGCCTGTTGGCGCCCGAATCGGGCGTGTCGGCGGCCGAGGCCACCTGGGTCGTGCGGCGGCTGGCGGAGTTGCTGGGCTGGGAAGACCCCGAGCTGCCCGAACCGAAATCCGACGCCAGCTGAAACCGCAGGAGCGACCACCGTGCTGCTGAAGGTCGGAGAACTCGCCCGGCACACCGGCCTCACGGTGCGCACGCTGCACCACTACGACGCCATCGGCCTGCTGGCGCCCTCCGCGCGCTCCGAGGCCGGCTACCGGCTCTACAACGCGGCCGACATCGCCCGCCTGCATGCCATCCAGGCGCTGCGGCTGCTGGGCCTGCCGCTGGCGGAAATCGGCGCGGTGCTCGGCACGGAAAGCGATGCGCTGCCATCCATCCTCCGGCGCCAGATGGCTTCGCTCGACCAGCAGATCGCGCAAGCCACCGCCCTGCGCGAACGGCTCGGCCTGCTCGAGCAGCGCCTGGCCGAAGGCGCCCAGCCCGACATGAAGGACTGGCTCGCCACGCTGGAGCAGATGACCACCTACGGCCGCTACTTCAGCCCTGCCGAGATCCGGTCGCTCATGGCCAACTGGAAGCTCGTGGCCGAGCGCTGGCCGCCGCTGGTGGCCGAGGTGGCGGCGCTGATGGCGCGGGGCGTGCCTGCCGACTCGCTGGAAGTGCAGCCGCTGGCCGCGCGCTGGATGACGCTGATGGGCCAGTGGATGGACGGCAACTACGACCTCGTCACGCGCTGGGGCGAGATGTACCGCCGCGAACCCGTGGCGCGCCGCGAAGACGGGCCTTCCACGGAGCTGGTCGACTACATCGGCGAGGCCATCGGCATCCGCATGGCCGCGCTGCTGCGCCACATGCGCACCGACGACTTCGCGCGGCTGGGCCCGCCGCCCGAGGACGAATGGCGGCGGCTCGCGGCCGAACTCGCTGCCCTGCAGGCGCGCGGCGTTCCGCCCGAAGACGAAGCCGTGCAGGCCATCGCGCGCGAATGGGCGCGCCTGTTCGACGCCTTCACCGACCACGACCCCGGCATCGGCGCCCGGCTGATGCAGGCGATGGCGGCCGAACCGGTGCTGCAGGCCACCGCCGTCACCACGCCTGCGGTGCGCGACTACCTGCTGCGCGCGATGAATCCCGCGACGGCCCCGCGCAGCGCTTGACCCTGACGTTGCGTGAGGCCCGACAGTGGCCGCATGAACAACGCACACACCACCCCCCAGCGGCTGCACGCGCTCGACAACCTCCGCGCCCTCATGATGTGGCTCGGCATCGTGCTGCACGTCGCGATCAACCACATCACCATCGACTCGCCGCTGCCGTGGCGCGATCCGAAGACGTCGCCGGTGGCCGACCTGCTGCTGCTGTTCATCCACAGCTTCCGCATGCCGGTGTTCTTCGTGCTGGCCGGCTTCTTCGTGGCGCTGCTGGCCGAGCGGCGCGGCGCGAACGGCATGCTGAAGAACCGCTGCCTGCGGCTCGCGCTGCCCTTCGCGATCTTCTGGCCGCCGCTTTTCGTGGCAATCACGGTGCTGGCGATGGTCTACATCCACCTGACGGTGCGCGGCGTGCCGGGCATCGACGTCGCGCTGACACCCGCGCGGCAGGCCAGCGGCTCGCCCTTCAACACCATGCATCTGTGGTTCCTGTACCAGCTGTTCTGGCTCAGCGTACTGGCGTGGGCCGGCATGCGGGTCCGGCGCTTCGTGCCGGCGCGGCTACGCGAGGCGCTGGCCTCCGGCTTCACCGGGCTGATGGCGCGGCGCTGGGGTTTCGCGGTGCTGGCGCTGCCGCTGGCCTTTGTCGGCATGCTCTATCCGTCGGGCATGGTCACGGAAAGCGGCTCGTTCCTGCCGCCATTGGCCGAATGGATGCAGAGCGGCCTCTTCTTCGTGGCCGGCTGGTACGTGCATGGCCAACAGGAGCGGCTGCTGGCGCTGTTCGCCGCGCGGTGCAAGGGCTACGCAGTGGCCGGCCTCGCCTTCCTCGTTGCAACCGTGCTGCTGCTGGGTGCCTCGCGCGGCGGCAGCCTGCATCGTGTGCCGAACCCCGAGTTCTGGATCGCCTTCGCCTACAACGCGACCGCGTGGCTCTGGAGCATGGCGCTGATCGGCGGCTTCGTGCGCTACCTGCCGCGCCAGAACGCGGTGCTGGCCTATCTGTCGCAAAGCTCGTACTGGGTGTACCTGGTGCACATGCTGGGCACCGTGGGCTTCGGCATCCTGCTGTTCAACGCGCCGCTGGGCGCGGTCGCGAAGATGGGGCTGAACATCGCGGCCACCTCGCTGGCGGCGCTCGCGAGCTACCAGCTGCTGGTGCGCCGCACGCCCGTCGGCAGGCTGCTGAACGGTCAGCGCCCCGAAAGCCGCTCGACCAGGAAATCGACGAAGGCGCGGGTCTTCGCCGCGAGGTGACGCGAGGGGTACACGGCGTAGATCGGCGTGCGGTCGGCCTCCCAGTCTTCGAGCACCGCCTCAAGCCGTCCCGAGGCCAGCTCGCCCTCGACATAGATGCGCGGGACGAGGCTCAGGCCGAAGCCCGCCAGCAGGGCGTCGCGCACGGCGATGCTGGAGCCGACCTTGTAGCGCCCGTCGATGTGCACCGACACGCTGCGGCCAGCGCGCGCGAAGGTCCATTTGTTGGCGTGGCCCGAGAGCGTGAACTGCACGCACTCGTGGTTCTTCAGGTCGCCGGGCTGGCCGGGCCGGCCGGCGATGGCGAAGTAGGCGGGGGCGCCGCACAGCACGTGGTCCATGGTCATGAGCTCGCGCGCGACGAGGCTCGAATCCTCGAGCCGGTCGCTGCCCCTTATGGCGAGGTCGTAGCCCTCGCCGATGATGTCGACGCGGGCATCCTGCAGGTTCAGCTCCAGCCGCAGGTTCGGGTGGCGGGCCATGAACTCGGGAACGGCCGGCGACAGCAGGGTAAGCGCGAAGGTCAGCGGCGCGCTCACGCGCAGCACGCCGCCGGGGCTGCTGCCCATGGGCGCCAGCGCGGCGTCGGCTTCGGCGAGTTCGTCGAGGATGCGCGACAGCCGCTCGTGGTACGCCGCGCCGGCCTCGGTCAGGCTCATCTGCCGGGTCGTGCGATTGATGAGCCGCACCTTCAGATGCGCCTCCAGCTCCGCAATGTTCTTGCTGACGGCCGCCGCCGAAAGCCCCATCTGCCGCGCGGCGCCGGCAAAGCTGCCGCTGGAGGCGGCCGTGCGGAAGACTTTGAGGGCGGTGAGGTGGTCCATGCCTTATTGACGACTGCCGGTAAAGAATCAATTCATTATTCGGACATTCACAACCGCCGGTCAACTCACTAGATTCGAGGCATGACCAGCCGCACCACCGACATCCTCCTCACCGCCACGGCGCCCGCCATCTGGGGCAGCACCTACATCGTCACTACCGAGCTATTGCCCGCCAACTACCCGCTGACGGTGGCGCTGCTTCGCGCGCTGCCTGCCGGCCTGCTGCTGCTCGCGATCGTGCGGCAGCTGCCCGAGCGGGCGTGGTGGGGCCGCATCCTGCTGCTGGGCGCGCTGAATTTCTCTGTGCTGTGGGCGATGCTGTTCCTCGCTGCCTACCGGCTGCCGGGCGGGGTGGCGGCCACCATCACCTCGGTGCAGCCGCTGATGGTGGTGTTCCTGGCCAGCGTCTTCCTGGGTTCGCCGGTGCGTGCGCTGTCGGTGGTGGCGGCGATGATCGGCATTGGCGGGGTGGCGCTGCTGGTGCTGACGCCGAACGCGGCGCTCGATGCGCTCGGCATCGCGGCCGCCATCGCCGCCGCGGTGTCGATGGCCTTCGGCACGGTATTGAGCCGGCGCTGGCAGCCGCCTGTGTCGGCGCTGACCTTCACCGCCTGGCAGCTCACCGCGGGCGGCCTTCTGCTGCTGCCGGTGGCGCTGCTGCTGGAGCCGCCGCTGCCTGCGCTCACGCTGCACAACTGGATCGGCTTCGGCTGGCTGGGCCTGGTGGGCGCCGCGGTGACCTACATCGTGTGGTTCCGCGGCGTGGCGCGGCTGGAGCCTTCGACCATCGCGCCGCTGGCCTTCCTGAGTCCGGTGACGGCGGTGATCCTCGGCTGGGCGCTGCTGGGGCAGGCGCTCTCGGCGTGGCAGGTGCTGGGCATCTTCATCGTGATCGCGAGCATCTGGCTGAGCCAGCATGCGCAGCGCGGCGCGCAGCCGCCGAAGGTGCGCACCGCGCCGGCGGGCGTGCGCTGAAGGAAGGCCAGGCTGCGGCCGTGGCCCGGGCAGCTGCCCGGGGTGCCGGGGCAACGAACGAAGTCCTTCGGCCTGCTTTTTTTCTCTTTTGCTAGTTGTCGATGATCTTGCGCGCGAAGACCTCGAGGTAATCCATCAGCCGGTTGGCGCCAGCCGTGGCGGCCGCCTCGTCGCCGGTCGCGATGCCGCGCGCCAGCTGCAGGTGCGCGTTCGCGCCCTCGACGATCTCGCCCTCGTGCTGGTAGGCGTACCAGAAGCGCCGGCACTGCACGATGGGCGGGATCACCGCGCGCACCGCCGAGTCATTGTGGCTCGCCTGGTGGTTGACGAGATCTAGCGCGCGGTCGGCCTGCATGTAGTCGTTGAGGTCGCCGCGGCCCGCGGCCTCGACCATCGCCTCGGCGCAGCGCACGATCTCCTGGCGCTGCCGCGCGGTGGCGCGGCGCGCCGAGCAGGCGGCGATCAGCAGTTCGAGCACCCGCCGCGTCTGGATCACGTCCAGGTGGTCGGCCAGGTCGATGGCCGACACCAGCAGCCCGCGCCGGGGCTGCTGCACGATGAGGCCGATGGACACCATGCGCATCAGAGCCTCTCGCACCGGCGTGCGGCCCAGGCCGGTGCGCTCGGCGAGTTCGGCCTCGACGATCTGGCTGCCGGGCTGCAGCTGCATGGTGGACAACAGCGTCTCGATGGCGTCGTAGGCCTCGTCGGCGGCGCGGCGCTTCGGCTGGGGACGGGGTGCGACGGTGTTCTTCGGGGAGGCCATGGTCTTGTTCTGCGGATGCGGCAGCGTCATTGTCGGGCGTCCGCGCCTTCGCCCGCGAGGCCAGCGAGCGTGGCGATGCGCACCGGCGACAGCGGCGGGCGCGGCGCTGGCGGTGTCCATCCGAAGAGGAACTGCGCCGCGTCACCGCACACGCGCCCCTGGCAGGCGCCCATGCCGCAGCGGCGGTGCAGCTTGGCGTCGGTCCAGCCGCTGCAGTCTTTCAGCGCGGAGAAAGGCACGTCCTCGCAGCGGCACACGAGCGTGTCGGGCTGGG
>Ga0006562J51391_1002675_pt1 | contig 12360 bp, 9 predicted proteins | sample Ararhi6_input_d2_FD_51391 | JGI IMG/M metagenome (IMG submission 51391) | reverse complement strand
TCATCTTTATCGCTGCAGTTTTCCCTCTGCAAGCTTGATTTGTTTCTCAACTTGCTCTGGTGATGTTCCACCAAAGCTATTTCGAACTGCCACCACATGCTCTGGAGCCAATACCACATAAATATCTTCCTCAAATAAAGGACTAAATTCTTGATATTCTTCGAAACTCAAATCGAGCAAAAATTTGTTATTCTGGATGGCATATAAAACAATCTTTCCGATTACTTCATGAGCATCACGGAAAGGCAGACCTTTTCTCACCAAGTAATCAGCAATATCTGTAGCATTAGAAAAATCATTGTTAATTGCCTTACGCATTATATCTTTATTAACGGTCATGGTTTCAATCATCGGCGCTAGCAACATTAAAGAACCTTCAAGCGTTTCAACTGTATCAAACATACCTTCCTTATCTTCTTGTAAATCCTTGTTATAAGCGAGAGGTAAGCCTTTAAGAACGGTCAGCAAGCCGATTAAATTACCATAGGTCCGGCCTGTTTTTCCACGGAGCAGCTCAGGAACATCTGGGTTTTTCTTTTGCGGCATAATACTTGAACCTGTGCAGAACGAATCGTCAAGTTCCACAAACTGAAACTCCTGACTTGACCAAATGACAAGTTCTTCTGATAATCTGGAAATATGAGTCATGATAATCGAACCGATTGATAAAAATTCAAGAATAAAGTCACGATCACTAACAGCATCCATACTGTTTGGATAAACCGTTTCAAACCCTAACAATTCAGCGACACGTTCGCGGTTAATCGGAAAGGTTGTTCCTGCCAATGCCCCTGAACCAAGCGGGAGCCAATTGATGCGCTTCAAACTATCAATCAATCGCTCTTTATCACGTTCAAACATCCAAAAATACGCCATTAAATGATGGGCGAATGAGACAGGCTGGGCCCGCTGCAGGTGTGTATATCCAGGTATTAAGGTTTGGACATTCTCTTTCGCCTGCTTAATTAATGCCTGTTGAACATCTTCCACTAACTTAATAATTTCCGTCGTTTTTGTTCTTAAATACAGATGCATGTCGGTAGCCACCTGATCATTACGACTGCGCCCGGTGTGAAGTTTCCCACCGACCGGACCGATTTTTTCAATTAATAGTTTTTCAATATTCATATGGATATCTTCGTCTTCTACTAAAAATTCAACCTGATTATTATCAACCAGCTTTTTTATGGTGAGAAGACCATCCTTAATTTTCTCGGAATCTTCAACGGGAATGATGCCACACTCCCCCAGCATTTGCACATGAGCGAGGCTTCCAGCGATATCCTCCTTGGCTAGCTTTTGATCAAAGGATATTGAGGCTGTGAATTCCTCTACTAGCTTATTGGTTTCTTTTGTAAAACGGCCGCCCCATAACTTCGACATATAGTGTTCCTCCTTACCCCTAACAACAGTGCCCTCGAAAAGGACTCGAGGGCAATCCGAATTATTTTAAAATTGATTCCTTTTTATTTACTTCTGAATTGACCTTTGTCGGTAAACCCCAAATTTTAATAAATCCTACGGCTGCATTATGATCAAACGCATCGCCTTTAGAATAAGTTGCAAGTTCCTCATTGTACAGGCTGAATGGAGACTTTCTGCCAACAACCGTATGATTCCCTTTATGAAGCTTGACGCGAATGGTACCTGTAACCGTCTTTTGCGTTTCATTAATAAACGCATCAAGTGCTGGTTTGATAGGAGAATACCAAAGTCCTTCATAAATGATCTTAGCCATTTGCTGTTCAACTTGTGTTTTAAATTGAGAAACCTCACGAGTTAAGGTTAAAAACTCTAATTCTTTATGAGCATTGATTAAAATGAGTGCAGCAGGATTTTCATAGACTTCACGAGATTTAATCCCTACTAATCTATTTTCAATATGGTCGATACGGCCTACACCGTGTTTTCCGCCAAGGGCATTGATAGTTTCAATTAATTGTACAAGCGGAAGTTTTTCACCGTTAAGAGCAACCGGGACGCCCTGTTCAAATTCTATTTCAACATATTCAGCCGCATCAGGAGTTAACTCGATCGGATTCGTCCAATCGAAGGCTGCTTCTGGTGCCTCAGCCCACGGATCTTCCAGCACTCCTGCCTCACATGCACGGCCCCAAATGTTGGCATCAATTGAAAACGGGTTATCTAAATCAACGGGAATTGGAATACCGTTTTCCTCAGCATATTTGATTTCTTCGTCACGAGTCATTCCCCATTCACGAACAGGAGCAACGACCTTTAGACTTGGGTTTAAAGCTTGAATGGAAACTTCAAAACGGACCTGGTCATTTCCTTTCCCTGTGCAGCCATGGGCAACAGCAGTTGCTCCCTCTTTTTCTGCTACCTCCACTAGTAATTTAGAGATTAATGGGCGAGAAAGAGCTGATGATAATGGATATTTTCCTTCATATAAGCAATTAGCTTTTAAGGCTGGTAAAATATATTCCTTGGCTAATAATTCCTTTGCATCGATCATATAAGCTTTTACCGCACCAACATTTAGTGCTTTATTTTTAATTGCTTCTAGATCTTTACCTTCACCGACATCTAGACCCAATGCAATCACATCGTAACCATATTTTTCTTGAATCCATTTTACTGAAACAGATGTATCTAAACCGCCTGAATAGGCTAGAACGATTTTTTCTTTTGTCATTTTTATAATTCTCCTCTTACTATCACTGTATTTTTATCCAACCGATAGAATTATTATACAACAAGTTCCATAAAAAGTGAAACTATTATTCTAGTAAAAGTTTTAAAATTGCTTTTTGTGCATGTAAACGGTTCTCAGCTTCATCAAAAACAACTGATTGAGGACCATCAATGACCTCTGCTGTTACTTCTTCGCCACGGTGTGCCGGCAAACAATGTAAAAAGATAAAATCATCTTTTGCAAACTTGCACAGTTCTTTATTTACTTGGAAACCTTGGAATGCTTTCAATCTCTTTTCCGTTTCTTCTTCCTGCCCCATGCTGGTCCAGACATCTGTTACGACGACATCTGCGCCTTTGATAGCTTCTTGCGGATCATTTGTAATTATAAGGGAACATCCAGTTTGTTTTCCCACTTTGATGGCATTTTCGGTTATTTTACCATTAGGCAAATAGCCTGCTGGACTAGCAATGCTAATATCCATGCCGACTTTCATGGCACCCTCCATTAAGGAATGGGCCATATTGTTATTGCCGTCCCCGATATAGCATAACTTTAAGCCAGCCAATTTCCCTTTATGCTCTAATATTGTTAATAAATCTGCTAACACTTGAGTGGGATGCTGAAGGTCGGTTAAGCCATTAATAACCCGTACTGTTGCATGTTCAGCCAATTCCTCTACTGAATCATGTGAAAAAGTTCGAATCATTAATCCATCCACATAACGGGATAACACTTTAGCCGTATCTGATATGCTTTCTCCTCTTCCTAATTGAATATCCTTTGAACTTAGGAATATCGCATGGCCACCGAGCTGCAGCATTCCTACTTCAAACGATACTCTTGTACGGGTTGAGGATTTTTCAAAAATCATTCCTAAAACCTTTCCGGCTAAATACGGATGTGGTTTGCCTTGTTTCTGGAGTTTCTTCATCTCTACCGCTTCGTTTAAAAGATAGAGGATTTGATTTGTACTGAAATCAGAAAGCTGTAGGAAATCTTTTCCCTTCAGCTTCTGCACAGTTTTATTACTAACATCAAATAAATTAATAGCCTCACCCATGAACGGCACCTCTCTCTTCCAACTTGTAATATTCATTCACAGATCGTACCCCATAATCGGATTGCACCTCTTTTTCAAGGCCAATGATTGCTTCAATTGTATCTAAGTGTGTATATACGGGTACCTTGTAGCGAACAGCATGTTCGCGAATCTGGAAACCAAATTTAATTTTATTCCGACCTTGATTCGGTATGTTAATAACAGCTTTCATGGACTGGTTCCGGAAAAGATTAAGGACCTCATCATCGCCCTTAATTACTTTTTCAACAGGAATTCCCTTGTCTTGAAAATAGGCAGCTGTCCCTTCTGTTGCAGCAATCTTGTATTGTTTTTTTACAAGTTGTTGCATGATTGGAAGTGACGCTTGCTTATCTCGATCGGCGATGGAACAAAAAAGATAATTTTCCTCTGACTGACCACCTAGGGATGGAATAGATTTTTCAAGAGCCTCTTGATAGGTTACTCCCATACCAAGTGCCTCACCTGTAGATTTCATTTCAGGTCCGAGCACATGGTCAACACCTTTAAGTTTACTAGATGAAAACACAGGTGATTTAACCGAAAAATAATCAGGTTCATCCATTAGTCCCTTTGTTGTACATAAATCGGTGAGCGTTTCTCCTAATTGAACACGCGTTGCCCATTCGATCATCGGTATTCCTGTGACCTTGCTCATAATTGGTACCGTTCTGGATGAACGAGGATTGACTTCAAGTACATTAACCTGTTCTTGATAGATGACAAATTGAATGTTCATGATTCCAATTACCGGTGCAGAGTTAGCGATTTTCCCGGCGTAATCAATTAATGTTTCTTTCACTTTATCTGAAAGTGATACCGGCGGAAACACTGAGATACTGTCACCTGAATGGACACCAGCTTTTTCTATATGTTCAAAAATTCCTGGTACGACGATATTTTCCCCATCACAGATGGCATCAATCTCGCATTCTAGTCCAGGTAAATATTTATCTACTAATAAAGGCCACATGGAGGCTTGCGAATTTTTCTCAAGCTGCGCTATATATTGGTTCAATTCCGCTTCTGAAAAAATCGTAAACATCGATTGGCCGCCTATAACATAGGATGGTCTCACTAAAACTGGATATCCTAACGCTGCCGCTGCTTGTTTCAGTTCTTCGGGGTGTGTAACGGTTTGTCCTTCAATATGTGGAATATTTAAATCCTCCAACAGCTGATAGAATTCTTTTCTATCTTCTAAACGATCGACATTTTCCACGGTCGTGCCTAAGATTTTTACACCCTCTTCTTCTAATGCATGGGCTATATTAATTGCTGTTTGACCGCCAAACTGAATCAATACACCATCGACCTTTTCTTTTTCGATGACATGGAGCACATCCTCAGCTGCTAGTGGTTCAAAATAAAGGCGGTCCGCAACCGAATAATCGGTACTAACTGTCTCAGGGTTATTATTTATAACCACTGCCTCGTATCCTTTTTTCTTGATTGCTTTTGCTGCATGTACCGAGCAGTAATCAAATTCAATTCCTTGCCCGATTCGAATCGGACCTGAGCCAATAACAAGAATCTTTTTCTTGCTTGTTACCTCAACCTCGTCAAATCCATGCCAGGTAGAATAATAGTAAGGAGTGACGGCATCAAATTCTGCCGAACAAGTATCAACCATCTTATAGCCTGGTTTCCAGTTCAGTTCTTTCCACTTGCTTCTTATTTGTTTCTCTGGAATGGCATATATTTGAGATAATAGCTTATCGGCGACATTATTTCGTTTTGCATCTTTAAGCAAGGAAACAGGAACATCACTCCAATTATAGGAAGCCAATTCCGTTTCTAACGTAACGATTGAGCTAATTTTGTGTAAAAACCATGTATCAATCTCGGTAATTTGTTGAACTTTTTCAAGTGAAATTCCTCTTCTAAAGGATTCTGCAATGATGAAAAGCCTCTGGTCATTCGCTTGTTCAAGAAGTCCAATTAAGTTCTTTTCATCCATTGTTTTATTTCCCTCGAGACAAAGCCCATAAACATTCATTTCCATCGAGCGAATAGCCTTGTTTAAGGCTCCTTCAAAGGTCCGATCAATCGCCATTACTTCCCCAGTCGCCTTCATTTGCGTTCCTAAAGTACGATCTGCTTCAGGAAATTTGTCAAAAGGGAAGCGAGGTAGTTTCACCACAATATAATCAATCGCTGGCTCAAATGAGGCAAACGTATTACCTGTTATTGGGTTCACAATCTCATCCAAATGATACCCAATCGCACATTTCGCTGCCATCCGGGCAATTGGATAACCAGTTGCTTTTGATGCAAGTGCTGATGAACGGCTCACCCGTGGATTTACTTCGATAATATAATACTGATTCGATGCTGGATGCAGGGCAAACTGGATGTTACAGCCACCGATAATCTTTAATTCTTTAATTACTTTTATTGAAGAATCACGAAGCATTTGATACTGGACATCTGTCAATGTTTGCGATGGAGCGACGACAATCGAGTCACCTGTATGAACGCCAACTGGGTCCATATTTTCCATATTGCAAACAATGATGCACGTATCATTTGCATCTCTCATGACCTCATATTCAACTTCTTTCCAGCCTTTAATACTTCTTTCTACTAATACTTGATGAATTGGACTAGCAGCTAAGCCTTTTTTTAGAACAGTTTCAAATTCTTCTTCATTGTAAGCAAAGCCGCCGCCATCTCCTCCAAGTGTATATGCTGGACGAATAATGACTGGATACCCAATTTCTTTAACGAAAGATACCCCTTCCTCGAAGCTGTGAATAATAGCTGATTCAGGAATGGGCTCTCCAATTTCAAGCATCAAACTGCGGAACTTCTCTCTATCCTCGCCATTTTTGATGGACTCGACAGATGTTCCTAATAATTCCACATTGTATTTACTTAAAATGTTTTGTTCGTAAAGTTCAACGGTTAGATTCAAGCCAGTCTGGCCGCCTAAGGTGCCAATAATTCCGTCTGGTTTTTCTTTCTTGATAATTTTTTCAATGGTTTCCACATTAAGCGGTTCAATATATACCTTATCGGCAACCGCTTCATCCGTCATGATGGTTGCCGGATTATTATTAATTAGAACGACTTCAATGCCTTCTTCTCTCAAGGCTATACATGCTTGTGTACCCGCATAATCAAATTCTGCCGCTTGCCCTATGACAATGGGACCTGATCCAATCACTAGTACTTTTTTTAAGGTTTTATTTAATGGCATATACTGTCTCTCCCATTGATGCTATCTGACTTACGAAATCTTTTAAGATATACTCTGTATCGCTTGGCCCCGGATGGGCTTCTGGATGAAATTGTACGGTTTGAATTGGAAAATTCTTATGCTTCAAACCTTCAATTGAACGATCATTTACATTACGGTAAGTGACATCAAATACTTTGTTGTCTATACTTTCATCAACCACAACATAGCCATGGTTTTGTGCAGTGATTTTTACCTTCCCAGTAAATAGTTCTTTTACTGGATGATTGCCGCCGCGATGTCCATAAGCAAGTTTTGTTGTTTTTGCTCCGTATGCTAAAGCTATTAATTGATGCCCCAGACAAATTCCTAGTGTAGGATAGTTTTGGCTTATCTTTTTTATTTCTGGGAACCATTTTTTCAAATCCATCGGATCTCCAGGACCATTACTGAACAGGACACCGTCTGGATTCAAAGATTTTATTTTTTCATAAGACGTATTATATGGAACAATGGTAACCGCACAGTTTTCATCTAGCAGGGCGTTAAGAATCGACTTTTTATATCCAAAATCCATGAGTACCACATGCGGTCCGTTATTTTTAAAGGATTGAATTTTCTTAGTCGATACCTTCTCCACCCAAAATGAACGAATATCTAATCCTAAATTTTCGTTATCTTTTGTTTTGCTTAAATACCCTTTTACTGTCCCCCGGCTGCGAATGGTTTTTACTAAAAGTCGAGTATCAACTCCCGCAATCCCAGGAACTCCTGCGTCTTTAAGCTTTTCAGAAAATTTATTGATTGATTGATAATGGCTTGGTGTTTCACATAAATCACCGATGATGACCCCAGACAAAGCTGGTGTGATACTTTCATTGTCAATTGCATTAATTCCATAATTTCCGATGATCGGATAACAGAATGTAATGATTTGACCAGCATATGATGGATCAGTGATAATCTCTTGATACCCCGTCATGCTAGTATTAAAAACCACTTCCCCGAGAGAATCTTTTTCAGCACCAATTAGTACTCCTTCAAAGACTTCGCCCGTTTCCAAAGTAAGGTATCCATTCTGCAAACTACTCACGCGCCTTTCTCAATACTTTGGAAAGTTTTTTCCAATGCTTTAATAAATTCATTTATTTCTTCAGATGTAACAGTTAACGGTGGTAAAATCCTTACCACATTTGGACCAGCAGTTAGGATCAGAAGGTTGTTTTCTAGTGCTTTTTGAACGATTTCTAGGGCATTCGTATCAACAACAATTCCTTTTAACAGTCCTAGTCCGCGGATGTCTTTTATAAATGAATAGTCTTCCTTCAAGACATGCAGTTTTTTATCTAAGTATGTTGCCATTTCATTTGCTTGATTTAATAGGTTCGTGTCATGTATATGTGAAACCGTTGCGACTCCAGCAGCTGTGGCTAATGGGTTCCCTCCAAAAGTACTGCCATGACTGCCTGGGTCAAAGCCTTTGGCTGCCTCTTCTTTTGCGATAATCGCTCCAATCGGAAAACCTGAGCCAAGGCCTTTGGCAATACTAATGACATCGGGCTCAATTCCGTATTGTTCATAAGCAAAGAATGTACCTGTTCTGCCAATCCCTGTTTGGATTTCGTCAACCATCAGGAGTATTTCTCTTTCCTTACAAATCTTCGCTAACTTTTTGACCCATTCATGGTTTGCGGGAATGACTCCACCTTCACCTTGAACGAGTTCTAGGAGAACAGCTGCAGGCTCAATCGTATAGAGCAACTCCAGCGCTTCTTCATCGTTAAATGGCAGATAACTAAACCCTGACACTAACGGAAAAAATCCCTGCTGAATTTTTTCTTGTCCTGTTGCCGATAAGGTTGCTAGTGTCCTTCCATGAAAGGATTGCTGAAAGGTGACAATTTCAGGTACTTCTTTTCCCATAACTTTGTTGGCATATCTTCTTGCTAATTTTATCGCTGCTTCATTGGCTTCGGCTCCACTATTACAAAAGAAAACCTGGTCTCCGCAACTATTGGTCGTTAGAAGCGCCGCTAGCTTCTCCTGATTTGGAATGTTATAGAGGTTGGAACAGTGCCAAAGGTTCTGTAATTGCTCCTCAAGTGCATCCTTTACAACATCAGGGACATGCCCTAGGTTACAGGTGGCTATACCCGAAGTGAAATCTAGATATTGTGTTCCCTGTTCATTCCAAACATAGCTTCCTTTCCCTTTAACAAGTGTGACAGGGAAGCGGCTGTATGTTGCCATCACTGGCGAGGTCAGGGAAGTGGAATTATTGATTGACATTACGCGATCCCCTCTTCTAAGACAATTTTTGTGCCGGTCAGTTTACCATTTGTATAATCTATTAAACTGCTTTTTTCAGAACCATTAATGATACTAACTTCGGGTATATTGTGGACAAGACCATCAATGGCAGCTTTTACTTTAGGTATCATCCCACCATAAATAGTTTTATTATTTATCAGTTCCTCGATGGTTGCCTTTGAGACTTTATCAAGTTTTGTCTTGGCACCATTTTTTTCAACCAAGATTCCAGGTATATCACTTATGAAGCAGAGATTTGCACCCAATGCTTTGGCAATCGCTGAAGCAGCAATATCGCCATTAATGTTATATCGCTGTCCGCCAGCATCGATGCCGACTGGAGAAATGACTGGAACATTACCTTGGGCAATGATTCCTTCGATTACTTTATGGTTGACACCAATTACTTCACCGACGAAGCCTAATGTATCCGCATTTTCAGTTGGTTCAGCTTGTAATAGGGAACCATCTACACCACTTATGCCAATCGCCTTTCCCCCAACTTCGATTATGTTTCGGACAACTTGTTTGTTGACGGAGCCGCTCAATACCATTTCAACAATATCTAATACTTCATGATTGGTTACTCTAAGACCATTCACAAAAGTGGTATCCACGTTAAGGTTTTTTAATAATGAAGTAATTAGTGGTCCGCCGCCATGAACAATGATTGGTGTCCATTCGCCTGATTCATGAAGTGAAACTATGTCTTCATAAAAGGACCTTGGGAGATTATCTAACACACTTCCGCCGCACTTAATGACTATATATTTCATTTTCTCGTCCCCCTCTTACGTGCGGTAGGATGCGTTGATTTTCACATAATCATAAGTTAAGTCGCATCCATAAGCTGTAGCGCTATATTCACCTTGGTTTAATTCAACACTCAATTTAACAATTTCCGATTCTAAGTATTCTTTTACTTCTTCCTCAACAAAGTGGCTTGGCAAACCATTCTCAAATACTGTGAAAGGTCCAATCGCCACTTTTACCGCGTTTGGTTCAACTGGTACACCACTGTAGCCAATAGCAGTTACAATTCTACCCCAGTTTGGATCCGTTCCATAAATAGCTGTTTTAACAAGGTTCGAGGATATAATAGCTTTGCCGACTGCACTTGCTGCATTTTGACTGTAGGCGCCATTAACTTGAACTTCTACTAGTTTTGTAGCACCTTCACCATCTCTTGCAATTTTTTTAGCAAGTGACTCACAAACAATTTTTAATCCTTGCTTGAAAAGCTGCCATTCTGGGTGATCTTTTGTTAGTTGAGTATTCTCTGCTAATCCATTGGCCATTACAAGAACCATGTCATTTGTACTTGTATCACCATCAACGGTTATCATATTGAAGGTTTGATTCGTTATCTCTCGAAGTGCTGCCAATAGGTCATCATGTGCAACGTTTGCATCTGTTGTGACAAATCCAAGCATGGTGGCCATGTTTGGGTGTATCATTCCAGACCCTTTAGATGCTCCCCCAATGGAAACAGTTTTTCCATCAATTTTAAATTGAACTCCGGTATGTTTGACACATGTGTCTGTTGTTAAGATAGCATTTTTAAAGTGATTTTCATCTTGATTCTCTTGATTTAAGAGTTGTTTTATCCCTGTTAACACCTTTTCCATCGGTAAAAGTTCTCCGATGACTCCTGTTGAAGTAACAGCTACGAGATGGTCTTGTAATCCCAACTCGTTTGCAAAACTTTTTTGCATCGCGAATGCATCCAGTAATCCCTGTTCCCCTGTACATGCATTGGCATTTCCAGAGTTCACGATAATGGCTTGAACCTTGTTTTCCTTCGCGATACTTTCTTGTGTAACCAATAATGGAGCTGCTTGAAAGATGTTAGTTGTATATACTCCTGCAGCCGTTGCAGGAACCTCTGAAACAATGTAACCTAAATCAAGTCGTTTTCTTTTAATTCCACAGTGCATTCCGCCTGCTTTGTATCCCTTTGGTAAGGTAACACTACCTTCTTCTATAATTACGATTTCATTCGTCGATGTAGCTTGCGTCAATTTAATTTCCCCCTTCAAATTCCCTTCGTTCTCCAATTTAACAAGGTAGTATTTTCTTATGGATACATCGGAATGTCAGTGAGCCCCGTTCGCACATCCCAGCCATTCATCAAATTCACATTTTGGATGGCCTGCCCAGCGGCCCCTTTAACCAAATTATCGATAACCGAAATGATCGTAAGTCGGTTCGTTCTTTCGTCAACATGAAGACCGATATCGCAATAATTTGAACCGGATACTTCTTTTGTTGAAGGTATATTCCCTTCAGGCCGCACTCTTACAAAATGAGCTTCATGATAAAACTGTTTATATAAATCTATTACATTATTTGTTGAAATTTTTTCTTTAAGATTCACATACATCGTGCACATGATTCCTCGTGTCATTGGTACAAGATGTGTAGTGAATGAAATCGTTAGTGGATTCCCACTTTCATCTGAAAGTACTTGCTCAATTTCCGGAATATGCTGATGTGCACCTAGTTTATAAGCTTTAGTGTTTTCATTGATTTCGGAGTAGTGAGCTGTTAATGAAAGTCCTCTTCCAGCACCGGATACCCCCGATTTTGCATCAACGATTATCGATTTTTCATCTATTAATTTTGTTTGTAATACTGGTATAAGACCTAGCGTTGTGGCAGTTGGATAACAGCCAGGATTAGCTATTAAATTAGCAGTCTTTATTTTTTCTGCATAAATTTCACTTAATCCGTAGGTTGCTTGTTGCAAATATTTATCCTCTGCTGGTGAATGCTTATACCATGATTCATATATATCACCCGACCTGAGCCGGAAATCTCCAGATAAATCAATACATTTAATACCATTCTCTATAAGCTGTGGAACATATCTGCTACTGACTCCCGAAGGTGTAGCCAAAAATACAATTTCGTTCTTTTCAGACAATCTATCAACATCAAATTTTTCAAGTGGTTGATCAGCAATATCAGAAAGGTGAGGATAAATTTCACTAAAGCTAGACCCTGATTGTGAGTTGGAAACAATTGAACCAATCTCCAAAAAGGGGTGTTTATTGATTAACCTCACTAACTCAATTGCTCCATAACCAGTACCACCGATAATTGCAGCCTTCAATTTATCCATCTCCTAAG
>Ga0006562J51391_1093522_pt1 | contig 12369 bp, 11 predicted proteins | sample Ararhi6_input_d2_FD_51391 | JGI IMG/M metagenome (IMG submission 51391) | reverse complement strand
GGTGATGGCGCGGCTCGACGGAGGCAGTTCGCGGAGGCGCTCCAGCGCCGGGATGAGCTCGCCGGCCCACACGCGGTAGCCCTCGGCGTTCAGGTGCAGGCGGTCCTCGGTGTATGCCGGATTCAGCTCGCCGTCCTCCAGCGCCATCGCCGGCCACAGGTCGAGCCAGCCCGCGTGCACGGTCGGCGCGAACTGCCAGAGGTGCCGGTTGATGTCGCGGATCTGGTCGGCGAACTCGTGCCCCCGCGGCATCACCGANTGCGCGAGGATGCGCGTCTCCGGCAACTCCTTGCGCAGCGTGACGAGCATGGTCTCGACGTTGCGCACGACGTGCTCCACCGAGCGGCGCCAGGCCAGGTCGTTGGTCCCGATGAGGAGCGCCACCAGAGCGGGCCGCGTGTCGATCACGTCTCCGAGCCGTGCGAGCACGTCGTCCGTGGTGTCGCCGGCCATCCCGAAGTTGCGGACCGCCTCGCCCGGAAGCAGCGCATCCCAGTCGCCTCCCTGCGTCAGGCTGTCGCCGACGAGGGCCAGCTCACCGCGTTCCGGTCTCCACTCATCCGTCATACCGTGTCCCCGTTCCTCGCCCCCATCCTCCCCCACATCCGCGACAAGGGGAAGGAAAGCGGGCTCGGGCGGCCTAGAGCAGCGACTTCGTGTGCCAGACCGTCTTCGTCTCGGTGAAGAAGGCGATCCGGTCGAGCGAGGGCGCTGCCGCGTCCGGGCCGTTCTCGGGCGTCAGCACGCGCTTGAGGGTGTCGGCCGCGGCGATCTGCAGGTCCACCCAGTCGAGGTCGCCCGCGCCGACGAGGTCGAGGGCGTTGACGTCGGCGTGCGAAGCCAGCCACGGCGCGATCTCGGCCGGCGACCCGGTCAGGATGTTGACGACTCCGCCCGGCACGTCGCTCGTCGCGAGCACCTCGCTGAGGCTGATCGCCGAGAGCGGGAAGCGCTCACTCGCGATCACGACGACCGTGTTGCCGGCGACGAGCGCGGGGGCGACCGCACTGGTGAACCCGAGCAGGCTGGAGTCCTGCGGTGCGACGATCGCGACGACGCCGGTCGGCTCCGGGACCGAGATGTTGAAGTACGGGCCGGCGACGGGGTTGGCGTTGCCCGCGACCTGCGCGAACTTGTCCGCCCATCCCGCGTACCAGACCCAGCGGTCGATGGCCTCGTCGACCTTTGCGGTCGCCGCAGACGTCGACACGCCTTCGGACTTCTGGATCTCGTCGATGAACTGAGCGCGACGCCCCTCCATCAGCTCCGCGATCCGGTACAGCACCTGGCCGCGGTTGTAGGCGGTGGCGCCGGACCAGCCGGACACGGCCGCGCGCGCGGCGACGACCGCGTCGCGGGCGTCCTTGCGGGACGCCTTGGCCGCGTTCGCCAGGAACGCGCCCTTCGCGGAGACGACCTCGTAGGTGCGGCCGGACTCGCTGCGCGGGAACTTCCCGCCGATGTACAGCTTGTAGGTCTTCGGAACAGCCAGGCGGCTCATTTGGAGGCTCCCTTGCGGGTCGGGCGGACGGCGGGGATGCGGAGCGGCGACGCGGGCGCCAGCGAGCGGCCGGGCACGAGGTACGCGCCCAGACCGTGGCGACCGCCCTCGCGGCCGTAGCCGGACTCCTTGTAGCCGCCGAACGGGCTCGCGGGGTCGAAGCGGTTGAAGGTGTTGGCCCAGACGACGCCGGCCCGCAGCTTGTCGGCAACGGCCAGGATGCGGCTGCCCTTCTCGGACCAGATACCGGCCGACAGTCCGTACGGCGTGTTGTTCGCCTTCGCGATCGCCTCGGCCGGTGTGCGGAAGGTCAGCACCGACAGCACAGGGCCGAAGATCTCCTCGCGGGCGATACGGTGGCTGGTCGACACGTTGTCGAAGATGGTCGGCGCGAACCAGAAGCCGTTCTCGGGGATCTCGCAGTCCGCCGTCCAGCGCTCCGCGCCCTCCGCCTCTCCGATGTCGGACAGCTCGCGGATGCGCTGCAGCTGCTCGGCCGAGTTGATCGCGCCGATGTCGGTGTTCTTGTCGAGCGGGTCGCCGAGGCGCAGCGTCGACAGGCGGCTCTTCAGCCGTTCGACGACCTCGTCGTGGATGCTCTCCTGCACCAGCAGGCGGCTTCCGGCGCAGCAGACGTGGCCCTGGTTGAAGAAGATGCCGTTGACGATGCCCTCGACCGCCTGGTCGATGGGCGCGTCGTCGAAGACGATGTTCGCGGCCTTGCCGCCGAGCTCCAGCGTCAGCTTCTTGGACGTTCCGGCGACCGTGCGGGCGATCTCGCGCCCGACGGCGGTGGAGCCGGTGAAGGCGACCTTGTTCACGTCCGGGTGGGCGACCAGGTCGCGCCCGGTCTCCCCTGCACCGGTGACGATGTTCACGACACCCGCCGGGAGGTCGGCCTGCTGCACGATCTCGGCGAACAGCAGCGCGGTCAGCGGGGTGGTCTCGGCCGGCTTCAGCACGACCGTGTTGCCCGCGGCGAGGGCCGGAGCGATCTTCCACGCGAGCATCAGCAGCGGGAAGTTCCACGGGATCACCTGCGCGGCGACCCCGAGCGCGCGGGGCGCAGGGCCGAGGCCGGCGTGCTCGAGCTTGTCCGCCCATCCCGCGTAGTAGAAGAACCAGGCGGCGACGAGCGGGACGTCCACATCCCGGCTCTCCTTGATCGGCTTGCCGTTGTCGAGGCTCTCGGCCACGGCGAGCTCGCGGGCGCGCTCCTGGACGAGCCGGGCGATGCGGAAGAGGTACTTGCCGCGGTCGCTGCCGCTCATCCGCGACCAGACGCGGTCGTAGGCGCGGCGGGCGGCGGCGACGGCCGCATCCACATCGGAGGAGTCGGCGGTGGCGATGGTCGCCAGGCGCTCCTCCGTCGCGGGAGAGATGGTCTGGAACGGCGTACCGTGCCCGTCGACGAACTCGCCGTCGATGAACAGGCCGTACTGGTCGCGCAGGTTCAGGATCGACCGCGACTCGGGAGCCGGTGCGTATTCGAGGAAACTCATGGTCTGGTCAGCTTTCAGTCGATCGTCACGTAGTCGGCGCCGGAGTAGTGCCCGGTGGCCAGCTTCTGGCGCTGCAGGAGCACGTCGTTCAGGAGGCTGGAGGCGCCGAACCGGAACAGGTGCGGCTGCAGCCACCGCTCGCCGACCGTCTCCGCCACGGTCACGAGGTACTTGATGGCGTCCTTCGACGAGCGGATGCCGCCGGCCGGCTTGACGCCGATCTCCTCGCCGGTGAGCAGGTGCCAATCGCGCACGACCTCCAGCATCAGCAGGGTCACCGGGAGCGTCGCGGCCGGCGACACCTTGCCGGTGGACGTCTTGATGAAGTCGCCACCCGCGAGGATGCTCAGCCAGGAGGCGCGTCGCACGTTGTCGTACGTGTTCAGCTCGCCCGTCTCCAGGATCACCTTGAGGTGGGCGTACGTGCCGTCCTCGCGGCGGCACGCCTCCTTGACGGCGACGATCTCGTCGAAGACGAGCCCGTAGCGGCCGGAGAGGAAGGCGCCGCGGTCGATGACCATGTCGATCTCGTCCGCGCCGGCCGCAACGGCTTCCGCCGTGTCTGCCAGCTTGACCTTGAGCGAGGCGCGTCCGCTCGGGAAGGCGGTCGCTACGGCGGCGACGTTGACGCCCCCGGTGCCTCCGGCCCGGCGGACGGCGCCGGCGTGCGCGGCGCCCAGCGCCTCGACGGCATACGGCACCATGTCGCCGTAGACGCAGACCGCGGCGGGGCGCGGAGTGGACGGGTCGGACGGGTCGGGGGTGAGTGCCTTGGCGGCGAGCGACCGCACCTTGCCGGGGGTGTCCGCGCCCTCCAGGGTGGTGAGGTCGATCAGCTCGATGACGGTGTCGAGAGCCCACTTCTTGCTGGTGGTCTTGATGGAGCGCGTGCCGAGGCCGGCCGCGCGCTGCTCCAGGCCCACCGCATCCACTCCCGGGATGCCGTTGAGGTAACGCCGGAGCGATCCCTCCGTCAGGTCGCCGCCGAGCACCTCGACGGCGCGGGCCGCGGGTGCGAGGGTGCGCACGGGCGGCGTTGTCTCGATGGTCACGTGTTCCTCCAGGTGGTGCAGCTCGGATGCTACGGAGCGGTGGTGCCGGGCGCCGCGCGCCCGAGCAGGTCGTTGGCGGTGGATTCGTCGGTGATGAGCGTCGTGCAGAGGCCGCTCGCGACGACGGCGTGGGCGACGCGGTGCTTGGCCTCCCCGGCGATGACGGCGATGGAGGTGCGGGCCGAGCGGAGCTCGTCGAGGCTGAGCCCCAGCGTCCGCGAGTTGAGCTCCGGGTCGGCGACCTGTCCGTCGTCGGTGATGAAGCGGCCGACGACGTCGCCGACCGCGCCCTTCTCGGCGAGTGCGGCGACATCCTCCACCGAGAGGTAGCCGGAGTCGACGTGGACCGAGCTGGTGTCGACGACGCCCGCGCTGAACAGATAGGCGCTGGCGTCGCGGGCGAGTTCGAGGACGCTCTGCACCGAGCGGTCGGCCTCGATCGCCCGGCGGGTGGCGGCGTGCTCGAAGATCGCGGGGCTCGGGAGCAGGGTCGCGGTGCCCTGCGCCTTGCGCGCGATGACGACGGCCGTGTCGGCGGCGGCGGTGGCCTGGCGGGTAGAGGAGACGCTGCCGTTGATCTGGACAGGGTTCACCCCGACGGCCCAACCCGGCCGCAGGCGCGCGGCGACGGCGTGGAGCGTGCGGCCCCAGCTCACGCCGAGGGTGCGCGGGACGGGACGGAGCGTGGTCAGGTAGTCAGCGGCGGCCTGCGCCACCCGGCCCTGCACCTCGGAGTCGGACTCCGCCGCGGGCACGACCACCGCATCCATCAGGCCGTAGAAGCCGCAGAGCTCGCGTTCGAGCGAGAACCGGCGGGCGCTGGGGTGCACGATCTCGATGCGCACGAAGCCGTGCTCACGGGCGGCGACGAGCAGGCGGCCGACCTTCCAGCGCGAGACGTTGAGGGCGACGCCGATCTCGTCCTGCGTCTTGCCGGCCTCGTAGTACAGTTCCGCGGCTTTGACGGCGAGGATCTCGTCCGAATCGTTCAGGGCCACCCCTCCAGCTTAGGAAGGGCGTGCGCGCCTGAGCAACATGTGTGTGGTGGATGCTCAAATGAGCAGAGGCCGTTTCGTTTATCGTTGGGTCGTGCCCACAGACCCCTCGCTGACAGCCGCCACCGCCCCCACCCCCTACGTCCTGGCCGTCGACTTCGGCGGGACGAAGGTCGAAGCCGCCCTGGTGGATGCGGAGGGCCGCCTCGTCGAGGGCTCCCGGCACCGCCGTCCGACCGGGCGGAACGCCACCGTCCCGGAGCTCGAGGAGTCGGTCGGCGGCGTCGTGCGCGCGGCCGCCGCATCCCTCCCGTCCGACGCCGCCATCATCGGCGTCGGCATCGGCAGCGCCGGCCCGATCGACCGGCAGCGCGGGCTGGTCTCCCCGCTCAACGTGCCGCACTGGCGCGACTACCCGATGCGCGACTTCGTCGCCGGCGTCGCCGCCGAACTCTCCCTCGATGTGCCCGTGACCCTCGAGATGGACGGCGTGGCGATCACCATGGCCGAGCACTGGGTGGGGGCGGCGCAGGGCGTCGACAACGTCATGGGGATGGTCATCTCGACCGGGATCGGCGGCGGGCTCATCGTGGGCGGCCGCGTGATCACCGGTCCGACCGGCAACGCGGGCCACATCGGGCACGTCGAGGTCGGCGACATCAAGGGCGAGGACACGTTCGGCAACCCGTATGCGCTGGAGGCCATGGCGTCCGGGCCCCACACCGTCGCGTGGGCGCGGCAGCAGGGTTTCGAGGGCGTCACCGGTGAGGAGCTGGCGGCGGCGTACGTCGCGGGCGATCTCGTGGCACGCGAGGCGATCGCCCGCACCGGCGAGGCCGTCGGCCGCGCGATCGCGTCGGCGACCGCACTGCTCGACCTGGAGCTCGTCGCGATCGGCGGCGGCTTCTCGCACTCGACGCCGGACCTCTTCGACCACATGCGCGACGTCATCGAGCACCACTACTTCCCGTTCGTGCGCAAGGTGCGGATCGTCCCGTCCGCCCTCTCCTCCGAGGGTCCGCTCATCGGGGCCGCCGCCCTCATCCACCGCGCCGCCCTCCTCCCCTAACCCCCACCGTCGAGTCCGCACAAATTGCACACGACGCGCCGCTTGGGCGTGCAGTTTTTGCGTACTCGACGGGGGGCGAACCGACGTGACGGGGGTCAGTCTTCGAGGTACTTGGGGCGGGCGGCGACGGCGCCGGCCGCGGCGGCCGCGAGGGCTGTCGCGGTCAGCACCACGAGGGCGAGCGTCCAGGATCCGGTGAGCTGGTGGAGCACGCCGACCGCGAGGGGGCCGAGGGCCCCGAGGGTGTAGCCGAGGCCCTGCGTGAACCCGCTGAGCGCGACAGACCCCGCGTGCGTCCGCGTCCGCATGTTGATGAGCACCAGGCACAGCGGGAAGAGCAGCGGCCCGAGCCCGGCCAGCGCCACCCACAGCCACGTCGCGGCGCCGGGCGCGAGGATGAGACCGAGGTACCCGACGACGAAGAACGCGACGCCGGCGTAGATCAGCCAGGCGACGTTCCGCATCCGCGCGGCCAGCATCGGAACCAGCAGCCCCGCCGGTATGCCCATCCCGGCATACACCGACAACAGTGCCCCCGCCTCGATCGGAGTCAGCCCGGCCACGTCGTGCAGGATCTCCGGAAGCCAGGCGAACATCGCGTATGCGTTGAGGCTCGACACGGCGAACAGCACGGCCATCGCCCAGGCCAGCGGCGAGTGCCAGACCCGGCCGGCCATCGCCGGCTGCGCCTTCTCGACCTCCACGTCGCGGTCCGGGTGCGCCGGCCGGTGGGTGATCAGGATGCGCAGCCACGGCACGATCGCGAGCGCGCAGACCACCGCCCACATGCCGACGGAGACGTGCCATCCGGCCGCATCCGCCACCGGCACCGCGACGAGCGGGGGCAGCAGCGTCGACACCGACATGATGGTCGCGTACAGCGAGGTGACGAGCCCGATCCGGTCGGGGAAGTACCGCTTGACCAGCGGGGGCAGCAGCACGTTCCCGACGCCCATGCCCGCGAAGGTCACCGCCGACCCGACCGCCAGCACCGCGAACGAGGGCGCGGCCGCACGGATGAGGTGGCCGGCCAGCATGACGCCGAGCGCGAGCACGACGACGGCTTCGAGGCTGAGCCTCCGCGTGAAGGTCGGCGCGACCAGGCCGAACACTGCGAAGCACACCGGCGGCAGCATCCCGAGCAGTCCGACGCCGATGCTCGACACGTCGAACTCGGTGCGGATCTCGGCGAAGATCGGCGACAGCGCGGCGACGGCGGTGCGGAGGTTCGCCGCGACCAGCAGGATGCCGAGCAGCGCGATCGCGCGCCCGTGCCAGAGCGGCCGCCGGTCGGCGGCCGGGTTCGCGCCCGTCATCAGGAGCGCTCGTCAGCGTCGGCCGCCGGGACGACGCCGAGGATGCGCCGCGCCTGCTTCACGTCGTCCGCGATCTGCGCGATGAGCGGCTCGATGCCCGTGTACGCGACCATCCCGCGGATGCGCTCGACGAAGGCGACCTCGACCGTGTGGTCGTAGAGGTCGAGCTCGCGGTCGAGCACGTACGCCTCCACCTGCTTCTGGGGGACGCCCTCGAAGGTCGGGTTGTTGCCGACCGAGATCGCGGCCGGGTACCGCTCGCCCGCGTCCGTCAGCCAGCCGGCGTAGACGCCGTCGGCGGGGATGAGTCCCTCCGACTCCGGCGAGAGGTTCGCGGTCGGGAAGCCCAGCTCACGCCCGCGTGCCGCGCCGTGCACCACGAGCCCGCGCACGGTCGGAGGGGCGCCGAGCAACTGGGTCGCGTGTGCGACGTCGCCGTCGGCGAGCAGCTCCCGGATCCAGGTGGATGAGACGCGCCGGCCGTGCTCCGGCCGCACGTCGTCGATGAGCTCGACGGTGAAGCCGTACGTCTCGCCAAGCCGGCGAAGCAGCTCGACATCACCTGCGCCGCGCGCACCGAACCGGAAGTCGCTGCCCACGAGCACCGCCGCGGCATGCAGCCGGTCGACGAGGATGTGGTGCACGAACTCCTCGGGCTCGAGCGCGGCGAGCGCACGGTCGAAAGCCACCATGAGGGTCGCGTCGACGCCGGTCGACGCGAGCAGGTCGAGCTTCTGCGCGTTGCTCACCAGCGACGGCGGGCACTTCGCGGGGGCGAGCACCTCGAGCGGGTTGCGGTCGAAGGTGATGATCGTCGAGACGAGCCCGCGCTCCGCGGCGACGGCGCGCAGCCGGTCGATCACCGCGCGGTGGCCGGTGTGCACCCCGTCGAACTTGCCGATGGTGATGGCGCTGGGCCCCCATCCGTCGGGCACCTCGGCGACGGAATGGAAGACCTTCACGAGGCGGCCCCCGACGTGGCGTCCTGAACCGGCTCGATCGGGCGATGCTTCCGCAGCCACAGCATCCCGAGCACCGGGAGCACGAGCGGGATGAACAGGTACCCCATCCCGTATACCGACCAGACCGTGGCGTCGCGGCCGAACGGGTCGATGTCGTGCAGGCCGAGCACGGCGGGGGCAAACAGGCTCAGCGTTCCGATGATGAGCACGCCGGCGAGCTCGAAGCTGATGGTGCCCCACGCGACGCGGTACCAGACACGGCCCGGCGCGATCAGCGCGACGGTCGCGACGATGTACACGACGGCGGCGAGCCCGGAGAGCGTGAACGCGACCGGCGCCTCGTGGAAGCGGTCGATGATCTGGAAGACGCTGCGGCCGGTCGCCGCCAGCGCCAGGACGCCGTAGACGAAGACGAGCACCCGGCCCACCCCCGTCATCCGCCGCCTCGGGGAGGACGGATCGGAGTCGGTGCGCGCGGACATGGTGTGGTGGGACATCGCTTCGATTCTATTTGCCCGCGGAGGCGGTCACGCGCCCTGCACGAACCAGATCTGGCCCATCCGGTACACCATGACCGCGATCGCGAGACAGACGCCGCCGAGGATGACGGTGCTCCACCGGTTGCGCTCCACGAGGGCCCAGAATCCGCCCGCCAGGGGCAGGATGATCGCCGAGATCAGGTAGATGTAGAACTCGGCGAGGCTGCCGGACGGCGGATTGCCCGCAGCGGGCGCGATGATCGCGATGACCAGCTGCACGAGCAGCAGCACCTCCACCAGCGCGACAGCGCCCATCGACACGTCGCCCGGCAGGCGCCCGACCAGTCCGAGGACGATGCACAGGATGCCCGCAGCGCACGCGACGATCACCTGGAGTGTGACGAACCACTCGATCATGCGGGACCGACCGCTTCGTCCGTCGGGAAGTTCACCAGGGTCCGTGCTTCCTTTCCGCGGAACTCGATGAGTCCGACCAGCGCTCCGTTCGGGGCGACGGCCGCGACCGGCACACCGCCGCCATCCTCCCGGTCGGCGACGTGGATGCGACGGCCGTGGGTGAGGTCGATCGCCTGCTGTTCGGTGAGGTCGAGCCGCTCGAACAGCCGGACGGCCGCATCCACCGCCGGGATCAGCGCGGCCTCCGCGTCGAGCGTAGCGAGGTCGTGGGCGTCGCGCACGTTGTACGTGCCGACCCGGGTGCGCCGCAGCGCCGTCAGGTGACCGCCGACGCCGAGACCGGCGCCGAGGTCGCGGGCGAGCGAGCGGATGTACGTCCCGGAGGAGCACACGACCCGCACGTCCAGGTCGATCGCGCCCGCGTTACGACGGGTGCCGATCAGTTCGAACTCTGCGACGGTGACCGCGCGCGGCTTCAGCTCCACCGCTTCGCCCGCACGCACCCGGGCGTACGCGCGCTTGCCGTCGACCTTGATCGCGCTGACGGACGAGGGGATCTGCTCGATCTCGCCGGTCAGCTCGGCCATCCCGGCGGCGATCGCCTCGGCGGTCACGGCGTCGAGCGCGGCCTGCGGCGCCGGCTCCCCCAGCTCGCCCTCGGCGTCGTCGGTCGTCGACGAGGCCCCGAGCCGGATGGTCGCGAAGTACTCCTTGTCGGCGCCGACGATGTAGGTCAGCAGGCGCGTGGACGAGTTGATGCCGAGGATGAGGAGCCCGGTCGCCATCGGATCCAGCGTCCCGGCGTGCCCGACCTTCCGGGTTCCCGCCGCGCGCCGAACGCGCGAGACGACGTCGTGGCTCGTCATGCCCGCCGGCTTGTCGACGAGGATGAGACCGCTGCCCGTCATGCGCCCTGCGCCTTCGCCGTCGCCACGGGCGCGGAGGCGGCTGCGGACGCAACGCCTCCGCCGCTCTCGGCCGCGACATCCAGCACCAGCGCCAGCTTGGTCCGGAACGTGCACTCCAGCAACTCCGTCGCGGCCTCGTCCCGGCCGTACTCGTCGGGCAGCCGGAGCCCCAGGAGCGTGTTCAGCAGCATCCCCTCGGCGAGGAAGGAGCGCACCTGCTCGGGCGTGAAGCCGGCCTCGTCGCGCAGCAGCCGGTAGATCGCGAGGAACCCGTCGCGCGCCTTCGCGCCGATGGTCGGGTCCTGCCCCATGCTGAACGCCTGCATCAGCGACAGCAGCAGGCCGCGGTCCTCGATCAGGTTCACGTACGCGAGGCCCAGGCGACGGCCGATCTCGCCGTGTCCCCCGGCGACGGGCGTGCCGTCCGTGACGACGGCGGCAGCCGGTGCAGCGGGCGAGCCCTCCGCCTTCCACTCCTCCAGCGTGCGGGTGAAGGCGACCAGCAGGCGGTCGAGCGACCGCGAGAGCACGCCGACGAACAGGTTCTCCTTGCCGCCGAACATCCGCACGACGTAGGGCTGGCTGATCCCCGCGGCCTTGGCGATCTGATCCGTCGTCGCGCCGAAGTAGCCGCGCTCTCCGAACACCCGGCTGGCGGCTTCGAGGATCTGCTCGCGGCGCTCGGCCGACGGGATCCTCTCGCTGATCTTGTCTGTCACGCTTGACAGGTTATCAGCCGATTACTAGTGTCAGCTCTTGTAATCATCCGATAACCACACTTCTTGGAGGCGTGCATGTCCGCTCCCCTCACCCGCGACGCCGGCGGCACGACCGCCCGCTCGCGGCGCATCCCGATCTGGCTGGCGATCGTCGCCGCCTCGCTGCCGATGTTCATGGCCACCCTCGACAACCTCGTCGTCACCAGCGCGCTGCCCGTGATCGCCAAAGACCTCAGCGCCTCCATCGAAGAGCTCCAGTGGGTGGTCAACGCGTACACCCTCACCTTCGCGACGCTCATGCTGATGGCCGTCGGCCTCGGTGACCGGCTCGGCCGCCGCTCCGTCTTCCTCGGCGGCATCGCGATCTTCACGCTCGCAAGCGCCGCGGCAGCCCTCTCGACCGAGCCGTGGCAGCTCATCGGCGCCCGTGCGCTCCAGGGCGCCGGCGCCGCGGCCCTCCTGCCGCTGTCGCTGACCCTGCTCGCCGGTAGCGTCAGCGAGCGTCTGCGTCCCGCCGCCATCGGCATCTGGGGCGGCATCTCCGGCCTCGGCGTCGCGCTCGGCCCGCTCATCGGCGGCGCCGTGGTCGAGGGATGGAACTGGCAGGCCATCTTCTGGCTGAACGTCCCGCTCGGCGTGATCGCCGTCCCGCTGGTGCTCCTCGCCCTGCCGAACAGCTTCGGAGCACGCGTCCGCGCCGATGTCGTCGGCCTGCTGCTCGCCGCCCCCGGTGTGCTCGGGGTCGTCTGGGCGATCGTCCGCGGCAACGACGCGGGATGGGGCAGCGCCGAAGTCCTGATCCCCCTGATCGCCGGCGCGGCCCTGCTCGTGGCGTTCGTCTTCTGGGAGTCGCGCACGTCGGCGCCGCTGCTGCCGCTCCGGCTGTTCCGCGACCGCAGCTTCACGGTGGCGAACCTCGTCGGTGTAACGTTCAGCTTCGGCATCTTCGGGGCGATCTTCATCCTCATCCAGTTCCTCCAGGTCGTGCAGGGCCACACCCCGCTCGAGGCTGGTGTGATGACCATGCCATGGACGCTCGCCCCGATGGTCGTCGCTCCGCTCACCGGCCTGCTGTCGTCGCGGACCGGGACGCGCCTCCCGGTGGTCGTCGGCCTGACCCTCCTCGCGGTGTCGATGGGCTGGATCGCTCTGACGCTGTCGGCGACGCTGCCCTACTCGGAGATGTGGCCCCCGTTCCTCCTGGCCGGCATCGGCATGGGCCTCGTCTTCGCGCCCAGCTCGACGGCGGTCCTCGCCAACATGCGGCCGGCCGACCACGCCAAGGCGTCCGGTACGAACTCGACGCTCCGGGAGGTCGGGGTCGCTCTCGGCGTCGCCGTCCTGACCGCCGTGTTCACCGGCGCGGGCGGGACGCTCACGCCGACCGGATACGTGGATGCGGCGATCCCGGCCGTCTGGGTCGGCGCCGGGGTGCTCGGCGCCGCGGCC
>Ga0006562J51391_1001598_pt1 | contig 12386 bp, 7 predicted proteins | sample Ararhi6_input_d2_FD_51391 | JGI IMG/M metagenome (IMG submission 51391) | reverse complement strand
CATCTGCTTTCATATCTTTGATCATTATCCACTCAGCACCTTAGGAGCTGTAGTTTCAAATTACTCAGTGATTGTAGTGATTGAACCTGAACCTACTGTACGTCCACCTTCACGAATTGAGAACTTAGTTCCTTCTTCGATAGCGATTGGAGCGATAAGTTCAACGATCATTTCGATGTGGTCGCCAGGCATAACCATTTCAGTACCTTCTGGAAGCATACAAATACCAGTGATATCAGAAGTACGGAAATAGAATTGTGGACGGTAGTTTGAGAAGAATGGAGTGTGACGTCCACCTTCTTCTTTTGATAAAACGTAAACTTGTGCTTTGAACTTTGTGTGTGGAGTGATTGACTTTGGTTTAGCCAATACTTGACCACGTTCGATATCTTCACGTGCTACACCACGAAGAAGGGCACCGATGTTGTCACCAGCTTCAGCGAAATCAAGAAGTTTACGGAACATTTCTACACCTGTTACAGTAGTAGATTTTGGCTCTTCAGTGAAACCTACGATTTCAACTACGTCCCCAACTTTAACTACTCCACGCTCAACACGTCCAGTAGCAACTGTTCCACGACCAGTGATTGAGAATACATCCTCAACAGGCATCATGAAAGGTTTGTCAGTGTCACGTGTTGGTGTTGGAATCCACTCATCAACAGCAGACATAAGTTCATTGATTTTTTCTTCCCACGCAGCTTCGCCTTCTAATGCTTTAAGAGCAGAACCTTTGATAACTGGAGTGTCATCACCAGGGAAGTCGTATTCTGATAATAGATCACGAATTTCCATTTCTACTAATTCAAGAAGCTCTTCATCGTCAACCATGTCACACTTGTTCATGAATACAACAAGGTAAGGTACACCTACTTGACGTGAAAGAAGAATGTGTTCACGAGTTTGTGGCATTGGGCCATCAGTTGCAGATACTACAAGGATACCGCCGTCCATTTGCGCAGCACCAGTGATCATGTTTTTAACATAGTCAGCGTGTCCTGGGCAGTCAACGTGTGCATAGTGACGGTTATCAGTTTCATACTCAACGTGTGCAGTAGAGATTGTGATACCACGTTCTTTTTCTTCTGGTGCACCATCGATTTGATCGTATGCACGTGCTTCTGCTTTACCTGTTTTAGCAAGTACAGAAGTGATTGCAGCTGTTAAAGTTGTTTTACCATGGTCAACGTGTCCAATTGTACCAATGTTAACGTGTGGCTTAGAACGGTCGAATTTAGCTTTACCCATTAGGAAATCCTCCTCTAAATTATAAAAATTTAATTATTATTATTTTATGTAAGCCGTGAGTAAGGTTGTCCCAAGCCCACGACTTCCACTTCTTACATAGTAGTTATACTTTATCAAAAGATGAAAATCAATTATTCACCTTTATTTTTTTTGATGATTTCTTCAGAAACTGATTTTGGTACTTCTTCGTAGTGATCGAAGTGCATGGAGAATACTCCACGTCCTTGAGTACTAGAACGAAGTGCAGTTGCATAACCAAACATTTCTGAAAGTGGAACCATTGAACGAACTACCTGTGCATTACCACGTGCTTCCATACCTTCAACACGACCACGGCGAGCAGTGATTTGTCCCATGATATCTCCAAGATATTCTTCTGGGATAACTACTTCTACTCTCATCATCGGTTCAAGGATAACAGGACTACACTTAGAAGCAGCATTTTTAAGTGCCATAGATGCGGCAATTTTAAACGCCATTTCAGAGGAGTCAACATCATGGTATGATCCGTCAAATAGTCTTGCTTTAATATCAACTAGTGGATATCCAGCAAGAACACCACGTTGTAGAGCATCTTCAAGACCAGCTTGAACTGGAGCGATGTATTCACGAGGAACAACACCACCGACAATACCGTTTTCGAATTCGAATCCTTTACCTTCTTCGTTAGGAGAGAATTCGATCCAAACGTGTCCGTATTGTCCACGACCACCAGATTGACGTGCGAATTTACCTTCAACTTGTGCAGATGCACGGAAAGTTTCGCGGTACGCAACCTGAGGCGCACCTACATTAGCTTCAACTTTAAATTCACGACGCATACGGTCAACGATGATATCAAGGTGAAGTTCACCCATACCAGCGATGATAACCTGTCCAGTTTCCTGGTCAGTGTGTGCACGGAATGTTGGATCTTCTTCTTGAAGCTTTTGTAGTGCAGTTGTCATCTTGTCTTGGTCTGCTTTTGATTTTGGTTCAACTGAAAGTTGGATTACTGGTTCAGGGAATTGCATAGACTCTAAGATAACAAGGTTTTTCTCGTCACATAGAGTATCACCAGTAGTTGTATCTTTCAAACCTACAGCAGCAGCAATATCACCGGCAAAAACCTTTGAGATTTCTTGACGGCTGTTTGCATGCATTTGCAGGATACGTCCGATACGCTCACGCTTGCCTTTTGTAGAGTTTTGGACATATGATCCAGACTCTAGAGTACCAGAGTAAACGCGGAAGAACGTTAATTTACCAACATAAGGGTCAGTCATAACTTTAAATGCAAGAGCAGAGAATGGCTCTTCATCGCTTGAATGACGCTCAATAACTTCATCTTCATCATCAATAGCGTGACCTTTGATTGCAGGTACATCTAATGGAGATGGAAGGTAGTCAATAACTGCATCAAGCATTAGCTGAACACCTTTGTTTTTGAATGCTGATCCACAGATTACTGGATAGAATTCTACATTAACAGTACCTTTACGAATCGCTGCTTTTAGCTCTTCTTTAGTGATTTCTTCTCCACCAAGGTATTTTTCCATTAATTCTTCATCTAACTCAGCTACTGCTTCGACTAACTTTTCACGGTATTCTTCAGCTTGAGCCATGTATTCTTCTGGAATCTCACGTACTTCGATATCAGTACCTAAGTCATTTCCGTAAAATACTGCATTCATTTCCACAAGGTCAATGATTGCTTCAAACTCATCTTCAGCACCTATTGGTAACTGAATTGGATGTGCATTCGCTTGAAGACGGTCATGGATCGTTCCTACAGAATATAGGAAGTCAGCTCCAATTTTGTCCATCTTGTTTACGAATACGACACGTGGTACACCGTAAGTAGTTGCTTGGCGCCAAACTGTTTCAGTTTGAGGCTCAACACCTGATTGTGCATCAAGTACTGCTACTGCACCATCAAGTACACGAAGTGAACGTTCAACTTCAACAGTGAAGTCTACGTGTCCTGGTGTATCAATGATGTTTACACGATGGCCATGCCATTGTGCAGTCGTTGCTGCGGAAGTGATTGTAATTCCGCGCTCTTGTTCTTGCTCCATCCAGTCCATCTGAGAAGCACCTTCATGAGTTTCACCGATCTTATGAATACGACCAGTGTAATAAAGGACACGCTCAGTGGTAGTCGTTTTACCGGCATCAATGTGAGCCATGATACCGATATTACGAGTGTTTGCTAAGGAGAACTCTCTTGCCATTGGGTCTTTCTCCTTCCTAGTTTGAAAGTTTTTATATTGAAGGTTAGATTACCAACGATAGTGAGCAAACGCTTTGTTTGCTTCTGCCATTTTGTGTGTATCTTCACGCTTTTTAACAGATGCACCTGTGTTGTTTGCTGCATCCATGATTTCATTAGCTAAACGCTCTTCCATCGTTTTTTCTCCACGGTTACGTGAATAGTTCACTAACCAACGAAGACCTAGAGTTGAACGGCGGTCAGGACGCACCTCAACTGGAACTTGGTAGTTAGCACCACCTACACGGCGAGCTCTAACTTCAAGTACAGGCATGATGTTTTTAAGCGCTGCTTCAAAAACTTCCATCGGTTCTTTTCCAGTACGTTCGCGAATTGTATCGAACGCAGAGTAAAGAATTTCTTGTGACTTACCTCTTTTACCGTCAACCATCATCTTGTTGATTAAACGAGTAACTAATTTAGAGTTGTAAAGTGGATCTGGTAACACGTCTCTTTTTGCTACAGGACCTTTACGTGGCATTATATTTCCTCCTTTCAAAGAAGCTTCTATTTAAGTTGTTTTTATTTCTTAGCTGCTTTTGGTCTCTTTGTACCGTATTTAGAACGTCCTTGCATACGGTTGTTTACACCAGCTGTATCAAGTGCTCCACGTACGATGTGATAACGTACCCCTGGTAAATCCTTTACACGTCCTCCACGGATAAGAACAACGCTGTGCTCTTGAAGATTGTGTCCAATACCAGGAATGTATGCTGTCACCTCAATACCATTAGTCAAACGTACACGTGCATATTTACGTAACGCTGAGTTTGGTTTCTTCGGAGTCATTGTACCAACACGAGTACACACACCGCGTTTTTGTGGTGAAGATACATTTGTTTGTGATTTTTTGAAGCTGTTATAACCTTTGTTTAGCGCAGGTGATTTTGACTTTTCCTCTTTAGATTGACGAGGCTTGCGCACTAATTGGTTAATAGTAGGCATTTGTGTTTCCTCCCTTCATTATTTGTAAGCCCACACATCCAGGTGGTTCATTTTTTCGCAAAAACAAAGTTTTTGCAGACTTTCTATCTACAAAAACGCTTTTAGCTGATAATTGCAACAGTTGAAGCACCAACTTCAATCCCACATGCTTTTCCGAGTTTTTTCATCGAGTCCACATAAAGGATAGGAACATTTATTTCAAGAGCCTCATCAACAACCTTAGACGTTAACTTTGGATCAGCGTCGCTAGCTATGACCAACTCTCTCACATTACCTTCTTTTAGTGCCTTTACTGTTTGTTTTGTTCCTATAACGAACTTTTGTGCCTGTAATACTTTTTCATAAGACATCATTCATATCCTCCAAAGTATCAGGTGAATAGGAGCACCTTTGATATAGTAACATCTTAATAAAAGGATGTCAACACGACATTTAATATTTTCTTAAAATAAGGAATCTGCGGGGGCAGATTCCTTATCTCCATTAATCAATTGTCACTGTTTCTTCAGAAGTTGTATCGCGAAGGACAGGCTCTGCTTTGCGGTAACGCTGCATTCCTGTTCCAGCTGGTACAAGCTTTCCAATGATAACATTTTCTTTTAAGCCAAGTAATTCATCGCGTTTGCCTTTAATTGCAGCATCTGTAAGAACCCTTGTGGTTTCTTGGAAGGATGCAGCAGATAGGAATGAATCAGTTTCAAGCGACGCTTTGGTAATACCAAGTAAGACAGGACGTCCTGTTGCCGGCATTTTTCCTGCTATCAATGCCTTTTCGTTTGCATCAGTAAACTGGTGAATATCCAAAAGTGTACCTGGTAGTACATCTGTTTCACCCGCATCACCAACACGTACTTTACGTAACATTTGACGAACCATTACTTCCACGTGCTTATCACCAATTTCTACCCCTTGCATACGATATACTTTTTGAACTTCACGCAATAAGTACTCTTGGACAGAAGTAACGTCTTTAACTCTAATTAATTCTTTCGGATCAATAGAACCTTCCGTTAATTCTTCCCCACGAGCTACATTATCATTTACAGCCACTTTTAAGCGGGCAGTATATGGTGCATTGTATGTTCTAGATTCAACTTCACCTTGAACAACGATTTCATGCTGGCGATCACGACCCTCATTAATACCAACGACAACACCATCAATTTCTGAAATAACCGCTTGACCTTTAGGGTTACGCGCTTCAAAAATTTCCTGGATACGTGGTAAACCTTGTGTAATATCGTCTCCCGCAACCCCACCAGTATGGAATGTACGCATTGTTAACTGAGTACCTGGCTCACCGATAGATTGGGCAGCAATAATACCAACCGCTTCACCAACTTCAACTTCTTGACCTGTTGCCAGATTTCGACCATAGCATTTTTTACAAACACCATGACGAGTGTTACATGTAAATGCAGAACGAATTTTTACTGTCTCAATTCCAGCATTCACAATTGCTTCTGCTAAATCTTCGGTAATCAAACCATTTTCAGGTACAAAAACTTCACCTGTTTCAGGATGTTTGATCGCCTTACGTGCATAACGACCAATCAGACGCTCATCTAATCCCTCAATTGTCTCATTACCGTCTTTTAAGGCACTAATTGTAAAGCCGCGGTCGGTTCCACAGTCGTCTTCACGAACAATGACATCCTGTGCCACGTCAACTAGTCGGCGTGTTAAGTAACCAGAGTCAGCCGTCTTAAGCGCTGTATCAGCAAGACCTTTACGGGCACCGTGTGTCGAGATAAAGTACTCTAATACAGTTAACCCTTCACGGAAACTTGATTTAATTGGTAACTCAATGATACGTCCAGCCGGGTTGGCCATCAGTCCACGCATACCAGCAAGCTGCGTAAAGTTAGATGCGTTACCACGGGCTCCGGAATCACTCATCATAAAGATTGGATTCGATTTATTCAACGATTGCATTAGTTTCCCTTGAATGGTATCTTTTGCAGCACTCCAGATAGCAATTACGCGGTCGTAACGCTCATCTTCGGTAATAAGACCACGTCTGAATTGCTTCATAACGCTATCTACTTTACCTTGCGCTTCATGAAGAATTTCCTGCTTCTCAGGAAGTACGACAATGTCAGCTACACCAACAGTAAGACCTGCTTTAGTTGAATGTCTAAAACCTAAATCCTTCATGCGGTCAAGCATTTTGGACGTTTCTGTAATCTTGAAACGTTTAAATACTTCAGCAATGATATTTCCAAGGATTTTCTTTTTAAACGGATCAATCAATGGCATGGACTGAATTTTCGCCTGAATATCTTCGCCTTTTTCAACGAAATATTTTACAGGTGTTTCAACTTCTAGATTCTGTCTAGTCGGTTCATTGATATATGGGAATGATTTCGGCAGAATTTCATTGAAAATAAGCTTACCAACTGTTGTGATTAATAGCTTATTATTTTGTTCTTCTGTGAAAGTTTCATTTCCTAATGAACCGGCATGCACTGCTACACGTGTATGCAAATGAACATAGCCATTTTGATACGCGAGAATTGCTTCGCTTGTATCTTTAAAAATCATACCCTCGCCGACTGCGCCTTCTCTTTCCAGAGTTAAGTAATAGTTACCTAAAACCATATCTTGGGAAGGAGTAACAACTGGCTTACCATCTTTAGGGTTTAAGATATTTTGTGCTGCAAGCATTAATAGTCTTGCTTCTGCTTGGGCTTCTGATGATAACGGTACGTGAACCGCCATTTGGTCACCGTCAAAATCGGCATTGTATGCAGTACATACAAGTGGATGCAGACGGATGGCCCGGCCTTCAACAAGAGTTGGTTCAAATGCTTGAATCCCAAGTCTATGAAGTGTAGGGGCACGGTTTAGTAATACTGGATGCTCTTTAATGACATCTTCGAGTACATCCCAAACGTCTGGAGATACTCTTTCTATTTTGCGTTTTGCAGATTTAATGTTATGTGCTAACCCTTTTTCAACCAATTCCTTCATAACGAAAGGTTTAAATAGTTCTAGTGCCATTTCTTTCGGAAGTCCACATTGGAACATTTTCAAGTTTGGCCCTACAACGATAACCGAACGCCCTGAATAGTCAACACGCTTACCAAGCAAGTTTTGACGGAAACGGCCTTGTTTACCTTTTAACATATGAGAAAGTGATTTCAACGGACGGTTACCCGGCCCTGTAACAGGACGTCCACGGCGGCCGTTATCAATCAAGGCATCGACAGCTTCTTGAAGCATACGTTTTTCATTCTGAACAATAATGCTTGGAGCCCCTAAATCTAATAAACGCTTTAAGCGGTTATTACGGTTAATAACACGGCGGTATAAATCGTTTAAGTCAGATGTTGCAAATCTCCCGCCGTCCAATTGAACCATTGGACGAAGTTCTGGAGGAATTACAGGAAGAACATCAAGAATCATCCAAGATGGCTCATTTCCAGATCCACGGAATGCTTCTAACACTTCAAGACGTTTAATCGCACGCGTACGACGCTGACCTTGTGCGCTTCTTAATTCTTCTTTTAATCCATCTACTTCCTTGTCTAAATCGATATCGAAAAGAAGTTTTTTAATTGCTTCTGCACCCATGGCAGCTTGGAATTTGTTTCCGTACTTTTCACGATATGCACGATATTCTTTTTCAGATAATAGCTGCTTCTTATCAAGAGCTGTGTCTCCTGATTCCGTCACTACATAGGAAGCAAAGTAGATAATTTCCTCCAAAGCTCTTGGAGACATGTCTAATACAAGTCCCATTCGGCTTGGGATTCCTTTAAAGTACCATATATGTGAAACTGGCGCAGCAAGCTCAATATGCCCCATACGTTCACGACGAACTTTTGCTCGTGTGACTTCCACACCACAGCGATCACAAACGACACCTTTATAACGGACACGCTTATACTTTCCACAATGACATTCCCAATCCTTCGTGGGACCAAAAATCCGCTCGCAGAATAAGCCGTCCTTTTCAGGCTTTAATGTACGATAGTTAATCGTTTCTGGTTTTTTGACTTCTCCGAAGGACCATGAACGGATTTTATCCGGTGAAGCAAGACCAATCTTCATAAACTCAAAATTATTAACATCCAGCAAGGGGCCTACCTCCCTTTTGATATCTCCAGGTTTTACCCTTATTGCGTACAAAAGCGGGAGCGCATGGTTGCGCTCCAACTAATTTATATAATTACTCTTTTGAACCAACTTTTTCTGATTCTAATGCTTGCTCAGGAACAATGTTTAACGTGTCGACTTGTTGTAAGTCATCGTCATCTTCCGTATCGCGCATTTCAATTTCTTCTTCGTCACCTGAAAGAATTTTTACATCCATTCCTAGACTCTGAAGTTCTTTAATTAATACTTTGAATGATTCTGGAACACCTGGTTCCGGAACGTTTTCACCTTTGACAATCGCTTCGTACGTTTTTACACGACCAACTACGTCATCGGATTTAACCGTAAGGATTTCTTGAAGTGTATATGCTGCACCGTATGCTTCAAGTGCCCAAACCTCCATCTCACCAAAGCGCTGACCACCGAATTGAGCTTTACCGCCCAATGGCTGCTGCGTTACTAATGAGTATGGTCCAGTTGACCGGGCGTGGAGTTTATCATCAACCATGTGTGCAAGTTTAATCATATACATGACACCTACAGACACACGGTTATCAAATGGTTCTCCAGATCGGCCATCATAAAGGACAGTTTTCGCATCACGAGCCATACCTGCTTCTTCAATTGTTCCCCAAACATCTTCTTCACGAGCTCCGTCAAATACTGGAGACGCAACATGAATACCTAGGTAACGGGCTGCCATTCCAAGATGGAGTTCCAGCACCTGTCCAATGTTCATCCGTGATGGTACCCCTAGTGGATTTAACATGATATCGACTGGTGTGCCATCTGGTAAATATGGCATATCTTCTTCCGGTAAAATTCTTGAGATAACCCCTTTGTTACCGTGACGTCCCGCCATTTTATCACCTTCAGAAATCTTCCGTTTCTGAACGATGTAGACGCGGACAAGTTGATTCACACCTGGTGGTAGTTCATCGCCATCTTCACGATTAAAGACTTTAACATCAAGGACAATCCCGCCGCCGCCATGTGGCACACGAAGGGAAGTATCACGAACTTCACGAGCTTTTTCACCGAAGATTGCATGTAAAAGACGTTCTTCTGCCGTTAATTCTGTAACCCCTTTTGGAGTTACTTTACCAACTAACAGGTCCCCATCTTTCACCTCAGCACCAGTACGAATGATACCGCGCTCATCCAAGTTACGAAGAGCATCTTCCCCAACGTTTGGAATATCACGTGTAATTTCTTCAGGCCCTAGTTTGGTATCACGGGATTCTGACTCATATTCCTCAATATGAATCGATGTGTATACATCGTCTTTTACAAGACGTTGATTCATAATAATCGCATCTTCATAGTTATAACCATCCCATGTCATAAAGGCAACAAGGACGTTACGGCCTAGGGCTAATTCTCCTAATTCCATTGATGGACCATCAGCAAGAATTTCACCTCTGGTTACACGGTTACCCACTGCAACAATTGGACGTTGGTTATAACATGTTCCTTGGTTGGAACGGATGAATTTTAACATGCGGTATTTATCAAGATTTCCTTTAACCTCTTGACCATCCACCAAATTAATACGACGCACCCATACCTCACGTGCTTCCACGTGTTCAACAATACCTTCGTGCTTACAGATAACCGCTGCACCTGAGTCTTTACCAGATACATATTCCATACCTGTTCCAACTCGTGGAGATTCTGGCTGCATAAGCGGAACGGCTTGACGCTGCATGTTCGCACCCATTAGGGCACGGTTGGAGTCATCATTCTCAAGGAACGGGATACATGCTGTGGCCGCAGACACAACCTGCTTTGGTGATACATCCATATAGTCAATGCGTTCACGATTAACAACTGTATTCTCACCACGGAAACGAGCAACAATTTCCTCATCCAAGAAGGAACCGTCGTCATCTAAGCGAGAGTTTGCTTGGGCTACTACATAATTATCTTCTTCGTCAGCAGTTAAGTAATCGATACGAGCTGTTACCTTACCAGTTTCAGGGTCAACCCGACGATATGGTGTTTCGATAAAGCCAAATCGGTTAACTTTCGCATATGATGACAGAGAGTTAATCAAACCAATGTTCGGACCCTCAGGTGTTTCAATTGGACACATCCGGCCATAGTGGGAATAGTGAACGTCACGAACTTCCATCCCAGCACGTTCACGAGTTAAACCACCAGGTCCTAATGCAGAGAGACGACGCTTGTGCGTTAATTCAGCAAGCGGGTTGGTTTGGTCCATGAACTGTGATAATTGCGAACTGCCAAAGAACTCTTTAATAGACGCAATCACCGGACGAATGTTGATTAATTGCTGCGGTGTGATCGTTGCTGTGTCTTGGATTGACATCCTTTCACGAACGACACGCTCCATACGGGATAATCCAATACGGAATTGATTCTGAAGCAATTCACCAACAGAACGAAGACGTCTGTTACCTAAGTGATCGATATCATCCGTATCGCCTACTCCATGCAATAAATTGAAGAAGTAGCTAATCGATGCAATGATATCAGCCGGTGTAATATTTTTAATTGGCTCTGCCACATAGGCATTACCTAAGACATTAATTACTTTTTCATTTTCATCACCAGGAGCATATATCTTAATATCCTGAAGTGTGATTTCGTCTGCTACAACACCGCCATAAGGATTAAAGCCTTTGAAATTAATATTCTTTTCAAGAGCAGGGATAATTCTATCTAGGTTTCTTCTATCTAGAATTAATCCTTTTTCGGCAATAATTTCACCTGTTTCAGGATCCGCAAGGGACTCTGCTAAGCGTTGGTTGAATAAACGATTTTTAATATGAAGCTTTTTATTAATTTTATAGCGGCCTACATTGGCAAGGTCATAGCGCTTAGGGTCAAAGAAACGTGACACTAATAAGCTCTTTGCGTTTTCAACAGTAGGTGGTTCACCTGGACGCAGGCGCTCATAAATCTCTAAAAGGGCCTTATCGACACCTTCCGTATTGTCTTTCTCAAGTGTATTACGGATGTACTCGTTATCCCCAATCAATTCAATGATTTCTTGATCAGAGCCGAAACCAAGTGCACGCAAAAGAACCGTAACGGGCAGTTTCCGAGTACGATCTATTCTCACATAAACAACATCTTTAGCGTCTGTTTCATATTCGAGCCAAGCGCCGCGGTTCGGAATGACGGTAGCTGAAAAGCCCCTCTTTCCATTTTTATCGAACTTCCCACTATAGTAAACACTCGGGGAGCGTACTAATTGTGAAACAATAACACGTTCTGCCCCGTTAATGACAAACGTCCCTGTTTCAGTCATAAGTGGAAAATCACCCATAAATACATCTTGATCTTTTACTTCGCCTGTTTCTTTGTTAACAAGACGTACTTTTACACGCAATGGAGCAGAATATGTAACGTCCCGTTCTTTTGATTCCTCTACTGAATACTTTGGATCGCCAAGACTGTAATCAATAAATTCTAGTGATAGGTTACCAGTAAAGTCCTCGATTGGTGAAATATCCTGGAACATTTCACGCAATCCCTCATCAAGAAACCATTGATAAGAAGAGGTTTGGATTTCAATAAGATTTGGTAATTCTAAAACTTCACTGATTCGTGCGTAACTTCTTCGTTGGCGGTGTCGTCCATACTGAACTAGTTGACCTGTCAACTGATTCACCCCTCAAATCAAGCGTTATTATGAAAATCTATTAACGTTTATGGAACAGAAAATTACTTCTTTTCCAGTAAACAAAAAGAAAAAGGGTTTTTTAGTTAAAAACCACATTTTCACATTTAGACTATTATTTTGTCATCATTTCCTTAATATCCCTTTTTTATACAAGATAATCAAGTATTTATAGGAATAATTCGGAAATTA
>Ga0006562J51391_1066074_pt1 | contig 12427 bp, 10 predicted proteins | sample Ararhi6_input_d2_FD_51391 | JGI IMG/M metagenome (IMG submission 51391) | reverse complement strand
CGCATAGCAGCCGGGCCGCGCGAGCAGCATGTGCGCGAAGTCCTCGGCGCCCATCACGGCGGGAAAATTGTCGGTGACCATGCCGTCGCCCACCACCTCGCGCATCACGCTGGCGGCAAAGCGCGCCTCGGCCGGGTGGTTGACCACCGGCGGCGAGGAGCGGTTGAAGAAGACCTCGGCCGTGCAGCCGTGCGCCGCGGCCACGCCGGCGGCCACCTCGCGCAGGCGTGCCTCGATCTTGTCGATCGCCTCGATGGAGAAGGTGCGGATGGTGCCGCCGACCGTGGCCACGTCGGGAATCACGTTGGGCGCATCGGAGCCCTGCAGCTGCGTGACCGCGAGCAGGGCGCGCTCGGTGCTCGGAATGGTGCGCGGCACGATGGTCTGCAGCTGCTGCGCAAGCGTGACCACCGCGGCCACCGGGTCGATGCCGGTGTGCGGCATCGAGGCATGCGTGCCGCGCCCGCGCACGGTGATCTTGTAGGTGTTGCTCGAGGCCATCAGCGCGCCTTCGTTGAGCGCGAAGCGGCCGACGTCGCCGACCGGGAAGTTGTGCAGCGCAAAGACCGCGTCGCACGGAAAGCGCTCGAACAGGCCGTCCTGGATCATCTTCTTCGCGCCGGCCTTGCCCATCTCCTCGGCGGGCTGGAAGATGAAATGCACGGTGCCGTCGAAGTCATCGGGCCCCTGCTGCGACAGGTGCCAGGCGGCGGCCAGCAGCATGGTGGTGTGGCCGTCGTGGCCGCAGGCATGCATGCGGCCGGCGTGCGTGGACTTGTGGGCGAACTCGTTGGCCTCGTGCAGCGGCAGCGCATCCATGTCGGCGCGCAGGCCGATGGTGCGTGTGCCGCTGCCCTTGCGCAGCACGCCGACCAGGCCGGTGCCGGCAATGCCGCGGTGCACCTCGATGCCCCATTCGGCGAGCAGGCCCGCCACCTTTTCGGAGGTGCGGTGCTCCTCGAAGCCGAGCTCGGGATGGGCATGGATGTCGCGCCGGATATCGACGAAGCGGGAGGCGTGGGCGGCAAAGGAATCGACGATGTTCATGGTGGCAGGCAAGGGTCGTGGGGTCGAATGATTCTGGCGCAAGGCGGCGATCGGCGCCACGCGCAGCAGCGAAGAGGCGATTGGTCAGAGACCGGCCAGCACCTGGCCGAGCGTCTCGGCCAGCAGGTCGGCATGGGCTTCGGAGAACACCAGCGGCGGGCGGATCTTCAGCGTGTTGGCATGTTCGCCGGTGGCGCTCAGCAGCACCTGCCGCTCGCGCAGGCCGTTGACGATGCGCGCGGTTTCCGCGGTGGCGGGCGTGCGGGTGCGGCGGTCGGTGACGAGCTCCACGCCCACGAACAGGCCCGCGCCGCGCACGTCGCCGATCAGCGCATGGCGCTCGGCGAGCTTCGCGATCTGCGCGCGCAGGTGACTGCCGACGCGCTGCGCGTTGGCCATCAGGCCTTCGCGCTCGACCACGTCGAGCACCGCCATGCCCGCGGCCATCGACACCGGATTGCCGCCGAAGGTGTTGAAGTAGCGGCACTCGCGTCCGAAGGCGGCCAGCACCTCGGGCCGCACCGCGAGGCCTGCCAGCGGATGGCCGGCGCCCAGCGGCTTGCCCATGGTGACGATGTCGGGCACCACGCCGTGCCGCTGGAAGCCCCAGAACGCGTCGCCGGTGCGCCCCAGGCCGGGCTGCACCTCGTCGGCGATGAAGAGGCCGCCGGCCTCGCGCACCGCGTCCACCGCCTCGGCCATGAAGCCGGGCGGGTCGGTGAAGATGCCGTCGCTCGAGAACACGGTATCGACCATCAGCGCGGCCGGGCGCATGCCGTGGGCCTTGAGGTCGGCGATGGCCTCGCGCACGCCGTCCGCGAACGCGCGGCCCAGTTCGCCGGGCGCGATGCGGTAGCTGTCGGGCGCCGGCACGGTGCGCACCGCATCGCCGAGCTGCACGAATTTGCCGAGCGAGGGCGAGGCCTCGGCGATGGACGCGGTGACGCCGTGGTACGCAAAGCGCGTGACGATCAGTCCCTCGGCCTTGGTGTGTGAGCGTGCGATGCGCATCGCAAGGTCGTTGGCCTCGCTGCCGGTGCAGGTGAACATCGCGTGTGCGAGCTCGGCTGGCAGGGTGGCGAGCAGCCGCTCGGCGTAGTCGAGCACGCCTTCATGCAGGTAGCGCGTGTGGGTGTTGAGCACGCCGGCCTGGCGCGCGATGGCCTCGACCACGTGCGGATGGCAATGGCCGACCGAGGCGACGTTGTTGTAGGCGTCGAGATGGGGCCGGCCCTCGGCGTCGTACAGCCACACGCCTTCGCCGCGCACCGGGTGCAGCGGCGTCTCGTAGAACAGGCGGTAGGCCGGGCCGAGCACGCGTGCACGGCGCTCGACAAGGGCCTGGGTCGAAGGGGCGAGGGAAGTCATGGGCGATCTCTCAGAGGTTCAGCGCGCGGCGGAAGGCGGCCGTCGCCGCGGCGCTGCCGACGCGCTCGCAGGCCTGCAGCCGCGCCCACGACAGCGGGTTGTTGCGCAGCAGGTAGGGCGCGTTCTCGGGATAGCGCGCGGCGCGCCAGCCGCTGATGGCCACCACCATCACGAGCCGCGCGGCGATCAGGTCGAACAGCACGCCGGCCTCGGCCGGCGACAGCGGACGCACCGCGTGGTAGGCGGCCACCAGCGGCACGATGGCCGCGAGCGGATCGTCGCCGGTGCCGGCCTGGTAGGCGGCGGCCACGGCCAGGTCGTTGATGCACGGCGCGCGCACCATGTCGCCGAAGTCGAGGACGGCGGCAATGCGGTCGGTGTCGGCCGGGTCGACCAGCAGGTTGTAGATGTTGAAGTCGTTGTGGATCGGCTGCGCGGGCAGCGTGCGCAGCACCGGCTTGGCATCGCGTTCGAAGCGGTCGAGCGCGGCGGCGGCCAGCGCGCGGCGCTCCGGCCCCGCGATGTGCGCGAGCAGGCCGCGCACGCTGTCGGCACGCTGCAGGTCCCAGGGCAGCGGCAGATCGCCGGCCGCGTGGTCGAAGCCCGCGAGCGCCACGTCGAGCCGGGCCAGCATGCGCGCAAGGTTCTGCTGTTGCAGCGGCGTGCGCGGCGCCTCGGGCAGCGGCAGGCCGGGCAGGTAGCTGAAGAGGCGCACCACGCGCGGCAGGCCGTCGCCCGGATCGCAGGTCAAGGAGGCGGCGCCGTCCCGCGTCGGCACGATGCGCTGCACCGGCAGGCCCGGGTCGGCGGCCGCGAGATGCAGCAGGGCCTGGGTCTGGAAGTCGGCGACGAGCGCGGTCTCGGCCGGGTGCGAGATCTTCAGCATGAAGCGGGCGCCGTCGGCGGCGCGCTCGAGCCGGTAGTTGCGGTCGCGCTCGCCGGTCAGCGGCTTCATCTCGCCTTCGATGCCGTAATGCTCGCGCGCGAGCTCGCGCACCCAGTCGCCGTCGAGCGCGGGCGAGGCTTCGCTGAGCACCTGCGCGTCGGCGAAGTCCGTGGCCGTCGTCATGCTGCACTTTCAAAACCGCGCAGCGCGCTCGCGATGTTCGGCCCCAGGTCGTCGGAGAGGTACCCGCCCTCCTGCACCAGCACCGTCGGCAGCCCCAGGCGGGCGATCTCGGCCAGCAGCACGGCGAAGCCGGCGGTCTGGATCTTCATGCCCTTGTAGGGATCGCGCTCGTGGGCGTCGAGCCCCAGCGCCACCACCAGCGCGCCGGGCGCATAGGCGCGGATGCTGTCGCAGGCATCGCGCAGCGCGGGCAGGTAGCCGTCGATGTCGGTGCCCAGCGCGAGCGGCTTGTTGATGTTGTAGCCCAGGCCTTCGCCTTCGCCGCGCTCGTGCGCGTGGCCGATGAAGAAGGGCGTGAAGTTGCGCGGATCGCCGTGCAGCGAGATGGTCAGCACGTCGGCGCGGCGGTAGAAGATGCCCTGCGTGCCATTGCCGTGGTGCACGTCGATGTCGAGGATGGCCACGCGGTCGTGCACGCCGCGCAGATATTGCGCGGCAATCGCCACGTTGTTGAGATAGCAGAAGCCGTTGGCGCGGTCGGCATACGCGTGGTGGCCGGGCGGGCGGCACAGCGCATAGGCCACGCGCTCGCCACCCCGAACGAGCTGCGCCGCATGCGTTGCCATGTTGGCCGAGGCGACGGCGGCCTCCCAGGTGCGCGCGCCGATCGAGCAGGCGTTGTCGCCCATGTGGAAGCCGGCCTGGCCGACCACGCTGTCGGGGTAGGTGCAGGGCTGGCCCGGGAACGGATGGATGTTGGGCATCACCTCTTCGGACGGATCGTCCAGCAGCTGCCAGCGCGCGTAGGCCGTCTCGAGGAAGCGCAGGTACTCGGGCGTGTGGATGGCGGCGCGCGGGCCGGCGCCGAAGTCGCGCGGGGCAACGATCTCGTGGCCCTCCCGTTGTACCGCCTCGAGCAGGCGGAACGCGCGCTCGGGCTGCTCGTTGCTGCGCTTGAGCTTGCCGCGCACCATGAAGAGCTGCGGGTCGTGGTCCTTGTGGGTGTCGCTGTAGACGACTTTCATCGGTGTGTTTCTCCGGTCTCAGGCATTGGCGGGAAGGGGCGCGGCGCCGTGCTGCTTGACGAACAGCGCGCGCACGTGCTGCCAGGCATCTTCCAGGTGCACGCGCATCGCGGCCTTGGCGGCCTCGGGGTCGCGGCGCACCAGGGCATCGACGATGGGGCGGTGGGTCTCGGCCATGGCGGTGGGGTCGTGGTAGACCGCGTCGATCAGCGCGATGATCATCTGCATCTCGGTCTGCGTGTTCATGAAGATGCGGTGCAGGTGCGCGTTGCCCGACAGCTCGCAGATCAGCGTGTGCAGCGCCAGGTCGTTGGCGATGCGGTGGTGCTGCGGCTGCGTGTTGGCCTCGCGCACCATGGCCTCGACCAGCGCCTGCACGCGCGCGATGCCCGCGTCGTCGGCCTTGCGGCAGGCCAGCTCGATCGAGGTGAGCTCCAGGCTCAGGCGCACTTCGAACAGGTCGTCGATCTCCTGCACGCTGATGGTCCGCACCGCGAAGCCGTGGCGCGGCTTGGCGACCAGCACGCCCTGGCGCTCGAGCCGCCGCGCCGCCTCGCGCACGGGCGCGCGGCTCACGCCCATGCGGCGCGCGATGTCGGCCTCGACGATGCGGCTGCCGGGCGCCAGGCGGCCTTCGACGATGGCGCGCGTCAGCTGGGCCTCGACCAGCCCGACGAGGTCGGTCGACTCGACCGATTCGAACAGGGCCGCGTCGGCAGCAGCAGGAGGAGGAGAAATTGTGGAAATTGCCATGTTGCTTGTCTCGTCATTGGTGTGCGCCAGGGGCGATTCTTCACCGGATGGCATCTGGCGCGGCCGGTGCGGTCTTCAGGCCCCGCCCCGCGCGCGCCAGGTAGATGCCCGCCGCCATGATCAGCGCGATGCCGGCCATCGCGATCACGTCGGGCGGCCGGCGGAACCAGAAGGTACTGAAGGCCACGGCCAGCAGCAGCTGGAAGTAGTTGAGCGGCGCCAGCGTGGAGGCCTCGACGCGCTCGAAGGCGGCCAGCAGCAGCCACTGCGCCGCCGCGCTGCAGGCGCCGCCCGCGAGCAGCAGCGCCACGTCGCCCCAGGGCGGCTGCTGGGCGGGCAGGAAGAAGGGCGCGGGCAGCAGCGTGACGACGAAGCAGGCCAGCGCGGTCCAGGCGTACTGCACCGGCCCCGCGACCAGGCCCGCGAGCCGCCGCGTGAGCAGCTGGAAGATCGCGTAGCAGACGGCGGCCACCGCCATCAGCACCGTGCCGAGCAGCGGCAGGTCGGCGCCCGGCCGCACGATCAGCAACATGCCGCCGAAGCCGACCGTCACCGCCACCCAGCGGCTGCGCCGCACCTGCTCGCCCAGGAGCCACGGCGACAGCGCCACCATCAGGAGCGGCGCGGTGAAGTAGATGGCCGTGGCCTCGGCCAGCGGCATCCAGATGAGCGCCGTCATGAAGCAGGTGGCCACCGTCGCGAGCATCAGCCCGCGCAGCAGCAGCAAGGGCTTGTGCGGCGTGCGCCACATGCGCAGGTCGCCGTGGCGCAGCAGCATCGCAAAGGCAATGCCGCTCACCGCGACATAGCGCATCACGTTGACGAAGGGTGCCGGGTAGAACTGCAGCATGTACTTGCAGAACGCGTCGTAGGAGGCAAAGGCCACCAGCGCGCAGAAGAACAGCGCCACGCCGGCGCGCCTGGAGCCCGCGGGGTGCAGTGCGAGAGCCGTGGCGGCGGTGCTCATCGCTCGGCCTGGAAGCCCCGCGGGAAACTCTCGTCCGTGCAGAAGGCCTTCACGCGAAGCTTTCTTCGAAGATCGCCATCGCGCGGGCGAAGCGCGCGAACATGTCGTCGACCTGTTCGGCCGTGATGATGAGCGGCGGGCAGAAGGCGATGGAGTCGCCCATGGCGCGCACGATGAGCCCCTGCGCCAGCGCGAGTTCGGCGAGGCGTGCGCCGGCCTTCTGCGCGGGATCGAAGGGCGTGCGCCTGGCGGGGTCGGCATACAGCTCGATCGCGCCGATGAGCCCCACGCCGCGCACCTCGCCGACGTACCTGCGCCCGGCGTAACTCTGCAGCCCTTTCTGGAATTGCGGCACCAGCGACTGCACGTGCGCGAGGATGTTCTCGTCTTCGTAGACCTTGAGCGTCTCCAGCGCGATGGCGCAGGCCACCGGATGGCCCGAGTAGGTCGAAGCCGTGGCCGAAGGTGCCGATCTTGCCGCTGTTGGCGGCCACGGCCGCATGCACTTTCTCGTTGACCATCACGGCCGAGATCGGCACATAGCCCGACGAGAGCGCCTTGGCCGCGGTCAGGATGTCGGGCTTCAAGCCGAAGGTGGTGGAGCCGAACATCTGGCCGGTGCGGCCGAAGCCGCAGATCACCTCGTCGGCGATCAGCAGCACCTCGTACCTGGCCAGCACCTTCTGGACCTTGTCGAAGTAGGTGGCTGGCGGCACCAGCACGCCGCCCGCGCCCATCACGGGCTCGGCGATGAAGGCGCCGACCGTCTCGGGGCCTTCGTCGAGGATGCGCTGCTCGAGCGCAGCGGCCAGCCGCGTCGCGAAGTCTTCCTCGCTCTCGCCGGCTTCGGCGTAGCGGAAATGGTGCGGGCAGTCGACGTGCAGGATGCGGTCGATCGGCAAGTCGAAGTCGCGGTGGTTCGGCACCAGGCCGCTCAGGCTCGCGGCCGCGACGGTGACGCCGTGGTAGGCATTGCGGCGCGCAATGATCTTCTTCTTTTCAGGCTTGCCGATGGCGTTGTGGTAGTACCAGACCAGCTTGACCGAGGAGTCGTTGGCCTCTGAACCCGAGTTGGCGAAGAACACCTTGGACATCGGCACCGGCGCGAGCGCGAGCAGCTTTTCGGCCAGCGCGATGGCGGCCGGGTTGGAGCGGCCGTTGAACGTGTGGTAGTACGGCAATCCGTGCAGCGCCTCGCTGCCGGCCTTGGCCAGGCGTGCGTTGCTGAAGCCCAGCGAGGCGCACCACAGGCCCGACATCGCTTCGAGGTAGCGGCGGCCCTGGTCGTCCTCCACGAAGATGCCGTCGCCACGCTGGATCACCAGCGGGCCGAGCTGCGGATGGGTCGCGAGGTTGGTGAAGGGGTGCAGGTGCGCGGCGATGTCGTTGGCGGCGTTCTCTGCGTGCGTGCTGGCGTTCATGAAGGCGGTTCCGTTGTGTAGGGAGTTCGATCAATAGCCGCGCGCCAGGTCGACCTGGTTGGCGGGACGGCGGCCTTGGCGCAGCGACGCGAGGTTGTCGAGCGTCTGGCGCGCGATCACGAGGCTGTCGGTGCGCGTGGCGATGTGCGGCGTGACGAGGATGCGCGGGTCGCCCCAGAACGGATGGTCCGGCGGCAGCGGCTCCTGCGAGAAGGCGTCGAGCGTGGCCGCCGAGAGCTGGCCCACGTCGAGCGCCGGCTGCAGGTCGGCCTCGACCAGGTGGTCGCCGCGGCCGACGTTGATCAGGTGCGCGCCGCGCGGCAGCCTGGCGAACAGCGCGGCATCGAGAAAACCGTGCGTCTCGGCGGTGAGCGGCAGCAGGCACACCAGCGTGTCGCAGCCCGCAAGGAATTCATCGAGCTGCGCGGCGCCGTGGAAGCCCTCGACGCCGGCCGGCAGCGCCTCTTTCTTGCTGCGGCTCCAGCCGCGCACCGGGTAGCCGATGGCGGCCAGCGCCTCGGCGCAGGCCATGCCCAGCGTGCCCAGGCCCGCAATGCCCACGCGGTGGTGGCGCGGCGACACGATCGGCTGCTCCTCCCACCGGCGGGCCGCGGAACTCGCGACGTAGGCGCGCATGCCGCGGTGCTGCTGCACCACGGCCCAGCAGACATAGGCCTTCATGCCGGCTGCCATGCCGGTGTCGACGATGCGGCACAGCGGCAGGTGGCGCGGCAGCTGCGCATCGGCCGTGATGTGCTCGATGCCCGCGGCCAGCGACTGCACGAGCCGCAGCTTCGGCATCCGGGCGAGCAGGCCGTGCGGTGGAAACCAGCAGACGGCTGCGTCGATCTGGTCGAGCGCACCGAGCTCCGCGCCCAGGCGCAGGTCGATGCCCGGATGGGCCTCGCGGAAGGCCGCGGCGAGGTATTCCATGTCCAGCACCGCGCTCAGGATCGCCACGCAGGGCACGTCGTTCTTCGGCGCCATCACGCGACCAGCGCCTCGGCCGGCGACGCGGCGGACACCAGCCGCGGCACCGCCTCGATCAGCTTGCGCGTGTAGGCGTGCTTCGGATCGCCGAGCACCTTGTGCGTCTCGCCGTATTCGACGACCTCGCCGCGCTGCATCACCGCGATGTGGTCGCACATCTGGCCGGCCACGCGCAGGTCGTGCGTGATGAAGACCATGGCAAGCTGGAACTGCTCGCGCACCTGCGCGAAGAGCTCGAGCACCTGCGCCTGCACCGACACGTCGAGCGCCGACACCGGCTCGTCGGCCACCAGCAGTTCGGGCTGCATCGCCAGCGCGCGCGCAATGCCGATGCGCTGGCGCTGCCCGCCCGAGAACTCATGCGGATAGCGCTCGGCCGCGTCGGCGCCCAGGCCCACGAGCTTCAGCAGTTCCATCGTGCGCGCCATGGCTTCGGCCTTGGCCACACCCTGTGCAATGGGCCCGCCCGCAATCGCCGCGCCCACGCGGTGGCGCGGGTTCAGCGATGCGTACGGGTCCTGGAACACCATCTGGATCTTGCCCGCGGCCTCGCGGCGGAAGGCCGGGCCCTGCGACAGGCTGCGGCCCTTGAAGAGGATGCGGCCGCTGTCGAACGGCGAGAGCCCCACCAGGCAGCGGCCCACGCTCGACTTGCCCGAGCCCGATTCGCCGACCAGCCCCAGCGTCTCGCCGCGGCGCAGCTCGAAGCTGACGTTCTTTGCGGCCTGCACCGAGCGGCCGCGCTTGAAGAGGCCGTTGCCCGAGCTGTAGGTCTTGCACAGGTCCTGCACCTGCAGCACGCGCACCACCTCGCCGCTTGGCGTGTCGCGCTCGGCAGTGCCGGTGGGAATGGCGGCGATGAGCTTGCGCGTGTAGGGGTGCTGCGGCGCATCGAGCACCTGGCGCACCGGCCCGGCCTCGACCACCTGGCCGGTCTGCATCACGACCACCTGGTCGGCAATCTCCGAAACCACGCCGAAGTCGTGCGTGATGAACAGCACCGCCGTGCCGCGGCGCTGCTGCAGCTCGCGGATCAGCGCGAGGATCTGCGCCTGCGTCGTGACGTCGAGCGCGGTGGTCGGCTCGTCGGCGATCAGCAGCACGGGCTCGAGCACCAGCGCACAGGCGATCATCACGCGCTGGCGCTGGCCGCCCGAGAGGCGGAACGGATAGGCGTCGATCAGCAACTCGGGGTCGGGCAGGCCCACGTCGGCCAGCGCGGCCAGGATGCGCCGCCGCTTCTCGGCCGCGGGCACGCTGCCGTGCGCATCGAAGACTTCGCCGATCTGCTCGCCGATGCGCATCACGGGGTTGAGCGCCGTCATCGGCTCCTGGAACACCATGCCGATGCGGCGACCGCGCAGCTCGCGCATCTGCGGCTCGCTGAGCTGCAGCAGGTCGCGGCCCTCGAACAAGATTTGCCCGGCCACGGGCTCCACGTGCGGGCGCGGCAGCAGGCCCATCACGGCGTTGGCGATCATCGACTTGCCCGAGCCCGATTCGCCGACCACGCACAGCGTCTGGCCCGGCAGCACCGACAGCGTGGCGCCGTCGACGGCCAGCGCGCGGTCCGCGCCCCTGGGCAGGCGGATGCCCAGGTTGACGACATCGAGCACCGGCTGCGCCGGCTTCATGGGCGTGACGGTGGCGCTCATTTGCCCCTCCCGTCGAGCCGCGTGTTGAGCCCGTCGCTCAGGCCTTCGCCCACCAGGTTCAGCGCGAGTACGGTCAGCACGATGGCCAGGCCCGGGAACAGCGCCATCCACCAGGCCTGGCGCAGCACGGTGCGCGCCGCGCCCACCATGTAGCCCCAGCTCATCTGGTTCGGGTCGCCGAGGCCCAGGAAGCTCAGGCTCGATTCCAGCAGGATGGCCGTGGCCGTCATGAGCGAGGCCATCACGATGATGGGCGACATGGCGTTGGGCAATATCTGCGTCAGGATGATGCGCGGCGTCGACTGGCCCGCGAGCAGCGCGGCCTGCACGAAGTCGCGCTGGCGCAGCGTGAGGAATTCGCTGCGCACCAGCCGCGCCACCGGCGGCCAGGAGACGATGGCAATGGCCACCACGATCGAATTCACCGAAGGCTGGAAGATCGCCACCAGCACGATCGCGAGCGCGAAGCTCGGCACGGCCTGGAACAGCTCGGTGAAGCGCATCAGCGCCGCGTCGATCCAGCCGCCGAAGTAGCCGGCAATGGCGCCGAGCGTCACGCCGATCAGCAGCGCGACCACGGTCGACACCAGCCCGATCAGGAGCGAGATGCGCGCGCCATAAATTACGCCCGAGAGGATGTCGCGGCCCAGCGTGTCGGTGCCGAGCGCAAAGCCCGGCTCGGTCCACGGCCGCAGGAAGGGCTGCTCGACCATGTTCCACGGATCGTTGGTCGCGACCCACGGGCCGATGAGGGCGACAACCGCGACCAGCACCAGCACGGCCATGCCGAGCACGGCGCCCTTGTTGCGGCAGAAGCGCCGCCAGAATGGACTTTGCAGCAATGTCATAGCTCGATCCGCGGATCGACCAGCGTGTAGACGAGGTCGGTGATGAGGTTGAACAGCACGGCCATGGCCGCGGTCACGAGGAACGCGCCGAGCAGCAGGTTGTAGTCGCGCTGCAGCAGCGCGTCGAACATCAGGCGGCCGATGCCGGGCCAGGCGAACACGGTCTCGGTCAGCACCGCGCCGCCGATCATTCCGCCGGCCTGGATGCCCGCGAGCGTGACCACCGGCAGCAGCGCATTGCGCAGCACGTGCGCGCGCAAAATGCGGCCGGGCTTCACGCCCTTGGCGCGCGCGGTCTTCACGAAGTCCATCTGCGCCACCTCGAGCATGGCGGCGCGCGTCATGCGCGCATACACCGCCATGTAGAAGAGCGCGAGCGTCAGCGCCGGCAGCACCAGGTGGCCCGCGATGTCCCAGGCCAGCGCCAGGCCGGTGGCGCCGGAGCCCACGGTGCTGAAGCCGAAGCCCGGCAGCCAGTCGAGCTGCACCGTGAACACCAGCACCGCCATCAGCGCGAGCCAGTAGAGCGGCGTGGCATAGAAGATGAGCGCCACCACGGTGATCGAGCTGTCGACCCAGCTGCCGGCGCGCCGCGCGGCCAGCGCCCCGAGCGTGATGCCGAACAGCAGCGACAGCGCAAAGGCGGTGCCGGTGAGCAGCAGCGTGGCGGGCAGCCGGTCCATGATGAGCTTCAGCACCGGCTGCTGCTGACGGTACGAAAAGCCCAGGTCGAGCTGCACCACCTTGCCGACGTAGGTGGCGAGCTGCGTCGTGATCGGCTGGTCGAGCCCGAACTGCGCGCGCAGTTGCGCCACGAACTGCGGATCGGACGCGCCCGCCTCGCCCGCCAGCACCGACACCGGATCGCCCGGCGCCGCGCGCACCAGCATGAAGTTGACCGTGGCGATCAGCAAGATCGCCAGCAGGCCCTGCATCACGCGGCCCAGCATGAACTGCGTACGTTTCATCGGCGGCTCCTGTTGCGTTGCATGTGCTGCGGGCTGGCCGTCATGCGAGCGTCGCTGTGCCCAGGCTGTCGTTCAGGCCGATGCCCGATGTGATCAGGTTGCCAAGCTTGGTGCGGTACAGCGTCGGAAAGTTGAGCTCGTGCAGCCAGGCCACGGGCACTTCGTCGAGCAGGATCTTCTGCACCTGCAGGTAAATGGCCTTGCGCTTCTCGGGATCGCTCTCCTTGGCGCCGGCATCGAACAGCTCGTCGACCTTCGGGTTCGAGTAGCCCTCGACGTTGTTGAAGGGCGAGCCCTTGGCGATGTTGCTGGTGGT